>ERZ761609.1139-NODE-1139-length-25365-cov-47.770170_pt1 | contig 25365 bp, 23 predicted proteins | sample MGYA00511163_ERZ761609 | MGnify/ENA primary metagenome ERZ761609 (study PRJEB28899, sample SAMN02445070) | bioreactor sludge metagenome | biome: EBPR sludge | place: Australia: Brisbane, Thorneside Wastewater Treatment Plant | collected 2011-12-16 ... | reverse complement strand
AACCCACCAGGAAACAAAACGAACCCACACCCCACCTATCCTCATCATTCGGCGCGGCTTATTCGCCAGAATCAAAGGCCCGCAAGGGCCCTGCCTTGCCGCCCAAGCCAATCTCCTTCACTCGGTCGCAGGCAGATGTCGGAAAATAGTGGGTTATGGAGATCGTACGAAGTGGAGTGCGGCAGTCGCGGCAGGAGATGGTCGCCGCGGCGATCCAGGCTCGGGAAGAGCAGGCGCAGCGGCACGTCGAGGCGGCCGAGGGGATTGCCTCGGCGATGCTCGGGTTACAGACCCCGGAGGGCTACTGGTGTGGCGAACTGACGGCCGATTCCACGCTCGAGTCGGACTACATCCTGCTCCAGTTGTGGCTCCACCCGCCGCTGGCCGATGGGACCTGGACGCCGCCTTCGCGGGCGCGGATCGAGAAGGCCGTGAAGGCGATCCTCGATCGGCAGCAACCGGACGGCGGCTGGTGGATCTATCCGGGCGGGGGCGCGGAGGTGAACGCGACGGCGCGAGCCTACACGTCGATGAAGCTCGCCGGCGTGGACCCCGAGTGCGAACCCATGCGGCTCGCCCGGGAGCGCGTGCTGGCTCTCGGCGGCTTGCAGGCCTGCAACAGCTACACCAAGATCAACCTGAGCCTCTTCGGGCTCTACCCCCGGAAGTATGTCCCGAGCGTGCCGCCGGAGATCGTGCTGGTGCCGGGCGACCTGATCTACGAGATGTCGTCGTGGACGCGCGCCATCATCGTCCCGCTCTCGATCGTGCAGGCGATTGGGAAGGTGAAGCCGGCGCCGCACGGGATCACGGTCGAGGAACTGCTCGTGCCGGGCAAGAAGCTCTCGCTGCCGAAGCGCGACGCCGTCTCGCTGATCTTCAACCAGGTCGACCGGGCGGTGAAGATCTGGGAGCGGCGGGGGCTGAAGAACATCCGCGCGCGGGCCATCCGCGAGGCCGAACGCTGGATGCTCGAACGGACGCGCTACTCGGATGGCTTGGGCGCGATCTACCCGTCGATGATGTACCTGATCATGGCCCTGGAATCGCTGGGCTATGCCGAGGATCATCCGGACCTCGTCGAGGGCATCCGGCAGTTTGAGAATCTCCTGATCGAGACCGGGGACCGGTTCCAGTTCCAGCCCTGCGTCTCGCCGGTGTGGGATACCGCGATCTGCGCCTACGCGCTGGGCGAGCTGAAGGAAGCCGCGCCGGTGGAGATCCCCGAGCCGCAGTTGACCCGGTGCGCGGACTGGCTGCTCGACAAGGAGGTGCGGCGCAAAGGCGACTGGAGCGTGAAGCGGCCGGCCCTCGAGCCTTCGGGCTGGGCCTTCGAGTTCGCCAATGAGTTCTATCCCGACATCGACGATACGGCGATGGTGCTGCTGGCGCTGCGGCATGCCAAGGCTTCGGACCCGGAGCGGCAGGCGCGCGTCGAGCGGCGCGCAGTGAACTGGCTGATCGGCATGCAGGGAACCGATGGCGGCTGGGCCGCGTTCGACGTGGACAACAACTGGAGCCTGCTGAACAAAGTGCCGTTCGCGGACCACAACGCGATGCTCGACCCGGCGTGTCCGGACATCACGGGACGCGTGCTCGAGGCGCTGTCGCGCATGGGGCTGCCGCCGTATCATTCCACCATCCGGCGCGGCGTGGAGTTCCTCGTGCGGGCGCAGGAGCGCGACGGAAGCTGGTATGGCCGGTGGGGCGTGAACTACATCTACGGGACGTTCCTCGCGCTGCGGGGACTGGCGGCCGCCAAGGCCACGGACGCGGAGGAGGCGGTTCGGCGGGGCTATGAGTTCCTGTGCGGGGCGCAGAACAGCGACGGCGGCTGGGGGGAGAGTTGCGCGGGCTACCGGACCAACCACTTCGCGCCGGCGGGGAGCACTCCCTCGCAGACCGCCTGGGCGCTGCTCGGGCTCGCGGCGGCGGGCGACAGGGAATCGGCCTTCGTGCGGCGCGGCGTGAAATGGCTGCTCGACCGCCAGCGCCCCGACGGCCGCTGGGATGAGGACCTCATGACCGGAACCGGCTTCCCGAACGTCTTCTACCTGACCTATCACCTGTACCGGGACTACTTCCCGCTACTGGCGTTGGCAACGCTGCATCCGGGGAGGGTAGAGTAATGCGGATCATCTGGATTATGGCGGCGGCGATGGTGGCGGGGTCTTGTGGGCAGCGGGTGGAGGATTTTGGGGCGCTGCGGGAGGAGTTTGTGTATGAGACGCTGGCGCTGTCGCCGGTGTCGGCGACGGCGGCGGGCTACCGCGAGCACAAGGGCCGGAAGCTGGATGAGGAACTGGACGACCTGAGCGGGGCGGGGCTCGAGCGGCAGCGGCGGTACTGGCGGGATTGGGCGAAGCGCTTGCAGCGGGTGGACGAGGCGGAGTTGGACGGGGAGGCGCGGGCGGACCTGAGCCTGATGCGGAACCAGGCAGAATGGGCGCTGCTCGAACTGGACGAACTGCGGAGCTGGGAGCGGAACCCGACGGTGTATGTCGAGCTGCTGGGGCACGCCTTGTTCACACCCTATGCGGTGGAGTACGCCCCGGCGGAGGTGCGGTGGGGGCACATCATCGCGCGGCTGAAGGCGGCGCCGAAGCTGCTGGAGGCCGGGCGCGCGAACCTGAAGCGGGCACCGGGCGTGTGGCGGCAGGTGGCGAAGGAAGAGAACGAGGGCACGATCGCGCTGGTCGAGAAGACGCTGCGGGAGGCCGCGCCCGAGGGGTTGCGCGCCGAGTATGAGCGGGCGGCCGAGCCGGCGCTCAAGGCGATGCACGAGTTCAACGGCTTTCTGGACGGGCTGCCGGACGAGGGCGAGGAGGCGTGGCGGCTGGGCGCGGCGCTGTACGAGAAGAAGTTCCGGCTGGCGATGGGCGGCACGCGCACGGTGGAGGAGGCTCTGAAGGAGGCCGAGGAGGACCTGCGCGCGTTCCGCAAGCGGATGTTCGAGATTGCGCTGCCGCTGCACGCGCAGTGGTTCCAGGGCGAGCGTCCAAGGGTGGATCTGAACCTGATCGTGGGGCGCGTCCTGGACCGGATTGCGGAGAAGCGGCCGCAGCGGGCGCGCTATTTCGAGGAGGCGCAGAAGACGCTGGACGAGACGCGGGCGTTCCTGCGGGGGAACCCGGATAAGCTGCTGGCGGCGCCGCCCAATGACAACCTGAAGCTGATCGAGACGCCGCCGTTCATGCGGGGCATCTACGGCGTGGGCGGGTTCAGCCCGGCGCCGGCGCTGCAGCCGGAGTTGGGGGCGTTCTACTGGCTGACGCCGATCCCGGCGGACTGGAGCGAGGAGCGCGCCGAATCGAAGCTGCGCGAGTACAACGACTACTCGCTGCGGATCCTGACGATCCACGAGGCGATTCCCGGGCACTACGTCCAGTTCGAGTACGCGAACCGGATCGAGCCGGAGAGCCGCCGGCTGCTGCGGTCGCTGTTCGGCAGCGGAGTCTATGTCGAGGGGTGGGCGATGTATTCGACCGAGGCGATGCTGGATGCGGGCTACCTGAACGGCTCGCCCGAGTTGCGGCTGACGTTTCTGAAGCAGATGCTGCGGGCGATCGCCAACGCGATCCTGGACATCCGCCTGCACACGAAGCAGATGACGGCGGACGAGGCGATGGCGCTGATGATGACGCAGACCTTCCAGGAGCGGGAGGAGGCGGAGGCGAAGTGGCGGCGGGCGCGGCTTTCGTCGTGCCAGCTGCCGACCTATTACGCGGGGTACAAGGAGTTCAAGCGGCTGCGGGCGGCGCTGGAGGGGCGCGAGGGTTTCCGTCTGAAGGAGTTTCACGAGAAGGCGCTCGAGGCGGGCGCGCTGCCGATGCGGACGCTCGGCGAGCTGATGGGAGCGAACCCTTAAGCCCGGTGGTGCGTCAAAGGAGTAGACGATTGCGGGCGCGGGGCGCGCCGTGGTTCAATCAGGAAAATCCGTGAGGGCACTGGAAACGTCGGTCAAGATTGTACGGCGGCTGGCGCCATGGGCGAGGGACATGGCTCTGTCGGTGGTTCTTGCGCTCCTGGTGATCCTGTTCCTCTATCAGCCGGTGAAGGTGGAGGGCACGAGCATGATGCCTTCGCTGACGGACCAGGAACGCATCTTCATCAACAAGTTCGTGTACCGGCTGGGATTGGGCGAGGTGGAGCGGGGCGACACGGTGGTGTTCTGGTTTCCGGGCGACCCTTCGATGAGCTACATCAAGCGGGTGATCGGGCTGCCGGGCGACGTGGTGGAGATCCGCGCCGGGCAGGTGATTGTGAACGGGGTGGAACTGGAGGAGTGGTACGTGCCGGAGGAATACCGCGATCCGGGCACGTATGCTCCGATGGTGGTGCCGGAAGGGCGGTATTTCGTGCTGGGGGACCACCGGAGTTCGTCGAACGACTCACGCGTCTGGGGGCCGGTGCCGCGCGAATCGATCTATGGCAAGGCGGTGTTCGTGTACTGGCCGCTGGAGAAGATGGGCGTGGTGCGGTAGGGGGGGGCTTCAGGGATCGAAAGAGCGGGTGTGTGCAACCCAGGGTCCGGGCGTAGTCTGGGGGTGACCCTGGAGGAAACCGGTATGAAGCCCGTGGAAATGAAGGCGGTGGCGGAAGATCTGATGGGCAAGGGGTTTCATTGAAGCCAGGCGGTTCTGGCCGTGGGCCAGATGAAGCTTGGTTTGGCGGAGCCGCAGGTGGTGAAAGCGGCTGGGTTGCTGGGGGGCGGCATTGCCAAGTCGGCGCAGGTGTGCGGGGCGCTGACGGGTGCGATCCTGGCGCTTTCCTCGCGATACAGCCGGAGTTCACTGGAGGAGCAGGAAGACCCCGTGATGTGGCAGTTCGGCCGCCGGATGGTGGAGAGGTTTGTGACTCTGACCGAGCCGCAGGGCGGGATCTTGTGCCGGGATATCGCCCGGGTGGACTGGAATGATCCCGAGGCGGTGGCACAGTTCCGGACCAGCCCGGAGAGCCGGCGCAGGATTTGCATCGAGGTTGTGGGGAAAACGGCGGAGGCGCTTGGCGAGTTGTTGGAGGAGGCGGGGGCCAGTCCAGGCTAAGCGCGCGGGACTGAGCGGGGCCGGCCAGATCCAGAGAACGCCGGCTATTTGCGGCGGAACAGGGCGAACAGGAGCGACAGCAGGAGGCTGGCGAGGAGGCAGGTGGCCAGCGGGAAGTAGAAGACGCTGTTCTTGCCGCGGATGACGATGTCGCCGGGCAGGTGGCCGGGGCGGAAGGGGAGGCGGTGGGCGTAGGTGAGCAGGAGGCCCGCCACGATGAGCAGGCCTCCGAGAACGATGAGCAGGCGGCCCAGGGGCATCGGTCAGAGGGAGAACGTCCGGCCGCGGTGTTGCCCGATGAGGATCTGGAAGAGGCGGTGGGCGATCAGTTCATGGAGGGTGAGCAGTTCGCGCTGGGCCTCGAAGACGGACTGGGCATCGGCGGGGTCGGCGGGGGCGCCGCCGGCCTTGAGCGCGTCGGTGGCTTGCTGGATGACCGGGTCGGTGAGAACTTCGCCGGCCATTTCCCAGAGGGTGATGAAGCGGTCCACGGCGGTGGGGAAGCTGACGTCGAAGACGCCCTGCTGGGAGGTGGTGCGGGGGGGCTTGTAATCGAGGTTGAAGGGGCCGGCGTAGCCGTGGCTGCGCAGCAGCACGAGCACGCAGAGCCAGTCGAGGGGATTGATGAGGCCAACGGCGATATCGACGTCGTGCTTGAGGCGGTAGCCGTCGTTGATGTCGAAGTGGAAGAGCTTCTTGCAGACGAGGGCGCGGGCGAGCGCGGCGCGGGGGGCGGCGCCCCACATGAGTTCGTGGAGGTATTCGGGGTTGAGGCCGACCATCTCGGGGTGGGTGAGCAGGCCCGAGGAGATGAAGGCCAGCATGGCGTCGGAGGAGGGCAGCAGGATTTCGGCGGCGGGCTCGAAGGGCTTGGCTTCGAGGCAGTGTTTGAGGGTGGGGCGGGCGTTCTTTTGGGCGAGGGCGATGTCGGTTTCGCAGGCGTGGTTGAGGCCTTCGGCATACCAGGCAAGGGTTTGGGTCTCCTCGACGGCGCCCTGGACCTGGTAGCCGAGCGAGCCGGGCCAATAGACGGCGAACCGGGCGCCGAGGGCGTGGCCGATTTCGACGGTGTTGGCGAGGCGGCGTTTGGCGTAGTCGCGGACGGCGGGGTTTTCGGCCGCGGGACCGGCGGCGAAGACGGCATGATGGAAGGTCTCGGTGGTGACCATGGAGCACTGGAGGCCATGGGCATCGAGGGTTTCCTTGATCTTGCCGACGATTTCCCACTGGCGGTCCTGGAAGAGGGCGTCGTAGGGGAGGACGTCGGTGTCGTGAGTGCACCAGTAGCCGATGCCGATTTCGGCGTAGCGGCGGATGACGTCTTCGAAGCCGATGGGGGGGCGCGTGGGGGCGTGGAAGATGGCCTGGCCTTCATAGGCGGCGGCCCACTGGGGGCCGGTGATGAAGAAGCGGCGGCGCTGATCGGGCGTGTAGGCGCCTCCGCAAGCCTGGGTGAGGCGCTGGACGAGGGAGAGTTGGTCTTCCTGGGGGATGGGTTTCATGGCGTTGGATGGCTTTTATCGTATCCCAAAAGGCAGAGGGAAGGAAGATGGAAACATAAGACGAGGCGATTGTTTTATTCACAGAAACTCCACAGAAGTTGTTCTGGAAGTGATTGAAAGTAAAAGAAATAAAGTTTGTGAATTCGAGTCATCGAAATGTCGTTTTTTGTTGACTTCCCTGGCGGGGTGCCGCATAGTGGAGATGGTTCCAAGAGGTTCACGGAACAGCGAGCCGAACGAAACGTAGCGGACCTGGAACGATGATCCCGAGGCTGGGCAGTGAATAGCCAGCCGGCACTCGGGGGAGCGAAGGGAGATCGGGCGAATCGGACGGACGGCTTCGCGAAGGCCCACGCCGCATGGTGCGTTGGATCCCGAGGGGGAAACCCCGGAGGGGAGCATCGGCGGATGAGGCTTTCGGGATTGGCTTGGGTCAGAATCCGGCAACGGGTTCAGTCTGATGACCACCCCGGCAAAAGCGCAAAACGCTGAGGTGAGAAGGCTGGACGGACCGGGCAGGGATGACCGGAGCCAAGGAAGCGAAGTCATAGGACAGGAGCATTGATGCCTCAGCGGGCGATCCGGCAACGGATGGTTCGCGGGGGAGGAGCGAAAGTCCGTGGCGAGTTTCCGGTCGCGAGCGCACAGGTGAGCAGATGCGCCGCCCGCGCGGTGAAGCCTGCAGGCAGAAATAGCCTGTAGGGGGAGCGGGGGTGGAAAGGCGTCCCACCGGGTGCGGTTGCCACGCTCAAGCCGGGCATGCCGGCTGGGGAGCACGCTGGATTCGAGGGTCACTTGGAACCACTTTTTTATTCTTGAGCCGGCAATCGGGTTCAAGATTCAGCGCAAGGCGTGACGCCCTGGAGTCAGGCGGCTCCAGGGCGTCGTTGCGTTTGGGGGAGGGATTCGACGGTATCGGGTTCTGGGGGCATGGCGCCGGGGCGGACGTACTTTTCCTTGCGGGGGCGGAAGCTGACGAAGTTGCAGCGGCAGGGTTCGCAGCGCCAGCGGCTGGCGCCGAACCAGAGTTTCAAGGCGGACCAGCGGGAGGTGCGGTAGTATCTGGGGTCCCAACTGGAGAGATCCATGCGGAGGCAGCGGGGACAGCGGGCGTAGGTGACGTTGCCCCAGCCGCCGGTGGGCAGGGCGAGAAATTCGTGACCGCAGGCCAGGCAATGGGCGGGGTGGTAGCCGAGCAGGGTGAGCAACTTTTCGCGGAAGCCGCGGGGACGGGCGGCTCTGACGGTATGGGAATCACAGACCGGACAGATTACGGGACCACGCCGGGGCAAAGGGCGACGGTGACCTCCTTCGGATAGGGCAAGGCTCCAGCCTGACCCTGTTTACAGAATATGCGGAAAAGGGGGGCGGCGCCAGTCCTCAGCCGGCGGGCGTCTGGGCGCGGCGGACGGAGGGGAGCTTGAGGTAGTCCTGCTCGTATTGCAGGTAGGCCTGGAGCAGGGCGGAGGTGACGTGGGATTCGGTCTGGATGGATAGGCCTTCGACTTCGCTGACGGGCAGGAGGGCGCGGGTGGAGGAGGAGATGAAGAGGCCGGCGGCGCGTTGGAGGTCGTCGAGGGCGAGGGTATGTTCGCGGACGGTGATGCCGGGGACGCGGATGACTTCGAGCAGGAGTTCACGGGTGATGCCGGGGAGGCAGCCGGCCGAGAGCGGGGGGGTGAGGACGGTGGCTCCGGAGGGGGAGGGGAAGATGGCGAAGATGTTGGCGGAGGTACATTCGCTGACCTCCTGGCGTTCGTTGAGGAGGATGACCTCATCGAGGCCGCGGACCTGGGCCTGTTCGAAGTAGGTGAGGTTGAGGGACCAGGCGGTGATTTTGGCGCCGGAGAAGGGGTTGGCGGCGAAGCGGGCGTTGGGGACGATGCCGAGGCGGCAGGGGCCGCCCCAATCCTTGCGATCGGCGGTGAAGGCGATGAGGTCGAGGTCGCGGTCGAGGCCGGGGGATTCCCACATGCCGCCGCGGTTGCGGATGACGCAGACGCGCATGGTGGAGTTGTGGGCGAGGTTGGCTTCGACGAGGCGGAGGAGTTCGGCTTCGAGTTGGGCGGGGGACCAGGGGAAGCCGACGCGGAGGAGTTCGGCGTCGCGGTTCATGCGGGCCCAGTGGCGGGGGAAGGCGAACAGGGCGCCGTCGATGACTTTGATGGTGGAGAAGACGCCCCAACCGTTCATCAGACCGACCTGGCCGGGGCGGAGGCAATCGTCGGCGGCGGAGCGGAGTTGGCCGTTGTGGTAGATGAACGAGTGGGTCACGGGACCATTTTAGCGGTTTGGGGAGAGGGGTCTGCGGGGATTATTCGGAGGCGTTGCGGGCCTGGACGGGGGCGCCGCGCCAAGCGGGGAAGAAGTTGGGGCGGGCGGCGATGGCGGCGAGCAGGAGATCGGGGACGCGGGCGCGGCGGCGGACGAGTTGTTCGAGGAGGCGGGTGAGGCCGTCCTCGTCGCCTTCGATCCAGGCGGGGGGTAGGGAGCGGAGGGCGTGGTCGAAGACGGACTCGGGGCAATGGAGGATGCGGCTGAGCCAGGGTTCGAAGGAGTCGAGGGAATCGACTTCCGCGTAGATGAGAGCGCGGGGGAAGAAGCCTTGGAGGGGTGCGTCGCGGAAGCACCAGTTGGGTCCGTCGAAGAGGTAGCCGTGGTCGATCATCTGGGCGATGAAGCCTTTGCGTTGGGGGGAGGAGTCGAAGCCGGGGAGCCAATCGCGGAGGCGGCGGCGGAAGAAGATGGCCTGGCGGGCGTCGGCATTGCCGGTCCATTTATCGAAGGCGAGGGCGCCGAGGAAGTCGGCGCGGTTGATGACGGAGGTGAGGAGGGAATCGGGCAAGTAGTCGTAGACGGCTTCGGTGAGGGGGTCGCCGGGGAAGAGGGAGCCGAGGTGCCAGCCGGCGGGGACGCGGAGGTGTTGGGAGCCGGATTCGAGGTAGAGGTCGGGGTTGCGGGTGAGGAAGTCGGGGGAGAGGTTGACGACGGTGACGGGGGGCGTGTTGACGCCGAGGGCGGCGAGGAGGTGGGCGCCGACCCATTCGTTGATGAGGATGCGGCGGTGCTGGGGGTTATTGGTGAATTTGGTGACGTAGCAGGAGGATGGGGAGGAGGCATCGGTGGCGAGCAGGTGGGCCTGCGCGCCTCCACGCATTTTTCGCAAGAAGCGCGTGGCATTCACCGGCATCAGCATCTAGGATAATCTGGAGAGACGCGTGCGCGCCGGACAGGACGCCGCTCGAAGAGGAAACCAGAGATGGAAGAGACGACGACGAAGCCCGGCGAGACCGGCAAGGACAAGAGCGGCGATGAGGTGGCGTTGGAGCTGATGAAGTTCATCGCGACGACGACGGGGTATGCGAAGGGGGCGCAGGCGGTGGGATTTTCGGGCAAGGGGCCGCGGACGCCGGAGGAGCAGGCGGATGCGCTGCTGGCGCTGTTTGAGCGGTGCCGGGGGGTGGTGCGGGGCGGGGCATAGGCGGGAAAAAAGAAAGGGGCGAGCGCCCGGAGGGCGCCGCTGCCCCATTGAACATCAGTCGTTTTGTTTTTTGCTGCGGCCATGCGGGAGAGGCCGCGCCGGAATCCGGGCCTCGCGGAGAGGCCGAGGAAAGCCGGGTTACTTCGCCTTCTTGGCCGGCGCTTTTTTCGGAGCGGCGGCTTTCTTGGCCGGAGCCTTCTTGGCCGGGGCCTTCTTGGCGACTGCCTTCTTTACGGCCGCTTTGGGAGGGGCCGCCGCCTTGACGGCTGCCTTCTTCACGGCTGCTTTCTTGGGAGGGGCCGCTTTCTTGGGGGCGGCTGCCTTCTTGACCGCGGCTTTCTTGGGGGCCGCGGCTTTCTTGGTTGCGGTTTTCACGGTTGCTTGACTCACCTTTCGAGCGGCGGACGAAGCCGCCGGTTTTCCGGCCGGTTGAACCGCCGGTTTCCCCGCCTTGCGGTCGGGAACCTGGGCCGCAGCCGGGTGCGCGGGGGGCGGGCGCAGCGGGCGGGCGGCAATCTCTTCGGCGATGGCGTCATCATCGTCGAGGTCGGTGACTCCGTCATCGGTCAGCGCGGAATCGAAGTCACCCAATTCTTCGTCGTAGGGCCCGTTTGGGCCAGCCATCGAGTACGGCATTTTGAGTCAGCCCCATCCACTGGGCTAAACACAAATAGGATACATTGTTTTAATCATTTCTCCTAGAAAAAAGTGAAAGCGCCGCGGGTGGGGTCCGGCGGCGCCAGGGAGAAATTGCGGGTAACAGGCCTATTTACGGGCTGCGGTGCGTTTTGGAGCGGTAGTGGTTTTGCGGGCGGAAGCGGTGCGGCGGGGGGCGGCGCGGCGCACGGGCGCGCGTTTTTTGGCAACGGCGGCCTTGGGCGCGGCGGCGGGGATGAGCAGCATTTCGCCATCCTCGGGGGCTTCGAAGAAGGAGGAATCGAGCTGATTGGCGGCGAGGATGGAGTTGGCGGCGGTGGAATACTGGCGGGCGATGGAGGCGAGCGTATCGGTGCTGGAGAGGCGGTGGAGGCGCCAGGCGGCGCGTTTGTCCTCGGGGACGGCTTCGATGGCGGCGGCGACGGTGCGGCTTTGGCCGGCGGGGACGCGGACGTCGTAACCGGCGGGGGCGACGTTGCGGATGAGGGCGGGGTTCAGTTCGCGGATGTCGGTGAGGGGGACATCGGCGGCGTCGGCGATGAGGCCGAGATTGGTTTCGGCCGAGAGGTGGATGGTGTCGTACTGCAGTGGAGCTTCGGGCGCCGGCGGTTCGAGGCCGTAGGCTTCCAGGTTGCGCGACACGATGATCATCGCGAGGATGGCGGGGATGTAATTGCGTGTTTCGCGGGGCAGGGCATTGCGGCGGTGGAGTTCCCAGAAGTCGGCGTAGCCGGTGCGTTGGGTGGCGCGTTCGACGCAATAGGGGCCGCAGTTGTAAGCGGCCATGGCGAGGTACCAGTCGCCGGTGAGATTGTAGAGATCGCGGAGGTGGCGGGCGGCGGCGCGGGTGGCTTTTTCGGGGTCGAGGCGGTCGTCGTGCTGGGCGCCCTGCTGCAGGCCGTAATCCTGTCCGGTTTTGCGAACGAACTGCCACATGCCGGCGGCGGCTTTCGGAGAGAGGGCGCGGGGCATGAAACCGGATTCGGCCTGGGCGAGGTGGATGAGTTCCTGGGGTACGCCTTCCTCGGCGAGGATGCGGGAGATCATCTCGCGATAGCGGCCGGCGCGGCGAAGGCCGAACAGCAGAGTGCGGCTGCCGCGGGTGCTGGTGAAGTAGTTGATGTAGCTGAGGACGGCGTCGTTGACGACGAGCGGGATTTGGGACTGGGCGGCCTGGACCTCGGCGAGGGCGCGGCCCTTGAGGCGCGGGTCGATGGGGAAGGTGAGGTCGAGGATCTCGGCTAGCGGCGAGGCGGGGTAGAGGGGCTCGCCGGGGGAGACGCCGGCGCCGAGGCTTTCGAGGTCGTAGCGGTGGATCTTGCGGGCGAGTTCCTCGGCTTTCTGCTCGATGGTGTCGCGGTTGGGGAGGTCTTCGGGGAGGTCGAGCAGGGCTTCGAGGGCGAGGTCGAATTCGCGGCGGGCGTCCTCGGGCTTACCTTCCTGGAGGAAGAACTTGCCGAACTGGAAGTGGCGGTCGGCGTCGCGGAGGGCGCGTTCGCCGCGGCTGGTGGCGGGGCCGAAGGCGGGAGCGGCGCGGTCCACGAGCAGCATGGGTTCGCGGGCGGGCAGGGGGGCGACGGAGACGGTGGGGAATTCCGGTTCGGGGGTGGCGGGTTCGAGCGAGGTGAGCGGCGCGGGAGCCGGAGTGGTGTCGATCTTAGCCTTCTTTTTCCACCATTGGGCTTCGGCGGCGGGGGCGAGCAGGAGGGCCAGCGCGAAGGCCGGGAGGAAGGATTGAAGAAGGCGTCTGGTCATTCGTACCTGAACCGGAGAAAAGATATTAAGTCACATCGCGATGACAAACAACAAAAATGACTCTACTGCAAAGGGGGGAGATGGGTCAACCCGCCTCAGGGAGTATGTCGCAAGGAAACAGGGTATGGATCGGCTGTGCTAGGCTCGAATCCAGCATGCGAAAAGTGGCGATTTTGGGGGCCTTTCTCCTGTTGTTCTCCGGGGTTGGGGGCAGTGCGCCGCTGCCGGAGGACCGGGGGGCGTCCGCGGTGTGGCAGGCGCTGAAGCGGCTGAATACCCAGGCCCGGGTCCTCTACATCGTGGCCCACCCGGACGATGAGGATGCGGCGACGCTGACGCTGCTCGCCCGCGGCCACGGCGCCCGAGTCACACTATTGTCACTGACGCGGGGCGAGGCCGGGGCCAACCTCATCACCTCCGACTTTTTCGACCGGCTCGGCGCGTTGCGCACTCTCGAACACCGCAAGGCCGCCCAACACTACGGTGTGGATCTCCGCTATACCCGCTTCGCCGACTTCGGCTACTCGAAGACGGTGGAGGAGACGTGGAACAACTGGGAGCGCGAGCAGATCCTCCGCGACGTCGTCACCCACGTCCGCCGGCTGCGGCCTCACGTCATCATCGCGCGGTTCCAGGGCACGGCCCGCGACGGCCACGGCCACCATCACGCCTCCGGACTACTCGCTCGCGAAGCCTTCGAGGCCGCCGCCGACCCCGAGCGCTTTCCCGGCATCGGCCCCGCCCCATGGGCCGCCGCCAAGTTCTACTCCGGCAACTGGAATCAACTGGACGAAGGCGCGATCCCGGTGGACTCGGGCCAGACCGATCCGCTGCTGGGCCGCTCCTACGCCGAAATCGGACGCGAGGGCTACCGCTTCCAGCGTTCGCAGGCCATGGGCGCGGTGCTGGTGCGTCCCGGGCCGTTCGTGTCCTATTACAAGCTGATCGAGTCGAGACGGCCGAATACGCCGCCCGATGAGTTCTTTCTCGACGGTCTTGGCGCGGACGCCATGCCGCCCATGGAAGCCCGCGGCGCGGTGCTGCTGGCGCGCGAACAGTTCGATGCCCGCCGCCCGGAAGCGATCGCCCCGCTGCTGGCCCGCGCCCTGAAGGCGGTGAAAGACCCCGCGTACGCCGGAGAGCTTCAGCGCGCGCTCGCGCACTCGCTGGGCGTCGAGGTCGAAGCCCTGGTCGAACCGGATCAGCCGCTGTCCGGCATGGCGGCCCGTTTCCGCCCCGCCCGCACTTTCCAGGTGGCCGTGCGCGGCCGGCCCTTCCGCGTCTCCTCGGCAGTCCACATCCGCTCCGGCGCGCCGGTCGAGATCGTCCGCACCGACTTCGCCGGCGCCGGTTTCCAGGGCAAGGAAATCGAACCTGGCCGCTTCGAGGTCGAACCCGGCCCCAACGTGATGAGTTCGGCGCTGCACTGGCGCCGGGCGGAACCCTTCGTGACGGATTACAACTACGAGGGTCCACCCGAATGGTTTGGCCATTCGCTGCCGCCTCCGCCCGCTGTCATTGTGGCCGTGCTGCGCTATGAAGGCGTCGAGTTCGCAGTCAGCAGCGCCCCGGAAACCCGCACCGTCGATTCGATTGGCCTGGAGGTCCGCGCTCCGCTTGCCGTCGGCCCGATGGTTGCGGTGAAGTTCGACACGGCCAGCATGATCCTGCCGTTGGGCCGCAAGTCGTTTGAAACCTCGGTCACCATCCGCGCCGTGGGCGAAGGCGAACGCGCCGGCACGCTCAGCCTCACGCTGCCCGAGGGCTGGACCAGCGCGCCCGCGTCCGCACCGTTTAAACTTGTGCGCGAGGGTGAGCAGGCCCGCATCACGTTTCGGGTGACACCTGCGGCGGCCGTGCCCGAGCGGTACACGCTCACCGCCGCGGCCCGGATCGGCACGCTGACCTTCGCGAACGAGTTCGAACCTATCTCGTACCCGGGTCTTGAAACGCTCTACCTGGAAGCGCCCGCGCGTCAGGTGGTGCAGGGCGTCGATGTCCGCATCGCTGAGGGCCTGAAGGCGGGCTACGTGATGGGCTCGGGCGATGAGGTGCCCGCGGCGCTCCGGCAGTTGGGCGTGGAAGTGGACCTGCTGGACGATGAGGCTCTCGCCTCGGCCGACCTCAACGCTTATCCCGTCATCCTGCTCGGCATCCGCGCCTACGCTGCCCGCGACGCCCTCAAGGCGCACAACCGCCGCCTGTTGGACTATGTGGAGAAGGGCGGACGGCTGATCGTCCAGTACAACACGCCGGAGTTTGACCAGAACTTCGGCCCCTATCCCTACTCCATGACGCAGCGGCCCGAGGAGATCAGCGAGCAGAATGCGCCGGTGCGCCTGCTGAACCCCGAAGCCCCCATCTGGCGTACCCCGAACCGCATCACCCCGGACGATTGGGACGCCTGGGTGGAGCAGCGCGGCTCGAAGTTTCTGGTGAAGTGGGATGAACGCTATGAGCCGATGATCGAGAGCCACGACACGGGGCAGGAGCCGCAACGGGGGATCTGGCTGGAGGCGCGGCACGGCAAGGGGACGTATGTGTACTGTGCGCTGGCTTGGTACCGGCAACTGCCGTTTGCGGTGCCGGGGGCGGTGAGGATATTCGCGAACCTGATCAGCGCGAGCCGCGAGTAGATCAGACGCGTTCGCGGCGGGCGGCGAGTTCCTGGATGACGCGTTCGAGGTCCTGGACGCGGCGGGTGAGGTCTTCCATGGCCAAGCCGGTTGGGTCGGGGAGATTGGCGTGCGCGAGGGGCTCCTCGCCGTCGGCGCGGCTGCGGACGACGCGGCCTGGGACGCCAACCACGGTGGAGTGAGGCGGGACGTGTTTGAGGACGACGGAGCCCGCGCCGATGCGGACGCAATCGCCGATTTCGATGTTGCCCAGCACTTTCGCGCCCCCGCCGACAATCACTTTGTTGCCGAGCGTGGGGTGGCGCTTGCCCTTTTCCTTGCCGGTGCCCCCGAGCGTGACGCCCTGGTAGATCAGGCAATCGTCGCCGATGATGGTGGTTTCGCCGATGACGACGCCCATGCCGTGGTCGATGAAGAAACGGCGGCCGATGGTGGCGCCGGGGTGGATCTCGATGCCGGTCATCCAGCGGGCGAACTGGCTGATGACGCGGGGCAGCAGGGGGACGCCCCAGCGGTAGAGGCGATGGGCGAGGCGGTGGAAGACGATGGCGTGGAATCCGGGGTAACAGAGGAAGATCTCGAGGACGCTCCTGGCGGCCGGATCTTCGCGAAAGATGGTTTGGATCTGTTCCCGGATCGTACTGAACATGGGTCGTCCTTCAAGTATGGATGCAAACGTCGCGAAAAGGTCTCAGGGGGTTTCAGTGGCGAGGCGGAGGGCTTCGGCGGGGGTGGCGGCGGTGTGGAAGAGCTGGCGATGGGCGGGGCGGATGAACTTGTGCTCGCCGGCGTGGCCGAGGAAGGCGAGCAGGTGGGCGTAGTAATCGTCTGTGTTGAGCAGAATGATGGGTTTGCGGTGATAGTCGAGGAGTTTCCAGGTGACGATTTCGAAGAACTCCTCGAAGGTGCCGAAACCGCCGGGCAGGGCGATGAAAGCGTCGCTGAGTTCGGCCATGAGGGCCTTGCGGTCGTGCATCGATTCGACTTCGTGCATTTCGGTGAGGCCGCCGTGGGCGACTTCGCGGATGATGAGTGTGCGGGGGATGACGCCGGTGACGGGGCCGCCGGCGGCAAGGGCGGCATCGGCGACCGCACCCATGAGGCCGACGTGGGCGCCGCCATAGACAAGGCGGTGGCCGGCAGTGGCGATGAGGCGGCCGAGTTCGCGGGCGGCTTCGAAGTAAGGCTCGGGCACGCTGGCGCTGGAGCCGCAGTAAACGCAGATGCTTTTCATCATGGTCTGCCGTTGCGGGGGAAGGCGTCGGAATGGAAGCCGACGCCGGCGCGGGTGTCGCGGTGCCAGGGCACCTTGAAGCGGAGGAGGTTGGCCATGGCGCGATCGGGGTTGAGGGCGCTGCGGATGAACAGGCGCAGGAACTTGTTGTGGACGCGGCGCTCGATGGGGAGGACGATGCGGTCGTCGATGAAGTCCTCGACGACGAGCAGGGCGAAGCCCATGGTGGGCGTGATGACGAGATCGACCGCGCCTTTGGTGCCCTCGCGTTTGCCGACGTTGCCGAAGGCGGCTTCGCCGAAGGGGCCGATTTCGTAGTGGGTGCTGGCGACGGCCATCCAGGCCATCGCCTTCGAGCGGCTTTTCCAGTAGTCGGCGGAGCGGAAGTCGACGGGGAGGAACTTCTCGCGGGTGTGGTTTTGCAGGTAGGTATGGCCGTAGACGGCGCCCTGCATGGGGTGGCCGACGTAGTTGGCGAGCCAGGAATCGCCGTCGTCCCAACCCTGGAGGCCACTGACGGACTTGAAATAGTCCTTGAAGAAGGGGCCGCGGAGATTGCCGCGCGTCTCCTCCTGGGTGGCGAACCGGAAGCCGTGCTGGAGGCCGAGGAACAGGCCGTTCTGGAGCAAAAGAGGCTTCCACTGGAGACTGCCTTCGGCGGGAACTTCGAAGCCGGTGCGGGGAGCGGCGGGGGTCTCCTCCTCCGGGGATTCGGCGCAGGCGGGAAGACAGGAGGCGCAGAGGAGTATGAGCGCAAATATCGAGGGACAGGCCTTCATGAGTAAAGAGCGGAGCCGGGGGAGACTGCGTTACGGCTTGATCTCAGGCTCCCACATTCGGACGGGCAGGTTCAACCGGGCGGGCAAGTCTGTTGTGCCGGGGCTTCAGGTTTGACAAAATGGCGGCAATTCCCGCCGCTCCGGCGCCGGAGCGGCGGGCAGAGTACCGACTATCGCCCCCAAGGGAGGATGCCGCCACGATGAGATCCGCACAAATTGCCGCCATGTTTGTGGCTGTGAGCCTGGCCGCGCCGCTGCAGGCCCAGATTGGTTTGTTCAACGACGAGATGCGCCGCGCGATGACGCGGGAATGGAAGGGTGAGCGGTTTCCCGACGGGCGTCCGAAGGTGCCGGATGCCGTCCTGCAGCGCATGAAGACCGTGTCGGCCGAAGAGGCGTGGGGGACGTTGCGGGGGGCGGGTTACCGGCTGCAATTCGAGCCGGGGTGGAAGACGATCAACGTGGCGCCGGGCGAGCGGCTGGTGGGGCGGGCCGTGACGGCGGTGTTCGTGCCGCAGCGGCCGGACTTCAACAGTTACGTCATCGAGATGGCGAAGAAGGAAGGCAAGACCTCGAGCGCGCAGAATACCTGGGTGATCGACGGGCTGGTGAAGGACGATGTGATGGTGGTGGACGTGTTCGGCAAGATCAAGGACGGGACGATCATCGGCGATAATCTGGCCACGATGATGATGACGAGGGCGGGCACGGGCCTGGTGGTGAACGGCGGGGTGCGCGATGTGACGGGCATTATGGAGATCAAGGGCTTCAAGGTGTTCGCGCGCGACTTCGACCCGTCGGCGCTGGCCGAGACGACGCTGGCGGGCATCAATGTCCCGATCCGGATCGGCAATGCGACGGTGTTGCCAGGGGATATCGTGATCTCGGATCCGTCGGGGATCACCTTCGTGCCCGCGCACCTGGCCGAGAAGGTGGCCGACGACTCTGAACTGACCCAGTTGCGTGACCGCTGGGGCCACCAGATGCTGCGGGAGCAGAAGTACAACTCGGGGCAGATCGATACCCAGTGGACGCCCCAGATGATCGAGGAGTTCAACAAGTGGGCGGAGGCCCAGGGATCGAAGATGCGGATGAAGCCGCGCCGGTAGTAGAGCAGAAGGAGCCTGACCATGACGAAGAAATGGCAACAGAACCGCTTTCAGACTTCCCGCCGCCGCTTTCTCGGCTCCACCGCCGGGGCAGCGACGCTGGGCGCGTTGTGGACCGAGCAGGATCTGCTGGGCTGGCAGAATCAGGTGCGGACGGCGTCGAAGCCGTCGGATCTGAAAATCACCGACCTGCGGGTGGCGCATGTGGTAGGCGCGCCGATGCGGTGTCCGCTGATCCGGATTGAGACGAACCAGGGGATTCACGGGCTGGGCGAGGTGCGCGACGGGGCGTCGCCGACCTATGCGCTGATGCTGAAGTCGCGGCTGATGGGCGAGAACCCGTGCGACGTGGACCGCATTTTCCGCAAGATCAAACAGTTTGGTTTCCACGCGCGGCAGGCGGGCGGGGTGTGCGGCATCGAGATGGCGCTGTGGGATCTGGCCGGGAAGGCGTATAACGTGCCCGCCTACCAGATGCTGGGCGGCAAGTTCCGCGATTCGATCCGGCTGTATTGTGACACGACGGAGTCGCCCGATCCGAAGATTTACGGCGCGCGTCTGAAGGAGCGGAAGGACCAGGGTTACACGTTCCTGAAGATGGATCTGGGTGTGCGGCTGGTGGAGAAGATTCCCGGGACGGTGACCGCGCCGATCGGGGTGAACAGCCGGACCGCCAACCTGACGCAGCACATGTTCACCGGGATGGAGTTGACCGAGAAGGGCGTGGCGCTGATGGCCGACTACTGCGGCGCGGTGCGCGAGGCGGTGGGCTGGGATGTGCCGCTGGCGGCGGACCACTTCGGGCACATTGGCGTGAATTCGTGCATCCGGCTGGGCAAGGCGCTGGAGAAATACAACCTGGCGTGGCTGGAGGACATGATCCCCTGGATGTACACCGATTTGTGGAAGCAGATCACGGATGCGGTGAATATCCCGACGCTGACCGGCGAGGACATCTATCTGAAGGAGCCGTTCATCGAACTTTGCAAGGCGCACGCGGTGGATATCGTGCATCCGGACCTGGCGAGTTCGGGCGGGCTGCTGGAGACGAAGAAGATCGGCGACGTGGCCATGGAGTACGGCCACGCGATGGCGATGCACTTCGCCGGGACGCCGGTGAGCTTCATGGCCAATGTCCACTGCGCGGCGGCGACGGAGAACTTCCTGAGCCTGGAGTTCCACTCGCAGGAAGTGCCGTGGTGGGAGGACATGGTGAAGGGCATCGAGAAGCCGATCGTCAGCAAGGGCTTCGCGAAAGTGCCGCAGGGTCCGGGGCTGGGCATCGAGCTGAATGACGAGGTGGTGAAGCAGCACCTGGCGCCGGGCACCAGCTATTTCGCGCCTTCGTCGGAATGGGACAACGAACGGAGCTGGGACCGGTTGTATAGCTGAGCCGCGCGGGCCAGCTAAAGTGGAAGAGTGAAAACAATTATTGCCGCCGGTGTTCTGGTCGTCCTGATCGGAACACCGGCCGTTCTCTTCTTTCTGTCCGCTTCCTCGCAACTGGCGCTGGAGCCGGATCTCGCGGTGTTCGGGGCTTCGACGAAGCTGGGCGTGCGGGTGGCGAATCCGCACGGGGTGCGAAAGCTGCGGGTGCGGCTGACGCAGAATGACGCGGTCAGCGCGACGGGCGTGGAGGCGCCGGATGACCGCTGGACCTTCTGGCGGCGCAGCGAGCAGCCCCGCCTGTTTGAAGTCGAGTTGAGCGCGGATCCGAAGCAGGGTTTCCGGTCCGGTCCGGCGCGGCTGACGGTGGAAGCGGTGTCGAACGATTTCCGCGGACGGATGGATACGCTGGCGCGCGAGGTGCAGATCAATCTGGAGCCGCCGCGGCTGAGCGTGACGGGCGACACGATGTATCTGAACCAGGGCGGGGCGGGGCTGGTGCGGTTCAGTGTGTCGGGGTACTGGACGGAGGCGGGGGTGCGGGTGGGCTCGTACGAATTCCGCAGCTTCCCGCTGCCGGGGCAGGAGAACGCTTCGGAACGGTTTTGCCTGTTTGTGTTTCCGTGGGATGTGGCGGCGACGGAGCAGCCGGTGGTGTTTGCGCGGAATCCGGCGGGCGAGCAGGTGACGGCGGGTTTTCCGCACAAGGTGTTCGCGAAGAACTGGCGGCGGCGCGAGTTGCCGGTGACGCGGGCGTTTCTCGAAAAGATCGTGCCGCGGCTGGACCCGAACGGGCAGGGGAGCCTGCTGGACCGCTTCCTCCACATCAACCGGGAAATGCGGCGGGCGAACAACCAGACGCTGGCGGACCTGCGGCTGCAGAGCGAGGCGCGGCAGCTTTGGGAGAACCCGTTCGAGCAACTGGCGAATACGCAGGTGGAAGCGCTGTTTGCCGACATCCGCAGCTACATGTACGAAGGCAAAAAGGTGGACGAGCAGGTGCACCTGGGCTTTGATCTGTCGCGGACGGCGCGGGCGCCGGTGGTGGCGGCGAATCACGGCAAGGTGGTGTTCGCGGGAGAGCTGGGCATTTACGGGCAGTGCGTGGTGCTGGATCACGGTTATGGTCTGCAGTCGATCTACGCACACCTGAGCGAGATCGCGGTGCAGGCGGGCGACGAGGTGAAGCGGCGCGACCCGCTGGGTCGGTCGGGGGAGACGGGGCTGGCGGGCGGGGACCACCTGCATTTCGGGATGCAGATCGACGGGGTGCAGACGAATCCGCTGGAGTGGTGGGACGAGAAGTGGATTCGGGAGAAGGTGCTGGACCGGCTGGCGCGCTGAGATCGCGTATTCTGGTCATCATGGATTTCGTCACGGGCCACATGGGCTGGATCGAGGTGGTGTGCGGGCCCATGTTTTCGGGCAAGAGCGAGGAACTGATCCGGCGGCTGCGGCGGGCGATGATCGCGCGCAAGCGGGTGCAGGTGTTCAAACCGGTGCTGGACCGGCGATATTCGCTGGATGAGATCGTCAGCCACGCCGATTCGCGGATGAAGAGCGAAGTGGTGGCCAACGCGGCGGGGATTCTGGCGACGCTGGACTGGCGGACCGAGGTGGTGGGGGTGGACGAGGCGAACTTCTTTGGTCCGGAGCTGGTGGAGGTGGTCGAGCAACTGGCGGATTCGGGCAAGCAGGTGATCGTGGCGGGGCTTGACACGGACTACATGGGGCGGCCGTTCGCGCCGATGCCGGACCTGTTGTGCCGGGCCGAATCGATTACGAAGACGCTGGCGATCTGCGTGCGGTGCGGGAATCCGGCCAAGCACACGCAGCGGCTCACCGGGGGCGAGGATCTGATTGTGGTGGGGGCGGCGGGGGCGTATGAAGCCCGGTGCCGGCGGTGTTTCGAGCCGGGTATTCCGCGCCAGGAGAGCTTCGACTTCGTGCGCGCGACGCCGTACGCGGGAAACGCGAGTGAAACCGGACCCGGCGAGCAGGCATCTAGCTGAGTGCTAGACTGACAACTGTCGAAACACAGCCAGGAGGCCTTTCCCGTGAGCGATTTCCAGAACCAATACCAGCCCAGCCAGCCGCCGCCGCAGCCGACCTATACGATTCCCAGCGGCGATGGGGGATCGGGCGTCAAGATCGCGATTCTGTTTGGCGCGGTGCTCGCGCTGATCGCGGCCAATGTCTATCTGTTTCTCCAAATCGATGGATTGAAGCAGCAATTGGCGCAAAACCAGCAGGTGCTGGTGGATGAGTTGGGCAAGGTTCGCGAGACGAGCAGCGTTTCGGCCGCCTCGGCGCGGCAGAAGATGGATTCGCTCCGCGATGAACTGGAAGCCGCGCGGCGGCAGCAGCAGATGGCCGTGGGCCAGGCGAAGGTGGATGCGACGCGCCACGCCGAGGAACTGGCGCGCAAGCTGGAGCAGCAGCAGCGGGCCGTGGAGCAGGCCGTGCGCAGCGAGATCAAGGAAGTGGAGCAGACCGCCTCGAACCGCATCGGGGAAGTATCGAGCGAAGTGAACACGGTGCGGACCGAGGTGTCGAATACGAAGGGCGAACTCGACAAGACGATTGCGAGCCTGAAGAGCGTGGCGGGCGACCTGGGCGTGCAGAGCGGGTTGATCGCGACGAACTCGACGGAGCTGGCGGCGCTGAAGGCGCTGGGCGAGCGGAACTACTTCGAGTTCAATCTGACCAAGACGAAGCAGCCACAGCGCGTGGGCGACATTCTGGTCCAACTCAAGCGTGCAGACCAGAAGCGGAACCGCTTCACGGTGGACGTGGTGGCCGACGACAAGCGCGTGGAGAAGAAGGACCGGACGGTGAACGAGCCGATCCAGTTCTACACGTCGAAGGCGCGCCAGCCCTATGAGATGGTAGTGAACGCCGTGGGCAAGGACCGGATCCAGGGCTATCTGGCCACGCCAAAAGTTACACTCGCCCGCTGACGAATTTCGTTCCCTGCTGAGCCGGAATCGGAGATTTCCGCGCGTTTCCTGGTGAGGAAATTTGCGTATGAAATCACTGATTCCGGCTTTCTTCTTTGCCTTCCCGATTTTGGCGGCGCAGGGACCCGCCATGTTGCCTCTGGAGACGGGTAACCAGTGGATCTACCGGGAATATACGACCGGCGAGACGCGCACGGTGACGGTGGGTCTGCCGCTTTCGCTGGGCGATGGACGCATTTACTACCGGCTGCGCGGCTATGTGGAGACTCCGCTGTGGGTGCGCGAAGCGCCGGGCGCTCTTCTGTATCTGGATGAGGAAACGGGCGACGACCGGCTGCTGACTTCGTTCGAGCGGGTGGAAGGCGGGTGGGCCGAGGCGCCGTTCCGGGTGTGCGACCAGCAGTCGCAGGTGCAAAAGGACCGGCGCGGGCGGGCGCTGGCCATGGAATACCGGAGCTTCGGCTGCGCCGATGCGGGCATTCTGGAAGAGCTGTATGAAGAGAACGTGGGGATGACCTACCGGGTGGAGCAGTCGATTGCCGGACCGAAGTATTTTGCGCTGGATTCGGCGCGGGTGGGCCGGGCGGTGTTCGCACCGCACGGAACGGGCCGGTTCCATGTTGAGGTGTTCACGACGGGGAACAAGATGCGGGTGACGCTGCGGCTGATGGCGCAGAGTGGCAGCCCTCTCACGCTGCGCTTCCCGACCGGCCAGCGGCATGAGATCGTGATCCGCGACGCGCGGGGCGAGGTGCTGTGGCGTTGGTCCGACGGACGCGCGTTCACGCAGGCGGCCGAGGAGATCACCGTCGGCGGACAGATGACGATCGAGGAGATTGTCGATCTGGAAGCGGCGCTGGGCCCCGGAGGGCTGCGGGAAGGCGAATACGTGGTGGAGGGCTATGTGCTGGGCGGAGCGTATGCCGCCACGACGACCTTCTCCATCTACCAGTGGTACTAAGGCCGGAGGCGGCATCGCCGGGATTTTGCGAAAGTTCTGCAAAAATGCGTGAGAACCGGCGATTGTCGTGAAAAGTACTTGGTTTCGTGGCGATATGCTGACGAAATCGAGATTTTTCACGACACGCGCATAGTTGAAACGGTCAGTCTTCCCACTCCTGCTCGACAAAAGTGGAGGCGAAGGCGCGGTCAAGGAGTTCCCCGGTGAGCCGGAGCTCGCGGCGCTCGAAGCGGATCATGTCGATGGCATGCGTGACGAGGTCGCGAGGGTGGCACCGGCGAAACTTCTTGCCCGTGCGGTGGTAGTGCTTCTGGATGAAGGCGTCGAGCACGACAAGGTCGATCTCAAGGCCCTGGGACTGGCAGTAGCGGGTGAAGATGTTGATGAACTCGGGCTCTTCGGGGCTGCGGAGCAGCATCTTGTACTGGATGCGGCGCAGGAAGGCTTCATCGCCGAGCTGCTCGGGGCGGAGGTTGGTGGAAAACAGCAGGAAGCACTCGAACGGAACCTGCGCCTTGCCGCCGGTGAGGAAGGTGAGAAAGTCGATGCGGCGCTCCATGGGGACGATCCAGCGGTTGAGCACCTCGGCGGGGGTGACTTTCTGGCGGCCGAAGTCGTCGATCAGGTAAATCCCGTTGTTGGCCTTGAGCTGGAAGGGCGCGTCGTAAATGCGCGAGGCGGGGTTGAAGCTCAAATCGAGCATGGGCAGCGTGAGTTCGCCGCCGGAGACGATGAAGGGACGGCGGGCTTTGAGCCAGCGGCCGTCAAACTGGGCTTCACGGTGGAAGGCGCTGATTTCCGGCTCATCCTCGTCGAGACGCTTGTGGTAGATGGGGTCGTAGAGCTGGATGATCTGGCCCTGGCACTCAATGGCGAAGGGCAGATAGATTGGCTCCGATTCAAGCTCAAACAGGGCCTCGGCCAGGAATGTTTTGCCGTTGCCGGGCTGGCCGTAGATCAGGAACGACTTGCCGGAGTTGACCGCCGGGCCGATGTGGGCGAGGATTTCCTCGCTGACCACCATGTGGCGGTAGGCGTTGTGGAGCATCTCCGGGGTGAGCCAGTCGGCCTTGTGGCGCTGCATGCGGACGCCGACGCTGTATTGCTCGAGCGGAACGGGGACGCGGCCGGCATACTGGTTGGCTTCCAGGTATTCGCGGGTGAGTTCGCGGCCGGCTTCGGTGAGGGAGAAGACGGCGCTGATGGAGCCCATGCCGAGCGAGCTTTTCACCATGAGCAGGTGCTGGCGCTTCAGGCGTTCGATGAGGGGCTCGACGACACTGAAGTTGAGGCCGAGCGACTGGCCGAGGACGCGGCCGGTGGTGTCGCCACGGAAGAACAGCATTTTGAGCAGAAGTTGTTCGACGAGCGACTCCGGCACACCGAGGTCCGCCATGGATTCGGGCACGGGCGGCACGAAGACGAAGTCTTCGTTGAGGGCGGCGGAGGGCGGGGCAGAGTGGGTGCTCATGGCCGGTTCTTCACCTTACTTATCGGCAGATCGCGGCCGGAGAGTAGGGTAAGAAACCCAGTTCCGGGGGAAAGTCCGTCCTATCCGGTGATAGAAAGACCCGTGCGCTGATCCGCGAGAAGCCTGAGCACGCGTCGGAAAAGACCGAGGCCGAGGATGCCGCAGAGCGCGCCCGCGGCGATCATGGTGCGCCAGGCCACATCCCAGGCGAGCAGGGAGCGGAGGGTGGTCTGAATGTCGGCCGGGAGCAGGCGGGGGACGATCAGCAGCAGCAGCAGGAGGAAGAAGAAGCCGAGGCGGAGGAGTTGGCGCGCAGTGACGGCGGACATGGTGCTGAGGCCGAGTGCGGCGCCGGCGGTGGCGCTGAGCCAGGCGCCGCCGGCGGCGAG
>ERZ761609.1138-NODE-1138-length-25379-cov-46.426157_pt1 | contig 25379 bp, 19 predicted proteins | sample MGYA00511163_ERZ761609 | MGnify/ENA primary metagenome ERZ761609 (study PRJEB28899, sample SAMN02445070) | bioreactor sludge metagenome | biome: EBPR sludge | place: Australia: Brisbane, Thorneside Wastewater Treatment Plant | collected 2011-12-16 ... | reverse complement strand
CGCTGACTGCCAGACCGGCTGCGCTAGCTGCCAAGGTGCCTTGCAAAAATGTTCTACGTTTCATCTAGAATAAATCTCCTCTACTCTTGAATTGTGAGTGCCGCATTAACCGACATTTGTTAGTGGCACGCCAGACGCTTGCCTGCATCAACAAAGTGCGGCAAGTGGTCGTGCATCAGTTCGGCAATGGTATGACGGGTAAGTTCCTATAAATATTCCACAGGATGTATCTATTTTTTTCAGGCTGTGCTAAATAAGCAAACTGGATTATTAGTGATTGCTAATATTCTGGTTGCGGGGCAACACGCGAGGAAAATATTTACGATGAAACCACACAACACCACACAGACCCATAGTTTCAAACTCAAGACCATCAGTATCCTGATCGGTTTGGTTATCCTGTTTCTGGCGGCAGCCAACGGCATCTTCACCTATGCGGGGGCTTACCTGTATCTGGAAGAACACCTCTACGCCATCCTGTTTGCGGCAGCGGTACAGTTTGCCATTGCCATTTCCCTGCTGGCGCTGCCGTATGTGCACGGGGTTGGCAAGTTGTCGCTGGTGGTGGTATATGCCGCTGCTTTGCTGCTTTCCACCCTGACTGCCTACACCTATATCTACAATAGCAGTTTGCCGGGGCAGAATACCGTGTATACGGTTGATACCGGCATGAAGGCGGGGATTACTACCGGCTTGAGCGATGTGCTAGCAGCCGAGCAGGAATTCTTGCGCACAGCAGAAAACCGGATGCTCGAAAACAAGCGCCTGATGGATGAGGAAGGACGTAGTGGCGGGCGTTCCGGCCTTGGCCCCGGCAAAGGGCCTGAGTATTACCGCAAGGTGGACGCTTACGAGCAGTCACGCGCACAACTGGAAACCTCACAGGGCAATTTTGCTGCCATGCGCAAGCAACTGGAGGTGGTTCACCAGCAATTGGCGGCTTCCGGGGATGAGGTGGTTCGCGATGGCTTGCTGGTGGAAATGTCAAAATTACGTTCCACTACCAATACTGAAACCAGTAAACAGGCACTGACCGACATGATCAAGAACGATCTGGGCAGCCTGCAAAACCCGGTCGAACGGGCAATGGCAACCCTGCTGGAGCCGAAGGATTATTCCATCCAGGTTATCGTGGGGTTGATCTGGGCTGCGGTGTTTGACTTGGTGGCGCTGTTCCTGGGGATTGTGCGTTATTACCTGCTCAGCCCCGGCAAGCCGTTTTTCCAGAGTGTGTACGATGGCTTGCTGAATACTGCGATGTTTTTCATGCGCCTGTTCCATCTGCGCAAGGAAGCCGCTTTCCAGTTCAGTCAGGCACCCGGTTATCAGCAGCACAAACATGAAATTCAACTCAATTCACCGGAAATGCAGACGTTTGCCACCCGTTTGCTGGTTGGTAGCCAAATGGCGTCTGACGATACCGAAGACCCAGCGGAACCGTTACGTACCCTGATTGGTTACATCCAGCCCTTGCATCTGGAGGGTGAGGAACAGCAGGTCGGCATTCCATTTGAAACTGTGGAACGTGAGCCGCGCCTGAAAACCTTGCTGGCGATGCTGATCCAGAGCGGGGTGTTGTTGTACCGGCGTGATACCGATTGTTACGTGCTGAATCCGGCGGAAAGCATGACGCAGAAAGTAATGGTGTTCATCCGCATGGGGATGCGTAACAGCCCGGATAGCTTGCTGGCTCCGGCGGCGTTTTTGCTTAGCCCTGAGCAGCGGCAAGTGGCGCTGCCGTAAACAGGTGGGACACAGAACAAATGCCGGGCTAAAGCCCGGCACTGTGTGACAGCCGTGGTTTAATCGCCGTTGCCATTCCCGCCTGGCTTCAGCTTCCAGATGTCGCGATTGTACTCTTCCATCGTGCGGTCAGTGGAGAAGAATCCGCTGCACGCGGTATTCATAATGCTCATCCGTGTCCAGCGTGCCTGATCCTGCCATGCCAGTGACACCTGTTCCTGCGCATCCACATAGCTGCGGAAATCTGCTAGTGTCATCCACGGGTCATGTGGGCTGAGGATGGCATCAAGAATCATGTCGAAAATGCCCGGCTCGCACGGGTTGAAATGCCCGCTGCGAATCCATTCGATTACACCGCGCAGGTCATCGTCACGTTCCACATACGTCCATGGGCGATAATCCCGTTTCAGCTCTGCCACGTCTTCTGCCCGCAAACCAAACAGGAAGAAGTTATCCTCACCTACGGCTTCGAGGATTTCGATATTTGCACCGTCATACGTGCCGATGGTCAGCGCTCCGTTCATCATGAACTTCATGTTGCCCGTGCCGGAGGCTTCCTTGCCAGCGGTGGAAATCTGTTCCGACAAATTCGCAGCCGGGGCAATGATTTCCATGCTGGAAACCCGGTAGTTGGGGATAAAAGCCACTTTCAGGCGACCATCCACTTCAGGGTCGGTATTGACCACTTCCGCCACGCTGTTGATCAGCTTGATGATGCGTTTTGCCATTGCGTAACCGGGAGCCGCCTTGCCACCGATCAGCACGCAACGGTCAGCCCAGTTGTCGAGCCTGCCCAGCTTGATACGCCGGTACAGGTGGATTACGTGCAGGATGTTGAGCAACTGACGCTTGTATTCGTGGATACGTTTGACCTGTACGTCAAACAGCGCATTCGGGTTGAAATCGACCCCACATTCCTGTTTAACCAGGGCTGCCAGCCGCTGCTTGTTGGCGTATTTGACTGCTTGCCATTGCTGCTGGAAAGCCTCATTGCCCGGTTCAGCCAGCGCTTGCAATTGCTGCAACTGGCTTAAATCACGAATCCAGTCTTTGCCAATGTGGTTGCTGACCAGTGCCGTCATGCCCTGATTGGCGTGCGCTACCCAGCGGCGCGGCGTCACACCGTTGGTTTTGTTGTTGAATTTTTCCGGCCACAGTTCGTAGAAATCACGGAACAAGCCTTCCACCAGCAAATCCGAGTGAAGAGCAGCCACCCCGTTGACTGAGAAACTGCCGACGATTGCCAGCCACGCCATGCGTACCTGCTTGACGTTGCCCTCCTCAATGATCGACATGCGCCGCTGGCGGTCGGTGTCTCCCGGCCATTTCATCGACACTTCGCGCAGGAAACGGGCATTGATTTCGTAGATGATTTCCAGAATGCGCGGCAGCAGTTTGGCAAACAAATGGACAGGCCAGCGTTCCAGCGCTTCCGGTAGCAAGGTGTGGTTGGTGTAAGCCATGCAATTGCGGGTAATTTCCCACGCTTCATCCCATTCCAGCCCTTTTTCATCTAGCAGGATACGCATCAGGCAGGCGACTGCCACCGTCGGGTGGGTATCGTTCATCTGGAATACGTTTTCAGCCGCGAACGTGCTGTAATCAGGTGCACTACTTTGGCGCTCCCACATGCGTACTGCGTCTTTCAGGCTGGCAGAGGCCAGGAAATATTGCTGGCGCAGACGCAATTCCTTGCCGTTTTCGCTGCTGTCGTTGGGGTAGAGCACCATCGAAATGTGTTCGGCGTGGTTTTTGGCTTCCACCGCTTCGGTGTAGCTGCCCGCGTTGAATTCGTCGAGGTTGAATTCATCCGTCGCGGTGGCTTTCCACAAGCGCAGGGTGTTGACCGTGTTGTTTTTGTAGCCGGAAATCGGCATGTCAAACGGGATTGCCAGCACATCATCGGTGCTGACCCAACGCACCCGCAGCCTGCCTTGGTCGTCGGTGTAATGCTCGGTATGACCGCCAAACTTGACGCGCTGTACGTATTCGGCGCGTTCGACCTCCCACGGGTTGCCATCACGCAGCCAATGGTCGGGGTCTTCCACCTGATAGCCGTTTTCGACCCGTTGGCGGAACATGCCGTATTCGTAGCGGATACCATAGCCTACCACTGGCAGGCTCAGGGTGGCACAACTGTCCATGAAACAGGCTGCCAGCCGCCCTAGACCACCGTTACCCAAACCGGCATCCGGCTCTTGCGCGGCAACCTCTTCCAGATCAGTGCAGTAATTCAGCAATGCCTGCTTGGTGGATTCGCAGATGTCCATGTTCAGCAGGTTGTTGCCGAGGGAACGCCCGATCAGAAATTCCAGCGACATGTAGAAAGCACGGCGCTTGCCCGGTTGCAGGTACTCGCCCCAGGTATTGCGCCAGTCGACCATCAGCCGGTCACGCAAGGTGTACGCTAGCGCCTGATACAGATAGACCGACGGGCAGCCCTGAAAACGCCCCAGATGGTAGGAAAGATAGCGCTGAAAATCATCTCCCAGTGCTTCTGCGTGGTTGGGCAGTGGGTCTAGCGGAACCGATACGTAAGGGATGTGGGTGGACAGGTGCTGTGTCATTGGGTTTCTCCTTTGTTATAAAGCGCCAGATATTGGGTGGCACTGTTTTTCCAGCCGAAATCCTGCTGCATCCCGGTCATCTGCAAGGCTTGCCAGATGGTGGGGTGGGCGAAATACTCCAACGCCCGTAGCAGGGTTCCTTTCAAGGCATTGGTGGTTGGTTCATAAAACACAAAGCCGTTGGCAGTGCCGTTGTCCAGATTGGCTTGGGTTGCATCCACCACCGTGTCTGCCAGCCCGCCGGTATGGAAAACCACGGGTGGCGTACCGTAGTGCAGGCTGTACATCTGGTTCAGGCCGCACGGCTCGAAGCGTGACGGCATCAGGAATAGGTCTGCGCCCGCTTCCAGCAAATGTGCCAGTTGCTCGTCGTAACCCACGAACACGAATACCCGCTCAGGGTAGTGTGCCGCCAGCTCGCGCAGGCGTTGCTCGAAATAACCATGCCCGGCGCCAATCAGGGCAAAGCGGGCATCGGTCTGGCGCAACAGGTCGGGGATGGCATTGATCACCAGATCCACCCCTTTCTGTTCCACCAGACGGCTGACCATGCCCAGTAGCGGGTAGGCCAGATGGTCTTGCGGGTTGGCGCTGCCCAGCCGTTGCAAGAGTGCTGCCTTGTTCAGACGCTTGCCCGGCTCGATTTGCTGGTGGGAATAAGGTGCTGCCAGATTTGGGTCATTGGCAGGGTTCCATACATGGGTTTCGATACCGTTGAGGATGCCATGCAGCTTGTAATTGCGTGATTGCAACAGGCCATCCATACCGTAGCCGAACGATGGGGTGCAGATTTCTTTCGCATACGTGGGGCTGACAGTGGTGACGGCATCGGCATACACAATCCCGGCTTTCAGCATGGAAAAACCACCGTAAAACTCCATCCCTTCCGCTGACCACCAGTAGCCCGGCAGGTGCAGGCCGACGAAATCGGCATGGGAAAAATGCCCGCCGTAAGCCAGATTGTGAATAGTGAAAACCCGTTTGGGGCGTTGCGGCAAGGTGTCCAGAAAAGCGGGAACCAGCCCAGTCTGCCAGTCATGGGCATGAACCACATCCGGCGTCCAGCCCAGTTGCAGGGCATCGCGTGCCAGTTCCATCGCCAGCCGTGCGAATACGCTGAAACGTTCGGCATTATCGGCCCAGTCATAGCCTTCCGGTTGCAGGTAAGGGTTGCCGGGGCGGTCAAACAGCGCAGGGCAATCCATGATCCATAGCGGGAATGGAAAGTCTGCATGTTCACTTTCCAGCAGGCGTACCGTGTGGGTACGGTTCATTCCCTGCAATTCCAGCCAGCCAAGAATGCGCACACTCTCCAGCTTGTGTAACAGGGTACGGTAGCCGGGCAGCAGCAGGCGCACATCCACGTTTTCTTCGTGCAAGGCTAGCGGCAGGCTGTAGGCAACATCGCCCAACCCGCCGGTTTTGACCAAAGGGTAGGCTTCACTGGCAACAAACAATAATTTCATCAGCAGGCTTGTAAAAACAGCGCCGCCAGCGGCGGCAGGGTTACTTCCACCGAATGCTCAAACCCCATCCACGGATGTGGTTGCACCGGAATCATCCCCGCATTGCCGCAATTGCTGCCCCCGTAATACTCGGAATCGGTGTTGAGGATTTCGCGGTAACTGTCGGCAACGGGTACACCAATACGGTACTGGTAACGGGGTACTGGAGTAAAGTTCAACAAAATAACAACCTTGTCGTGTGGCTCACTGCCCTGACGGATCAGGCTCAGTACCGACTGGTCAGAATCGTGGCAATCCACCCACTGGAAGCCGCGCCCGTCAAAATCGTACTGGTGCAAGGCAGGCAGGTCACGGTACTGGCGGTTCAGATCCCGCAGCAAATGGCGGATGCTGTCATGTGCCGGGAAACTGATCAATGCCCAATCGAGTTCCTTTTTGACATTCCATTCCGCCCATTGCCCGAATTCTCCCCCCATGAACAACAGCTTTTTGCCGGGATGGGCGTAATGCCATGCATAAAACAGGCGCAGGTTGGCAAATGCCTGCCAGTAATCGCCCGGCATCTTGTTGAGCATACTGTGTTTCAGGTGTACTACTTCGTCATGCGACAGCGGCAGCACGAAGTTTTCCGAATACGCATACATCTGGCTGAAGGTCAGCAGGTTGTGGTGGTATTTGCGGTGTACCGGATTCTGCTCGATATAGGACAGGTTGTCGTTCATCCAGCCCATGTTCCATTTCATGCTGAAACCCAAGCCACCGATTTCCACCGGGCGTGATACCGCAGGCCATGAGGTGGATTCTTCCGCAATGGTCAGCACACCGGGGAAATAGCCGTGTACGACCGTGTTCATTTCGCGCAGGAAGGCAATCGCTTCAATGTTTTCGCGCCCGCCGTACTGATTGGGCAGCCATTCACCGTCCTTGCGGGAATAATCCAGATACAGCATCGACGCCACTGCATCCACCCGCAGACCGTCAATGTGAAATTCCTCAATCCAGTACAGTGCGTTGGAAATCAGGAAGTTTTTCACCTCGTTGCGCCCGAAGTCGAAAATCAGTGTGCCCCAGTCCTGATGTTCGCCCCGACGCGGGTCGGCATGTTCGTACAGGGGTTCGCCGGTAAAGCGTGCCAGTGCAAAATCATCCTTGGGGAAATGCGCCGGAACCCAGTCCAGCAGCACACCAATTCCAGCCTGATGGCAGGCATCGACAAAAGCGCGGAAATCATCGGCGGAGCCATAACGGGCAGTCGGGGCGTAATAGCCGGATACCTGATAGCCCCACGACTCATCCAGTGGGTGTTCCGCCACTGGCATCAACTCGATATGGGTGTAATTCAAATCCTGGATATAAGGAATCAGGCTTTCTGTCAGGTCGGCCCAGCTATAAAAACGCCCATCCGGGTGTTTACGCCACGAGCCGGGGTGCAATTCGTAAATGCTGAGGGCGCTGTGCTGCCAGTCGAATTGCGCCCGCGCTGCCACCCAGTCGTTGTCTTGCCAACCGTAAGTATCGGCTGCGGCAATGCAAGAGGCTGTTTCCGGGCGCATGAACATTTGCTGCGCATACGGGTCGGTTTTGGTGACAAGATTACCGTGGCGGTTGAGTATTTCATATTTGTAGGCTTCCCCTGCCTGCAAACCGGGGATAAACAGTTCCCAAATGCCGGTTTCACCGCGTGAGCGCAGCGGGTGGCGACGCCCGTCCCAGGCATTGAAATTGCCGACGATACTGACCCGCTGCACCGCTGGAGCCCATACCACGAAACGGGTTCCGCTGATGCCATCCACTTCCGTCTGGCGGGAACCGAGTACTTTCCATGCATGGTGGTGGCGACCTTGCCCTAGCAGATGCAGGTCAAGCTCACCCACCTGTGGGGCAAAGGTGTAAGGACAGATGGCATCGTGCCAGTTGCCCGACTGTTTGTCCTGCCAGACAAGAGGAGGGTGAGTGGCAGGTGTGGTCGGTGAGGGGAGGATAGCTTCAAAGCAGTCAGTGCCTTCCAGACGCGCCATGCTGCCATGCCCGACGACTGTAACCGCTTCAGCCGCTGGCATGAAAGTTCGTAACGCCCAAAGACCATCCGGCAGAGGATGCCATCCCAGCCAATCAAACGGATCGTGATGTCTACCTTGTTGTATCCGGTTCAGATGCTCGTTCATTGCGCTGGTGTCCTTGTAATTTGTTATGCAATTGTGATGCCAGTCCTGCTGGTACATCATTCCAGGCGAAACGCCACTGCCAGTTGCCCTCGACAGTGCCCGGTATATTCATGCGGGCTTCCGTTCCCAGCCGCAGCAAGTCCTGCCAGGGAATCACTGCCAGCAATGCCGGGCTTGCCAGAATGGTAGCCAGCATCGTATCGGTTAGCTGCTCCGGTTCGGTAATACCCAATATTCGCATGACGTGTTGCTGCATTCCTTCATCCAGATTGAGGAACCAGCCCAGCAAAGTGTCATTATCATGTGTGCCGGTGTAATACACGGTATTCTCGCGCACATTCTGTGGCTTGTGCGGGTTGTCCTCGAAGTGGTCGAAAGCGAATTGCAGCACGCTCATGCCCGGCAGGCCGTACTTGTTGCGCAGGGCAGTGACATCCGGGGTAATGATGCCAAGATCTTCTGCAACCAGTGGAATTTTGCCCATGTCCGCCTGAATGCTTGCCAGCATGGCGTCACCCGGCACGTCCTGCCAGAAACCGTTGATGGCGGTTTGTTCCGTGGAAGGAATCATCCAGCTTGCTGCCAGCCCCCGGAAATGGTCGAGGCGTACCAGATCGAAAAACTCAAAGTGGTATTGCAGGCGCTGTTTCCACCACAGGAAGTTTTCGGCCTGCATGGTTGCCCAGTTATAGTGCGGATTGCCCCAGCGCTGCCCTGTTTCAGAGAAATAATCGGGTGGCACGCCGGTAACAAAGGTGGGTGCTCCCGTGGCATCCAGCAGGAATCGTTGCGGGTTGGCCCACACATCCGCGCTGTCGTAGGCCACAAAAATCGGCATGTCACCGAACAGGTACACCCCGCGTGCCTGTGCATACCCGCGCAATGTCTGCCACTGCTGCCAGCAGGTGTATTGCTCGTGAATGATGATTGCCAGTGCCTCAGCCTGTTCACCGCGTAGCCGGAACAAGGCTTCAGGATCACGGCTGCGGAAGGCCGCTGGCCATTCGTGCCATTCCTGACCGTGGAACTGCTGTTTCAGCACCATGAACAGGGCGTAATCTTCCACCCAGTGTTTCTGGTTGTCGTACCAGAGGTCGAAGTTTTTACCCCTCACCCCTAACCCCTCTCCCTCAAGGGGAGAGGGGGATAAAGAATCCAGGGAAAAACTTGTCTTGCTCCCTTCTCCCCTTGAGGGAGAGGGGCTGGGGGTGAGGGGTTCTGCAAACAACCCCGGATTTACCGCAAACGCCGAGGCACACTGGTACGGTGACAACCCGACCAGCGGTACACCCAGTGGCAACATCTGCCAAACCCTGAAGCCTGCTTCCGCCAGCCAGTCAAGCCAGCGGAAGGCATCCGCATCCAACTTGCCGGAAGGCAATGAAGTCGGGTGCAACAGTACCCCTGCCGCTCGACCGATTCCTTGTAATGTTGTCATCAAGTGTTCCTGCGCATGGTTCCGGCATTTTCAGCAGCACCACCGCCTTGCGAAATGGGTTGATCCAGATAGGCGGGGGCTTCCTCACCCAGTAAAGCATACAGTTTGCGCAGTTGCTGCCGGTAAAGGCGCTCAAAGTCACGCACGCTGTCTGACGGGTTGTAATCCCCAAACCACCAGAACCAGTCGGAACCTTCACACACACCCAACTGGCGGCTGGCAAGTGCTTGCTGGCTGGCATCCAGTTTGCCACTGCTCATGACCTGATCGAATACCTGCTTGGCTGCTGCCAGATAATCCCAGCCACGGTTTTTGTCGTGCGAACCGATCCAGGTCGAAAACGAGCCATACACCCAGCTTCCTGCACACAAGGCAGGCAGGGTACGGGTGGGTAACTGGCTGGCTTCGGCAAACGTGCTGATGCGAATCTGGTCGGAATTCTCCAGCGCCGAATACAAGGCATCCAGAAAATACAGGCCATTTTTCGGGTAGTATTCCCAGGCATTTTCGCCATCCAGAATGATGGAAACCACCTGCTGCGATGCATTGTGATTCAGGAATACCGCAATGTTTTCCAGATGCTGCACGAAATCAGCCACGGCATCGCGGGCGTGCCAGGTACTGTATTTGAAGCCGATCAGGTCGGAAAGCCCGTCATCCCGGAAAAACAGGCGCACAGCCGATTTCGGTAACTGGTAAGGCATGAACAGGCTGCGCTTGGAATGCTCGTCTTCGCCGTCAAGGCCAGACAGGCGGCAACTGTTGCGCCACACGCCTTCCCCGGAAGCTGTCCAGCGGATACCCAGCTCATCCAGCAGGCGCACGGCGTCCTCGCTGACCCCGCCTTCCGACAGCCACACACCTTGCGGTTTGAGGCCGAAGTATTGTTCAAACAGCTCAATCCCACGTTGCAAATGCCAGCGGGAACGCACCTCGCCGCCCGGATAACCAATCGTTTGCGGGGCAGGTGCATCCGGCAGTGAGCAACGCATGTTCTGGAAATCGTTCAGCAGCGGCACGATCGGGTGCATGTAGGGTGTCATCGACAGTTCCACCTGCCCGCGTTCCGCCAGCTTGCGGTAGCGCGGAATGATGCCTGCCAGACAGTCGCGAATCACCACCAGCAATTCGTGCCGGTCAGCTTCAGCAAACTCGTTGCCTTTCATCAACAGCCGCTGCACCGCAGGCAATTCCTGCAAGGACTGCCCCAGCCACGCCAGATGATACCAAGTCAGCAAGTCGAGGAAATACTGATCACTCAGGTATACCAGCGAACAACGGAAGCGCTGGTTGCCGATACCACTTTCATCGGTTGCCCCGATCATCTTGAGCAAACGCTGGAACGGCGCGTGCGGGTGGATCATGGTGGGCGCATGGCAACGCTGGCATTCTGCAATCAGTTCTGCCCGGCTGGTATTGTCGGCAGGAATGGCTTCCACCCCCGCCAGCAGGTTGAGCAAGCGGTCGGCGGTGGGTGTGCCATCCTTGAGGAATGCATCCAGTTGGCAGGCGTAATCATCCACCTGTTCCAGCAACACCGGGGCAAAGTTCACCACGCAACGCATTCTGGAATGCTTTTCCAGATGTGCTGCCATATCGCTGTAATCTTTCAGCCCGTGCAGGTAGACCCACGGCAGCCGGTAGCTGCCATCCAGCCCGTCACGATACCAGGGCTGGTGCATGTGCCAGCACAGGACAACATTCAACTGGCCATTCGCCATAACATATCCTTGTCGCCAGAGCGCAGTTTTTGACCCATCATTTCCGCTGTCACCAGCACGATGCCTTCGGGCGTGACGTGGAAACGCTTGCGGTCAAGCTCCAGGTCTTCCCCAATCACCATGCCGTCAGGGATGACGGTTCCCTTGTCGATGATGGCCTTGGTGATACGGCAATGCGAGCCGATGCTGACCTTGGGCAGGATCACGCTGTCCTTGATGTGGCTGTATTTTTCCACCGTACTGGCGAAAAAGATCATGGAACGCTTGACTCGTGCCCCGGACAGGATGCATCCGGCAGAAATCAGCGAATCAATCGCCTCGCCCCGGCAACCTTCGTCGTCGAAAATGAATTTGGCGGGTGGATATTGCGCCTGATATGTCCAGACTGGCCAATCACGGTCATATAAATTCAGTTCCGGCTCGACCGAACACAGTTCCATGTTGGCTTGCCAGTAGGAATGAACTGTACCCACATCACGCCAGTAGCCGGGTTCGCCATTATCCTTGCGGAACGGGTAAGCGATGGCTTTGGCTCTGTGAATGTTGGAGGGGATGATGTCCTTGCCGAAATCGCGTGAAGAATGCACTTTTGCCGCATCTTCGTATAACACCCGGTAGAGGAAATCACGCGAAAAGATGTAAATGCCCATCGACGCCAGTGCCATGCCGGGCTTGCCGGGAATTTCTTCCGGGTGGGCAGGCTTTTCCACAAACTGGGTGATGCGCTGGTTTTCATCCACCGACATGACACCGAAGCCTTTGGCTTCTTCCACCGGCACTTCGATACAGCCTACCGTGAAATCTGCCCCGTGTTTGACGTGATGCAACAGCATCTTGGAATAGTCCATCGTGTAAATGTGGTCGCCGCCCAGTACCAGTACATAATCCGGGTCATGGCGCTGCACGATGTCAAGGTTTTGGAACAGTGCATCAGCCGTGCCCTGATACCACTCTTTCTTGCTGGTACGCTGTTGGGCAGGCAGGATTTCGACAAATTCGCCGATTTCAGCCCGCATGAAACCCCACGCCCGTTGCAGGTGGCGGATCAGGGAATGGGATTTGTACTGGGTGAGTACTCCGATGCGGCGGATACCTGAGTTCACGCAGTTCGACAGGGCAAAGTCGACGATGCGGTATTTGCCGCCAAACGGCACGGCAGGCTTGGCTCGCCACAGGGTCAGGTCTTTCAGGCGGGAGCCTTCGCCACCTGCCAGCACCAGTGCCAGCGTTTTGCGGGTCAGTTCCGTGACCATTTTCGGCTCAGTGTAGTAGCGGTACAGCTTGGCCTGTTGGTGTTTGTCCAATGTCATGTTTTTTCCTCTTCGTCATCCTTTTGTGTGGTGCAGTGCGGCTGCCAGCGCCCCTTGCAAGCCCAGCCGTGTATTGGTAATCAGGTAAATCGGCATTTGTTTTACCAGTTCAGACATACGCCCTTTGTCAAAACAGGCATCCAGAAACCGTTGGGTTTGCAACCACGGCTGGATGCGGGCAGAAATACCCCCGCCCAGATACAGCCCGCCACGCGGCTGGTATAGCAGGGCAATATTGCCTACCCAGTTCGCGTACAAATCGGCAAACAATTGCATGGCGGCAATGGCAACAGGCTCACCCTCATGGGCGGCGCGATTGACCAGAGCGCCATTGTGTTCACGTAATGCCTCGGGAATTTCCCCGGTCATGTCCTGCAAGCAGAATTGCCAGACCTGATTGACGCCGGGGCCAGACAACACCCGTTCCCACGACACATGCTTGAAACGCTGGCGCATGAATGTCAGCAAGCGTTCCTGTTGTGCATTGGCGGGTGAAAAATCGGTATGCCCGCCTTCGGTGGCAAAGGTGTGGTAACGACCTGTGGGGTCAGGCTGCATCCATGCCAGCCCCAGACCTGTACCTGCGCCGGTAATGACGCGGGTGGCGGGATAAAGGGGATAAGATGGCAGGTTCAGGGTTGCGTAATCTTGTGGTGTGAGTGTTGCCACACCTTCTGCGGCAGCCTGAAAGTCATTGATGAACAACAGACAGGGTGTAGCCAGCAACGTTTGTATGGCAGCGTGTTGCAGTGTCCAGTCCAGGTTGGTCAGGCGGATCGGCTGACCGGTTTGTACCGGCCCCGGCAGGGCAAGGCAAACGGCATCTGGCCTGCTGGCAGACTGGGCATCATGCAGGAATTGCTGCAACAGGGCTTCAGCACTGGGAAAGTCAGCACTGGCATAGACATGCTCGAAACGCACACGGGTTGCGTCACCATCACTCTGTGCCCATACCAGCCAGCTTTTGGTTCCGCCAATGTCGCCTGCGATGATTTCCATGCGTTTTCCTGTGGTCAAGGCTGTGCTTTTTACCGTTTTCGCGCCGATGTTAACAGTTGGTGCTTCTGAATGATCTGCCTCAGGTCAAGATGCGGTGATTTTTGCTTTGCAGCATCGGTAGTGGTTGATCAGGCCATTGGTAGAAGCATCATGGCTTGTGATGGTATCCGTGGCGCTGAATTCGGGCTGGATGCGTTTCGCCAGTTGCTTGCCCAGCTCCACCCCCCACTGGTCATAGGAGTTGAGGTTCCACAGTACGCCCTGCACGAAAATCTTGTGTTCATACAAGGCAATCAGCATTCCCAGTGTGTGGGGGCTGAGTTCATCCAGCAGCAGCGCATTGCTGGGGTGGTTGCCTGCAAACACTTTGGGGGCAAGGGGTTCAGTTGCGCCGCTGGCGAGGGTCTCTTCCCGTGTGCGACCACACATCAGGGCTTCGGTCTGCGCCAGGAAATTAGCCATCAGAATGTCGTGGTGCTCCTGCAAGCCGGTTGGTGGAGTCACGGAAATAATGAAATCCGCTGGAATCAGCTTGGTTCCCTGATGCAGCAACTGGTAAAAAGCGTGTTGTCCGTTGATGCCGGTTGCTCCCCAGATGATCGGGCCGGTAGATTCACTGACTGTATTGCCATCACGGTCAACCGACTTGCCATTGCTTTCCATGTCAGCCTGTTGCAGATACATCGGCAGGCTGCGCAGGAAATGGTCGTAAGGCAGGATTACCTGCGATTCCGCGCCGAAATAATTGTTGTACCAGACTCCCAGCAGCGCAAGGATCACCGGCATGTTGGCTGCCAGCGGTGCACTGCGGAAATGGTTGTCCAGCGCATGAGCGCCTTCCAGCAGACGGATGAAATTGTCCATGCCAACTGCCAGCACGATAGGCAGGCCGATGGCTGACCACAGCGAGTAACGTCCGCCTACCCAATCCCAGAAACCGAACATGTTGGCAGGGTCAATGCCGAAATTCGTTACGGCAGTGCGGTTGGTCGAGACGGCCACAAAATGTTTGGCAATGTGTGCGGGGTCTTGTGCCTGTCGCAGGAACCACTGGCGCACGTAATGCGCGTTGGTCATGGTTTCCTGGGTAGTGAAGGTTTTGGAGGCAACAATGAACAGGGTGGTGGCAGGATTCAGGGTTTCGAGGATTTCCACCACATGTGCCCCGTCCACGTTCGACATGAAGTGCAGACGCAAGCGCGGGTGGCGGTAGTTTTTCAGTGCCTGACACACCATTTGCGGGCCAAGGTCAGAGCCGCCAATGCCGATATTGACCACATCGGTGATGGCTTGCCCGCTGTAACCCAGCCATGCACCGGAACGTACCCGTTCGGCAAATGCCCCCATGCTTGCCAACACCGCATTGACTTCCGGCATCACGTCGTTGCCATCCACCATCACCGGGCTATTGCTGCGGTTGCGCAGGGCAGTATGCAGGACAGCACGACCTTCGGTGTGGTTGATTTTGTCGCCGCTGAACATGCGTTCCCGCCAGCCGTTGACATCCGCTGCTTCTGCCAGTTGTAACAGCAACTGCATGGTTGCTGCCGTGATACGGTTTTTGGAATAGTCGAGCAGGATGCCGCCCACTTGCAGGGAGAATCGCTGGAAACGTTCCGGGTCTTGGGCAAACAGTTCGCGCAGGTGGGTATGACGGATAGCTTCGTAATGGGCTGTCAGTGCAGCATCGGCTGTTGGCATGGTCTCTCCTCAAAAACTCCAGCAAGTCGCTTATCGCTATAATGCAAATATTATGCCGGAATATGGTTGTGCTGCCTTGATCTGGCGCAGGTTCTTGTTATAGATAATACGGAATTGTCCGCCAAACTGTGTTAGGGCGCAATGACAATTTGTCGTTTATCCGTCTGTAAACAGAAAGGACTTTGGCTTCTGAAACAGGCATCTGAAGCGTTTCTTTCAGTCGAACTCTACCGCTCATCCGCAAAACCGAACGAAAACCGAATAATTCCCAGATATTTTCTATTTGCCAGATGGGGCATCCCTTCGTATATTTGGTTCGTGTTTTGTTCGGTTTGAAAGGAAGGGACAAATGCTGACACGACGCCAACAACAGGTCATGGAAATCATCCAGACCTTGTACGCCCGCAAGGGCTATGCACCCACGCTGGATGAAATTGCTCAGGAAGGGGGTATCAACACCCGTAGTACGGTGCACCAGCACGTACAGGCGCTGATCCGCGAGGGTCGGCTGGAAAACGGCACAGGCAAGCGGGCTTACCGGATGCCGGAAACAGTGCTTGCCCGTCACCCGCAAATGCTGCTGAACCTGCCGCTGGCAGGGCGGATCGCAGCCGGTAAACCGATTGAGGCTATCAGCGGGCGTGACGAAATCAACCCCAGCGAAATGTTTACCGGCAAGGGGCGTTACGTGTTGGAAGTGCGTGGCGAGTCGATGATCGACATCGGCATCATGGACGGTGATTTCGTCGTCATCCAGCAGCAGGAAGAAGCCCGCAACGGTGAAATCGTAGTGGCATTGGTGGAACGGGAGGAAGCCACCCTCAAACGCATTTACCACCTGCCAGATGGCAGGATTGAACTCCGCCCGGAAAACAGCTCCATGCAACCCATGATTTACCCGGCGGAAAGTGTACAGATACAGGGCAGGATGGTCGGTCTGTTCCGCAGCTACTGACAGCCCAGACAGGTTTAAACACGTTCAAACATCCCGTGACCCGACGGGAAGCCCCTTGGGGCAGTTCCAGACTGGCGCTGCCCTTTTTTTTCCAGAATTTAACGCACAGTCAAGGAGTAGTCATTATGAATATCAAACTACAGGAAAACGCGCTGCCTTCCACCAACGGTGCGGTAGAACCCATCATGAGCCAAGGTTTACAAGAGCTGGGTTCCAGGATCGACTGGACACAAGTCTGGAAAGTGACCCGTGCGGTACTGGTTGTGTGGGCGGTCGCGGTCTGGGCACTGCTGATCCTGATGCCGGGTGTGGAACAGATCAGCGACGTGGACAGTGCCACATTGCATCTGCCTTACATGCTGATCGGGCTGGTGCTGGTCGGTGCGGTGACAGCAGCGCACAGCCTCAAGGCTGACGGGCATCTGCTGTGGTTTCTCGGCGTGCTGCTGATGCTGGCAGGCTGGATGTAAAAAGAAAGGCTTGATGAAAGCGGCAACTCTCATCAAGCCCGGTTCCTGCTTTCACGGGATAGTATCTACAGGAAGGTATGATTATGACGGATTCCAATACAAATACCAAATTTGACCGACCAGCGCATCTGGTTGCGACCAAATCACTACGCGACATCCTGGCGGATTTGCGCAAAGCGGAAATGTGGCTGTTGATGGCTGCGTTTGCCGCTTTCCTTGCCTCAGCCTTTTTTGTGGTGAAATACTTCGTTGGCGGAGAAATGGAGCCTGCCAACTGGACAGGCGAGCAATGGGCCAATGCCCTGTTGGGTTTGGGCATTACCGCTATCATCACTGCGGCACAAGCGTTGCTGTATGCCAGTGGCTACAAAGGCCCGGCAGCCATTGCGGCTACGGTCATTGTGGTGTTTTTTGGCCTGTTTTCGGAAATTTCCCAGTCGATGGAGCGGGAAGATGCCACAGTACGCCAGCGCTCGGTGGATTCCCCGGTGTTTCAGGCAGCGTTGGGCAGTATCCAGAACCTGAGTGCGCAAGCGGCTGTACCCGGCGGGAATGCGGCATTGTCGGCTGCCAGTGGCAAACTGGCGCGGCATGAGGCAGAACTGGCAGCGTGCAAAAGCCGGTATACTTCCGCAGAGCGCATCCGCCGTTGCGAGCAGTTTGAGCATGGCAAAATTGCCGAAGCCCGTGGGGAAGTGGCTGCTGCCCAGGCACATGCCAGCGGTTCGGCAGCAGCGGTGGGGACAGCCTTGACGGCTGCTATTTCCCAAGCCAAAACGCTGGAATACGACGAAGACAAGCACTATGCCATGATCCGCCTGATCCGCGACCTGTTCAACGTAGCAGGTATCTGGGCGTCCTTCATGTTTTCCGTGATCATTATCGGCACGTTTGAATACGCCTTCCATTTTGTCGGTTCCTATGTGGCTGACCACCGGCGAGCCTTGCTGCTGATGGGGCGCGATGCCCAGGGTGAACTGATCCATCCTGACGGCATCAATGCTGCCCATCTGGCTAATGCAGGAATTCCCAGGGATTACGGCAACAGTGCGCGGCGCGATTATCTGGACTGGGTAACACCTGAGCGGGGTGAAGCAGGGGAAATCACCAACCTGCGCCATCCGGCAGATCAAACATCAACTCCGACAGTTGATGCCAGCATTGATGTCCCCACTGCCGAAGTGGAAACGGTAGCCAACACGGCAACTGTACCCGGTGAGCGCCCGGAACCGATCAAAGCCCCGGTAAGCGACTTAAGCCGCGAGCGCTTTTTCAAACTGATTTTCATGGAAGTGAGGAGCCGCATTATCAACGGTGAACTCAAGCCTACTGTGCGCCCGGTGACTGATGCGGTTACAGAGGTAATCCGCCATCACACTCAGGCACTGGGATTACAACCTTCCCTGATTGGCAAACCGGAAAGGCAGAAAATTGCAGAAAAGATCCTGACCAAACTGGAGCAGGAAGCGGTACTGACCATAAACCCGGAACAGGGTATCGGCAAGCCCAAATACCTGCTGGCAAGCCGTTGGGCCAATCGCCCACCCCCGGAAATTCCAGTAGCAGCCCATCTTGCACAATAAGTTTTCCGCCCGGACGCTTGTGGGTATATCATGACCCTCCATCCTCGATCTGGCTGCAATTTGTGGTCAGATCGTCTATATAAGAGGATGTCATTCGAGTGTCTTTGCGGAAATCAGCATGAAAAACAAAATCCTTGCAGTCGTTACAGGGCTATTTCTGTCGCTGCCGGTCATGGCGGCTACTTATGGGCCGGTCAAGTCCAGCGAAACCCTTTGGGACATCGCCAGCCGTACACGCCCCAGTTACGAGGTCAGTACCCAGCAAATGATGCTGAGCATCCGCACGAAAAATCCGCAGGCATTCAGTTCCAACAATATCAATTCCCTGCAAGATGGTGTTGTCCTGCAACTGCCCACATTGGCAGAAATTCAACAACTTGACCGGGGGCAAGCGCTCCGTACTGCCAAACAGCATAACCAGAGCTGGGATTCCCCCGGCAAAACGGCAAGCAACTCCAGTCCTTCCCGCAAAACTGCCAGCCAGACAGAAAACAAGACCACCACCTTGCGCAACGCACGAGCTACCCAGGCACGTCTGCAACGCGACATCTCCCAACTGAAAACGCAATTACAACAGGAGCAGCAGCGCAGCAAACGTTTGAGTGCCCAACTCAAACAGTTGCAAACCCGTGGTGGGAACAGTCAGGGCAGTGCCGCTGGCAATGCGGCTGCTGCGGATGTCAGCAAGTTGCAGGCAGAAGTGGCTGATTTGAAAGCTGTCCTGAGTGACAAGAACAACCACATCAAAAACCTGCAAGCCTCTCTCAAGGAAGCCAGTGAAGCCATTAAGCGTCAGCACAGCGAGAATCTGGCGCTGTATGAACAACTCAAGGCCAGCAACCCGCAAGCCGTTGCCGAAAAGCCTGTTGCCCCGCCTGCTGGCAAAAATGGTCTGACCCTGACCGGCGTAGGTACTGAACAGGCTGCAACCTCAGCCAGTGGCAAGCCGCCAGCCTTTACCGACCAGCTTCCTGTCACCCAGCAACCGCAAGCCACTTCCGCCCAGCCACCTGCGGCGACCACACCGGCACAAACTGCCGGGCAAGGTAACGGCGTGGCGCTCAAGGATTTGTTGGGTCAGTCCCCTGTGACTGCCACAACGGAGCCTGCCAAGGGCAACCTGACGCCGCCTGTTGCACAGCTTGCGGATGAGCATTCGCCGTGGGGAGCGATTCAGGCACCCTCACGGGTTTCCTTCATCATTGCCCTGATTTCGCTGCTGTTCATTCTGGCGTTGTTGTGGCGTACCTTCAGCCAGCGACGTACCGACAAACGCACTGAAACCACGACCAGCAGCCCACCTGGGGAAACCGGTAAGCAGGAGCGTGTTGATGGACGTCAGGAACCTGAAATTGTCTTCTAGCTGGTTAACAGACCAGCGGTGTGGATAACTGTCGGAAACAGCTTGCTACGGGCTGTTTCTTTGCGTGTTGCCGGTTTGCATGAACCTTCATCAACATTTTCAGCCAGATTCAAAAATCCCCCCATTACTGATTGACGGTATTTTTTTGCAGATAATCGGTAGGTATCGAGTAGTCTGTTCGGCATTTGTTCATGATCCCTATTTTTTTCTGCGGTTGGACACTTATCCGCTGTCGGGATAAACCTGTGGATAAGTTGGTGGATAATCCTGTCGATAAGGTTACAATCCCTTCCCTGTTCCACGCCCATAACAAACCATGAGGACAACATGAAATACGACGTATACGGCATTGGCAATGCCCTGGTTGATAAAGAGTTTGAAGTTACCAATGAGTTTCTGACAGCCCACGGTATTGAAAAGGGTTTGATGACCCTGATCGACGAGCCTACCCAGCAGCGTTTGCTTGCCGGTCTGATTGAAACCTTTGGTCTGAAAAAACGCGCCAGTGGCGGTTCCGCAGCCAACAGCATCGTGGCAGTCAGCCAGTTTGGGGGCAATGCCTTTTATGCCTGCAAGGTCGCCAATGATGAAACCGGCGAGTTTTACATGCATGACCTGCACGCGGCTGGAGTTACTACGGCGTTGGATCAGGTGCGCGGTAACTGCGAAGGTGTTACCGGCAAATGTCTGGTGATGGTCACGCCGGATGCCGAGCGCACCATGAATACCTTTCTGGGCATTACTGCCGATTTCTCTGAAGCCGAACTGCATCTGGATGAACTCAAGCAAGCCCATTACCTGTATGTTGAAGGTTATCTGGTGACATCCGACATGTCGCGCAATGCTGTCCTCAAAGCCCGTCAGATCGCAGCAGAACATGGGGTCAAAACAGCCATGACGTTTTCCGACCCGTCGATGGTGAAATATTTCCGCAGTGGCATTGACGAGATGCTAGGTGAGGGTGTGGACATCCTGTTCTGCAACGAGGAAGAAATTGCCACTTTCACCGGCAAGGATGAACTGGAAGCAGCCATAGCTGCCATCCGCCCGTTTGCCCGCAAACTGGTTATCACCTTGGGCAGCAAAGGCGCATTGGTGGTGGATGATGCTGGTCGCACGGAAATTGCCCCCAACCGGGTGGAGGCTGTCGACACCAACGGTGCGGGTGACATGTTTGCTGGTGCTTTCCTGTATGGCATTACCCAGGGTATGGATAACGCACAGGCAGGCAAGCTGGCGAGTCTGGCTGCCTCACGTATTGTTACGGTTTTCGGGGCGCGTTTAAGCCGGGAAATGCATCAGGAAGTGCTGGCAGCAGTTTGCTGATGGTCATGCTGCCAGTTGCGGTAGCGGGAGCCGGGTGCTCCTTTCTGCCCGCAACACCAGATTGATTGCCTCTGTTGCCCGACCAGTCAAGCGCAGGAGCTTGGTCAGCATTTTGAGGTTTTGCAACAAACTGCCGTGATCCCTGCTGAGTTCGGCGTAGGCTACGCTGCGCCGGGCACACAGAATGGCTGCTGGAATATTTCCCAATACCAGATGATGCTCGCTCAGGTGATAGGCCAGGATTGCTGCCCGATACCAGTGTTTGTGTTTGACAGACTGATCCAGTTTTTCGCTCAGGGTGGATATGGTCTGTTCGGCTGTTGGAATATCCGGCAGAGTATGCTGCAAGGGCTGAGCGCTCATGGTGTTTTCTGGTATAAAAACAGTTTCCCCCTTATGTGCACATTCCTGTAACAATGTCAGAAAGCGTTCACGCATCACGGGAAAGCGCACAGCAGCCTGTTGTCGGAAATAGGCACGGATCAACCGGTGTGTATCCAGGGTATTGGCTGCCAGTGGTGATGAAATCAGGTGCAAACGGAACAGACGCCGCTGGATTTTGGTGTATTCCCGTACACTCACTTGCGCCAGTGGCGCAACAATGCGCAAACCCTCGTCTGGGCGTACCCAGCGTATGAACCAGGGTTGGTTGCAGCTACCCAATAACAGGAACAGTTCCTGTTTGGTGGCGGGGCTATCCATCAAACTCAGCAGGTAGAGCAGGATCAAATCCGGGCTGGTTCCCAGCCAGTGTTCAATCACAGACAAAATACGCCGCACGTGGAAACCTTCCTGTTCCAGGTCTGGCCAGATGGGGATGCTATCCAGATGTGCCGGGGAACCACCATACGCATCAGCCAGATAAGAACCCAGCAAACGCAGACTTAACGGGGCACCACCAAAACTGCGGGCAATCCGTTGCAATTGCCCGGTTGTTGCCTTGACGCCATATTTCTGTAGCAGCAGTGCACCGTCTGCATCAGACAGGGGCAACAATTCCCGTTGCATGATCCATTGTTGGAAGGTTGGGTCAACTTCCACGCTTTTGCGGCTTGCCAGCAAACATAAGCCGGGATTGTAGGCTGCCAACTGGTTTAGCAAAACACCCAAAAGTTGGTGTTCGGTCTGGGCTGAAAAATAAAGGGGGGATACATTGTCCAGCACCAGCAGGGTGCGCCGCCGTTGAATCAGGCGAGCCAGCAAGTTCACGCGCTCCACCAGTCTGGTGGGTAGTGCCATGTCGGCTCCAAACCATTCCAGCGCCTGACACACAAAATCCTGCATGGCTTGCTGAGCCTGCTGGTAACGGGATACTTCGGGGAATGACCAGGCAAAAACCTGTTCTGCCTCTTGCCAGTTGGCACTTTCCATCTGTGCCAGCCACGCCTGGAGCAGGGATGTTTTGCCCATTCCCCCCATGCCGGTCAAAATGAAAACATGGCAGGAATTGTTCTGCCAAATGTTTGACAAGATGCTTAATTCTTTCTGGCGACCAATAAAATCCGTGTTATCTTCTGAATTAAAGATATTTATTTGTTGATTTAAACAACTTTTAATTCGCCACGCAGCAAAAACCCCAATCATTCCGTATCACCAACGATTATCTGATGATTTAGAGATTTAGCCAGATTATGCCATTGCCGCAAATCAGTATTACTGAAGTGCCGTTCAAAACCGATAATCGGTTTATCATGAATATGTTTTTTAATTATGCCTGCATGTAATTTGCCTGCTCACACAAACTGGCGGCTTCCTGATGTTCGCCTGCTTGCTCCAGCAAACCTGCCAGTGCCAGTAGTCTAGTTTGCAAATGTGGCATGTTTCTGCCCAGATCGGCATACACCACGGCTTGCCTGGCATAATCAATCGCGGCTTTTGTATTTTGACCAATTGCGAGTTTTTCACCGATTAGCCCGCTGATGGTTTCTGCTTCCAGCCAATCCTGATATTGGGTGCGTCGTCTGAGAACCGCTGCCAGTTGCTCACTGCTTAAACGGGTATTCATGTCCTGATTGGCGGCTGGCAATATCAGTTTTGGGCGCATTCTTTCCCATACACCGGGATAATGGGTCTGTGACTGACGCATGAAATATTCCCTGACAACCGCCTGCAATTCAAAATGCAGCCCATCTGCGCAAGGTGTTAGCAAGTTTAAAGCCAGTAGGCGCTGCCAGGCTTTTTTCCAGCCCTCTTCAGGCAATGTTTGCAAGCGACCAAGCAGGTTTTCATAGCTGCCAGGTTCACTGTGCCAGCGGGTTAGCCACGGCAATGAACGGGAGCCAGCCCATGCCTGCAAGTCAGCGGGGCAAAACGGCAAGTGGAACAGGGGTAGGAAGTAAAGCATGGCCAGTTCCGGGCATCCTTCCAGCCACGCTTCAAAGGCAGCCATGATCCGGCGGCTGGCTCGCCCTTGTGTGTGAGAGTCATACCAGATTGGAATACTGTCAGCCCGGCTGATCTCACCTGCGTGCCAGTGGGTCAGATAACTGGCTACCCAGGTCAGGGCGGCAGGGTGTTCGCCAAACTGTTGTGCAACCCGCTGTATACTGATCTCTTCACCGCTGACCCCCAAATGTTTCAACAGGCGGGTGGCTGCTTCTGCTGTCAGCGGTTCCAGTTCCAAGTGTTCGGCATTAGGCAGTGCCAACACGGTATCAGGCATCACTGGGCAGCCTGCCAATAAACACATGCTGGACGGATTGGCTGTTAGCTGTTGCAGGAAAGTCAGCAACATCACATCCAGTTCGGTTTTTCCAGCAATGTGCAGGCAGGGCACATTGTCGAGTACCAGTAAAACCCGGCGTTGCTGCAAGCATTGGGCAAGCTGGAGTGGATACTCGTGTTCGGCAAGCAAAGCGACCTCAGCCCCTTGCAACCAGCTCAGGGTATTTCGGAAAAAATCATCAATGGCAACACGCTGTATCGCTGGTGTATCTGTCTGGGGAAAACTCCAGAAAAACAGGGTATCAACCCCTTGCCAGTATTCGGAAGCCAGTTGTTGCAACCACAGATGGAGCAGAGTCGTTTTACCCATGCCGCTACAGCCCTGTAGTGTAAACAAGGCGGTGACACGGTTTGTCCATGCTGTGTGCAGGCGTTCAAGTTCCTGTTCACGTCCGAACACAGGTGTAAAAGGTGTTTTGTGTGCGTGGAAAGCGGTTGCGTCAGGGTAACTTTCCCGTCTGTATGTGGCTACCACCCCGGTCATGTCTGCCTCTTTGCATCTATTGAAATTATAAGTTTGTCGTATGATGCAAGATAGCAAAGCCTTTCCCCGCCTGCCAGATCAGGATGGGCAGGCGGATCAAGATGATTGATTAGCGATTAGTTTTTCTTGGCATCCAGTTGTTCAGCAGTAGGGTCTGGTGTTTCTACCAGTTCACTTTTGACCAGTTGTTCCGGGTCGCTGTTGACCTTTTCAGAGGCGGGGGCGGCTACTGGCTCTCCAGTGCCTTCTGCTACCAGCGGAATGGGTTCCTGTACGCCGCCACTCAGGTCAGTCATGCTTGCCATGCAGTCGTTGATATAAGCTGCCTGTTTGGCTGCGGCGATACCGTCTTCAATGGCGTAGGTTTTGCACAAGTCTGCCACTGCGGAGGAATTGCTTTCGCCAGCTTCGGTTGCGGTATTTTGGGGGGCGACGGTTTCCTTTTCAGCCAACGCAAGCGGGGCAAACAGGATGCCTGCTACCGCCAGCAGGGAGAGATAATGTTTCATGTCGTTTTTTAACCTTTGGTGTGCATGTCGATCCGACCGATAGCGCAGCTGACCACGGAGCGAGCTTTCTCTTTCAGCGATTCCAGCCCTTCTACCGTGCCACGTTCGGGATAACCCAGACCAAACAGGATACCGACAGCAGTTTCGCGTACATCGGCTTCACTTTCTAATGTAATGGTCTGGTTTTCAATATCGACATTAACTGTCTTGATTTGTTCATTCTCGAGCAGCTTTTTGCTGATGGTGTTGGCACAACCACCGCAGCGGATATTTTCAACCTGAATTCGGGTTTCCATGATGCTTCCCTCAACTTGGACTCCTGTTAAATATGGAACCAAGTTGGGGAAAATACAAGGGCTAACCCATTTTGAGGCCAACAAAGAATCCGGCAACTGCGCTGACACCTTTGCTGGTAATGTGCGAGAGGCGTTCCATCAAGAAACTGCCAGATTGACGTGCCATGTGGCTGGCTGCGTCAGCCGCGCCTTGCAATTTAGCATCTGCCATGCTGGTAACACCGTAATATTCCGTGATGAATAACAGCACAATGGCTGCACCACCCAAAAATAGTGCCATGCGCAGCATTTTCTTGGCGAAATAGCCGACAGCCAGACCGATAACAAACGGAGCGCCCACATTGCCCAGCAGGAACGTGGAGGAAAGGATGTCAGTGGAAGCGGCGGAACCTACGGGATAATCATTCATGTTTGAGCCTGTTTTACCAATGTTGCTGTTATCAAAATCACCAGGGTCGGTATTGTCAGGCATTTTATGACCGCTTTCCAGCGGGAAGGTTTCCGCGGGTGTGACCGGAAGTGATGCTCTTTTTGCGGCTTCGCCGTTACCCCTCACCCC
>ERZ761609.1137-NODE-1137-length-25381-cov-10.254876_pt1 | contig 25381 bp, 26 predicted proteins | sample MGYA00511163_ERZ761609 | MGnify/ENA primary metagenome ERZ761609 (study PRJEB28899, sample SAMN02445070) | bioreactor sludge metagenome | biome: EBPR sludge | place: Australia: Brisbane, Thorneside Wastewater Treatment Plant | collected 2011-12-16 ... | reverse complement strand
GAGATTGGTCAGTGACTGGAGTTCAGACGTGTGCTCTTCCGATCTGAAGCCGACAGCCCCGCCCTGCTGCGGCTGACCTGCGTGAGCGAGGATGCGACCCTCAACATCCTGTCACGCGGCGTTCTCGATGACGAGGTCGAGCAACGGGCCGAACGCAACGAGCTGGTCCTGACCCTGACTACCGGGGGCCGCACGCTGAGCCTTCCGGGCTACATTGCCCGGGCCCCGGAAGCGACGGTGGCGGGGTTTGAAACGCCGCTGACGCCGGCATTGATGGATATGTTGAAAAGCCCCGGCTTAAGCCTTGAAACAGCAGGTGTTTCATTGAAGGTTAGCGATGCCGGCATGCGCCGGGCTCTGGATCAGTTCATCGCCGCCTGCCCGGCGCCTGCCGCCGCGGCGGATGCCAGCGGGTGGGGCAGCTATACCGGCCTCAGCCATGGCTACCGGCTGGAACTGCCAAAAAGCCTGTTCCGGCTGCAGGCCGGAGATCGCAACGGGCGCCACTACACCGCCGAACGCGGACTGATGGAGCTCAGGATCTACGGCGAGGCCAATGCGATGGAGCGCAAATTCCCCGCCGTCGTGCAGGAGCTTGCCCCCGATATCGACAAGGTGACGCTGCGCCGCACCGGCAAGGACTTTCTGGTGCTCTCCGGCCATGCCGGCAGCCGCATCGTCTATTTTCTCGGCCGGGCGACCTGCAACAACAGCAATGTCGCCTTCATCAACCTGACCTACGACCCTGAGGCGATCGACTTCTACGCGCCGATCATCACGCGCATGGCGCAGAGCTTCCTGAAGGAGACATGGCCGGACGGAAAGCCGCTCTGCCCATGATGCGCCGCCGAGCCGCCCATTTCTTCCTGCTGCTGAGCGCAATGCTGGCAGGTGTCGTGCTGGCCGGCACAAGCGCTGCGGCGCAGTCTTTGACGCAAGCTGCCGATGGGTTGATGGCGGCCTTCGAGAACCGCCTGCCGCCCGAAGCGCGGCAGATGGTGGTGCGGCCTTTCGGCCCGTCCGGCGCCCGTCTGGTTGAAAACCAGGGCGCAACGCTCTGGCGCGTATCGTATGGGCGGGCGCTGTCCTCGCGCATCCTGCATGACTATTTCTCTGCCGGAGTCCGGGTCGAGTTCGATGCCCGGCGATACCGCACGCGCGAGGCCGCCGTTGCCGATTGCCAGCGCAACCCGCGCTGGCCGACCGGTTCGGCCGAACAGGCCTTGCAGGTGCCGGCGCGGCTGGCACGCTATGAATGTGCCAGGGCTTTCGCCAAACATGACGTAGAACGGCAGAAGCTCCCCCACAATATGCGACCCTATGAATGGCGGACGCGCGTGCATGTGTTCAGCCGGGGTCCCTATGTCGTAGAGGTTTCCGAACACGCCATCAGCGACGATGTCGACCATACCCCTGCGCCGCAATTTCCGGCCCAGCCGCTGATTGACGAGATCGCCGACCGGCTCGACCGTCTGACGGATGCGGGCTCGGCGCAGAAGCCGGCCACCGGCAGCGGGCAGAGCGCGCGGCCGCCCGATCCGGCCCAGCCGGGCAGCAAGCTGACCAAGCAATCGCGCGATCTCGTGAGCCTGCTCAAGACGCCGGAAGGGGGATTGCTGCTCTCTGCCCTTGGCGCTTCCGCCCTGTCGGCGCTCGGCGCGCTGCTGGCGATGACGCAATCGGGCGTTCCGGCGACGCAGGCGCTCAATGACCTCGGCAACCTGCTGCGCGGCCGTCTGCCGCCGGATGCCTATGCGGACTGGCGCGCCCGCCAGCAGGCGCTCGGCAACCGGATCGTGCGCAGCGGGCGGGTCGAATATGTCCAGCCGATGTCGCAGATGGTCGAGGATCTCGATCCGGGCGGCCTCAGCCCATTCCGCAGCGGGCAGATCAGCGCCGCTCCTCCGACACCGCCGCTGCAGCCGCGCGACGGCGAGACCAACCCCGCCACCGGCGAGGTGTGGAGCGATGAGGATCGCGGCTGGGTCAGCCGTTCAATGTATGACTGGGAACAGAAGAACCGCGCCGAGATCAAGCGCATCGCCGAATACAACCGCACGGCGGTGATGAGCTGGCAGCGCGAGGCGCAGGAACTCAGCCAGAAGATCGCCGAGGCCAAGGCCAGCCAGCAGGCCGCCGCCGAGGCCGAGGCACAGCGCCGCGCCTTGCTGGCGAGCAAGCTCAGCAAGGCCTATGCCGCCGAGGGCAAGGATCCGCTGGAAATCGCCGGGCTGCTGGCCAGCGGCAACAGTGCGGAGCTTCAGGATCGCTATGCCAGCCACCTGCGCTCGGTGATGAACCGCAGCTCTGCCGAAGCGGCAGCCGAGGCGCGTTGGGCCACAGCGATGGATGTCGGCTATTACACATCCAAGATCGTGCTGGCCGGGGCCAAGACCGGATTGATGGCTGTCGGCGGGCCGATGAGCGCGGCCGTCTCCATCGGCGCCAATGCGGTCATCTCGGGCGTCGAGGAAGGCACCACCGCCTATCTCGATCCATCCGGGAAGAAGAGCGTGGCGGGGTCCTTTGCCGCCGGCTTCGTCTCCGGGGTCAAGGATGGTGCGATCGGCCGTTACACCAACCTGCCCGGCACATCGACGATCAAGCGCGTGCTGCTGCCGGCAGCAGGGGATGCCGGCGAAATGTATCTGCGGACCGGCGATGTGGAAAAATCGCTGACCACAGGGCTGCTCTCGGCTTCCGGCGGCGTGATCAGCCATGGCATGTCCGACATCGGCCATGCCGGCCTGCGCGGCGGAACCGAGGTTCTGGCCGGCGGCATTATCGGTGGAGCGCAATCGCAGATTGCCGGAGGCAGCTTTGCCGAAGGCTTCGCCGATGGTCTGGCAAGCAGTATCGGCAGCAAGGCGGGCGGTGCCATCGCGACCGCCGGCGCCCCCATGACCGCCCAGGATCTGGCGATGGATGCCGGCTACCGCGCCAACCGCGCACGCGCCGAGGACCTGGCTGGAGAACTCGACCATGCTCTGCGTTCCGGCTCCGATGCAGACAAGGCCAAGGCGGTCAATGCCGTGCTGTCGCATCGCGAGGCGCGGCAGTTTCTCAAGACCATCCCCGATGAGACGCTGAAAAAAGGCTACGCCGACCTTGCCGATGCGCATCGCACCAAACCGCTGATCGACGATACGGTGAACCGCCTCAACAAGGTGACCATGACAGCGCCGGATGGGACGACCGTGCAGCGCTATGGCGTGATGACCGACAGCGGCAAGGGGCATGTGCTGGTGCCGATTGATCCGGCCCATTTCAGGAGCGGCAGCGGCACGCAAGGCGGCGCTCCCGGCATGGATCTCGATCTTTATGTGAAAGCAAAGATCATCGACAAGGCGACCGGCCGGCCGCTCAAGCCCGACATCGTCGATGACGCGCTGGGTGAAGCCTGCGCCTCGCTCGGCATCAGCCGCAAGCTTCAGGAAATCAACTACGTTCACCCCAAACACGCCGAGGCCTTCGCATTGCAGCCAGGCGAGGATCCGCAGGCATTCATCGCCCGGGGCGGCACACTGACCGGGCGTGAGGCGCAATCGGTGACGGAAGTGGCCGGCTACAAGCTCAACGAGGCCAAGCTGCTCTACCAGCCCGGCCAGGCCCATACAGCCGACGGCGGGGCCTCCTCGCTTTCGGAACTGAGCCGCATCGCGATCAAGGATCATGACCGGCTGACTACCAAGCTGCTCGAAACACATCCCGATGCCCAGGTTCCGGCGGTGTTCAGCCAGATCGACGGCACAACGGGCCGCACCCCGCTCGATATCATGCGCGAAGTGGGGAACGGCACGCTCAGCCCAGGCATCGGCAATGCGCAGTTTCGGGCGCTGACCGGCATGTCGCTTGAATCCGGCGCCACCAAACTGGTCTCGCTGCCGGAATTCATCGGCAAGGGAATGGGCGGCGGGGGGCAGGCCAACACGGTCTATGTGCCCGGCACGGCCTCCACCGACATCACCGGCGCGGCGCTGCGGGAAGCGATGCGCTCGACGCTCAACCGAAGCGGACGCTGACATGACCGATCCAGCGCCCTACCCCGATCATCTGACCCTCAGCGAGGCGGCGTTCGCCGCAGCCCTGTCCGGACAGGAGCCGGCCGGAGCCGATGCGCAGGCCCGGCCCATCCTGACCAGCCTGGCGGCCAGCCGCGTCACGCTCAATCTCCGGCTCTGGGCCGGTCCCGGCGCGAGCAGCGAAACCAGCATGATGTTTCCCGATGCCATCGGGCTTGGCGGCGGTGTGGTGGCAAACCGGCTGGCGACCGGCGAAGTTGCAGTTTCAGGCTTTGTTGACGGGGAAACGCCGGCGCGGCTGGTGGCGGCGATGCTGCCGCCCGATCGGCCCGTTCCGGTGTTTGCGCTGCAACTGGCTCCGCCTGTCCTGATGGCGCTGGCCGCGTTGCTGGATATCGGCGTCAGCGAAGCCCTGACCCGGCGTATCGCCGGCGCAGAGGAGCGGCGCCCCGTTGCGGCCGGGGTGATCGCCGACATGCCCGCCATCGGCGCTGGCGCCGTCGCCGGCTGGCTTGCATCGCAATGGGGTCTTGGCGGCTTCGGGCAGCTGACCACCTTCGTTCTGGCGCTCGGACTGGTGACTGCGCCGCCGGACCGTGCCGGGGTTGCGCAGATGCTGGACGCATTGGCCCGGCAGGGACTGCTGACCGCCGAAAAGTCCGGGCGATATCGGCCGACCGAGTTGCTCGAGCCGCTGGCCAGCCTGCGGCTGGGACTGACCGCTGGCCTGCAATGGCAGCGGCTGACCCGGCTTGATGAGACCAGTGTCGAGGTCAGCGAAAAGCTGTTCCTGCTTGGCCCCGAGGGATGCATGCTCGACCTCTCCGCCACGGCGGCGGGGCTGATCCGCATGGAGATCGTCGGGCGGCGGCAGGTTGTCGACTTCATAGCCCGCGATTGTGTCGCCGGGCCGCCTCGCCCTGCGGACACTCCCGCTGCCGGTGGGCCGATGAAACGCTTCTGCGGCGCCTGCGGCGCCCGTCTCAATCCCGGGGCCCGGTTTTGCGGCACCTGCGGAAAGGCTTTATGACCGGTTTCTCGTCCGGCGCCGGGGCCGGAGCCGGCAACTCAGGAGAGCAGGCAGCCCATGACCATGAAGGCTCTCAGGATCGAAGCCGAAGGCATTGCCCGTTTCGCCGATGTGCCCCGCCGTGCACCGGGGGCGGGCGACGTGCGCGTCCGCGTGCGCCATGTCGGCCTGTGCGGCAGCGACCTCAACACCTTCCGCGGCCTCAACCCGCTGGTGCAGCTGCCGCGCATACCGGGGCACGAAATCGGCGGAGTGATTGTCGAGGCCGGCGCCGGTGTCGGACCGGAGTATCGGCCCGGCCGCCACGTCATCGTGCTGCCCTACACCACCTGCGGCACCTGTTCCTCCTGCCGCAAGGGCCGGTTCAACGCCTGCCGATACAATCGCACGCTCGGGGTGCAGCAGGATGGCGGGCTGGCCGAGGAGATCGTTCTGGCAACCGACAAGCTGATCCTCAACGATACGCTGGAGCCACGGTTTCTGGCGCTGGTCGAGCCGCTTTCGGTGGGCTTCCACGCGGTGGCGCGCGGCGAGGTCGGCAGCGGCGACCGCGTTGTGGTGCTCGGCTGCGGCATGATCGGGATGGGGATCGTGATTGCAGCAGCGGCGCGCGGGGCCGAGGTGATCGCGGTCGATCCCAGCGATGACAAGACCGCGCTGGCGCTGAGTTTCGGGGCTCGCCATGCGCTGAACCCCGAACGGGATGACATTGCCGCCGGTGTCGCCGCCCTGACCGGGGGGGATGGCGCCGATGTCGCCTTCGAGGCGGTTGGCCTTCCGGCGACCTTCACCCAGGCCATCGACCTTGCCTGCTTTGCCGGGCGCATCGTCTATGTCGGCTATGCCAAGGCTCCGGTGAGCTACCAGACGCAGATGTTCAACCTCAAGGAGCTGAACATCATGGGCTCGCGCAATGCCACCCGCGCCGATTTCGAGGCCGTCATCGCCCATCTGGCGACGATCGGTTCCGCCGCGGATCGCTTGATCTCCCGGATCATTCCCTTTGCAGAAGCGGAGAGCGCCCTGCCCTACTGGAGCCAGAACCGCGACGTGGTGAAGATCATCATCGAAGTCTAGATCACGCTGGCCGCCAATCCAGCAGTTCCGCATCCGGCTTTGGAACAGGGCTTGCTTGCGGGACCAAAAAGGGATTGCCTGAGGCAGGGGCAGGAAAGGCATGTAATGGCGGGCGGGACATTCTTCGACGAGATGGGCGGCTTCGATGGCAGCGTACGCGACGGCTACAAGGTGCTGGCAAAGTGGCTTGAGCAGGCGCCGCCCGACCTTCTGGCGAACCGCAAGGCGGAGGCCGAGCATTTTTTCCGCCGCATCGGCATCACTTTCAACGTCTACGGCGACGATCAGGGCACAGAACGGCTGATTCCGTTCGATCTGGTGCCGCGCATTCTCACCTCGAAGGAATGGCAGCGGCTGTCGCGCGGGCTGGAGCAGCGCGTCAATGCCCTCAACGCCTTCATCGGCGATGTCTACGGCGAGCAGCGCACCATCCGCGAAGGCATCGTGCCGGAGGATCTGGTGATGACGAATCCCTGCTTCCGGCCGGAGATGACGCGGTTTCGACCAGCGCGCGACATTTATGTGCAGATTGCCGGAATTGACATCGTCAGGGTCGATGCCGACACGTTCTACGTGCTTGAGGACAATGCGCGCACGCCCTCCGGCGTTTCCTATATGCTGGAGAACCGCGAAGCGATGCTGCGGCTGTTTCCGGAACTGTTCGCCACGATGCGCATCGCTCCGGTGGACAATTACGCCGATGCGCTGCTGTCGACCCTGAAATCGGTGGCTCCGGTCTCGGCGCCGGCCGATCCGACGGTGGTGCTGCTGACCCCCGGGCAATTCAATTCCGCCTATTACGAACACTCCTTCCTTGCCGACAAGATGGGGATCGAACTGGTCGAGGGACGCGACCTGTTCGTGCGCGCCAATGTCGTCTACATGCGCACCACCGAAGGTCCGCGCCGCGTCGATGTCATCTATCGGCGCATCGACGATGAATATCTCGATCCGCTCGCCTTCAACCCGACCTCGATGCTCGGCGTGCCCGGGCTGATGAGCGCCTACCGCGCCGGCAATGTCACCATTTCCAACGCGGTCGGCACCGGTGTCGCCGATGACAAGGCGATCTATTCCTACATGCCGGAGATCGTAAAATTCTTCACCGATGAGGAGCCGATCCTCAACAATGTGCCGACCTGGCGCTGCCGCGAGCCGGATGCGCTCAAGTATGTGCTCGAACATCTGGACGAACTGGTGGTGAAAGAAGTGCACGGCTCGGGCGGCTACGGCATGCTGGTCGGTCCGCATGCGACAAAGGCCGAACGGCAGGCTTTCGCCGCCAAGATCGCCGCAAGCCCGGACGGCTTCATTGCCCAGCCGACGCTGTCGCTCTCCACGGTGCCCTGCTTTGTCGAATCCGGCCTGGCGCCACGCCACGTTGATCTGCGCCCCTATGTGCTCTGCGGCGCCGATGGCGTGCGCACGGTGCCGGGCGGCCTGACCCGCGTGGCGCTCAAGCAGGGCTCGCTGGTCGTCAATTCCTCGCAAGGGGGCGGAACCAAAGACACCTGGGTGGTGGAGTAGGACCATGCTGAGCCGCACCGCCGACAACATGTTCTGGCTGTCGCGCTATATCGAGCGCGCCGAGAACCTCGCCCGCATTCTCGACGTTGCCTCGCGCATGGCAACGCTTCCGAGCGCCTATGCCGGCTCGTCCAACGAATGGGAAAGCGCCATCGCCACCGCTGCCTGCCAGGATGCGTTCCATTCCTTCTATGACAAGGCGACGCGCGACAACGTTGTCGAGTTCATTGTCGCCTCGCCGGATAACCCGTCCTCGATCAAGTCCTGCATCGACATTGCCCGTTCCAATGCCCGCGCCGTCCGCACGGCCATGACCGGCGAGATGTGGGAGATCATCAACGACGCCTGGCACGAGATGCAGAAGATCAATCTGCGCAAGCTCGATGCGGCGCGGCTGCCGCGCTTTCTCACCTTCGTCAAGGAAGCCTCGCTGCGCTTTGATGGCGCCGCCTACCGCACCATGCTGCGCACCGATCACTACTGGTTCCAGCGCCTCGGCACCTTCGTCGAACGCGCCGACAACACCGCCCGACTGCTCGACGTGAAATACCATGTGCTGCTGCCGGAGACCGAGGCGATCGGCGGCGGGCTCGACTATTTCCAGTGGTCGTCGATCCTGCGCGCGGTTTCGGCGCAGACCTCGTTCCACTGGGTCTACCGCGAATCGGTCAAACCCTGGCTGGTGGCCGATTTCCTGATCCTCAGCCGCAAGCAGCCGCGCTCGCTGATCTCGACCTGCATCCAGATCAATGACGTGCTCGACCGGCTGTCCGAGACCTATGGCCGGCGCGGCACCAGCCAGCGCCTCGCCCGGCAGATCTACGCAATCCTCGACGGGGCCGAGGCCGAGGCGCTGTTTCAGGGAGGATTGCATGAGTTCCTGGCCGATTTCATCGCCCGCAACAACGAGCTTGGCCAGGCCATCTCCCAGCAGTATCTGCAATAGCCATGCGCCTGACCGTCCGCCACGACACTCTCTATCGCTATGCACGGCCGGCTGTCTCGGCTATCCAGCACCTCAGGATGACGCCGCGCGGGCACGACGGCCAGTTCATCCGCAAATGGCGCGTCGAGATCGATGCCGATTGCCGGCTCGACCGGGAGGAGGACGCCTACGGCAACATCGTGCATACGTTCACCGCCGACGGTCCGATCAGCGAATTGCGCGTCTCGGTGGCCGGCGATGTCGAAACCATCGATACCCACGGGGTGGTCGCCGGAACGATCGAGCGATTCCCGCTGGTGTTCTGGCAGCGGGCCACAGCCTTGACCGAGGCATGCCGAAACATTGCCGAATTTGCCCGCGACACCTCCTCCGGTGAAGGCGGCGATGCGCTGGCAACCCTTCACGCGCTCAATGCCGGGCTGGTGCGGCTGATGCGCTTTGCGGTTGGCGATACCGATACGCGCACCACGGCCAGCGATGCATTCGCCGCAAGGGCCGGCGTCTGTCAGGATTTTGCCCATGTGTTCATCGCAGCCGCGCGCAGCCTGGCGATCCCCGCGCGCTATGTCGGGGGCTATTACCTGCGCACCGACATGAACGAGCAGGAAGCCGGCCACGCCTGGGCGGAGGCCCATGTCGCCGGAATCGGCTGGATCGGCTTCGACCCGGCTCACGGCATGTCCACCACCGACCGCTACGTGCGCGTTGCCGCCGGGCTCGATTATCTCGATGCGGCCCCGATCCGCGGCACGCGCATCGGCGGATCGGGCGAGACCATGGCTGTCACCGTCCATGTCGAACAGGGGCCGGTGATCGTCGAGGAGTAGAGCATTTTCAGGCGAAGTGGAGTCCGGTTCGCGTCAGGAAAATGCGATCATTCGAGAAACCATCCACAATTGCCAAGCCGGCGGGCCATCGCTATCAGGCGGGCGGCGATGCTTTGAGAATTGAACCCGGGGACTGATGCAATGACGTATGGCGTGGGCGTTCTGGTGAAGGAAGGTCTGGTCATGGTGGCCGACACCCGCACCAACGCGGGTCTCGACAATATCGCTACCTTCCGCAAGCTGCACCTGTTCGAGGATCCGGGCGAGAAAACCATGGCGCTGGCCACCGCCGGCAATCTCGCCATCAGCCAGTCGGTGATCTCGCTGCTGCGCGAAGGCATCCGCAACCCGGAGACCGACCGCATCGAGACCCTGACCGACCAGCCGAGCCTGTTCAAGGCGGCCCAGTTCGTCGGCCATGTCATCCGCACGGTGCACGATACCGACGGCGTTTCGCTGGAGCGCAACGGCGTCTCCTTCGAGGTCTCGATGCTGCTCGGCGGCCAGTTCAAGGGCCATTCGCCGCGGCTGTTCATGCTCTACAAGGCCGGCAATTTCATCGAGGCAACGCCCGATACCCCCTATTTCCAGGTCGGCGAGCACAAGTACGGCAAGCCCATCCTCGATCGCGCCGTGACCCATAAATCCAGCCTGCTCGACTGCCTCAAGCTCAGCCTCATCTCGATGGATTCGACCATGCGCTCGAACCTGTCGGTCGGCCTGCCGATCGACGTGGTGATGCTGCGCGAGGGAGCCGAGGGCTGGGACATCAACCGTCGCATCGAGGCGGGCGAGCCGTATTTCCATGACCTTAGGGAACGCTGGTCGGCGGCGCTGCGCAAGGCGCATACGGACATTCCCACCCCGCCCTACCGGGACTGACCCGAGCCGCGCATGTCGATGTTGCCGCCAGGATTCTGCGCTTCAACGCAAACGTCCGGCCAGCCCTGACAGCCCCAGAAACGCCGGCCTGCCGTTGCCAGTGGCAGAATGGGTGGGCAGATCATGCTCCTGTTTTGAAAGAAACATCAATGCGAGAGATAACATGATCGTTATCAAGTGCTTAGAGCATGCTTGTTGCGATTAGCCGGATTCCAACCGATCGCAACATGCTCTCGTTGTCGCAAGCCCGGCACGGTGGCCAAAAGCTCCTGGGCCAGGCGGCCAAGTGGCCAGCCACTGTCCGGCCGATTTAACGCAAAACGCTCTTGCAATACGGACGCGATAGGGCTAATCAACCGCCTCGCTTGGATCACCAAGCGGCCGCGCCCGTAGCTCAGCTGGATAGAGCATCAGACTACGAATCTGAGGGTCAGAGGTTCGAATCCTTTCGGGCGCGCCATTTTATCTCATTGATATTATTGAGATAATCAACCAACGGTCACTGTTGGCTCTTTCGGCTGCGTTTTCCGTGTAAGCAATATGTAAGCACCAGCGGCAATGTCGCCGCCCATTCGCCTGCTTCCGGCCTGCCCCTGCGCCCGCTGCTTCAGCCTGCTTCCTTCCGTTCCCCGCGCCCCTTGCCAACCTTGGGGCTACCGGCGTCCATCATGAGTGACACCGCTATCTCTTTTCTCCAAAAGAGAGAAAGCCGTCCAAGCCGTCCACATTGTCCAAACGACATGAATTCAATGGCTTGTAGGCCAGGCCAAGCCGTCCACGGGTCGTCCAAGGTCGTCCACCCCATCGACATAGGGGGTGGGGGGCATTGGGTCCTTCCTGCACCCCCTACCCCCTGCGGGCGGGACGCGGCTACCCAGATTCGCTAGCACTGCAAGTCCAATTCTGGGTTGACACTACTGACACACCTGACACCGTGTTGACGCACCTGACACCCTGACACGTTTTGGTTGTGGCACTCGCGGCGCATCAGAAAAAGTGAAAGCGCCGGAAGGGGGCGGACCTCCGCGCTCGGTTGCATCATGGGGTTTGGGGAGTGGTTATTCTGCGGGATCGCACCAGATCGAGTAATAGCGCTGGCCTGAATGGCGCTTCTCGAAATGCACGCCGCGACGCCTGAGCAAGGGCGCGGCACGGTCCATCCGGTTGCCAAGCCCTTGGGCGGTGACAGGCCATGTGCGGGCATGGCGCGCCGCCTCACTGGTGTGAAGCGCCAGTTCCGCCAGTAACTCGGTTGGCGTGCCGGTCCATGTGACGCGCCCGCGCGCCTGCATCATCGTGGCGATGGCCACGGCCACCGCGTCTGCCTCGAAGGCGCTATCTGCGGCATTGGCGCGGTTGTCGGTGTAGAGCGCGGCGAAATCGCCTTGCGCCCATCCGAGGCCGGGGGCGCACGCTTCCACCCAAGTCACAAAGTCCGCCATGCGAGGCTTTGTTGGCAATTCCACTTTTTCGATGTTCCTGAGGCCGGAACATAGCCCGTCCAACAGCGCACCAAGAATGAAGGGCGCTTCGCTCTCGAAAGCAGGCCAAAGTTCGCGCTCGGTTCGCCGCTCGCTTTCTGGAAACGGAAGAAGCCGAACAGTCACCAGCCGGTCAGCCAAATCGGCGCGCTCGGTCAAAGCCGGGATGCCGTTGAGGATCACGGGGTTATGAAGCTGGATAACCGTTTCTTCCTTGTCGGAATGAAGCTGCCGCGTGGCAAAACCGGATCGGGTTGAGGCGCGGCAAAGCGCATCGGCCATTTCAGCGTCGATATGAGACAGGTTGTCGAATGACAGGACGTGCGAATTGCAGGCCGCGACCGCCAAATCTCGCGTGTCGCGGGGGAGCGAGCGGTGGTCCACTTCGTTCGGATCCACCAGTTTCCGCAACAAGGTGGCAAAGGTGGATTTTCCCGTGCCCTGTTCGCCGGAAATCGACAGGATCGGAAAGGCGCCGTCCCCGCCCAATGCCATCACAAGTCAGGCTACGGCCAGCTTGAAATCTGCTTCCTCTGATGTGTTCACGAACTGCCGTAGTCGGTCGATAGCCTCCCCCGCCTCTGGCACGGGCAATGCCTGAGCCGAATTGCTGCGCACGATTGGCCAATCGTGACGCTCCACGATGCGCCAACCGCTTCCCGCCACCTCGATCACGCTCCAATCGGCGCGCCCTGTGTCGATGATGGCCAGACCATCACGCCGCGCTGTCCGCTTGATCGGCACGCGCTCTGTGCCTTCATGCAAGGCGCGCGATTCAAGGATGCGCAAGGAATCCTCAAGCGCCTGCGCACCGGGCGCAATGCCAAGTTCTGCATAGGCTCGTCCGGCCAGCCATGACTTGAAGCGCCGCGACCTGATTGGCCAGTTCTCACGATGCGCCCTCACTGAAAACGTGGCGTATTCCGTGCCATCGGGCGCGTGCCACAAGTCGACCGTCTGGCAAACGCTCAACAGGTTATCGCGTTGGGCTGGTGCGCGCTGGCGGGCTGATGCGTCGCTTTCTCCCACTTTCGAGGAAGCCGGGCGCTTGCGCCGCTTCCTTTGCGTGCGGTCGTTGGGATCGGGCGGCCCATCTGCCCGCCCCGTATCTTCTACCCCATGCGAGAATGCCGGTAGAGGGTTGTTGAATGAACCCTCCACCATGTCTGAAATGCGCTGGTGTGGATCGTTCGCGGGCGCAGTCCCGGAGTCTTGGTCATCCGGCACTGTCATGCGTCATCCCCACGCAATGCCGCTTCCACCGCCAACGCGCGTTCGGCCGGAAGCGGCCTGCCGATAGCGGTTTCCAGAAACCGCCGGGCGACAACTTCCCACGGCACGCCGAAGATTCGCGCCGCAAGGTCAGCCAAGTCATTTGCCATTGCTGGTGTGACGCCCGCGCCCTCGATGGCGAATGCCCGCAAGTCCGGGCCATGCCACACGCCCCATTTGCCCTTCCGCCTGTGCGCGCCCGTGTCCAGCAACAGCGCCTTGTGAAAGGCCCGCCGGATCGCAGGGCCTTGCGCGTGAAGGTTGGCGCGCAGGCGCGGCGTCAAGGCGTGATGCGCCGTATCGATAAGCGCTTTCGGGTAGAGTGGCGATGCCTCGCTTGAGGGCCTGACGGCAAGGTCAATCCCGCGCCCGGCATGGGGGCTTACCCCGTGAAAGCAGTGTGCCCCGCGATGCTCGATGCGGGGTTCGTCGCCGCGATTGGCAGCGCCATGGACATGCACGCACTCACAATAGGGGCACCAGTATTGCAATGTGCCGTGCTTGGTATCGTCGTCACCTCCGCCGCCATTGCCGCCATGGGGCACGAAAACGGCGTCGAAGTCGGCTCCGGCTATCGGGCGACTCATTGTGCGGCCTCCTTCATGGTGACGCTGGCGGTGCTGGTGTGCGTCCGCGCGCTGATGAAGGTGGCAAGATCGGCGCTGTCATAGCGCACAACGCGGCCGATCTTCTTGAAAGCGGGGCCGCCGCCGGTGAGCCGCCATGCTTGCAGGGTGCGAGGCGATAGCGCCAGAAACTCCGCCGCCTGCTTTTCGTCCACCAACTTCGATTGGGTCATCGAAGGCTTTCCTTCCGTTACGCTCACGGACCATCCGAGAGCGTGGAAAGCGTCTGACGACTGGCGGCCTTTGTCTTCCCTCTAAACCCCTGAAATACCCCTGAAACCCGGTTAATGGGGTGCTACTTGGCCCGCCCATTGTGATGTTTGGCCCAATCCAGTGCCCATCGGGCGACGGCCTGAGCCGCGCGGGCGATTGTCATGAAGGCCGCCGCCATTGCGGCATGGAATATGCGCTTCACGTCGCCTGTTCCGCTTGGGCCTGCTTGAAAGTCGGATAGCTTTCGATTTCCGCGATCTCTCGCAACCATTCGGCCCGCGCCTCGATCTCGATAAACACCGCCTCCAGCTTGGATGCCAGCGATGCCGCGTTCTCGGTGGGGTCGTCCTGAATCTGCACCATGTCGCAGACCATTACGCATAGCCCGGCCAACTTCTCGATTTGCCGGATGTGCATTTCCGAATCGATGTTGAACCAGCCCCGGCTTGAGGCGGTCAGGGTTCCATTCACTCTGATTTCGGGGGCCATCTTCGTTCCTTTCTGGTTTCTGGTGGTGTGCCGCATCGCCTGAGGTTCAGGCGATGGCCTTGATGCGAACGGTTGTGACGACAGCAATCTTGCTATGCAGATTGCACCAGGCTTCGCCCATCGCCTCCCGAATGCCTTTCGTGTCCAACGAAGAACGAAGGCTATCCGCCACTGTCACGGCGAAGCGGCGACCTTCCGCCTTCTCCACCTTGCGGGCCTTCAACTCCGCCTTGGCGGCGGCCATGCGGCCTTCCAGCGCTTTGATCTCCAGATCCAATGCGCCGATTTCGTCGGCCAGCATATCGAGCGAAGCATTGTCAAAGGTGGGCGCCATTTGGGTTTCTCCTTGCATATTGATATTTTTAATATAATCTATATGAAGCAGTGTCAATATTAAAAATATCATCTTTGGTGCGATATGACAGTCGAACAAATCAAGGCGGCGCGCGCCCTTCTCCGGTGGAACCAAGCCGACTTGGCAGAGGCTTCCGGGGTGTCACTGCCAACCATTCGGCGCTTGGAAGCGCAAACAGGCCCATTGACCGGCTATAGCCGAACGCAAGATGCCATCCGGGATGCCATTGAGACGGCTGGTGTTGAATTCATCGAGGCGGGATCGTCAAGCGCGCCTGCCGGTGCGGGTGTGCGGTTGAAGGGGAAATGCGATGAATGAGCGCCCTTTACTGGCCGATGCCTGCAAAAGGATCGTGCTTCCCGAAACTTGGCAGGCATGGTGCGATGCCACTGATCCAGAGAATGCAGAGGAAACGCCGCTTCCGGGCGCAAGCTCTGCTGAACTTGTTCGCCACCAGTATCATATCCGCCAAACTGTTTTGGCTCTGGCGGAAGCAGCCGATGCACTGAACCGTGATTTGCGCGGCGTTTTCACAGCCGGTGGTTGGCTTGCTTGGGGATTTCGATTTTGTCGAACAGATCCTCTTCGCCAGAATCCGTCCTTGTCGTTGATTGGTGCCAGCGAATGGGGTCGGTTCGATGTGATCAATGTTCCCGGTTCGAGGTTGGAATCTAAGCACTCCGGCGCGGGTTATGAAGGCATATGCTGTGCCCCGCTCCTGTCGCGGGCCAACGCAAGTAATGCCGAAGCAGTGCTTGCCGGTATCTCTCTTTCAGGCGCTGTTGAGCGCTTCATTCTGGCGGACCCGGAAGTGCAGAACCTCTATCGCCCATCGCGCCGGATGCAGGGGATGGAAGGATTTGCCGATGCGTTCACGAAAGCCATCACGGCGGGGGTGACGTTGCCGCTATCCGACAAGCCGACCATCGCGTCGGCATTACTGCCGATCATTACGCCGCTGGTGAATGGAAATGCCGAAGCCCTTGCCGATGTGCTGGCGCGCCGGTTTGATGCGCTGGCCTTCTATCTGGATAAGTTGCATGTGGCCTGGGGCAATGATCCTGATGTTCCGGCGGGTAAGTTGGACGCTGATTTTGTGCGCGCAACAACGAGGCTCAACTTGTCCGATTTCAGCCTAGCCGACGCAGGTGCAGGGGAAGCTATCACCAATCTCCGTTTCGCGCCGCCTTCAAAGGCCAATGCCCCTTCGGCAAGTGACAGCAAGTCGAAGGGTGGAAGGCCACGCATCTACGATAAACACTTGGCCGCGCTGGAAGTTGAGGTGGTTGCCGATCCACAAAAGGCGAAGCGCTTGACCACCAAGACAGCAATTTATTGTGCGGTCGAGAAGCGCATTTCGGGGGGCGACTCTGCCGCTGGAACCAAGGGTGGCAAGGGGGCAGAAAAGGCTTTTGCAGGCAACCCATTGGCTCATTCGATCATGGAACGCATCATTTCAGTTGCGAAGAACCTGTCTTGACGCCGGCTTCCTCCGCCGAACTGGCCTCCCGGTTTTTCTCCCGCGCCCGCTGCACATGCTCAAGCGCCTTGGCCAGCATGGCCGGATCGCCTTCGGCCTGCGCTTCTTCGAGATAGGCCGCAATGATCTCCTCGGAAGTCAGGATCTCGGTTACATCCCAAGGCTTCACTTCAACCGGCATGGCCTTCCTCTCAATCGTTGCATGAACTTGGGGCGGATGGCTTTCCTGCGGATTTCTTTGGCTTCGCTGTTGCCGTCTGCCCAGCCTTCATCCCGGCCTTGAAAGCCCATTCCATCGCACGCGCAATTTCGCCGTTCGTATCCGAATTGAAGCCGTATTTCGTGCGTTCTGCCTTACCGGATGTGATGTCCTTGGCCACGCGCCGGAACGCAGCCTTGCGGTCTTTCGCGCCCGCTTCTTCAATGGGCACTTCTCCAAGCACCCACGTCGCAACTTCTTCTGGCGCGTTCAGCTTCATGCGGATGTAGAATGGGTGATCCTTGATGCTGCGCAGGCCCATGGTTTTTTCCTGTATCGCCTATGCGCCAGCGAGCGCGTGATCTTCGGTGCCGCCCCACAGGGGAACAAGCACAAGGTGTTCGCCAGCCCTCACTTCGCCACTTGCCAGAACATGGGCGATGTTTGAGGGGCTTGGAACGGGGTGATTGTCGTTGCGCATGTGGTCGATCACATCGCGCAGCGCCTCGGTCACTCCGGCAATGGCCTCATCCGGTGTGCTGCCTGCACCAACGCATCCGTCGATATCGAAGATGCGCGCACCCCAATTGTCGCCATCGCCTTCGAGGATGCACACGAAATAGGCCAGCATGGCACCCTCTCCATCAGCCTGCTTTCAGCCAATCCCGCAAGGCGGCATTGATGCGGGATTGCCAGCCCGGACCATCGGCCCGGAAGCGCTCGATAATGTCGGCGTCAAGGCGCAGCGTGGTGGAAACCTTGGGGGCTTCTGCCTTGGGTCTGCCGCGCCGCACCTCCGCCTTGTCGAACTTCGCAACCCATTCCGGGGTGCTCATGTCGGGGATTTCATCAGGGTCTACCCATCCTTCATTGGATGAGGCGATGGCCATACTTTTCTTGCTCGCGCCCATTTGCTTTCCTCATTGAGATGATCCGGCGCGCAGCGCCACGCGGCGTCCACGCCAGAAAGACCATTCTGGCATCCAAGAACCCAACAGAGAGAAACCGATCTTCCCCGTAGTCTTTACGATCATCCGCGATAGTGACGTGCGGGCTTTCAAAAACCTCTCCGGCCCGCGCCATGTCCACGCCGCGATGGTCCAGAGTGGCTTGCGCTTGGCCGGATCGAATTCGATTTCCATGATTATTGTTACTACAAAAACAGCGACGGAACAAGGATTTTGTTACTACGAAAATTTGGACACGGCGCAGTTAGGTCGCCTTCACGCCGCGCCCGAAAGGCACAACCTGAGCACCTGTCTGCCCCTCAAGGTTCGCTGTCAGCATGTCGCCCAGGGTGTTGGAAATCTGCCGCACCGGCTTGGCGTCAAAATTGGCATAGCGGGCGGTTGTCGTGATGTTCTGATGGCGCAACAAATCGCGCACGATGAAACTGGAAACGCCGGATTGCGCCGCATAGGTGCCAACCGTGTGGCGAAGATCATGGATGCGCACATCTTCGATGCCGACGCACCAGCGCAGGCGCTGCCACGCGGCTTCCATTACCTCGCGTGAGATATGGCGCTTTGGGCCACTGTCTCGCGGCAGAACATGTGAAGCGCCTTTCGGGCGTGGCAGGCTGGCAAGGATCGTCAGAACGGCGGCGCTGACCGGGTGCGGTTCGCGTTTACCACCCTTCTTTCCCGGCAGGGCGATTGTGCCTGCCGTTGCGTCCACATCCGCCCATTTCAGGCTGATGATTTCATTGAGGCGCGCGCCCGTGAGCAAGAGCAAGCGCACCGCTGCAATGGCCTGCCAGGATAGCGGCGTGCGGCGCTTGTCATCCTTGGGCAGGTGCTTCGAATTGGCCTTGCCCCCCTCGATCCGCCAAGGCAAACCGATGGTTTCCGCCTCCACCAGCGCTTCGCCCAGCCGGGTCACTTCTTCGGCGCTGAGAAACCGTGTCCGGTGGTTTTCCTGATAGCGCTGGATTGAACCGCACGGATTGGTGTTCTCCGGTCGAATGTCCCAAACCTCCGCAAGCGAAAGCGCCTTGGACAGGATCGCAAGGGCATAGTTCGCCCGGCGCGGTGTCTGCTTCATCGCCGTGTGCAACTTGGCCGCATCGGATCGCTTGAAGTCATTGGCCTTGATCGAGCCAATCCGGGGCCTGATGTGTTTCTCGATCAGCGCCGCAATATCCTTGGCGGTGGATTCGGCATTGTGGTTGCTGACATGCTCGGCAAGGTAGCGGTCCAGCAATTGCGCCATCGTCGGCGCTTCCCGATAGGCGCGTCGGGCTGACACGGGATCACCGCCCTTGCTCACCTTGACCGCCGCTTCGCGCGCAAGGGCGCGGGCTTCATCAACCGTCATCGCACCATAGCGCCCAATCGTCAGACGCCGTGAGCGCCGGGCTTCATTCCGATACTGGAAGATGAAGGACTTGACGCCGCTCGCCAGCACCAGCGCGCCAAAGCCCGGCACTTCGCTATCCCACAGGAACGCGGGCTTTTCTGCCGGTTTGGCCTCATCGATCAGGCGTTTGTCAGCTTGGGCATGGCGTGTGTTCCGGTTGGACGATCCTTGGACGGTTTTGGACGACGAATGGACGACCTTTGTATTCAGTTATCTATTTGTTTTTATTGTTATATTTCTAGTTATGGACAACTTGGACGGCTTTCCGCCCCTACTGTCTTAAATGAGCACTGATGTTCATCGCCCTGTTGGCCACCTCATCCCATGTAAGCGCCATGTAAGCAATATGTAAGCAGGAAAGCCAGAATGAGTGGGTATTACATCGCGTTCCATCGCACCCGTTATGCCTGTAACCCATTGAAATATCGTAAATCGTAGTAGTGCTTGGTAAGTAGCAGAAAGTCAACACCACAGACTACGAATCTGAGGGTCAGAGGTTTGAATCCTTTCGGGCGCGCCATCTTCTCCGCAAGGCTCTGCTCTTGCTCAGGTTTTCAGGAAACTAGCTACGCCGTTGCCCTTCTTGGCCAGAACTTTGGCCAGAAAGGACCATGCGCGTGGTCGCCCAGACCCATCTCGTCAGGCGTGGGAACACCTTCCACTTCCGCATCGCCGTGCCGCTTGAACTGGTGGCGCGTGTCGGCAAAGTCGAGATCAAGACGACGCTCAGAACAACTGACCCCTTGACGGCGCGGCAGCGCGGTCGTGTGCTCAGCAGTGCTATAGAAGCCCTGTTCGAGGAGGTGAGACGAATGCCCGAACTGACGCGCCAACATGTCGAGCGACGCGTCAGGGAGTATTTTCAGGCCTAGAGCATGTCGCGATTAAGTGGATGCCGGTCAATCGCAGAAGACATGCTCTAACTTATTGATACCGATCACGTTATCCGCATTTTGATGATTCCATCAAAATGCGGCGTGTTCCAGGCTAGCGAGGGCTCGTCCGATGTGAGGACTTCTGCTTCCACCATCTCGCCATCGATGGCGAGAATGAACTTCACCTTGTTGCGAATGTTGGCGGTGACGGGGTTGGCCTTCAGCGCCGCGAAGGTTTCGCTGACGCGGCCCGGTTCACTGGGTCTATCGGCGCATGCACGTGGCAGCAACTGCGGAGCGGTGGCTTGCCGCCCCCACGAAGAATCAAACAACCGTCGGACCTTTGGCTGCGGGACCCCACAGGGACCCCATACTGCGCCAGCGAACAGCAATCTTATCTAGGTTATTGGAGCCATTGGAGCGGGTGAAGGGAATCGAACCCTCGTATTCAGCTTGGAAGGCTGCTGCTCTACCATTGAGCTACACCCGCGAGGCCGGCGCGAGGCCGACGGTTTTCTATTTGGCGTGAATCGCGGCGTTTGCCAAGGTAGGGAACGACATTAAGGCTGCTGTCGATGGCAGGGCACGACGCGGGCCAGAAGCGGCCCTGCTGTTTCGGCCAGGCCAGCGCCAGGACAGGCACGGACAAGCGGGAGACAGGTATGCAAAAGATCGACGACATTCTGGCCGCAGCCGTTGGCGCCGGGGACCTGCCGTGCATCGTCGCCATGGTCGCCGACCGTCACGGCGTCGTCTATGCCGGCGCACATGGCCGGCAGAACATGGCGGAGGCGGGGCCGGCGAGGCTGGACACGACTTTCCGCCTGCACTCGATGACCAAGGCGATCACCGCCGTCGCCGCTTTGCAACTGGTCGAGCGCGGGCTGATCGACCTCGACGAACCGCTCGGCGCGCGGTTCCCTGCCCTCGCCGACAAGCACATCCTGACCGGTTTTGCCGCCGATGGCACCCCGCTGACGCGCAAGGCGCAGCGACCGATCACGCTCCGCCATCTGCTGACCCATACCGCCGGCTTTTGCTATGACATGTGGAACGGCGACATCGCGCGCTGGCAGAAGGCCACGGGAACGCCGGGTTCGCGCTCGGGCAAGCTCGCCTCACTCAATCAGGTCCTGAGCTTCGAACCGGGGACGCGCTGGCAGTATTCCATCGCCATCGATCATGTCGGCCGCATCGTCGAGGCGCTGACCGGCACCGATCTTGAAACCTGTCTCAGGCGGTCGGTGCTCGATCCGCTCGGCATGACGGAGACCACGTTCCGCCAGAGCCAGACGCAGGCCGAACGGCGGGTAGCCATGCACCGCCGGCTGGCCGATGGCGGCATCGAGGCGCTGCCCTCCCCGCCCGAGGTGCCCGAATATCTCAATGGCGGCGGCGCGCTGTTCGGCACCGTGCCGGATTATCTGAAATTCACCCGCTGTCTGCTCGCCGGCGGGGCGCCACTTGTCCGCCCCGACAGCTGCGCCGCCATGGTCAGCAACCAGCTGGGCTCACTTCAGATCGAAACGCTCAAGGCAGCGATACCGGCCCTGGTGGCCGATGTCGAATTCTGGCCAGGTCTGGCCAAGGGCTGGGGCCTGTCGTTCCTGATCAATCTGGAACGGACGCCCGAAGGCCGCAACGCCGGCTCGTTCGGCTGGGCCGGCCTCAGCAATCTCTACTACTGGGTGGATCCCGCAGCAGGGCTGACCGGCGTCTTTGCCAGCCAGATGCTGCCGTTCTTCGACCGGCGGGCCATTGACGCTTTCCGCGCGTTCGAGCGGGCGGTCTATGAGGAATTCGGCAAAACGGCGTGAATACCCGCCGTTTTGTTCAAATTGCAGCGATTTCCGCAGCGGTTATGCAGGGCATGGCGGGCATGATTGCCCCGATCAGGAGACCCTGCCCATGCCGACTGACTCTGCCCCGACCGGATTTGTCTATGCCGCCATCGCCCAGAACGAGGTCGAGCGCGGCTATGTGAAGATCGGCTATTGCGCTGATCCGCCCTCCCGCTACGCGTCGCGAACCGGGGCGCCCTATCGGCGCATGCTGCTGATCCAGCCCGATCGGCTGCTGCCGGCAAAGGATCATGTCGCGCAAGGGGCGATCGAACAGCAGGTGCTCGATTTCTTCCGGCGCGGACGCGGAATGCTCTATGAGGGACGCGCCTTCCCGCCCGGCTATGCCGAACTTGTCCGCTTCGATGAGGGTGCGCGCGAGGCCCTCGACCGCCGGCTCAGGCGGCCGAACGCCAGCATGGCCTCGCCCGAGGCGATGCGCTTCATCCGCACCTTGCTGGCGATGTGGGAGGACCAGATGCCGGTCGATCCGTGGAGCGCTCAGGCGGTTCTGCCGGATCTCGCCATGGTGCCGCCGCAGCGCCGCCCGGCGCCGCGGATCAATACCGCAGCAGAGCCGCAACTGTGGATGTAGAGCATTTTCAAGCAAAGTGGAGTCCGGTTCGCGTCAAGAAAATGCGAAAAACAAAAAATAAAGCCTTTTCAAGCGAAGTGGTGCCCGGTTCGCGTCAAGAAAATGCGAAAAACAAAAATAGAGCCATTTTTCGTGCACTGGATTTCGCCGAAAGCGCACTAACCGGTCGCGGGAATGAATGGTGGGAGAGGTAGGACTCGAACCTACGAAGGCTTAGCCAGCGGATTTACAGTCCGCCCCCTTTGCCGCTCGGGACACTCTCCCAGCTCGGCCTGAACCGAGGCGCGCTTTATCGTCAGGGAGCCGGGGCCTGTCAACCGCTTTTGCGGCCGCGACGTGTTTTTGCCGGGTCGCCCTGCCAGGGCGGCTTTTCCTTCCGCGCATTTCCTGCCATGGAACCCCGATGCGCAAGGACAGACCCCACCGCCCGCCGCCTCATCGCAAGGATCGCAATGCCGGTCGCCCCCGGCCGTCCGGCGCCGGAGATCTCGACGGTCTGCATCTCATCTACGGGCTGCATTCGGTGCGGGAGGCATTGGCCAATCCGGGCCGGACCTTCCGATCGCTGCTGGTGACCGAAAATGCCCTGGCGCGGCTGACAGAGGGCGGGCAGGCCCTGCCCATCCAGCCGGAGATCGTCCGGCCGGATGTCATCGGACGGCAGCTCACGCCCGATGCCGTGCATCAGGGCATGCTGCTGATCGCCGAACCGCCCCCTGCCCCGCCGCTTGACGCCCTGCCGCGCGGTTCGCTGATCATCGCGCTCGATCAGGTGACGGACCCGCACAATGTCGGCGCCATCCTGCGCTCGGCCTGTGCCTTCGGGGTCAGCGCCGTGATCACGCCGGTCCGCCACAGCCCCGAGGTGACCGGCGTGCTGGCCAAGGCGGCCTCCGGCGCGCTCGAACATGTGCCGATCATCGCCGTCCGAAATCTGGTGCGGACGCTGGAGGAACTGGGCGAGCGCGGCCTGCTGCGTGTCGGCCTTGATTCCGACGCGCCGGTCGATCTTGGCGAGGCACAGCTTGCCCTGCCGATGGTTCTGGTGCTCGGCGCCGAGGGCAAGGGACTGCGCCAATCGACCCGCGCGGCCTGCGACATCCTCGCCCGGATCGACCTGCCGGGCGCGATCCGCAGCCTTAATGTCTCGAACGCCGCCGCGGTCAGCCTCTATGCAATCCGCCGGCGACTCGACCGCCCCCGGGGCTGACGGAAGCGTGTGCAGCGCAATATGTGCACTTGCGAATTCTGGCGTGAATCGCGGCTTTTTCGCCGTTTTTTCCCGGGTTTCGCGCATAAATATGATTAATTGATACGAAAGTCTAATAGCCCAATTGGCGAGCATTGGCGCCTCGACCGCACTTTAACAAAAGATTAATCCTTGAACCAAGACTGCGCGGTTTGGCGTCCGGACTGTTCCGGGGGGTGCCGGGCGTAGTCCAGGGTCAAATCGGCTCTGAAAAAAACCGTTCGCCGGTGTGCTCGCCTGTCTGGGCCATCCGGTGGATTGATCGAAACTTGGGAAAGGGAACAGATCCCATGGCTCACGCACCGACTATTGACGATCGCACGCGTCCGATGACGGCGGAGGAAAAGAAGGTCATTCTTGCCTCCTCGCTCGGCACTGTGTTCGAGTGGTATGACTTCTACCTCTACGGCTCGCTCGCGGCGATGATCGCGACACACTTCTTCTCGGCCTTCGATATCAACACCCGCTCGATCTTCGCGCTGCTGGCGTTCGCGGCGGGCTTTCTGGTCCGCCCGTTCGGCGCGCTGGTGTTCGGCCGCCTCGGCGACCTGATCGGCCGCAAGCAGACCTTCCTGATCACCATTCTGATCATGGGCCTGTCGACCTTCTTCGTCGGCCTGCTGCCGTCCTATGCCACCATCGGCTGGATCGCTCCGGTCACCCTGATCGCGCTGCGCATGCTGCAGGGCCTGGCGCTCGGCGGTGAGTATGGTGGCGCGGCTGTGTACGTTGCCGAGCACGCTCCGGAAGGGCGTCGCGGTTTCTACACCTCGTGGATCCAGACCACGGCGACCCTCGGTCTGCTGCTGTCGCTGTTCGTCATCGTCGGCCTGCGCCTGTGGATGGGCGAGCAGGAATTCGCGGCCTGGGGCTGGCGCATTCCGTTCCTCGGCTCGATCTTCCTGCTGGCCATCTCGGTTTGGATTCGTCTCCAGATGCAGGAGTCGCCGGCGTTCCAGAAGATGAAGGAAGAGGGTTCGCTGTCCAAGGCGCCGCTGTCGGAAGCCTTCGGCCAGTGGAAGAACCTGAAGATCGTCATCCTCGCGCTCGTCGGTCTGGTCATCGGTCAGGCGGTCGTGTGGTATACGGGTCAGTTCTATGCCCTGTTCTTCCTGCAGGCCATTCTGAAGATCGACCTCTTGACGGCCAACGTGCTGATCGCCTGGTCGCTGATCCTCGGCACGGGCGGCTTCATCGTCTTCGGCTCGCTGTCGGACAGGATCGGCCGCAAGCCGGTGATCCTCGGTGGCTGCCTGATCGCGGCGCTGACCTTCTTCCCGCTGTTCAAGATGATGGCGGAGACGGCCAACCCGAAGTATGCCAAGGCGCTGGACGCGGTGAAGGTCGAGGTTTCGGCTGATCCGGCCACCTGCGGCTCGCTGTTCGATCCGGTCGGCATCCGTCAGTTCTCGGCTCCGTGCGATCTCGCCCGCCGCGCCCTGTCGCAGCAGGCGATCAAGTACAGCTACGTGCCGGGCGCTGCCGGCGCTCCGCTGAAGGTGACCGTGAACGGCCAGGAAGCTGCCTGGGGTGCCGGCCTCGCCGACTTCACCAAGAACATCGGCGCTGCGGCGACCGCTGCCGGCTATCCGGCCGCGAACGATGCTGACAAGGTGAAGGTGTCGGGCTTCTTTGCTGCCCTGGGTGATGCCAAGGCACTGAAGATCATCGGCATCCTGACCATCCTCGTCATCTATGTGACGATGGTGTATGGCCCGATGGCGGCGGCGCTGGTCGAGTTCTTCCCGACCCGAATCCGCTACACCGCGATGTCGCTGCCCTACCACATCGGCAACGGCTGGTTCGGCGGCCTGCTCCCGGCGACCTCGTTCGCCATGGTGGCGGCAACCGGCGACATCTACTACGGCCTGTGGTATCCGGTCGGCTTCGCGATCATGACGTTCATCGTCGGCCTCCTGTTCGTGAAGGAAACCCACAAGCGCGACCTGCGCACCTTCGAGGGCAACTGATCGTTGCGTCGGGCGCCTCGGCGCCCGGCACTCCTCGCAAGAACAGGAAGGGCCCGCCCCGGCGGGG
>ERZ761609.1136-NODE-1136-length-25387-cov-45.063359_pt1 | contig 25387 bp, 26 predicted proteins | sample MGYA00511163_ERZ761609 | MGnify/ENA primary metagenome ERZ761609 (study PRJEB28899, sample SAMN02445070) | bioreactor sludge metagenome | biome: EBPR sludge | place: Australia: Brisbane, Thorneside Wastewater Treatment Plant | collected 2011-12-16 ... | reverse complement strand
GATGACTCAGGATACTATATCTTGTGCGTGACCACGGGAAATCCCAAAGAGCCTATAGTATGTTGGGACGATTGGTTTTCATCAATAGTGATTAAAATAGATTCTCCATTATGCTGAAGAAACTCAAATTTGATTGACACTGCCAGCCCCTAAATCCAGTTGAATAATCTACAAAATTTATGCCACGGGTTGTATAAATATAGCACAATACTTATGAATTTCGGACACAATGTGTAGAAAGATAGTCAAAAAGAAGCAGTTCTTGCCATGCGTGTTTTTCCAGTTTATAGTTTCTGTACATAATCACGTACAGGTTTGAGCCATGAACGCCATTTCCTACACTGCCGTGCGAGCTGATCTCGCCAAGACCATGAATCGGGTTTGTGAAGACCATGAACCCATCATCATTACCCGCAACCGCGAGCAAGCCGTGGTGATGATTTCGCTGGAAGATTACAAGGCGATGGAAGAAACCGCGTATTTATTGCGTAGCCCTGCCAACGCCCGCCGCTTGCTGGAATCCATCGCGGAATTGGAACGTGGTCAGGGGCAAGTACATGCGTTGATTGAATGCGAATAATCTTTTCATCTCAAGCGTGGGAGGATTATTTGCACTGGCAGCAAGCCGACAAGAAGATCCTCAAGCGCATCAACGATTTGATCAAAGCTATTTCCCGTGACCCGTTTGAGGGCATCGGCAAGCCTGAACCGTTGCGGCACGGCTTGTCTGGTTATTGGTCTCGCCGGATCAATGATGAACACCGGCTGGTCTGCAAGGTAGATGGTGAGGATTTGTTGATCACCATGTGCCGCTATCATTATTGAGGTAGCTTCCGCCTGATTGCTATCCGTACCCTCCCCTCGGTGGGGGAGGGGCAGGAGGCTTTTGCAGGCAGATCTTACTTGTTCAGGTTCTTCTGCAATTCTTGCTGAAGTTGCTGCATGATGATGCTTTCCAGGCTTTGCTGGGGCTGTTGCGGCTCTGCCTGCGGGGCATTGGGGGCAACATTGGTTGGTGGAGGCACAAGCTGGCCTTGTTGCCGGATAATGTCTTCAAAGCTTTGCTGGGGCGGTGCTGCCATTGGCTGCTGAGGTTGCGGCTGTTCCTGACGGATGTTGAAGGTATGGGTGTGGGTTTTGCCATCCTGTACCATCAGCGATTTGTAGCCTTGTCTGCCCTGATAGTCGAAGCTGGCAACAAATTCTTCCGCAGGCAGATCAAATTCTGCCATCGACACGTTGCGTACACGGTCAATCACGCTGCCATTCAGGCGGGAAATGGTGAAATCGACCTTGACGGGGCTGCCATCGGTGATTGCCAGCGCTACCAGACGCAATTTGCCGCTACCAACCGGTGCTTGCGGTGCAGGAGGGGGCGGGTTGTTGGCAACAGGTGGTGCTGGCTGGCTGACTGGCGGTGGATTTGCCGGAGCACTGGCAAGCGCAGGCAGTTGAAAAATTTCATTGACGACTGCACCAGCAGGTACAGTGATGTCGCGGCTGAGTGTGCCGCGACCTTCGGTGCGGGCGCTGATGCGGTAGGTTCCCGGTTTCAGGTCAAAGCTGGCTTGGCTGGTGAAACTGGCACTATTGACATTGATGCCGCTGGTTTTCTGCACGTAGACATTGGCTTTGATCGGTTTGCCGTTTTCAGCCGCTTGCAGGACAATTTCCAGCCTGCCGGTATTGGCGGCGGGAACGACAGGTTCAGCGGTTGGTTCCGGTGCTGGTTGTGTTGTTACCTGTGGTGTTGCAGGCGGCGCGGCAGGTGCAGCACTGACAGGCGGTTGTGTCGGTCTGACGGGTGCTGCGGGGGTAGGCTTTTCCAGTGGCTCATCCTTGGGTTCTCCAACCAGTTCCATGTTCAGGCGGTTGTTCTGTCCGGTGAGCGGAACGTCTTGGTTGGAGCTGGGGGTATTGCTGCCGGGTAGGCCAATGATGTTGGGGGAATAGGGCTGCCAGCCGTTAGCGCCCATTTGCGAAGGTTCCGCTGGTGGTTTGTCAGCAAACATGCTTTGCACGCCAACAATGGCAAAGATGACCAGCAGACCTGCGATCAGACCGCCGCCCAGCAGTTTCAGTTTTGCTGGCATGGCATTGTTTGTGGGGGCAGGGTTGGTGTTACGTTGTTCCGACATGATGTCTGGTTGTTCTGGTGTAGGTTGCTGTTGTTCCGACATGATGTAGTTCCGAAGGGGGTTAATAGGGTGAGAGCTTAGCAGAAAAAGACATTTTGCCCCTATTTCCGTTCCGTGCTACATCTGCATTTTTAGTAACAAGGGGAGTGGTATGAGCCGTTCGACATTGCAAGATTCAATCAACACCCAACGGGCAATGCTGACCGACGTGTTGGGCACGGCACTCAGCGACTACGCCGGGCGCATCCTTCCACAGATGGATGAGCCTGAACGGTTGGATGAATGCTTGCGCAAGGCATTCAAGGCGTTGGATTACTGCAAGTACGTGTACGTGCTGGATGTTAACGGTATACAACTCAGTTCCACCATTAACCGCTATGGGGCGGATACGGAAGCACGTGGGCGTGACCGTGCGGAACGGCCTTACATGCAGCACATGCATGACCCGGCGGTGGATTTCAACTTGTCAGAGGCTTACATCAGCCGTAACAAGAAACGCCCTTCGCTTACCGCTGTCCAGACCATCCGCAATACTGACGGACAACGGGTCGGGTTTTTGGGGGTGGACTATGACCTGCGTGAGTTGCCGCATACCGATGTGATCTATGAGGAACCCAGTCTGTGGCGGCAGATCAAGGGCGACCCTGCCATCCGGGGTGGGCTGTTTGCCCAGCAGCGGGTGGAAAGCGTGATGGATCGGTATATCGACGTGGTGATGTCGGTACATGAAGCATTGATTATTGACCACGGCGTACACCATTTTCAGGTGCATTTTTCCAGCAGTCGCACGACTATCTGGCATCGGGATGATCCGTATGTGTACCGAATTCTCACCAATGAGGAGCTGATCGACCCCAATATCTGCTTGGCTTATCCGCGCCGCACGTATTTTAAGCGGGCGATAGTGCCGCCTGCGGACATCAACAAGGTATTGCGCCAGTTCAAGGCATTGCGCTTTGCCGACGAAACCATTTACCTGCGTTCTGCCTCGCTCAATATCGTCAACGGTACGGTGGGGTTGAACTTTTCCTGCGACGGTTCGCATTACCTGGGCTACGACGAATTTCTCTCCAAGGGGCTGGAGTTCTGGTTAGGCGATGAAAGTGCCAATGTGCCCACACCTGCCTGTGCGCTGGAATCGCTGGACAAACCCCGGCTGGATGCGGAGGTGGATACGATTGCCAGTAGCGGTTGTATCCAGGTCAACAAGCTGCTGTATGCATTGGAAAACGGCGAAGTGCCGGAGCGGCTGGCAGCTTTCAACGCTAATGAGCGCGATTACATCTACCACGAGCTCAAGACGGTCATGGATGTGTACGAAGGCGGAGTGTGCGGTATCTGATCAGCACAACCGCCTGCTGGTGCAGCGGGCGGCTGTCGCTTGAAATGGTATTTCGGTTCATGTTTGACTGACAAAATAGGCAAAAGTGTGATTATTTCACAGAATGGATGCTGTACTGGTCTGCATAATTAGCTCGCACGTGAGATTTGAGACCAGTCGACTGGGATCACCTGATAATCAAGGAGATCCTTCCATGTATGAATTGAAGCCATCCGTAGTGCTTTCGCGAGTGCCGGATATGTTGAACATCGCTTCTTCTGAAGCAAAACTTTCCAGAATCTGGGAATTGCGGGAAGTTGAATACAGCAAACTTTATCCAGACGTGACCAGCTTTCAGGATGATGTCTACGATCAGGATGCCTGTGTCCTGTACGGTGAAAATGATGAGGGTGAAGTCATCAGTACCGGGCGGGTTGCTTTCGATGGTGATGCGGGTTTGCCGTCCGATGAGCTGATCAAGCCTGTGGTAGACCAGGTGCGTGCTTCCGGCAAGGTCATCGCCGAACCCAGCAAGTTTGCCATTTCGCGGGAAGCCCAGGGTGCTCTGCCCAGTTACATGCTGACTTACTACGAACTGGGTATTGGGCACGGTATTGATTCACTGGTGTTCATTTGTCGCAGCAAAAGCAACCGTTTTTACCAACGGGTTGTGGGTGCGCAAGTGTTGCTGGAGGATATTGGCTATTCCTATGGTACTAACGAATGTTTCTCGTTTCTGGAATGGGACATCGCCAGAAGTAAACCATTTTTGTCAAAATATATCGGGGGGACTTTGCTATGAGCCTGAATGACTTTGAACGCAACGGTGAGGTTGTCTATACCGTTTCCGAGTGGGAAAACTATGCACGTTTACATGCTTCTGTCACCACTTCTGTCCAACTGGCCTTGTACCGCGAGAGCTGCAAGCATTTGTCGGGTTCAGTGGTTGACTGTGGTTGTGGTAGTGCGAAAATGGCTCCATTGCTGGCAGGTCAGGCATCAGTGACTGCCTATACAGGTATTGATTATGCTCAGGAAATGGTTTCAGTAGCCCGGCAAGTTGTGCAGACGCTGAATCGGTCGTCTTTCACGATCCGCCACAACCGGATTGAGGATGAGGTTGGACAGTTTGATGGTGCTGTATCTATACAGAGTTATTATGCATGGCCTGAACCTGTGGTAACGTTGAAGCATATCTTTGACCTGCTGGTGGATGGTGCAAATTTTGTGCTTGCAACGCCTAACCGGGAATTATGTCTGGAAAAACTGTTGCAGGACGCAGAAAAAGAATTGGTGGCTCATCCTGATTTTGGGGCATTCAAGCACTACAATCTGAAACTGGCGGGTAATCCGCAAGCCAATTTCATCAGTATGGATGGGCTGATCCGGCAAGTACAACAAGCAGGGTTCAGGGTTAGGGAGTGTCATCAGCAGCATTTCGGTGGTGGCATGAATTTTTTGGTGTTGCGTAAGGAGACGTGACTCGACGCAAGGCATTGCAAAAGATGACGTGTGGCGGCAGGGTTGAGGGACTCTGACCGTCAGGCACGCAGGAGTGAGGAGTTTGTTAAATAGGGTCGATTATGAATTGGTGGGCAGATTTTCATTTGAAATGCTGTCCCACAAGTCGCTGGAAGAGCGTTTCAGCCTATTTGAGGCGCAGGTGCTGGGGTTGGGATTTGAAGGTGCCACTTATACCTATATCCCCAACCTCGGTAAGGATGCCGCATTGAAACTTGCACCGGTATTTGCGTATACACGTGACTACCCCTTGATGTTTCTGGAAGAGTATCAGGCAGAACGTTTTGACCAGAATGATTTTACCATTCAAAAAATCCGGGCAGGTTGTACGGATGTGCTGGATTGGAGTGAATATCGCAGAATGCGGGCACTGACCCATCGTCAGATCAAAATCGTCATGACGGCACGCGAGCATGGCATCCAGCAGGGGCTTACCATTCCTACCCTCAGCGGTCAGCGGGGTATCGCCGGAGCCAGTATCATCAGCAGCGAAAAGGATGCCTCTTTCCAGCTTCTCAAGGAAGAGCGTTTGGGAACGCTGGCTGCGATTACCCGGATTTTTCACATCCATACTTATGCGGACAAGCAGTATGTCCAGCAGCTTCTGAAGCATTTCAATGACAAGGAAAAGGCCATTCTGAAGTATCTCGCTCAAGGCAAAGATTTCAGCCGGATTGAATACGTCATTGATGTCGCTTCCTACAAGGTGGCAACACAGATGCTGAAAAAGATTCGGGGGAAGTTTGGCGATGTCAGTCGGGATCGTCTCATGTTCCTGGTGGGTTTGCTCAGTCTGGTAGATGACGAGTGAGACCCAGCTTACAGTTTTGACATCCACTGCTCGTCAAACTGTGCTTCCGGCAACTGCCATACCTGCGTATGCAACTGACACAGCATGTCGGCATCTTCCAGAATCACCAGCCGCTCAGGGTTGGTGATGGAACCAGGTCCCTGTTCCAGTAAGCGCTTGACCAGCTCTTCACGTTGCTGGCGGGTTCCTTCCGGTACGTTGGAGCGCTGCGGAATGTAGGTCATGTGTTGGCGGAAAGCCAGCGGGTCAACAATCACGCGGGTAAACAAGTCACGGGTCGACATGCAGGGTGTTGCCAGCATCCGCGAATGGTTTTCTTCAAACGCTTGCAAGATGAAATCCGGGTTGGCTTCATCCGGTGTACGGAACAGAGGGCTTTGCAGGCTGGTTTGTATGCTGGTTAGTACTGCCAGTGGCACAGCCAGCACCAGCCCGGCAATCACAGGAGACATCCACAGGAATGCCATCGGGTTGAACGCCAGCAACAACAAGCCCCAGGCCAGCCCGATCAGGCTGACCCAGCCGTATTCACGCACCGCATCACCCCAGGTTAGCCCGCCGCCAGTACGCTGCTGAGTACCCCACACGGCACGTTTGCCACGCAAGACCTGTACCACAAATTTGCTGTAATACATCATGCGCACGGGTGCGGTCAGCATGGAAAGGAATGTCTCAGTCAGTACACTGGCAGTCAAGCCCGTGACGCCACCGAATTGCTCAATCGTGTTTTTACGTACTGCCTGGATCAGACCGAAGGTCTTGTAGAAAAACAGCAGGACGATGGTCATGATCAGCAAGGCACTGTTGCCTGCTGTCAGCGGAATCAGGGTCAGGTGCGGGTAAAATACCGCAATCGCGGTCAGCACCAGTAACCAACTCAGCCAGATGGGTGAGCTGACATAGGAAACAATACCGTTCAGCAACAGGAAGCGGTGCAGGTTGGAAACGCCGTGTGACCAGATGATTCGCCAGTGTTGCAGGTTGCCCTGACACCAGCGACGGTCGCGCTTGAGGGAATCCGTCATGGTCGGTGGCGGACGCTCGAAACTGCCGTCAAGGTCATAAGCCAGCCAGGTTTCCCAGCCAGCACGGTTGAGCAGGGCAGCTTCCACGAAGTCGTGGCTAAGGATTTCCCCACCGAGTTTGCCGCTTTCTTCCAGCTTGGGCAGGTGGCAATGCCCCATGAACGCCTGGGTGCGGATGATGACGTTATGCCCCCAGTACTGGCTTTCACCCAGCCACCACCAGTGCAGTCCGGCGAAAAATACCGGCCCGTACAGGCGGTTGACCAGTTGTTGTCCGCGTGCATAGAGGGTATCCAGCCCAACATTGTACAGTGGTGTCTGGATCAGTCCGACCCGTTCGTTGCGATCCATCGCATCCACCAGCCGTACCAGCGTATCGCCGGTCATCAGGCTGTCGGCATCCAGCACCACCATGAAAGGGTGGCGTTTGCCCCAGCGACGGCAGAAGTCCATCACATTGCCGCTTTTTTTCTTGGTACGGTGCTTGCGGCGACGGTAGTGGATGCGATCTGTAGAGCCAAGCTCGCGGCACAGGTTTGACCATGCCGCTTCTTCGCGCAGCCAGTTACTGGCATCGTCTGAATCTGACAGGATGTAGAACTCGAAGTGTTGCAGGTGTCCGGTTTTTTCCAGCGACTGGTAAATCGCCTGCAACCCGGCATAGACATAGGCAATGTCTTCGTTGTAGATCGGCAGCAGAATGGCGGTGGTGTCTACGGTCTGCAATTGCGGTAACGGGGAGGAGGGTGAGGACGCAATACGGTTGGTTCCGCCAAAATTCAGCACCCACAGCCCGGCCGAGGCGGTCATGAATCCCAGTGCCAGCCAGAAAAACAGAAAGGCAAAGGGAATGACTACCAAGGCTTGCCACAACAGTGGCAAGTCAGCAGGCAGATTGTTTCCCAGCCAGAATGTCGCTAGCCCTGTCAGCAAGGCAATGCCACTGAAAAATGCCTTGCGCCGCCGTGTGGCGGTCACTTGCCAGGGTTTCCTGCCGAGTGTTTGTTCCATTCAGAATCAGTAGCGTTGCAGGCGGAAACGGGAACGTGATGGCAGTAGCGAGATGGCCTTCAGGGGCGCAACCCGGATACTGCTACGCTGAAAGCGTGGGCCAGTCTGGGTACGGACTTCCGGTTTACCTTGTTGGAGGTCATCTTCCGCTGTTTTTTTGCATTGGCAGCAGCTTGTTGAAGGACGCTGGCTTTGCAGCAGTGCCAGTTCTTCCTGTGCGGTGCTGATGAACAGGCGGATGAGCTCTTGTTCCGGGTACAGACCCGTGCGTGCCAGTTTGCCGGAAATGCGGGAAAGCAGTTGCTCGCGTTCGGCTTCCGGGATTCTGTGCAGTTTCAGGTAGTCATTGGCACGCTTGCGTGCTAGCACCCACGGGTCAATAGATGTTGCCGAATCCGATACTATTTGACCGGTCGGGGTTTTTGCCAGTTGTTCAGTCATTATGTCAATCCATCATGCATGTTATGGATGTCAGGTATAAACCTGCACTGTTGTTGTCGTTAACCCTCAAGGAGCATTACACAGCCCCTCAGGAATCGGATAAGACCACGTTTCGCTCAAAGGGTTTCCACCATCTGTCAGTCGAAGCGTTAAAGTCATGTCTTTTTCGCAGTTTTCAGGAAAAACTGCGGCAATGACCCGCCATCCTTTGATATAGGGATTCTCCTGTACAACGGCAGGTTTGGTCTTGCCCTTGCCGTTAAATACCATTTCAACCTGTGGTGCTTTTGCCAGTTTGGGCAGGCCGTTGAAATCAACAATAAAACGGATATGTCCTTTGTGTCCGGGCAGGCTATCCACAGCCTTGTTGGTGACACGGGTGGAAACGGCTTTACCCAGAGTGTGCGCAGGAGGCTCATCCATCCCCCACGACAGGCGGTAATGCAGATGGCGGAGTGCTTGCCCGGCATCGCTTTTCCAGTACGCTACAACATTGTCAACCGTATCGGATTCCGTGTGCAGGCGCAATAACTGGACACTGCCCTTGCCCCAGTCTTCCAGTGGTTCCACCCAGACGCTTGGCCTTGCATGATACCATGCTTCCAAATCCTGGTAATGGTCGAATTCGCGGTCACGCTGCATCAGGCCAAAGCCGGATAGCCCATCCATCGGCAGGGACTGGAAGTTGAAATAAGGCACTTCCGCCAGGGGTTGCCAGCGCCATTCCTTGTCTTGCTGGATCAGCAGACCGTCGGAGTCGTGTACTTCCGGGCGGTAATCACCATAGTGCTGCTGCGAGTTTTCACCGTGGAAAAACATGCTGGTCAGCGGAGCAATACCGATTTCAGCCATGTCCTTGCGTGGATATAGCTGGGTTTCCACTTCAAGCTGGGTGGTTTTGCCGGATGTCAGGACGAAACGGGTTGCTCCAGTGGTGGATGGTGAATCCAGCAGGGCGCAGAACACCATTTGTTCGGCATCCTTGGCGGGCTTTTCCAGCCAGAAACGGGTGTAATCGGGGAATTCTTCTTTCCCCTCTAGCGAAGTATTGATGGCAAGACCACGTGCTGACAAGCCGTATTTGTTGTCCAGCCCCAGGGCGCGAAAATAGCTGGCTCCCTGGAAAACCAGGGTTTCGGTATAGCTGGAATCCTTGCCCCCCAGTTTGCTGATGATGCGGAAGCCGGTAAAACCCATTCTGGGTTCATCCTGTTCCAGATTCAGATCCTTTACTTCGGTGTAATCGTAGTACTTGCTTGAAAAGGTGATTGGTGTGGCTTTGCCATCTTTCCACTCAAACAACTCGATCGGGTGGATGAAATGCATTCCCGGATGCATGAATTCCAGTTGAAACGGTAGCCATTCATCCCGCCAATAAGTCTGGTTGCCCTTGAACTTGATGTGCTGATAGTGGTCATACGTGATCCGCCCGGTATCGACTTGCAGCATCGGTGTTTTGCTGAAGGACTGGGTGGAAAGTTGCTCGGCAACCTGTTTGACGTGCGGAAAGCAACCTGTATCAGCCAGGGATTGCTGCGCTGCCGCAAACAGTGTCAGAGCGCAAAGTAACCGGATGAAAAGATTTGGTTTCATGGGATGAGGCAGGCTACTGGAAGGTTGGTTGTTCGGTGAATCGCCAGAAGTTGACTAGGAACTTGGGGCGAGAATTCTAGAGTAGATTACGTGCTGCGTCCAGCGGCAAATGATTGGCAAGCCTGCCCATTATCCGTATAGTTTGCCGCCTTGAATAAAAATAAAGCCAAGCGGGTAAAAAACACAGGAAATTCTAAAATGAAAAGGGATATTGCGCTGGATGTATTGAGAGGCATCATGCTGGTGGTCATGGCAGCAGACCATTTCGGCGAGCCTGTCTTTCAGCATCTTTATGAAATTGCAGGTTATGTTAGTGCAGCAGAGGGTTTTGTCTTCCTCTCCGGCATGTTGGTAGCCATTGTTTACGGGCGTTACTGCGCGGCGGGTAGTTACGTGCTGGAAAAACGCATCTGGAGCCGGGCAGGTACTATCTATTTGTACCACCTGATCGTACTGCTGGCGGTATTCGTTTTCACCGTGGCAACTGCCATGTCAGATGCTTACTGGAAAAGTTTCGCCACGGAAATGCAGGTGGAGCCGGTACGCGCTTTGCTTTCCGGTCTGCTCATGTTGTACCAGCCACCAATGCTGGATGTGTTGCCGCTGTATGTAGTGCTGATGCTGTTTGCGCCGTTTGCCTTGCGCCTGATGTTCCAGTATCAGGGGGTGGGCTTGGCAATGGTACTGGCGGTAAGTGCGGGGCTGTGGCTGGCTGCCCAATACGCCTGGGGTGATGTGTTGCTGGGATTGTTGCCTGATGGAAGCCTGATCCGGCTGGGGGCGTTCCATGTGCTGGCGTGGCAACTGCTGTTTGTGCTGGGTATGGTGTTGGGTTTCATGCGCTTCAGTGGCATTGCTCCGCGTGTTCATGCGGGCTGGTGGCTGATTAGTGTCGGTGTGGTGATTTACTTGTACCTGTTGCGGCATGGGCAGGTGCGCAACGAGTGGCTGTCACTGCATCACCATATTGCGCGTGAATACATGGCGTGGCTACGCTTGCTGAATTTCCTTGCGTTTGTTTACATGGTTGCCGGGTTTATTGCTTTGCACCGTCGCTACCAGGTTTTCGCCCTGCTGGCTTTGCCGGGGCGCTGGTTGGCGTTTCTGGGGCAACATTCCTTGCAGGTGTTTGCTTACCATCTGGTGGTGCTGTATTGCTATATTCCTTTCCGCTGGGGGGAGTGGGCGTTTACCGATGGGCAGAAATGGTTCGTGCTGGCAGTTTTCCTCGCCAGTTTAACGCTGCCTGCATTGGCGCATCAGCACTACTTGCAGCGCAAAAAAGCCAAGTCAACACCCAACTCTACGCCTGACTTTAACCCGGCTCTGACCTGATTGTCAGAATTTGTAGCCCTTGTGCAGGGCTACAATGCCGCCGGTCATGTTGGTGTAAGTCACCTTGTCGAAACCTGCGGCTTCCATCATGCCCTTGAGGGTGTCCTGATCCGGGTGCATACGAATGGATTCCGCCAGATAACGGTAGCTTTCCGCATCATTGGCAATCAGCTTGCCCATCATCGGCAGGAACTTGAATGAATACTGGTCATAAACTGGCGACAAACCCGGCACAACCGGTTTGGAAAATTCCAGCACCAACAGTCGCCCACCCGGTTTCAGTACGCGGTACATGGAGCGCAGGGCGGCATCCTTGTCTGTCACGTTACGCAAACCAAACGCGATGGTAATGATGTCGAAGTGGTTGTCGGCAAACGGCAGGCATTCCGCATTGGCTTGCACATAACGCACATTGCCACCAATCCCCATGTCTGTCAGGCGTTCACGCCCGTTTTCCAGCATGGAAGCGTTGATGTCGGACAGGATCACCTCACCATCATCCCCGACAATACGGGCAAATTTCGAGGCCAGATCGCCAGTACCACCTGCCAGATCCAGCACACGGTTGCCTCGCTTTGCTCCGGCTGCATCAATGGTGTGACGTTTCCACAAACGATGGATACCGAATGACATTACGTCGTTCATTACATCGTATTTATCGGCTACCGAATGAAATACTCCGGCTACCCGACTAGCTTTTTCTGTGACGGGTACTTGTTGAAAACCGAAATGGGTGGTTTGTTCCTGTTCTGCCATGAGCCTTGTTTCCACGTGATTCTGGGTTGCATGACGCATTGTAACAGGCAAACCAGCATTTCTACATGGAGTAGGCTTATGAAAAAGTTGATTGCAGGTTTGGGGTTAACGGTTCTGGCAGTCCCATCTGCCCAGGCGTGGACAGGTGGAATTGAGGATATGCGTACCATGCAGGCCAATGAGCGCGGTCCGGTTGTGCGGGTGAAAAGCCATCGGGTGACAACCTGTTGCACCACTTACTATCGTCACCACCAGGGGCGTGGGCAGCATCATGCTACGGGCTGGCAACGTTCGGCACAGGTTGCTCCCCGCCCTCCAGCGCAGCGGCAGGCAAAGCCAGCAGTAGTACGCATGAAGGCTTTTTATGTTCCGCAACCACAGGCGCAATACCAGCAGCCAGTGCGTATTCACCGTATCGTCGGGCAGGCACAGCCCATGTGTCGTCTGGTGCGTTAACAGGCAGGTGATCTGGGGGAATTTGCTGCGTTATCGCTGCAAATTCCCCTTTTTGCGGCAACTTGTGCTATTTCAAAGGGCAGGAAGTTGAATGACGCAAAGGGAACAATCATGAAACATGCGATGAAAAGCCGAGTATTGCTGGCAGGCTTGTTGATGGTGGCAGCAACGCTGGCAACAGCGGAAAATGCTGACCCGTTGATGGAAGCATACCGTTACACTGCACCTGCCAATAGCTGGTATGCTGCCAAAATCAAACCCAAAATGGCAGTGCGAGCCAAGGTCAGGGCAGAAACACCGCCGCCTGTACCTGTGGATGAATCCATGACACGTTCACCGGTAGCCAAAAGCCCGGTTCCACCGCGTGCCTTGCCTTTCTGGAAGGATCTTCCCGCCAGCAAACCCTGACGGAACCGCTTAAAACGGGATGAACATCCTGCCCATGTGATACAGGATTTCCTCCCGCCACAGGACGGCAACAAACCCTGCCACCGCGAGCCAGGGGCCAAATGGCATCGGCAGGCTTTCACGGCTGCGTTTGGCGATCATCCAGAGAATGCCAAATACCGCACCGAAAGCTGATGAAGCAAAAATGACAAAGGGCAGAATTTGCCACCCCCCCCATGCGCCCAGCGCTGCCAGTAGCTTGAAATCCCCATGCCCCATGCCTTCCTTGCCGGTCAGTAGGCGGAACAGGTGGAAAACTGTCCAGAGCGACAGATAGCCAATAACAACTCCCAGTACCGCATCCGGCAGGCTGGCAAAGCGGTTGTCGATGTTAAGCAGCAAGCCAGCCCACAACAGCGGAAAGGTTAGGGCATCCGGCAACAGCATGGTTTTGGCATCAATCATGAACAGGGCTACCAGTACCCAGGTAAAGCCGAGCAGAGCCAGTAATTCCAGACCATAACCAACCCGCCAGGCCACCAGCACAGAAAGCAGGGCAGTAGCAAGCTCGACCAGTGGGTACTGGATGGAAATGGGTGTTTTACATCCAGCACATTTGCCACCCAGAACCAGATAACTCAGGAGCGGGATGTTTTCAATGGCAGTAATCTGATGCCCGCAAGTAGGGCATTGGGAACGGGGCACAACCAGATTGAATTTGCCCGCGTCTTCCTCTTTTTCCTGTTGGCTCAGCCAGTCGATGCAATCGTTTTTCCACTGCCGTTCCAGCATGATTGGCAAGCGGTAAATGACCACATTCAGAAAGCTACCAACCAGTAACGAAAACAGGCCGGTAGTTACCAATAGCCAGACAGTGCTGGTGCTCAGCAAATAAATCAGTTCCATAATTGTTGTTTTGTCCTGTTAAACGACTGCCCCAAGTTTGAAAATGGGCAAGTACATGGCAATGACCAGTCCACCGACGATAACCCCCAGTACTGCCATGATCAGAGGCTCGATCTGCTTGGAAAGGGTGTCAACCAGATTGTCGACCTGTTCTTCGTAATAATCGGCAACCTTACCCAGCATTTCTTCCAGTCGCCCGGATTCTTCACCGATGCGGGTCATTTGCACCACGAAGTTGGGGAAAACCTGTGAAGTTTGCATGGCGGTATTCAATTGTACACCACGTGAGGTATCTTCCTGCATCCTGCGGGTGGCATCTTCGTAAACAGCATTACCAGTTGCCCCGGCGACCGAATCCATCGACTCCACCAGCGGTACACCAGCAGCAAACATGGTGGATAAGGTGCGTGAAAAACGGGCAATTGCCGACAGGTTAAGGATATTGCCAATGATCGGGAATTTCAGGGAAATGCGGTCGATGAAACGGTCAAAGGCTTTCGATCTACGTTTTGCCTCGGCAAATGCATAGCCAATGGCGCTCATGCCTAGTAGTGGTATCCACCAGTTGGCTTGCAGCCAGTCCGACATGGCAATCACGAACAGGGTAAAGGCAGGCAAGTCAGCGCCGAAGCTGCTGAATACTTCCTTGAACTGCGGGATAACCCAGATCAGCAGGATGGCAGAAACGACGACGGCAGCCACGATGACGATAATCGGGTACATCAGGGCTTTTTTGATTTTGGCCTTGAGGGATTCGCTTTTTTCCTTGTAGGTGGCCACCTTGTCGAGCATGGTTTCCAGCGTACCAGCCTGCTCACCTGCTTTTACCAGATTGACGAACAGTTTGTCGAAATATTTGGGGTGTTTGGCAAGCGCATTGCCCAAGCTCGCGCCGCTTTCAATATCCTGCGCTACCCGCTTGACCAGTTCGCGCACTGAGGGGTTATCACCGCTGGAAGCAATCATTTCCAGCGATTGCACCATAGGTACGCCCGAACGCATCATGGTGGTTAACTGGCGGGCAAACTGGGCGACATCGCCCGGTTTGATGGCTGGTTTGAACCATGCCTTGGGTTTCTTGTAAATACGCCCAGGGTTGATACCTTTACGCCGCAATTCTGCGCGTAACCAGTTCGGGTTGATAGCTTGGGTTTCCCCCCGGATTTTGACGCCGTTGCGGTTGACGCCTTCCCACACATACATGGCCTGCGGTGTGCTGGAAGAGGTCGCCTTGGGCATGGGTTTGCTCAATGTCTTGGTTTGTTGCATGGCTCAGGTATTCTGTGTTTATTGGTTATTTTTATGATTTTCCCCGAGTGTAACACAGCTTGTTGGGCAGGGTGCTGGCCTTTGGATAACTGGTGTGCCTCAATTTCTAATCCGTGGTGACACGTTCCAGTTCTGCCAGTGAGGTAATACCTTGCCTGATTTTGTTCAAGGCTGAGCGTCGCAGATCATAAATGCCTTCTGCCAGTGCTTGCTCTGCCAGTTCCAGCGAGTTGCAGCCGTCCATGACCATGCGCCCCATTTTGGCGGATATGGGCATGACCTGATAGATACCGACCCGCCCCTTGTAGCCGCGTGAGCATTCCGAACAGCCTACTGGCTCGTAAACTTTCAAGGAGGACAATTCTTCCTGCTGGAAACCCATGCCTAGTAATACTTCAGGCGGAATGTCTGCCGGACGCTTGCAATGTTCGCACAGGCGGCGGGCGAGACGCTGGGCAATGATCAGGTGGACAGATGAGGCGATATTGAAAGGTGGAACCCCCATGTTCAGCAGGCGGGTGAGGGTTTCTGGTGCACTGTTGGTGTGCAGGGTTGACAGTACCAAGTGACCTGTCTGGGCTGCTTTGATGGCAATTTCTGCGGTTTCCAGGTCACGAATCTCCCCCACCATGATGATGTCCGGGTCTTGGCGCAAGAAAGCACGCAAGGCTTCAGCAAAGGTTAGCCCTACCTTGGGGTTGACGTTGACCTGATTGACGCCAGGCATGTTGATTTCCGCCGGGTCTTCCGCTGTGGAAATGTTTTTTTCCGGGGTGTTGAGGATGCCGAGTCCGGTGTAAAGCGTAACCGTTTTACCGCTACCCGTAGGGCCTGTCACCAGAATCATGCCATCCGGTTTTTGCAGGGCTTTCATGAAATCCTGCTGTTGGCGCGGGTCAAAGCCTAGTTTTTCCACACCCAGTGCGGCGTTGGAGGAGTCGAGGATCCGCATGACAACTTTTTCGCCGAAGAGCGTTGGCAAAATGTTGACACGGAAGTCGATCTTTTTTTGCTCGTTGACGGTGAAGCGGATACGCCCGTCTTGCGGAACACGCCGTTCGGAAATATCCATGCGTGCCAGGACTTTGATCCGCGAAATCAGTTGCTGGGCAGAATCATTGGGTGGAGATGCCACCACTTGCAGGATGCCGTCGATGCGGTAGCGGATGCGTAGATTTTTCTCAAAAACTTCAATATGGATGTCGGATGCTTTTGCCTTGATGGCGTGTCCTAGCAGTTTGTCGACGAATTCAACAACGGCGGGGTCTTCGTTTTCACTTTTAGCCTTGAGGTCGCGGGTATCAAGGGCAATTTCCTTGGGAGCTGAGGATGACGGTGTTGAGCTGGCTGCGCCGCCTGCGTGAGTATTGGCTGCGTGTCCACTAAAGCCCTCTTCTGCTTGAAGGTAAGCCTGAAGTTTGTCGTATTCGACGAAAATGGGTTCGGGAACCAGACCAGTAGCAAATTTGACATCATCCAGATTGGTCAGGTAGGTGGGGTCAGCCAAACCGACCATCAGGTGTTTGCCGCGCTGGAACAAGGGGATCAGGTGCAAGCGTTGCATCTGTTCCTGGGTCAGTAGGGTAGAAACAAGCGGCGGAATTTCAACTTGATGGATGTCCACCATGCTGAGGCCGTATTCCAGACTGGCAGCATAAGCAACATCCTTGGCGGAAGCCAAGCGCGAACGGATCAGCCATGCAACCAGTGAGGTTTTCTCTGTCCGTGCTTTTTGCACAGCCTGAGAGGCTGCTTCTTTGTCAAGCAGCCCCTGCACGACTAGTTGTCGTGCCAGTCCGGGCAAAGGGATAGAAGATGTCAGCGGTGTCATTGATCAGTTTTTGTCTTGTTATTGATCTGCAACCTCCATGATACCTTGCTGAAAGTGGCTGGAAAATGAATTTCAGCCGTGACTGGATGGGCGGTTGTTTATGGCTGTGCCGCTGCCATATGATTCAGTGCCCACGGGTTTACATCCAGTGTGCCGATGGCTTGTGCTGATGTTTTGTCCCATACCCAAATCACATCTTTTTCCTTGCCAACTAGCGGAAAATAAGCGTAATCAGCGGCAGTTTTGTTGTGTTTGGCAAGCAATGCATCCAGTTTGGTTTTGCTGTCGGCATTGGTAGTCAGTTTTTCCGGCTTGATCCCCTTACTGAGCACCGCTTGGCTGTGTTGATTGAAAGGCTCGTAATATTGGGGGCGGGCGTCAATATCGGGTTTGCCTGCCAAGACTTCCATCACCAGTTGCTCCTGTTCCTTGGGGTCTGTAGGAGATTGGGCATAAACCAGGATGGGCTTCCACCAACCGGAAGCCTGCAATTCGGCTTGTTTGGCATCCAGTGGGTTAACGTCTGCCATATTGATCAGGGTGAAACGATCTACGGCGTAAGCAACATAGACCGGGTGGCCTAGATGAATGGTATACATGCCATAGACAAGGGCAGCAATTTGCACTGCACCAATAACAGCAAGGTCGAATTTGAGACTGGGTTTGTTGGGCTTGAAAACAATGAACGTCAGCAAGGGGCCAAGCACCAGATCGACACTTAGCAGAATCAGGATAATGGCTTTTAACCCGGAAATTTCAAAAAACGGGTTTGGATACCAGATTGAAAGCGCGAATGCCACGAATAGCCCTACGACAGTGGCGCTTAGTAATAAATGGATTAAAGATGCCTTGAATTTGGTTTTTAGCATTGGTCACATCCTCAATACAAATCTTCAGGAGCCATTTCGGCAGGGGGCAGGTCGATAGGCCTGTTTTAACGATCCGCCTGTGCAGTTCAGGCTTATGTTGCCAGCCGTAGCAGTGAATTCAAACGCTAGTGTGTTACTGCCAGCGGTCACATCTGTACCCATATTGGCTAACGTTAAGGTTAAGTCTGAATGGTCATCATCTGTTTTTGTATAGACAGCATTATTAATAAATTGTGATGCCATCATCATGTTTTCCAGGTCGGTAATGATTTGTTCAGAATCACTGGGCATGGAGCCTTTGCCGAAATAGGATTCCCACATGATGGTTTTGGCAGAGTCGGCAAACTGCATGGCTTCAGCCGTTTTGGCACGGATGGTATAGGTTTGGTAAGCGGGTAAGGCAATGGCGGCTAGGATGCCAATAATGGCAATGACAATCATCAGTTCAATTAACGTAAAGCCGTGTTGTTTGCGTGAATTGCTTTTCATGATGATGACTTTACTGCTTTTTGATGAAGCAAACCCGCACTGGGCGGGTTTGCAGTAGGGAGATTCAATCCCGGTCAGATATTAGCTACCGTTACGGCATTGAGCTGGGCGATATTTTTGATCCAAAGTACCACCAGTACAAACCATGCTCAACTTATTTGCACTGCCAGCATAATCAAATTGCAACGTGTCGCCATTGGCTTGTGTGCCAACATTTTCCAATGTTACAACCCAATTGGCATTGTCGGCGTCGGTTAAAGTATAAGTAGCACCACTGATGTAGTTGGATGCTTCCATGGATGCTTTGGTTTTTACAACGATGTCGTTGGTAGCTGCTGGCAGTGTGCCACGACCGTAGTAGTCTTCACCCAAGGTGGTTTTGGCAGCCGCTGCGAAACCCATGGTTTCAGAGACTTTGGAGCGGATGGTGTAATCCTGGTAAGCAGGCAGTGCGATAGCCGCCAGAATACCGATAATGGCAACCACGATCATCAGTTCGATCAGGGTGAAGCCTTGTTGTGCTTTTGCTTTCATACTCATTGTATCAATTCCTTGTTATTAGGATTAGTTGGGGTTGTATGTCCTGAGACAGTTGGAGTAATGCAGGAGACGTGCCAAGTGGTATTTGCTGATTGTCGGCGTTTTTTTGTGGATAAAAGGTGTTTCCGGGCAAGTGGCAAGCCTGTGTCATGTCAAAAAGTGACGTTTGTGCTGATAGCTTGTGACAGTCTTGCAGTTTGCCGGGGACTGATGGTCAGGCGGAAACGTTCATGCTACAGTTTCGGCGTTAATAACAACAATAAGTTGATCAAGCATGAAGAATGGGTTGCAAGGTGGCGGGCGCTGGATAGTGGTGTTGCTCGGCCTGTTTTTGCTAAGTTTTCTGCCTCTGGAAATGTCTTCTGCTTTTCATGATTCCCAGCGCCTGATTTCGTCATGGCTGTTTCTGTTGGGTATTGTGGCTACTATCCGCTTTGCTAGGATCAGCCGTCAGGCACTGTGGTTGCTGGCAGGCATTTATCTGTATGGAATGGTTGTGGTGGTGGTTTCTCCCATTCCGATGTGGTCTTTGCTGGAGTTTTCCCTGTTGTTCACGGTTGTGCTGTTTGCCTTGGTGTTTATGCCAGCGGTAACAGGGCAGGACATGCGCTGGCTGCTCTTGTGTTTCGTGTTTATCCAGGCATTTTATCTGGTACGTAACTTGACCAATTATGTATTCGTGATGGTATCCGAGGCAGACTTTGATGCATTTGCCTTGGTGGATGGTTTTTCCAATGTACGTTTTTACGGGCAGTTTCTGTTGTGGACAGTGCCGTTTGTCTTGGGTGTATTGGCGGTAGACAAGGCGCTTTCCTACCGTTGGTTGATAGGGCTGGTCGTGATATTTGCTTGGGCTTTTGCATTCCTGACAGGGACGCGGGCATTTTTTCTGGGAATGCTGTTCAGCATGATCGGTGTCATTTGGGTGGTGGGGCGTTATGGAAAAAGCTATCTGCAATATTGCGTTGTAACGGCTGCGCTCGGTTTTGGTGTGTATTACGCAATGGCAATGCTTATTCCTGACTGGTTCCGGCAGCCTGCCGAAGTGCAAGCCCTGTTGAGCCAGTCTGTGGGGCGGGATATTACCACTTCCTACGATCGGATCGCATTGTGGCAGGATGCTTGGCGGGTTGCCTGGGAGCATCCCCTATTGGGTGGTGGGCCGATGGTGACAGCCGTGGAAGGGGTATCGCAGTTTGCAGCGCATCCGCACAACTATGTATTGCAGTTGTTGGCAGAATGGGGGATACCTTTTTCGTTGGGTTTGCTGTTACTGGGGGCGTGGGGGGTATGGCGGTGGCGGCAGCAGGTCAGATGCCAGCTTGAGGCAAGGTGGGAAATGGCTTTGCCGGTGACTGCTTCGGCCAGTGCCGTGGCAGTGGCGGGTCTGGTTGATGGTTTTCTGGTTATGCCGGTCAGTCTTGTTTACATGGGGCTGGTTTTGGCGGTAGGGGTGGCACAGTGGCGGATGTGGACAGTGGATACGCCACGTGAGGTTCCGTCCTATACGCTGTTACTGGTGGCATTGCTGCCGACTGTGTGGCTGGCGGGTTTTGTCATGATTGACTGGTTGGGCATAGGTGGCGATAGCTATGCGTTAACCGGGTTCCAGACAGTCGATCTGGGTTTTCCCCGCTTCTGGATCGACGGTAATATCAGAGTGCCGTAATTTTGCGGTGGGTTGTATTTGGTGTGGTGGGGCGTTACCTTAGGTGCTTATGTATGCTGTTACTGGATGGAGCCAAGCCGAGTGATGCCTGTTGAATTTGTTAAACCACCCAAATCCCTGTTGAGCAAGGTCGGTAAAGCCATCGGCGAATACAAGCTGATCCGTGAAGGCGACCGCATCCTGCTGGGCTTGTCAGGTGGCAAGGATTCGCTGGCGTTGCTGCACATCCTTAACCATTTCCAGCGTCATGCACCTATCCGGTTTGAATTCGCGGCTGTCACCATTGACCCGCAATCGGAGAGTTTTGATCCCACGCCACTGATTCCTTACATGGAATCGCTGGGCATTCCCTACCACTACGTGCGTGAGCCAATTGTCAGCCTTGCCGAAGCGCATATGGACAATGATTCCTACTGTGCATTCTGTTCACGCATGAAACGTGGCCTTATGTACCGTACTGCCCGTGAGCATGGCTACAATGTGCTGGCTCTGGCACAGCATCTGGACGATCTGGCAGAAAGTTTCCTGATGTCGGCATTTCACGGTGGCAAGCTGAAGACAATGAAGGCACACTACCGGATAGACGCTGGGGACTTGCGCGTTATCCGCCCGCTGGTGATGGTCAGGGAGCGGCAGACAGCCGATTTTGCCAAGGCTGCGGGCTTGCCCGTGATCGTGGAAAACTGTCCGATGTGCTTCGAGATGCCAACACAGCGCCAGCACATGAAAGAATTACTGGCAGGTGAGGAGTTGAAAAATCATAATATGTTCAAGAGTTTGCTGACTGCTATGCAACCCCTTATTCGTGACGGAATGGATAAAATATAGCCATGTGTCGACAATCCTGGTTTTTTTGCAGTGCGTAGCTGGACAGTCACGCCAGATTGTATAAAGATAGTGTCCGATAATAACCAGATCATGCTTGTACAAGCATCATGTGAACCACAGTAGATACCTGCCGATTAGCTAGAACGAGGAGTCAACGATAATGTCTGAAGTTAAAACCTATCCCGTCCCTGCCGAATTTGCTGCACAGGCAAATGTTACCGCAGAACAGTATGCCGATCTGTACAAACAGTCGGTTGAAGACCCTGCTGGTTTCTGGGGCGAACAGGCCGAACAATACCTGACCTGGTTCAAAAAGTGGGATACCGTACTGGACTGGAGCTTTGGTCAAGATGACCTGCACATCAACTGGTTCAAAGGCGGCACGCTGAACGTTGCCTACAACTGCCTTGACCGTCATCTGGAAACCCGTGGCGACCAGGTTGCGATCATCTGGGAATCTGACGATCCAAATGAAGACCGCAAGATCACTTACCGTGAATTGCACGAAGAAGTCTGCAAATTCTCCAACGTGCTGAAAGCTCGTGGTGTCAAGAAAGGTGATCGCGTTTCCCTGTACCTGCCGATGATCCCGGAAGCAGCCGTGGCAATGCTGGCTTGTACGCGTATCGGTGCAATGCACTCCATCGTGTTCGGTGGTTTCTCTCCTGACGCATTGAAAGATCGCGTGAATGACGCTGCTTGCGAAGTTATCATCACTTCCGACCAATCCATGCGCGGTGGCAAAAAAGTTCCATTGAAGAAAAATGCCGATAAGGCCATCGAATCCTGTCCACAGGTTCACACCTGTATCGTGGTGCAGCGTGGTGGCGACCCGGTTGCCTGGACTGAAGGCCGTGACGTTTGGTATCACGAGGCGGTTGCAGCGGCTTCTGCTGATTGCCCTGCCGAAGAAATGGAAGCGGATGACCCAATGTTCATCCTTTACACTTCTGGCTCTACCGGTAAACCGAAAGGTGTACTGCACACCACGGGCGGCTACCTGCTGCAAGCAGCCATGACCCACAAAACCGTGTTCGACTACAAAGATGGTGAAGTTTACTGGTGTACGGCTGACGTAGGCTGGGTAACAGGTCACTCTTACATTGTTTACGGTCCGCTGGCTAACGGTGCGACTACCCTGATGTTTGAAGGCATCCCGACCTACCCGGACATTTCCCGTTTCTGGCAGGTTTGCGACAAGCACAATGTTGCCACTTTCTACACTGCACCAACCGCCATCCGTTCACTGATGGGCGCTGGTACTGAGCCAGTCAAGAAAACCAGCCGCCAATCCCTGCGTCTGCTCGGTACGGTGGGTGAGCCAATCAACCCTGAAGCATGGGAATGGTACTACAACGTGGTTGGCGACGGTCGTTGCCCAATCGTTGACACCTGGTGGCAGACTGAAACCGGTGCTCACATGCTGACCCCGTTGCCGGGTGCTACCCCGTTGAAACCGGGTTCTGCTACCAACCCGTTCTTCGGCGTACAACCTGTGCTGCTGGATGACAAAGGTAACGAAATCGAAGGCAATCCAGCCGAAGGCAACCTTGCCATCAAGCATCCTTGGCCTTCCATGATGCGTTCCGTTTACGGCGACCACAAGCGTTTCTTTGAAACCTATTTTGCCATGTATCCGGGCTACTACTTCACTGGTGACGGTGCTCGCCGTGACGAAGATGGCTACTACTGGATCACCGGTCGTGTGGATGACGTACTGAATGTTTCCGGGCATCGTCTGGGTACGGCTGAAATCGAATCCGCACTGGTTCTGCATCCGAAGGTTGCTGAAGCTGCGGTTGTTGGTTATCCGCACGAACTGACTGGTCAAGGTATCTACGCTTACGTCACCCTGATGGCTGGCGAAGAAGGCACTGACAACCTGAAGAACGAACTGGTCAATCTGGTGCGCAAGGAAATCGGCCCAATTGCCAAGATCAATCTGATTCAGTGGGCACCTGGCCTGCCGAAGACCCGTTCAGGCAAGATCATGCGCCGAATCCTGCGCAAGATTGCTGCGAATGAGACCGAAGGTCTGGGTGATACCTCCACACTGGCTGATCCAAGCGTGGTCGACAACCTGATCGACAACCGTGAAAACAAGTAAGTTTCGCTGGTTTAGGTAAAGGTATAAGCGGCGGGCAATGTCCCGCCGTTTTTATGTCAGGGTTCTGAGCGCTCCTGCACCAGTACCCACGGGGCAACCACCACTGCCCACAGATTCTCCGGCTGTTCATTAACCCAGCGTTGGGCAGTGTCGTCAGTGAGCAGGCCTACCTGCTGTGCATCCATCCAGTGCTTAACCTGCCTGCTGTCATCGTCAGCGATACAAGTGGCTACTTCTACCAAATCCAGGTGTGGGGCAACCAGAATAACCCGTCCCCCGGCAAAATGACGCTCCAGTTCAGGCCAGGCTATACGGGCAGTTTCAAGATTCATGCGATCACGTAGCGGCAAAAATTCTTCTTCCATGACATTTCCATTATGCAAAACGAGCATTTTACGTCAGTGGGAAGGTATTTTTCAGCCCTGTTCGAGTTTGTCCTGTGCGTAACGGAGATTATCGGTGATGCGTGGTCGCTCAGTTTCCGGCAGGGCGGGGTTGGATAACAAGTGGTCACACAGTTCCAGACATTCCCGGTAACGCCCAGTCCAGTAGGCAGCGATGGCAAGCTCGTCTTTGGCACGCCAACTATAGACTTCGTGGTAAACAAACAGGATGTCATTCGGCAGGTTGGTGTTGGCCGCCGTCTGTGCGTATACATAGGCTAGGTGTATCCGGTCTTGATGGCGCAGGTAATTTGCCAGGTGGTAGAGGCTTTCCGCGCGTTGGGGACGGTATTCGTAAGCATCCAGATAGGCTTGGGTGACATCCGCTTGTGGATAATTTAGCCGTTCTTTGAGGCGAGCAACTTCCATTAGGGAAAACCAGGCTTCTTCTGCCCAGCCACCCATTTCTTTGCGTTTCTGGTAGTTTTCGATGGCTTTTTCCAGTTCACCTGCATCACGGTAACTTTGTGCCAGATAGAAGCGGTAACGGTGGTTGTCTGGTTCGGTGAGCAAGGCTTTTTCTAGAACAGCGGCATCGTGCTGGTATTTTTGCGGGTTCTGGCTGCGGGCACCTTCTGTGGTTGATTCGATATGATAATTGCCTGCGAGGTTTTCAACGTGGTGGGGTGTGTCGCAGGTCAGATATTCGTGCAGGACGCTTTCCCAACGCCAAGGCTGGCTGGAGCGGATGAGTCTGGTGTTGTAGTAGTCGAGGGTGCTGCGGTGAAGTTTTAGCATGTAGCCGTCCGCAGACAGTTGCGGAAAGCGGAATTCAGGGGGAGCGACAAGGTAATCATCGGCATCCATGATTAGGATGTAATCGGCTTTGCCTTTGGCATTATTCAGGGCAATGTTACGGTTGTGGGCAAAATCCTGCCATTCCTCTTCTGTAAGGATGCCGCTGATCTGGTGTCGCTGAAAGTATTGGGTAATGAGTTCTTGAGTGCCGTCGGTTGAGCCAGTATCACTGATAACCCAGTAGTCGATCAGGTCTTTGATGCTATCCAGGCAACGGGTAATAACCTTGCTTTCATTCTTGACGATCATGTTGAGACAAATGGTGGGTTTTGCAGTACTCATGTTGTTGTTGCTCCGTTGTATGAGTTGGTTAGAGAAAAGCCCACAACGAGGTGGGCTTTTCTGCTGGGAAAGACGGCAGTTCCGGGGAAGCTGCCGTCCCGTTATCGGCAGATAACGGTCAGGTATCTCAGGTCAATTTGCCCTTGAGATCCATGCCCAGTTTCAGGTCGGCTTCAAACGTGAAGGTGCCATCAGCGTTCTGGGTGCCAATTTTGAAGACGTAGCCGTCCCCGTCATTGTCCTTGAAGCTGCCGTACCAGCCGTTATAAGAGCCGCTACCACCTGTAGCAACCAGTGTACCGTCAGCCAGTTTCTGTACACCCCACAGGCTCATGTCACCTTTGGAAGTCCACAGAGTGGCAGTTGATCCACCAGTCCACATGAACTTCACGTCGGCGTTGCAACCGTCGGAAGTCTTACCTGTATGCGTGCCGGTGGAGATCATCTTAGGCATACCGGGGCCGGTTGGACCAGTTGGGCCGGTTGGGCCGGTTGGGCCGGTTGCCCCAGTTGCCCCAGTTGCCCCAGTTGCCCCAGTTGCCCCAGTTGCCCCAGTTGCCC
>ERZ761609.1135-NODE-1135-length-25395-cov-10.037372_pt1 | contig 25395 bp, 22 predicted proteins | sample MGYA00511163_ERZ761609 | MGnify/ENA primary metagenome ERZ761609 (study PRJEB28899, sample SAMN02445070) | bioreactor sludge metagenome | biome: EBPR sludge | place: Australia: Brisbane, Thorneside Wastewater Treatment Plant | collected 2011-12-16 ... | reverse complement strand
GTCCGCATCGCGAACGACGCGAGCGCCGTCGGCGAAACCATGCGCCGGGCGCTGGCCGGGCTCGATTGAGCGGCTGACCGTCAAGTCAGCGTCGCTGCGCGACACCCGAAACGTTGAGCACGAACAGCGGCCAGAAGATCCCACCCAAGAAGCTCAAGATGGTCGCCGGGACGGCGGGCGGCATCGGGAACCGGGCCCCCGTCCCATTGACGACGGTGCGGCACTGCGATCTCGACGGACTTGACGAAAGCGGCTCCCGCCATGGGCGGGTCCGCCGGCATCTTCGCCTCGGTGTCGTCGCAATGGACCCGAGGATCGGGAATGTCCGGCTCTCGACACGCGCGGCGGTGCGCGAAAGGGACGCGCGGGCGGAGCCCTCCTCCCGAACGACGCAATCAGCCAGCAGGGTCGTCTCTTCGCTCCTCGTTCCGCTGGGCCTGGCTCGCGCTGAAGACCAGCGAGAGGAGGGCTCCCGACAAGCAGAGAAGGCAAACGAACCAGTATTGCCAGATCGAGTAACTCGAGACCATCTGCGCAGCTCCGGCGGCGAATGCGCCGTAGCTCAATGGCCTCGCGTACATCGGCAAGGACCGGATCGCATTGAGAAGTGTGACGCCGATCGCGGCAAAAAGGATGGCGCCGATCGCTCCGAGCTCGTGCCAGTTCTGCAAGTAGATGTTGTGAGGATGTGCAGTCAGAAGGGTGAACGAGGCCTCGTCGGCATGTCTTCTCTTCGCGACGGCCTTCTCGAACGATTCGATCCGAACCGACTTCCGCACGGCGAGGCTCGCTCCGTGGCCCACCAGCGGTGACGTCAGCGACTTTCTGGCATAGCCGTCCCAGATCAAGATGCGATCTGTCGCCGATTCCGGCAGCCATTTGACCTCAGCCAATCCGATCCCGTGAAGGGCAATCGACAAAGGAATGATCGCGAGACAGCACGTCAGCCAGGCAGCAGTCATCAGCCAATGAATCCACGTCCGCAGCAGATAGCCCAGTCCGGTTGCCGCACACAGTGCAACCACGGCGATCATGGCCGTTTCGTGGGGCGAGGCGAACGCCGCCCCGAGGCCAAGGAGCGGGCCGATGGACAAGACGAGCCTGGTCGAAACGCCGTAGCGTAACCAAACCAACGATGCGATGAGCGGCCCCAGCAACAGCGGCACCGACGTCGCGCGGCGCGTAAACTCTGCGGGTAGTTTGTTCAAATTGAGGGCAGTCAGCGCCTGCCAGACCCAGCCGTCGGTGTGATAGTCGGCAAACAGGTAGGTGGCCCCCAGCGCGAAGGCAACGCGCAATCCGCGAAGTTCGTCCACCGGGAAGCGCGACGTCGAGCTCACCGCAATCGTGACGGTGGCCCAGGCGCTCGACAGTATCAGCGCCAGGATCAATGCTTTCTGGAGATCCGAGAGATGGACCGAAGTCCAGGTACTGCACAGGGCCGCCCACGCGAGGTAGAGCAGCGTGCATGCCAGAAAGGGGCTTTGCCGTGCGCCGGAGAGGGCGGAACGGGCCGCTGGTGGCGCCGCAACGATCAGGGCCAGAAACAAGAGCGGCACACTTGTCGCGTAGGATCTGGCTCCAGCAAAACCGATGATGATGACAAAAGCGACGGCGAACCCCAGCAGCGGCGCGGTGATGGGTCTATCAATCAACGACGTGTCGCCACGAAACATTATTGGTACTCTGCTGTTAGTGTTCTAAAGGCCTTGTCGCAATGCTCACTCGTGCGCAGAACAGAAAGGCGGTGGTCGCGGATGCACACGGAACGCTCACAGCCTGCCAACACCGGATCCGACTGAAACCCGCGGACGGCAATGGCTTGGCAATAGGCAAATGCGCAGAGGTAGTATCGCAATCCAGTAGTCGACTGAGGCTTCGGAGTTGATTTTTGAGTTTGCTTGCAGTCTGGGTCTGCCAGGACAGCATATCGCCGTCTGGCCATCCCGTCACGATGCCGTCGCTTCCTCTACGACCTCCGTGAGCACCTCGCAAGTTCGCATGATCTCGGCATCGGTCAGCGTCGGATGAACGAGGAACATCAGGCTTGTCTCCCCCAACTCCTTGGCGATCGGCAGGCGCGCCCTGGGTCGAAATTCAGTGGGGTCAAAGGCTTTTTCAAGGTAGACCTCCGGACAGCTGCCTTGATAGCAGGGTACGGATCGTTGCACAATTTCCGCGATGATCCGGTCGCGGCTCCAGCCGGGTTTCAGCCGTTCGGGGCGCACGAACACGTAGACGCGATACCAAGCGTGCTCGACGTTCGCCGGCGGCTCGGGTGACCGCAGCGCAGCGAGTTTCTGGGCGGCCCGCAGGATGGTTGCAGCATTGGCCTTGCGGCGTGCGTGCCACTCCGGCATCCGACGCAGCTGGATGCGCCCGATCGCCGCCTGCACCTCGAGCATGCGCCAATTGGTGCCGAAACTCTCGTGCAGCCAGCGGAAGCCGGGTGGATGCTGACGCGCGTAGACTGCCTGATAGGACTTGCCGTGATCCTTGTACGCCCAGGCCCGTTGCCAGAGGGTCTCGTCGTTCAACGTCAGCATGCCGCCTTCGCCGCCCGTGGTCATGATCTTGTCCTGGCAGAAGGACCATGCGCCCGCGTCTCCCAGGTTGCCGACGGAGCGCCCCTTGTAGAGTGCGCCGTGGGCCTGGGCACAATCCTCGATGACATGGAGGCCGTGCCGGTTCGCGAGCGACTTGATCGGGTCCATTTCGCACGGCCATCCGGCCAGATGCACGCAGATCACCGCCCGTGTCCGTTCGGTCAGTACGGCCTCGATCGTTTCCGCCGTGACGTTCTGGCTGTCGCGGTCGACATCGGCAAAAACCGGCGCGGCCCCGGCGGTGACGATGGCTGAAGCAGACGCCAAAAACGTACGCGGGGTGACCACGACCTCGTCGCCGGGGCCGATGTCGAGAACCTTCAAGGCCAGGTCGAGCGCGACGGTGCCGTTGGCGAGGGCGACTGCGTGCCGGCACCCGCTCCATGCGGCGAACTCGCGCTCGAACTCGCGGCACTCGAGCCCGGTCCAATAGTTGACCTTGTTGGAGAGGATCACGCTCGAGACCGCCTCTGCCTCCTCGGTCGTGAATGCTGGCCAGGGCGAAAACGGCGTATTCAGCATGTCCATCCTCGACGCGAGTGCCACTAGGCAGGCAGGCGTGGCTGTCCTTTAACCTGGGGGGGCCAGCTTGCGTCAACGGCGCAATGGTCGCGCCGGCACGCCGACGGCTGTGACTCCATCCGGCAGGTCCGCGACGACGGCGGCTCCCGCGCCGACCGTGACGCCGGCTCCGATCGTGATGCCGTGCCGGATCGATGCTCCGATCCCGATCCAACTGTCCTTGCCCACCTTGACGTCTCCGGCCAGGTGTGCGCCGGGACAAACGTGCACGCCGTCGGCGATGCTGCAATCATGATCGATCGTGGCACCGGTGTTGACGATGCAGGCTGATCCGATCCGCGTGCCGATATTGATGACGGCACCGGCCACGATCAGGGTGCCCGCGCCAATCTCGACGTTCGGCGAGACGATCGTCGCCGGATGCCGGATTGTGGCGACGATCCGGCCGGCCTCGGCTAGTCGCTGCACCCAGGCGCGGCGTGGCGCCGACCTGCCGATCGCGACGAAGACTTCGTCGCTGGCGTGTAGCACGCTGATTGCGTCACCATCACTCCCAATCACCGGCCAGCACCCGCTGGTCTGCAATCCGGGCCAACCGGCATCGAGGAAAGCGATCCGCGGCCAGGTTCCGGTCGCGCGTGCACAATCCGCAGCGACCCGGCCGTGACCGCCGGCGCCGATGACCAGGAGCCTGCCGTCTCGCATGTCCTCACAGATCCTTGAGGCTTCCGCGGAAACGGTCCATCGTCGCGCGGCCGGGCTGGTTGATGTCCTCGCGCTTCAGAACCTTGGAGACCGTCATCCACAGGATCTTGATGTCGAGTGCAAGCGAGTGGTTGTCCACATACCACACGTCCTGCTCGAGGCGTTGATCCCAGTCGATGGCATTGCGCCCATTGACCTGAGACCAGCCGGTGATGCCGGGCCGCACCTCGTGGCGGCGAGCCTGCCAAGGGGAGTAGAGCGGCAGATACTCGGTGAGCAGCGGCCGGGGGCCGACCAGGCTCATGTCACCCTTCAGAACGTTCCACAACTCGGGAAGCTCGTCCAGGCTCGTCGACCGGAGCATCCTGCCGAACGGCGTCAAACGCTCGCTGTCGGGGAGCAGCTGTCCCGACGCGTCGCGCGCGTCAGTCATCGTACGGAATTTGACGAGCTTGAATGGGCGTCCGTCCTTGCCGGGACGATCCTGAGTGAACAGCACGGGAGAGCCGAGCTTCCACCGGACCAGCACGGCGAGCAGAGCGAGCAGGACGACACCGGGGACCAAGGCCACCAGGGTCACCAGCACATCGAACAAGCGCTTGAGCATGATCCTTCGCAGAGACTGGCGTGACCGTCACGCGCGATCCTAGGCAGCGCCCGCTGTGCTTGTCCATAGCCTGACGTCGGGATGACGATCTCGGAAACCGTCGGTCAAGCGGCCCGCACCGTCGCCCTGGCCCCGTGCAGCCCGTCTCGTCGTGCGGCCCGTCCAGTGTCGAACCGGTCCGACGATCTGCCATCCTCCAACGAGCCGTGCCGTTGTCGTGGACCAATTGCGGATGAAATGGACAAGCACCACCACGACAAGAGCCGTCGCAATCAGCGAAACAGCGGTAAGGCGCGCCGAGTGCGGAGCGAGAGCCCAGAGCGAACTGAGGCCGACATAGGCTGCCAGAAGCAGGATCAATCCGAATGGGACAGACCACGGCGCCTCGACGAGGTTCGGCAATGATTTCTTCTGGATGGCGCCGTGCAGGATAGCAGCCGCTGCAAATACAAAAAGTCCAGCCGGCGCGGCCTTGCCCGCGTAGCAGATGATGCCGACCAGGAGGCAGACGACGGTTGCGAGCACGCGATCGGATATGGATCGGCATCGGAGCCCTCGTTCGTCAATTCAAAAAGTGCTCGTCAACCTTCAGTCCGTACCAGGCAAGGGATAGGTAGCTCCGTGGACGAAGTTTGGCAAGTGAAGCGCTTGTCCCCATTTGGATGAAGGGATCCTATGGACAGAGTCTTGCTCGGGTTGAATCGAGCGAGGGATTTTCTCGCGTACGTTCGGGTCTATCTCGTCGCGGCAAAGACCTCGTTCTTGCGGTTTTCGGCCGGGTAGTTGATCAGCACTGCCTTCAGCGATCCCTTGAACACGAACATGCTGCCGGCCGCGGCGCCGATCACGCCGCAGGCGGAAATCAGTTCGCGAACGTGGTCGAGCGTTCCGGCCCCGCCCAGCACGCTGATCGGCACGTCGAGGCTTTCCTTGAGGCGCCGCGCGAGGGGCACGTCGTATCCTTTCATGACGCCATCGTTGTCGATCGAGTTGACCAAGACCTCGCCAGCGCCGAGCGCCTCAAGCTGCCGCGCGAAAGCAACGGCGTCGCGGCCGGTGGCGCGTGTGCCATTGTGAGTGTAGACTTCGTACGCTCCGGTCTTCGAATGCTTGTAATCGAGCACCACGACGCAGCTCTGGCGTCCGACCTCCTCGGCGATGCGGGAAATGAGCTGCGGCGTCTCGATTGCCGCCGAGCTGACGGCCACCTTTTCGACGCCGAGCCGCACGAGTTGCTTCGCCTGCTCCGCCGTCTTCACACCGCCGCCGTAGCACAGCGGCATCCGGCACTCGTTGGCGAGATGCGCGATCATCTTGAAGTCCGGCTCGCGTCCCTCGGCGGTGGCGTCGATGTCGAGCACGATGAGTTCGTCGGCCTCCTTCTCGTTGAAGATCTTTACAGCATTGATGGGATCTCCAACGTACTTGTAGTCCTTGAAGCGCACGGACTTGACCAGTCCATTGTTGTGCACGAGCAGGCAAGGAATGATGCGGGGCCGCAGCATGGATCATACCCTCGAGAATGTCTTGAGGAGGCCGGCGCCAAAACGGTGGCTCTTCTCGGGGTGAAACTGGACGCCGTAGATGTTCCCGCAACGTACCATACACGCGAAGGTGACACCATAGTCGCAGGTACCCGCTACATGCTCGGGGGATGCGCACTCGAAATAGTATGAGTGCAGGAAATAGAACCGTGCTTCGTTCTCGAAGCCCTCGAGCAGCGAGGGGCCGTTCACCGGCTTCACGTCGTTCCACCCCATGTGGGGTAGTGGCAGCCGGGCATTGTGCGGCAGAGCAGAGCGAAGCGCGCGCACGCGCCCGGGTATCCAACCGAGCCCCTCGCGCACGCCCTCGTCGCTGGCGTTGGCCAGGATCTGCATTCCGACACAGACGCCAAGCACCGGCACCTTGCGGTCGAGCACGAGTTCCTCCAGCGTCGGCTGCATGCCCGAGGCTTGGAGAAGTTCCATCGCGTGGTCGAAGGCACCGACTCCCGGCAGAACAATGCGTTCCGCACCGACCAGTTCGGCGGCGTCGTGGGCGACCTTGGTCTGAATTCCGATTCGCTTGCACAGGTTGACGAAGGCCAGGATGTTGCCGAGCCCGTAGTCGATGATCGTAATCATGGGTTGGCCGATACCCTCAATCTCTTCCCCAGCTTGGCTCGTTTCCGGCGGCACGCGAAGTCTGCGCTCGCCTGCCCCCGTCAGGTTCGATGTCGATCCGAAGCGATTTTACCGCCTAGCGGCGTTCTTGCCGAGCGTACAGGCAAAGATCGTGGGCGCTGTCGAATATTCGCCGCAGTAGCACCCCGGCGGCTCCTGGCGAACGCGCCGTCAATCGTAGCGCCGCCAGACCACCCGTTGCACATAGTCGGTATAGCTGACGATGATTCGCAGAACCTTGTCCGATACATTGGGCATACTGTAGTCGCCGACCAGCCGCAATCCGCGCGCTTCCCCCCGGGGCTGATTGGCCAGGATGGCAATGCCTTGGCGCACCCGCTCCAGCGACAGGCCGACCATCATTGCAGCGGCTTCCTCCATGCCTTCCGGGCGCTCGTGTGCCTCGCGAATGTTGAGTGCGGGGAAATTGAGGATCGAAGCCTCCTCGCTGATGGTGCCGCTGTCGGACAGGACGCATCGCGATGCCGTTTGCAGGTGGACATAGTCAAAAAATCCGAGCGGCTTCATGAGCCGAACGAAGGGATGGAAAGTGACACCCGCCGCCGAGATCCGCCTTTGCGTGCGCGGGTGAGTGGAGACGACGACGGGAAGGCCGTGATCGGCGGCTACGCCGTTCAGCGTCTCCACGAGGCGCATGAAATTGCGCTCCGGTTCGATGTTCTCCTCGCGGTGCGCGCTGACGAGGAAGTAGCCATGGCGCTCCAGCCCGAGGCGCCCGAGCACGTCCGAGGCTTCGATGCCGGGGCGATAGTAGTTCAGAACCTCGAACATCGGGCTGCCCGTCTTGATGACGAGATCGGCGGGCAAGCCCTCGCGCAGCAGGTATTCACGCGCGATCGTGCTGTAGGTGAGATTGACGTCGGCGGTATGGTCGACGATTCGACGGTTGATCTCTTCGGGAACGCGCTGGTCGAAGCAACGATTGCCCGCCTCCATATGGAACACGGGAATCTGCCGGCGCTTGGCTGGAAGTGCCGCAAGGCAGCTATTTGTGTCGCCGAGGATCAGCAGCGCCTCGGGCCGAACTTCGGCCAACACCGCGTCGACGCGCGCGATCACGTTGGCGATGGTGATAGCTGCATTGGCGCCGGCGCTATCCAGGAAGTGATCGGGCTTGCGCACGCCGAGGTCTTTGAAAAACACCTCGTTCAGCTCGTAGTCGTAATTCTGGCCGGTGTGAATCAACGTGTGATCGCAATGCTCGTCGAGTCGAGCCAGGACGCGCGAAAGGCGAATGATCTCGGGCCGCGTACCGACGACAGTGGCAACCTTGAGCAGCTTCACGCGTCCACCTTTTGCGCGATCGTATCGGGGGAGTTGCGATCGAAGATCTCGTTGGCCCAGAGCATCACGACCATCTCGTCGGAGCCGGCGTTCGTTACGGAGTGCACCCAGCCGGGGACCGTTTCGACGATGCGCCCTTCGCCGCCCTGCACGATGATTTCGTGACGATCTCCAGTCAGGATGTGGCGAAAGCCGAACCGCGCGGTCCCCCGCAGAACCAGGAATTTCTCGGTCTTGGTGTGATGATAGTGCTCGCCGCGGGTCACGCCGGGATGCGCCGTGAAGTAGGAGAACTGACCACTGTCTTCTGTTTTCAGCATCTCGACGAAGTCGCCGCGTGGGTCCGTGTGGCGCGGCACATCGTAAGCAAAATCGCCCGGCTTGAGGAAGCTCAGGTACGTCGCGTGAAGCGCGCGCGCCAATCCCGTACCGACGCGCGGGGTGATGAGGCTGGTTCGCCCTTCGGCAAACGAGCGGATCAGAGCCGCTACCTCCCCGACCGTGGTCTCATAGACGGGCGCGACATCCTTGAAGCCGGTGGCCGGCGAGGGATCGTCGAGAACGGCGAGAAATGCTGAAACGACATCGTCGATATAGACGAGACGCAGCGCGGCGGAGGGATCGTGCACCGTCGGCTTCGCGCCGATAGCGACTTGCGCGCAGAACGTGGCAACAGCGGAATTGTAGTTCGGCCGGGACCACTTGCCGAACACGTTGGTAAGGCGGAAGATGTGTACGGCCGCTCCTGTCGATTTGGCGTAGTCGGCGAGCACACCTTCCGCGGCGAGTTTGGAACTGCCGTAGGGGTTGTTCTGGGTGGCCTGCGTGGACGAGGTGTAGACGATCGGAGTTTTGCGGCCCGCGACCTGCAGACGCTCGCAAAGCGATTGGGTCAGTTCGGTATTGCCGCTCTGGAACTCGGCTTCGGTCTTGGGGCGGTTGACGCCGGCCAAATGGAAGACGAAGTCGGCCTGCTTGCATGCGGCGTCGAGGTCGGCAGGCGACGACGCGCGCGTCAGGCAGACGATATCCGTGAGGCCCTTCTCGGCAAGCCGGACACGCAAGTTGGTACCGATGAAGCCGTCACTGCCTGTGATCAGAATACGCATCCGCGTTAAGCCTCGTAATCGAAATCGGCCATCTCGCCTCGCGCCACGCGCCGCATGGGCTCCATCTTCAGCAGTATCTTCTTGGTGCCGTCGAGGTCGAGGCGCGTGGTATTGTGCGAGTTGTAGTCCTCGGCGCGATTGATGCGCGGTTCGCCGCGGTCGACATAGAGCGTATAGTTGAGGTCACGCGCGTCCGGCGGAACGCGAAAATACTCTCCACGATCTTCGGCGCAAGACATCTCTTCGCGGCTCAGCAGCGCTTCATAGAGCTTCTCGCCGTGGCGCGTCCCGATCTCCTCGATGAGATGGTCGGGCCTGCCCATCAGTTCGACGATGGCGCGCGCCAGGGTGCCGATGGTAGCGGCCGGCGCCTTCTGCACGAAGATGTCGCCGTTGTTGCCGTGCTCGAAGGCATAGAGAACCAGATCTACCGCGTCGTCGAGCGTCATCATGAAGCGGGTCATGGCGGGGTCCGTCACGGTGATCGGAGCGCCGCGAAGGACCTGCGAAACGAACAGGGGGATGACCGAACCTCGCGAGCCCATCACATTGCCGTAACGGGTGCCGCTGATGACTGTGCCGGTGCCCTCGAGGTTGCGCGACATGGCGACCATTACCTTCTCCATCATCGCCTTGGAGACGCCCATGGCATTGATGGGATATACGGCCTTGTCCGTGGACAGGCATACGACGCGCTTGACACCGAGCGCGATCGCCGCCGACAGCACGTTCTCGGTGCCGAGGATGTTGGTCCGCACGGCTTCCATCGGGTGGAATTCGCAGGATGGGACCTGCTTCAAAGCCGCCGCATGGAACAGGTAGTCGACCCCGCGCAGCATGCTCTCGACGCTCTTGACCTCGCGAACGTCGCCGAGATAGAAGCGCAGCTTCGCGCTTCCATACCGCTTGCGCATGTCGTCCTGCTTCTTCTCGTCCCGGCTGAAGATGCGGATTTCCGCCAGATCAGTGTGGATCGCCTGGCGCACGAGTGCATTGCCGAACGAGCCCGTTCCGCCTGTAATGGCCAACACGCGTCCCGAAAACATCGGCTCTTCCCCCGCTCCCAAATTCAGACGGCTGCTTGTTAACCCAGTCGACCGTCTCGATCAATCGAATGTCCCAGGTGGCGCTTCTCTGACTTTCACAAGCCGCTGGGCGCCGCGCCTGCAGAATGGATGGGGCCCAGTAGAAAGCTCTGCAGGCAAAGAATAGCAAGATCGGGCTGCTCTGGCCCATCAACCTCCCGCTCGCTCTCCGCTCGGCTCCCAGTCGAATCGGCACGCGGCGCTCGCGCCCACCATTGCGGCCATCAACACCCAGAAGATGTTGGATCCGTAAATGCTGCCACATAACGTGCTGAGTCGGCATCGGACCGCGGCAGCATGCGCCCCACGCCATGAGCTTCGGACCCTTCAGCGCCATTCCCAGCCCCTTCCTTGAATGCATAGGCGAACAGCACGATCATCAGGAGGCCGCCAAAGGATGTCATTGCCGTGAAAAGCGACCCGTTGGTCAGAACTAGAGCGAGGGGGATCAACATCAACAGCGCGTATTCCAATGGAACGCCCTGCGTTACTCGGTCAATGACCCGCAGAAAAATCGCAAAGAACGCGAGTGAAATGGTGATTCCGACGGTGCCGAATGCTGCCACGCCGTCCGAGGCAATGAAATTAGCGTTCGCGTTGAGCTTTGGAATGCCTATGTAGTCCTCGCCCACTATGTGCCCGATGGACGGCCACCGAGAATCAGAAGCGAGATGCAAGGGAGCGGACATAATCAGGTTGAAACCGGAAACATGGGCAAGATTGGTAGTGCCGACGTCGCCGAAGAAGTCCGCGTAGTGCAGCGTGTAGACGCCAGGCGTGAGCAGCGAACGCGCCCCGAGATTCCAGGCCACCATCTCAGCTACATGGGACGAGGAGTATAGTGCGACCGCAACTGTAAGAACTGACGCAAGCCCCAAGGTCACTACTCCCGTAGAGAGCCAGAACTTGCGAGAAAACTGCATCGCAAAGTGGGCGGCGATCATAAAATAGGGGAACATGAAAACCGCCTTCTCGGCGGTTATCATAAACAGCACGATGGATCCGAGAAGGCCACCTGCGATAAGCATAATGCGCCGTTGGACAAGACCGAAAGTCAGCAAGATAGGCGACAGTACATATCCAAAATAGGTCTGGGCATACCCATCGAATAGGTCCCGCGCCTTGCCCGCCTCTCGTTGAATATACAGAGTTTCGAGGCTGGCGAAGTTCATGATGCTGCCAAATGTAAAGATCAGGACTGCCAAGCAAGCCAGCCAGAGAACGAGAACGGAAGGAAGGATGCTCGGGGCAGGTGAGCGCGGTTCGCTACTCCACCCGCGCGTTCCCGTAAGTACACAGGCCGCCGCGAACGACCCCGTGAGCACCGTCAGCATCGGATAAAAATGGCCGCCAGCAGCCTTCTCCAGGGCGACCATCGCCACCAGCGCAGGCACGATGACGAACAAATAGGTAATGACGAGGAAGAGCGCGGAGGGCCGATCGATCCGGCGCGGAATGACCACGGCTAGGATCGCCAAAGCGGCAAATAGCAGAAGATAGTCGCCGACGTCGGGGGTTCTGTAAGTGTAGCCGTACTCCGGCGATTCTACAGAAGCGAAGTCGGCGAGGCAGTATTCGACACTGAGGGCATAAAGGATGGAGCTGGGTACAATTAGCAATCTCCCCCACGGAACACGACTAGGCTGCATAGCGAACCCCATTCATACGCCGGAGGTTGATCTCGCCGGATCGAACTAGCTGGTGGATTGGTCGCGTCTCGAACCGGTCGGCACGGCCAGCCGGAAACGCGCGAGCCATTCGAGCAGCAGAGCCAACAGCGCGCCTGCGACGAGACCGACAGCAGCAGCGATCAGCAGGTTGCGATTGCGGTGTCGCTGCTTGCTGTCCTCGAACGGGCGGGTTGGCGGGCTGACAACAATCTCGCGGTTCACTCCAGAGAGTGCTTCGCGGAGGCCGGTCAACCTCGTTACGAGTTGATCCCGTTCAGCGATCAACCTTATCAGCGGTCCAGCGAGTTCACCCTGCAGCGAGTTGGGCGCAACGAGTTGTTTCGCCTCGCCCTGAAGCTTTCCGATCAGCGCCGACGCTTCAATAATTTGCTGGTCTACACGCGCGGCCTCAGCCTCGATACGAGCGCGGGCCAGGGGCTGGGGCTTCGTCTGCTGAAGCCACAGGTCGATCAGGCCTTCCGCGATCTGTTGCGCGCGAGCGGGATCTGCGTCTGTCACGTCGAGCTGGAACAAAGTGGGCTTCAGCTTGCGTTGCGCCGCCGCCGCACTCCATTCGATCCGGTCGTTCAAGCGGCGCCGGGCTTCTTCGGGAGTGTCCTGCTTCAATCCCGGATATCTTCCGATGATCGCATCGAGTACCACCGGCGCGCGCATGATGGTCTCGGCTTCGGCGGCCTGCTCGGCGCTGAGTGCGAGCAGTGCGCTGCTGACGTATCTCGATGGAAGGTTCGACTGCACCACGGCCCAGGTCCCCGCGAACAGCGCCGCGCCGAGCAGAAGCAGCCAGAAGCGACGGCCGATCGCCATCAGCCATTCGATGACCTCGAGCGGGGCGGCTTGGGAGACGTCGGAGCTCCTGAAACCTGGGATAGTCATGAACTTCCTTGTCGAAGGGGTTGAACTTGGACGCGGGGCAGTGACCAGCCCCCACCGAGTGGTCCTGGTTGACTGTTAGTACACGCTGGGTCGTGGCGCCAGTGGGCGCGCGGCCGGCGTAACGCTTCCATCACGCGGCGATGGCCGCGCGGTGAGGCCGGGTACGAACACCTCGGGTGCCGGCGACTTGTAGCCGAGCGACGCGTGCGGCCGCACGGTATTGTAATGCTGATCCTCCCCCACTGAAGTGGTCCACCCCGATGTACCATTTCGGACGGAGGACCACTTCAGTGGCGGAGGATCCGGGTCGCATCGCTTACCTATGGAACGGGATGGCGACCCAAAAAGCCGCTGGCTACGAGCGTCGGGCTCGGCGACACGAGCGTAATGTTCCTAGTCCAACCCACCCTGACGGACCGCGAAATCGATAAGACCCTGCACCGCACTCGTAGATGTCGCGCGCCTCGCAGCAGCCCGATAAGCATCCGCGTTCAGCCCCGCTCTGCGAGCGCCCGAAACAGCCGCGCGAATTTGTCCGTCGCGGCTCCGCAGGAAAGGTGCTCGAAGTAAAAGCGGCGCCCGTTCGCAGCCATCTCGGCGCGACGGTCGGGCGGCAACCGGCTTAAAGCGACGGCGGCATCAGCGATCGCTTGCGCGTTTTCCGCCTCAACCAGAACGCCGCAGTCGGCATCTGTGACGAGCGAAGCGGCGTCGCCCGCGACCCCCATGATGATGGGGCGGCCCGCAGCCATGTAGGCTTGCGTCTTGGACGGGATGGTGATCTCGAAAAGCGGATCGCGCTTGAGGTGCACCAGCAGCGCATCCGCGGCTGCCAGACGCGATCCTACTTCGGCCATCGGCACGGCAGGCAGAAAGCGGACGTTGGAGAGTTGCTTCGCTTCCGCAACCGATTTCAGCCGCGCAGCGTCCATACCGCCGCCAAGGAAGACAAACTGGACCTGCGGAGCCATGTCGCGGATCAGCGCCGCCGCTTCGAGCACGCTGTCGAGCGCCTGGGCGGCTCCCATGTTGCCTGCAAAAAGAACCTTGAACTTGTCGTTCTCGAACCCTTCCAGAGGCGCCGCCGAAGTCTTGAGCAAAGCCGCCTCGTCGGCCCAGTTGTAGATCACCTCAACGTTTTCCGACGGAATACCACGGTCGACGATCGCCTTCTTGAACCCAGGCGACAGCACCACTATTCGATCGCAACGCCGGTACATCCAGTTGCAGAATGCGTCGATCACTCGCAGCGCCCGGGCATTCGAGAGCATACCCGTCGCGCGCAGCGTATCAGGCCACAGGTCCTGGATATCGACCACCAGCGGCGTGCGCCGCAGCATCTTGATCAGCGCTGCGGCGAGGCCCGTCGTCAACGGCGGATGATAGGCGTAAATGACGTCGGCGCGGCGCGCGCTGAAAATGCCGTATAGCGCGACGGAAGCGAAAAAACTTAGATAGTTGCCGGCGCGTCGCACCACCGAGCGGTCATGGCTCGGGTAGAGCCAAACCCGCGTGATGGCGATGCCTTCCACAACCTCTTTCCGGCGAAACTGCAGCTTGTAGCCGGGATAGAGCTTGCCGCTGGGATAGTTCGGAAACCCGGTAACGACCTCTACGTCGAACCCCGACTTTTGAAGCGCCTTTGCGAAAAGCAGGCCTTTGAAGGTCGGCTCGGGATCAAACCACTGGGTCAGGAGTAGTATGCGCTTGGCCAACGGGCTCACCTTTGGGCCGGCGCGCGCGCCGGCCAATACATCGATTTAGCGGAACAGCCGCTTCTCGAGACCGAACCGGCGCATGACACGAGAGCCGACCCCGATCCAATAGCGCTTGTTCTTGTAGTCGTTGCACGTTTTGTTCGGACCATCGAAGAGAGCGCGCAACTCATCGACCGAGATTGCGAGCTTGTTGGCCACGTACTCGAACTCGCGCTCGAGGAAATGTTCGTCCATTTCGGGCTTGGAGATCCGCGTGATCGCCTCGTCGCGCGACATCTGTCCGGTCATTATGAGGCTCGAGAAATGCGCGCGCCGCTTCTCGTATCCGAACTTGCGCGGCATCCAATAGTCTTCGTAGAATCGCGTGAAGCGCGACTCGTGATGCTTGTGCTGGAATTTCTGCCAGCCGAATTTTTCGGCCAGCAGCTCCTCGGCCTCCTTTTTCACGTAGGGCACAAGATTGAGCGGTTTGACGACTTCCATACCGAGCACGTACTTGTAGTAGATTTTGTAAGTCAAGATGTCGACGATGGGGAACGTCTCCCAAGGAATGGTGGCAAACTTGTCGTGAATGTCCATGATGAGCGTCCGGTCAATCCCGGGATACGCCCCCCACTCCTCCGGCTCGCGGCAGCACTCCGTCGAATAGTTCGAACCTGTGATGATGTGCTTGATGTTGTGCTGGCGCGCGAATTTGTAGAGCGTCGAGAAAAAAGCAGTGTCCTGCGGCAAATCCTGGTCGGCGATCTGCGCCTTAAGGCAGGCGAGCTGAAAGTCGCGCATCTCCTCCCAATTGATGACCTCAGTAAAGAGGTCGAGTCCCAGACCATCGACGAGCTTTTCGATGTTGCCAACCGCTTGATCCGTGTTCCAGCCGCCATCGACGTGGAACAAGAGCGGCCGTAGTCCCATTTTCTCCTTCGCCACATACGTGACGTAAGAGCTGTCGAGCCCGCCGCTCAGGCCTATGATGCAGTCGAAGTCCTTGCCCTGCCCCCCCTTCTTGATCTTTTCGGAAATCTTGAGCAGTTCTTGCTCACCACGCTCGTCGGTATGCCAATGCGGCGCGATGTTCTCCTCGTAGTTGCGGCAATAATCGCACCAGCCCCGCTCATCGAAGCTGATGTTCGGATCGGAGGTATCCATGATGCAGTGGGAACAGATCTGATACTGACGATTTTTGGCGGAGGCTGCGCGGTTCATCGCTCGTTCCATCACTTTGATTCTCAAGCGGATCGCCGCTATCAAGGAACAGATACTGGTATTTCAAGCTTGGGGTGGTGTCCCCTCAATCTGCACCAGAGAGATAGCTCCGACCGGGATACCGATCACGCCCAAGTACACTTGCCCCCGCTGATACACCGCCTTCGTTGCATTTGCCAAGCATCGTGTCACTGCGTCCACTGCCCCGTTGCCCGTTGACCGGATCTGGTACGCGATGCCGCACCACAGAGAGCGCTTGCTGAAGTGGGCACCGAGCGCGCCCCGTAGTTCGCGATCGGATTGGTCGCTCGAGATGGCTGTTGCCCCTCAGTAGAGGCGTGCGGCAAGCTTCTTGTAGTCCAGCAGGCGAGCCGCGATGGCAGCCGAGCGTTCCCCCATCTCCACGATTTCACCCCGACGCGCGGCAGCATTTGCGAACGCCTCGTGCAGTGTAAGCCTTCGGCCTACCAGCCAGCCGTTGTCGTCGTGATACGGTGTGTGGCTCGACACGTCGTCGATGATCACGGCGCAATGACAGCACAAGCTCATTTGCATCGTCGCCGACTGGGTTCCGGGCTGCACATAAACGTCAGCGGCGCACAGCAGGTCGCGCAGTTCCTCAGCCGCCTTCCAACCAAGGAAGCGGACCCGTGGATCGACCGCGATGATGGCTTCCACTTCGTTCAACACGTCTTCGCCAAGATGCCCGGCAATCAAGAAGCGAGTGTCCGCGGCCGGCTGCTTCGTGAATGCGTTCAAGGCTTCGACCAGTTTCTTCGAGCGATCGATCTTACCCGTCTGAATGAACAGCAAGTCCCCGCCCGCGACACCAAGGGCGGCGCGGGTTGCCGAGCGGCGCCGCTCGTACTCGTCGTCGCTTAGCAACTCCCCCCCCAAGGGGTAGAACTCCAACATCGACCGAGGCACGCCGTAGAAATTGCCGACGAACTCCATCGCATCGACGTTGACGCATAAAATCTTCTCGATGCTGCGCAAATTCCGACGCAGGATTTGGCGGTAATAGAGGTAGTGCAGCCCCCACTTCGACAACATGTTGCGAGCGCTATTATTGAAATCCTCGTGGCTGTCGACGTAGAGCCGGGTCGCGGGAAAGCTCCTCTTGAAGCGCGCGACGCTATTCAGTTCCCAGCCACATGTGCCGTGAAATAAGATAATGTCGGGCTTCGCTTCAGAAAGTATATCGAAGACGTCGGGATGAGCTCGTAGTTTACGCATCACCTTCGCCGGAAACAGCTTCCGATAGGGCAGACGGATCACCCGAGCGCCCTCGGACCCGATGTAGGAAGACGGCTGGAGATACGACAGCTTGCGGTCGGGACCGAATGTTTCGGTGGAGGCGATCACCGTGACATCGTGTCCGTCCTTCACATTCTGCCGCACCAGTTCGTTTTCTTGGTAGGAGTACCCGTCGATAAAGAAGTTCGATAAACAGCAGTGCACGATCTTCATCGTCGCATCCCCGAGAGACTTGGAGCGTGAGTCATACGGCCTGAGCACGGATCATCAATTGCCGAAAATTCGACGTATATGGAATACCGAGTTTCACGGGGCGCCCCAGCAACATCTTGACCACGGATTTTGCACTTTCGCCAACCCCGTCGATCCGCTTCCGATGGATCGCGACCACTTTCAAGCCTGCATCACGCAAGTACCGCTCAAGGGTTTTTTCGCCGGCAAATACGAGGTGGTCGGGAAGGCCGAGTTCCCCGGGGAACTCCTCGCGCAAGGTTAGATCCGCTAAATTTCCTGTCTCGATCAACACATTCCCTCCCGGCGCCAGATTTGTCCTGACCGTGGCGAGGAAACCGTGGAAATCGGGAATGTGGCTAAAGATGTCGATTGCGGAGATGACGTCCGCCTGAAACAGCCCCGGCTGCAGATAGGATTCTATGATGTTGAGCCCCCGTTGCCGCGCCGATACAGCCTTGTATTGCATCGGCTCGACGCCGACCAACTCGCTGTCGGGATGGGCAAGGGACTTCACAGCTTCAAGTGTTTCGCCATAGCCCGCCCCGACGTCGACCCAGCGCAGCGGAGCGTTCTTCTGCCAAAGGTCGGGGAACAATGTGCGGAGATCGCGCTTGTAGAGCCCGATTTTCCGAGGAATGCGTCGGCTCCGCACACTGATGGTCTTTCCATTGACCTTCTGCATCCCTTCCCGAACACCCGAATCGATCGCGGCTGCGTCGGGACGCGGATTGACATACAGGAGGCTGCATTCAGGACAGCGCACGAGTTTGAACCCGAGTTCTTCCGACCAATAGACCCCACCTCCGCCGCCGCAACACGGGCAGCAAATCGGTTCCGACATGTCGCTTGTTCGATTCAGAGCGTCTGAAGCCATCCGCGCGGACTTTCGTGTTGAACATTCTATCTTTTCGGCTCAGCGTGTGAACCTGGGGGCAAAACTAACGGTTCATGCTTCGGAAAGGCAGAATTGCACAGAAGTGCGAACTCACAGCCCGAGAGCGCCACGGGTATTAACATAGCCCAGTCGCTGAATCGAGTGGGTGTGGCCTCAGCCTTACGGGCTTACGCCTGCACTTCGGCAAGGGACCTATCCGTAGGGCTCATCACCGCGGCGACGGCAGCAGCGACGTCGCTGTCGATCTCCCGCGTGAATTCACCGGATAGACGAAAGTGGACGAACATGCGCTGTCCTCGCGCGCTGGCCACGTGGTCGGAATCGTCGAATGATGCGGGCAATCCAATCGTGGCTGGCTCGAGCTGACAGGCCGGCTCAGTGCAGCCCGTCGAGCCCCCATCGCAACAAGATCCCGGCCACGAGCCAGATCATGATAATCGGCGAGGCGGCTCGGGCGGTGCGGTAGAAAACATGGAGTTTCAGGCAAGTGCAGTCCGCAACGCCGTACATATAACCTGCGTAGTAGATCGCGCCGCTGATTGCGAACGCCTCGGCGACGTAACTCGTGTCGATGGCCCACGCCAGCAGAACAAGCCCAACTCGCGCGACCGCTCCGGCACCCTGAATGACCAAAGAACTGACCTGTCGGCCCGTGGCGTAATACGCCATACCGAGCGGAACGGCGAGAAATTGCATAACGATCCACGGCGTCATCCAGCTGGCAAGTTCGCCCGAGCGGACCCAATTGGAGCCGAAGGCCAGCCCGAATGTGGGGGGGGCGACGAGGCCGGCGAACAGAAGCGGACCGACGCCGGACTTGAACAGACCACCGAGCACGTCTGCCGTCAATTGCGGAAGCGCGCCGTCGCGCTGCGCCGTGGCAGCTCGAGAAATGTAGACCTGGGACACGGCGTTCGCGAGCAGACCGATCGGCGCCTGCATGACCGTCATCGCCAGCAGCAGGTAGCCCGCATCTGGACCGCTCGCAACGGCGGCGATGATGAGCATCGGCACGTAAACCGATGCGACGTTGAAGCCGGCCTCGGGCGTGGAAACCAGCGGATAGGCCCGGTATTCCCGCAGCAACTCTCTGATCCGCTCACGCCGGACGCGGCGCGCCAGGACCAGTTGCGAGCGCCCCATCTCGTAGGCCAGAATTCCAAAACCGGCCCCCGAGTTGACTATCGGGCCCACCAGCAGTCCAAGCGGAGAGATGCCGAACAGGCCCAGCCCAACCTGCGCGCCACCGGCCAGCCCGGCCTGAGCGACCCGCACACCGGAAATGGCCTTGAAGCGATGGGCGCGAACCGCCCACATCTGCAGCGTACCAAAAGCGCCTGCGGTGAACACACCGAGCGGCAGCAGCCACATGAGCGGCGTCAGTGCCGGCTGATGCAGCAGATCCACCGCCAGCCATTGCGGCGCCAGCACCACCGGTACCGCTATCAGAGCCGCCGTCAATACCGTCGTGGCAAATGCCACCAGGGCGAGCCCAGCGGCATCCTCATCCTTCTCGGGAATGGGCACGGCTATATCGAACCGTAGCGTCGCCACGACCCCGATCGCCATCCCGAGGCCGCCAAGCACCGAGAGAAGTTTGAAGTCCTCTGGAGTGTAGAGGCGAGCCGCAATGAGTAGGGCAGCGAACCCTATGGCTTGCGCCAAGACGGAACTGAAGACCAGAAGCCCGACCGACTTGATGAAACCCGACGCGCGTATCGACTGCAGCCGATCGCGTAATCTCGCGATAAAGGACGCGACCGGTGGCTGGGACTCTTCTTTCATGAGCAAGGTGCAAGAGGCACGTGCCAGCGCGTTGCGGACAATGCTTGCGCGGACGTCGATCGGCTGACGTTGCACCGCCTCGGCGCGAGTAGTCTCTCAGACAGCTCGTCTTTCGACATTCGTGGACAATATCCCTGCGACGATGAATGTCCCGCAGAACGGGCAGCTCGGGTAATGGGAGCCCGCGCGCGGCTCCTGCAGCCTCATAGCGCGGCAGCATGCGCTAATCCAGCATCTGTCCCGACCGATCCTCCACATGCAGCGCGGGCGAACGGTCGAAACCCGGCCGAGTGTACATCGCTATCGCCGCAAAACCTCAGCGGCACTTTTCCACGCTGCGCACCGCCCGCTGGTACTGGCGCCACCGACCAGCTAGCGGAGCAGCGAGCACGCGCCGATGATTGAAACCCCGAACTCGAGGTTGCCGTACATCCTTCCTGCGCAGGCGCAGAAGCATGTCACGCACAACGAGGCGATCCCCCGGCTCGACGCCCTGGCGCAACCGGCGGTGTCGGATCGCGATCTCAGATCGCCCCCGACCAATCCTGTCCAAGGCGCTCGTTTCATCGTCGGCCCTTCCCCCTCCGCAGTGTCGAGCAGACTTGCCAGGCATGTGGCCGCCTGGCAGGATGGTCCTTGGGCCTTCTACATGCCCGTCGAGGGGTGGCTCGCCTGGGACGTCGACGAGAGCACGCTGGTCGGATGGGACGGGGCAAACTGGGTCGCGGCAGGTGGAGGAGGAGCATCGGCGATGCTCAACCTGGCGACGGGCGGCCTCTTCGGCATCAACGCGACCGCGGATACGACCAAACGCCTCGCGGTCAAGTCGCCGGCATCGTTGTTCGACAACGCGGGCGCCGGCCACCAGCAGAAGCTCAACAAGGCAACGGCGGGCGATACCGCGTAGGTGCTGTTCCAGACGGGCTTCTCCGGCCGCGCCGAGGTCGGCCTGACCGGCGACGACTGACCGGCCCCCACCGAGTGGTCCGGGTTGAACGCGAGTTCAGGCTGGGTCGTGGCACTGATCCTCCTCCACTGAAGTGGTCCTCCTTCCGAAACGGTACAACAAGGTGGACCACCTCAGTGGGGGAGGATCACTCGACGAAGCGCAACTCGACGCGCTGTTCGTGGCGGCCGCCGCAGCCTGAGGCGATCGGCATAGTCCGGTGCGACAGCGCCGCTCGTGTCAGCGGCTGGCCGCGACAGCCTCGGCAAGCGACGCCACCACGCTGAGTTGCTGCGATTCCGTGAGGTCTGGTCCCATCGGCAGGCTCAACACATGCTCGGCCAGCCACGCGGCGATCGTCGAGGGTGCACCGCCAGCGCGACCGCGATATGCAGGCTGGCGGTCGAGTGGCACTGGGTAGTGCACGGCAGTCGGCACGCCGGCCTCTTCGAGCCGCTGCTGAACCTGCGCCCGATCCGGAACCAGCACCGTGAACTGCGCATGCACACTCGTATTGCCCGGCCGCAGTTCGAGCGTCCGCAGACCGTCGAGCTTCCGCCCGACTTCCGGCCGCGCCAACGGGCGCGCGCCGCGCACATGCCGATGCAGCAGATCCGTGTATGCTGCCCCGATACGCTCCCGGGCGCGCACCTCGTGCTCGAAGCGCGGCAGCTTCGCGAGCACAACCGCGCACTGCAACGTGTCCATGCGCCCGCCGACGCCAATGCGTGTGTGGACGTACCGCTTGCTCTGGCCGTGCAGCCTGATCTCGCGCGCAGCCTGCGCCAGGGCATCGTCCTCGGTGAACAGAGCACCGCCATCGCCGTAGCAGCCGAGCGGTTTGCTCGGGAAGAACGACGTGGCGCCGAATGTCGACAGGCCGCAGCTTCTCCTGCCGCCCATCGTGGCGCCAAAGCTTTGCGCCGCATCCTCGATGACCGGCAGCCCGCCATGGGCGACCGCAATCGCGTTGATCGCGTCCAGGTCGGCGCACTGGCCATAGAGGCTCACGGGCATGATCGCCTTGGTCCGCGGCGTGATGGCCGCTGCGATCAGTGACGGATCGATATTGGCCGTCGTCGGATCAACGTCGACGAAGACGGGCGTGGCGCCCGCCAGCACGATCATCTCGGCCGTCGCCGCGAACGTGAACGGCGATGTGATCACCTCGTCGCCGGGCCCGATGCCGAGCGCCATCAGCGCGATGAGCAGAGCCTCGGTTCCGCTCGAAACGGTGATGCAATGCTTTGCACCCACGAACCGGGCGAGTTCCTCCTCGAGCTCCTTGACCTCGGGCCCCATGATGTACTGGCCGTGAGCGAGGACGGCAGCGATGCGCCGATCGAGCTCCGGTTTGATCGCCGCCTGCTGTGGTCTGAGGTCGATGAATTGCATGCGTCGGGCCACCCGTTCAGATGCACTGCTCAGTCGTCGGCCCTTCAGCCGACGAGGCGACACGCCCCGTTCTCGACAAGATAGGCTTCCCCAGTCGCCGGGCAAGTCGCCGTCGGCACCGCGTTGTCGAAATGCAACCGTTCGCCGTGGCGGCTCATCCAACCGATCCGGCGGGCGGGAACGCCCACCATGAGCGCGAAGTCGGGAACGTCTCGATTCACGAGACTGCCCGCCCCCACGAAAGCGTAGGCCCCGATCGTCACGCCGCACACGATGGTGCAGTTCGCACCCAATGTGGCCCCCCTGCGCACGATCGTGTCTCGATACTCGTCCTTGCGAGGCACCGCGCTGCGGGGATTGTAGACATTTGTGAAGACCATGCTCGGACCACAGAACACATCGTCCTCGATCGTCACGTTGTCGTAGATCGAAACGTTGTTCTGGATCTTGCAGTTGTCGCCGATCGTCACCCGATTGGCGACAAAGACGTTCTGTCCGAGCGAGCAACCGGCACCGATGCGGGCGCCGGCGCAAACATGCGTCCAATGCCAAATACGGCTGTTGGCACCGATCTCCGCACCTTCATCGATGATTGCCGTCGGATGGCAGGTGACTGTCATGTCAGTATTCCAACGGCAGGGCGACACGACGCCCGTCCCGCGCCGAGATGTAGAGCGCGATCAAGAGCTCGAGACTCTTCAAGCCCTCGCGGCCATCGGTCTCCGCCTTGGCCTCGCCGCGCAGCGTCTTGATGACGTTATCGTAGTAGAGCGGATGACCGAAGCCGTAGACGCTGGTCGTCTCGTAGCTCGCCTCTTTGATCCGAGCGTCTTCGGGCCGCGCGTCGGCAAACTCCCAGTGCTGAATCTCGTTTACCGCAACGCCGCCCACGCGAACGGTGCCCTTCTCCCCGAGGATGGTGATAGAGCCCTCGAGGTTCTTCGGATAGGTCAGCATGGTGACGTTCAACGTGCCCATGGCACCGCTGCGCCAACGGAGCGCGGCGACGCCGGTGTCCTCAACTTCGATGTCGCGGGCCAGTGTGCCCGTGTAGGTCATCACGCTTTCCACGGGGCCGATCAGCCAGTCGAGCAGATCAATGTAGTGGCTCGCCTGGTTCATGAAGGCACCACCGTCAAACTCCCACGTACCGCGCCACTTGGCGGCGTCGTAGTAGGACTGCGGACGGGTCCAGAAGACGTTGACTGCAACGCTGTAGATGCGTCCGAAGCGCTTCTGCTCGACCGCGGACTTCAGCAACTGCAATGTGGCATTGCGACGGTTCTGCTTGACGACGAACAACTCGACGCCGGCCCGGTCGCACGCTTCGACCATTGCAAGCCCGTCCTTCCAGCGCGTCGCCATCGGCTTCTCGGTCATCACATGACGGCCGCTCGCTGCGATCTCCGCAGCCTGGGCGGAGTGGAGACCGCTCGGCGTCGTGAGGATGACGCAATCGGCGTTCGTGACAGCGAGCATCTGACCGAGACTGCCGTGCGGACGTGCACCGGTGAGGTCGGCCGCCGCCGACAGCGCTTTCGGATCGATATCGCAGACATCCGTGATCTCGCAGTGGTTGTTGTGCTGCTTGATCGCTGCGAAATGATTGGCCGCAATTCGTCCGCACCCTGCGAGCGCGAAGCGGACGTTCCGGCCTTGAACCCGAGTCGAACTGATCATCGTCGACACTCACAACCTGAAAACGGTGAACCCCTGCGCTCGGCAAACGGCTGGATCATAGAGGCTCTTGACGTCCGCCAGCACGGGGCGCTCGCCCTTGACCAGCCGCCTGAGTTCCGGCGCGGTCATTTTCCGGTACTCGTCGTGACCGACGGCCACCACGAGCGCGTCAACCGGCGCCGCAGACGAAATCGTGCCGAGAGTGATCCCATATTCCAAGAGGACCTCATGGGCATCGGCAAAAGGATCGGCGACCACCACCTCGACACCGTTGTCCGCGAACTCCTTTACGAGGTCGGCGACTTTCGAGTTGCGGATGTCCGGACAATTCTCCTTGAAGGTGATCCCGAGCACGCCGACCCGGCAGCGCGGAACATCCAGACCGTTCCTCAGCATCGCCTTGATGGTGTTGCGCGCCACATAGCGGCCCATGTTGTCGTTGATGCGCCGCCCGGCGAGAACGACCTGCGGAATGTAGCCGAGCTGTTCGGCCTTGTGCGTAAGGTAGTATGGATCGACCCCGATGCAGTGCCCCCCGACCAGTCCGGGACGAAAGTTGAGGAAGTTCCACTTGGTTCCCGCTGCCGCCAGAACCTCGGCGGTATCGATGCCAACGCGAGCGAAGATCACCGACAGCTCGTTCATGAGCGCGATGTTGAGGTCGCGTTGCGTGTTCTCGATGACCTTCGAGGCTTCCGCCACCTTGATGCTGCTGGCCTTGTGCGTGCCTGCCGGAATGATCCGCGCGTAGAGCCGGTCGACAGCGTCGGCCACCTCCGGCGTCGAGCCGCTCGTCACCTTGACGATGGTCTGCAGGGTGTGGACCTTGTCTCCGGGGACGATGCGCTCGGGACTGTATCCGCAGAAGAAGTCTACGTTGAACTTGAAGCCGGACGCACGCTCGAGCGCCGGCACGCAGACCTCCTCGGTCGCGCCGGGATAGACCGTCGATTCATAGATGACGACCGCGCCTTTCGGCATGACCTTGCCGATCGACTCGGAGGCACGCACCAGAGGGCTGAGATCGGGCCGATTGGCATCGTCGATCGGAGTCGGAACGGTTACGATGAAAATGCCGCAGGATTTCAGATCATCCAGGCAATTCGAATAGGACAAGAGCTTGGCCGACCGAAGCTGCTCGTCCCCGACCTCGAGCGTGGTGTCTCGTCCGCCACGAAGCTCGTCGATGCGCTTCTGATTGATGTCGAAGCCAACCACCTTGCGGTGCGCCCCGAAGCCTGCTGCAAGCGGAAGACCGACGTAACCCAGTCCGATGACGGCGATCGTCGCTTCATCGACCATTTCGCCTAGCGTCTTATCAGTGGCCTTGGTCAAATTTGCCTCGAGACTCTAAGGTCGAACCTGCGACGTGTCCGCACTCATTCCAACGCCACGTACCACCCGGCCCAGCCCACGAGTAACGGCCCTGATACCAGGATGAGAGGAGAAGAACAGCCTCTCCCGGACAGCCGCCGCCAACCTTGCTCCTGGCGGGGTATGCCGAAACGTTTGCAAACGACGCCTGCTCTAGCCCTATCGAGAAAGCTTGGCCAGCGGAAAATTCTCCACTGGAAAACACCTTCGCGCGGCGCATTCTGGACGTGCGCGCCT
>ERZ761609.1133-NODE-1133-length-25449-cov-10.962196_pt1 | contig 25449 bp, 17 predicted proteins | sample MGYA00511163_ERZ761609 | MGnify/ENA primary metagenome ERZ761609 (study PRJEB28899, sample SAMN02445070) | bioreactor sludge metagenome | biome: EBPR sludge | place: Australia: Brisbane, Thorneside Wastewater Treatment Plant | collected 2011-12-16 ... | reverse complement strand
GTATTCGGCGGGCGGGGTTTTCCGGCTGTCGAACATGGCGCGCAGCTGCCCGGCCGCCTCTTCGGTCACCGCGCGCAGCGTCGCATCGAAGGCCACGACATCGCGGCGCCGGGTCTCGCCATAAAAGAGCGCCCCTTCCGGCACGGCCCGCCCGGTCATCTCCTCAAGGCACAGGGCCTGCGCGCAGAGCTGCACCTCGTCAGCGCGATGGGCCTTGGGTTTGCCGCGCTTGAACTCGATGGGGAACGGCGTTTCGCCATCGGGTCCGGCGTGAAATTCAACCACATCAACGATACCGCCAAGGCCCAGCCGGGCCGAGGCGACCGGCAGGGACGACACGCGGCGCACGCCCCTGGTGCGCCGCCCCGCCGGCTTGTCGACCACCGCATGCAGAACTTGACCTTCGGCTGTGAAACGGTTCTCGCTCCACAGCCGTTCAAGATGAATCAGCCCGGCCTGACGCGGGCAATAGACCACATGCTGGAGCGCCGAGATCGGGATCGGGTCCGCTGGCTCCATGGCTTAGATCAGGCGCTGGATGGTGACTCCCTCGGGCAGGTCGGCATCATTGACGACAACGGAATAATCGCCATAGCGCCGGGCTGGCGGGGCGTTGTCGCCGCCGATGGTCCGCTGGACATCCACCCGCTCGAACAGATCATGCGCATGGGCGCGGCCCAGCGCATTGTCATGCCGGAAGACCACCAGTTCGCGCGCCGCCATCTCGCCCCGCGCGGCGGAGCGGTCATGCTCGAACATGTTTTTGAGCGCTTCCCACAACAGATCGAGATCGCCTTGCGAAAAGCCGGTCCGTTCCGCCAGCTTGGCGTTGATGAAACCGTGAACGCGATAGAGCCCATAAGGCACGATGTGCTTGCGGCCCATGGTGCGGTTTTCGCGCCGCTCGTCGCCGTCTCCCTCGTCGCGCTTGGCTTTCTCGTCGGGCGTCGTCGCCGCCATGCGGGTAATCGAGATTTCCGCCGGCACAATCGGCTCAATCGAGCGGGCGAAGGCGAACTGCACCGGTCCCCGCACCTGCCCGCAATTGATGCCGGTGCTCATCACCGCGCCGAACGTGCGCACATCAAAGAAATTGTCGCACATGAACTGGCGAACCTTGATGGCCTCCTCGTCGTTCTGCGGATTAAGCTTCTTTTCCTTGGCGACCTTGTCCTTGTCCGGCCGGATGGCGGCATAGGCGAGGCGGTGCTTCTCGTTGAGGATGGCGCCTTCGGACACATAGATGGCAAAGCCCGCCTCGCCGGAGCGGGCGATCTCGGCATAATTGCGCACCTTGCGTTTCAGGCTGACATCGCTGACGAGGCCATGGTTGGTCTCGGGGTCGAGGCGCGGCATGTTGCCGGCGTCGGGGTCGCCGTTCGGGTTGCCGTTGGTCACCTCGAACAGATAGACGAAATCATAACGGTTCTGGATCGGCGACATCAGTGGCTCCCGGTCTCGGTGGCGGCTTCGGACGAATCCTCGTCCTTCTTGCGGAAAAACACGTTCTTCTGGTGATAATAGCCGACAGCGAACAGCGACTGTTCATCGGCGTTCAGGGCCGTCGGAAACGGATCGCCGGCGGGGTCGAACACCGCCATGATGGCGCCGATCTGCTTTTCGAGCACGACGGCATAGCCCGGCTTGTCGCGCCGGAGCTTGCCCAGATGGTTGGCCGATCCCCGGTCCAGCACCGGAAAGACCTTGCGCGGCGTTGCCGAAGCCGCGCCGTAGAACTTGTCGCGGATCGTCGCGTTGATGCCGCCGAGCGCAGCCGATTGCACCTGCTCGTAAACGGCGAACAGGCGGCCGAGCAGATAGCCCCTGTTCTTGTTGTCAGGATCGAATGACACGGGAACCTTCTTTCCTCTGGTGATCAGGCCGGCCTTGAGAATGGCGGCGCGCAGGGCATCGACGCTCTTGTCGGCGCGCACCCGCATCAGCAGCGTGGCTTGCAACGTCAGCGGATAGGGCGTTCCGGCCAGAATGGCGCGCAGCCACTCGCCCGCCAGGTTGGGCGGCACATTCTCGGTCTTGCCCTGGGGCGCAAGCTCCTTCAGGCCCATCCACAGCGGCGTTGGAAAGGTACGCGGCGGCGGCTCGATCCGCATCGCCTCGGTATGCTGCGCCAGCCGTGCGGCGATCGCGCCGAAGTCATCGTCGAACCAGTAGCGCACCGACAGCCGCGCCGCGTTGGGCGCAAGGCCCAGCACATGAAAGCGGATGCCCGCCGCCAGCTCGGGCCGCGCGGTGATGGAGCATCCCTCGCGCAAGGCCTCCAGCATCGGCCGGATACGATCCTTTTCCTCAACCGCCTCGTCATGTTTCGGCTCCTCGCCGCCCATGACCAGCGCGAAAAACATCTCTGCCTCGACCGCCCGGTTGGCCTCCTCGCAATCGGCCCAGAACACGGTCGAGGCATCGCCGATCTGGATGCGGTTGCGGCTGTCGCGCGCCAGAAACTTGTTGAGGACGGAGGTATAGGCCGCCGTAGCCGCCTCGGAGACGGGCGCGTTGTCGCCCTGTTCGTGCCCATAGGAGGTGAACGCGTCGGCATTGAAGGAGACAATCGAGGCGCCGGCCGATTGCGCACCCCAGACCCCCTTGATCGAGGGATGCAGCCGGGCAATCGGCGCGCGCTCGCCGCTGACAAGGCAGCGGGCTTCCGTTGCCCCTTCCGGCGATGAGAGGCGCGCCCACAGGGCCCGCGCCGCCGCCCGGTCGTGCAGGAAGAAGTTGCTGCGATAGTCATGCCCGAGGGAAAAAACCAGATTCTGGTCCTTCATCTCCTCGGGCCAGCCGCGTTCGGCAAATTGCTCCGGCGTCCAGCCATCGAGAAACCGGAGCAAGGCGACAAGGCCGGGATCGTCCGCGCCGGCCAGCGTCTCGCGATGGTATTCGACAAAGGCGGCATGCTCCTGCGCCGTGCGCTTGCCATCGCCCGCGGTCACGCCCAGCGCATAGGCCGTCTTGTCCCAGAGATAGTTGGGAAGTATTGCAACTGTTCGCTTGGCCGGCTGCGGCACGTAAAGACTACGGGGCACCCTCTTCCTGCCCGTCGCCGCCCGCAGATCAATCGGCGCGCCAACCACCTGCCCCGCTTCGTCCAGCACGATCAGAAACGAAATCTGCTGGCTGGAGTAGCCGAAGGGCGGCGCTTCCCCGGTGGCGGCCAGCCGGTCATAGGCCTTGGCGAGGGATTGCAGGATGGTCACCTCAGCACCTCCGGCGATCCGGGCCTCGGCACGCGCATGACGCCTTTTTCCAGCCTTGCCCGGAAGAACATCGAGGAGCGGTCGCCGGCATGGTCGATATCCCAGAGCATCAGCCCGAGATCGCGATCCTCGACGATGGCCGCCGGCAGTGGCGCGCCGGCCTCCAACAACCGGAACCGCGCCGGAAACTCCCGCGTGCCGAGACACGGCTGGTGGAAGCACTGGCCCTTCTCGGCCCGGCGGCGGAAGGTGTCGATATGCTTGGCCGGGTTGTCGTCCGGCCCTGCCCTGTCCGTCATCTCGAACTCCGCCTCGATGACATAGGCGACATCGGCCAGAACCGTCGCGGCGCGCTGCTGGCGCGCATCCTCGATCACAAGGTGAAGCCCGGCGAGACTGCCGGCGTTCATCGCCCGTCTGGCCAGCCCGGCGGAGGCCTTCTGCGACACCTCGTTGCGGCGGATCGATTCAAACCGGATCGGCTTGAGCACATGAATGGCGGTGACAACCCAGCGGATCGCCGGCTTCCAATGGATCGCCTCAAGAATGCCCCGTGCCGCGGAAGGCGTCATCACGTCATAACTGACACGCTCGACCTTGAGTTCCGGCCGCGTGAAGCAGGCGTGGTCTCCGGAAACGAAAAGTCGAACACCAATACTCATGAATAGTCTCTCAATTGCAGAGTATTTCGTAAATTTCAGATTATTAGTTGTTCAATGGCAACATATTCTGCGTTTTCCCACAAGAGCCCGACCTCGGCCGTGTAGATGTTATCCACCATCAGTTGCAGGAATTGATCGCCATAGAGATCGGGCGCAACCGCCTGCACTTTGCCGTTCTTGAGCAGCAATTGCCGCGCTTTCGGCGGGATCTGCACGATAAACGGCTGCAACCGGCGCGCGATGGCGCCAACCGCGGCATTGGGACGCAGCAGGTCGGCGAGCTGTTCCTTCGCGTCCGCGTCCCGTGGAACGATCACCGGCGCCATGCCGCTGTCGATCAGCCGGAAGCGCTCGCCGACGCTGCGGAAATCGAGGCTGATGTCGCGTCCGGAGAGGCGGAAGGCCTCGCGCACGGTTCTGGTGTAGGTGTCCCCCGCCAGCTTGCGCAACTGGTCGAGACCATCGCCCTTCACCCAATACACCTCGTTGAAATAGGCCTTCAGCGTGTCCAGCGACAGGGCATCGTCGTTGTCGGCCCGCGCGCGCTCAGCAGCCGCTGCAAGTTGCCCGATGTCGCCCGGCGGTTTCACATCGGTCGGCCTGAACACCGTGACGATGCTGGCCTCGACAGGCCTTGTCCCTTCCCGGTTGCAGCGGCCAGCGGCCTGATGCACCTGATCGAGACCGGCCTCCGCCCGCCAGACGCGCGGAAAATCGAGATCGACGCCGGCCTCCACCAGCGAGGTCGCGATTACCCGGCACGGTTGCCCCTTGGCCAGCCGCATGCGGATCGCCGCCAGAACAGCCTTGCGGTCAAAGGCGCATTGCCGCGTCGTCAGATGGATGAGGCCATCCAGCCCAGCGGCCTGCCCTGCCCGGTAGAGGTCAAGCGCATGGCCGCGCGTGTTGACGATCACCAGCGCCTGCTTGTGCGCCGCCAGCGCCTCCACCAGCGCGCCATCCTCCGTCGCGCCGGCAAAGTCGAGCGTTACCCGGCGCATGCGGCGGGACAGGGCCTTCGGATCTGGCGCCAATTCACGCGCCTCGTCGATGCAAAAGCCGCCGGCAAAGCCATCGCACGCGCGCAGCGCCGGCTGTGTCGCCGTGCACAGGACGAGGGAGGCGCCATAGTTGCGCGTCAGTTCATCCAGCGCCGCGACCGACGGCTTGAGCAACTCACGCGGCAGCGTCTGCGCCTCGTCCAGGATGATGATGCTCCGCGCGATGTTGTGCAGCTTGCGGCAGCGTGACGGGCGGTGGGAAAACAGGCTTTCCAGCAACTGGACATTCGTGGTGACCACGATCGGCGCGGCCCAGTCCTCCATGGCCAGTTGCAACTTTGACTTCTGCGACCGGTCGCGGAGTTTGTTTTCCGCCTCGGCAGTGTCCAGCGCGATGTTCGAGTGGTGTTCGAGGACAAAGTCGCGCCCCAGTTCATCCTGCCCCAGAGCCTTGCGGAAGACCGCCACGGTCTGGTCGATGATCGAGGTGAAGGGGATGGCGACGATGATCCGGTCGAGCCGGTGCTGGCGCGCATGGCGCAGGGCAAAGGCCAGCGAGGCCAGCGTCTTGCCGCCACCCGTCGGCACCGTCAGCGTGAAAACGCCGCGCGCCTCCTCCGCCTTGCCGATGACATGGGCCAGAATGGCGTCGCGCTCGGCGTTCACCGCGCCGGTGGTCGCGCGCAGCCCGGCAAGATGCGTATCAAGCCGGGCGATCAGCGTATCGACGTGATCCCCGAGGCGTGGCCAGTCCCGATCCGCCGTCGCTTCGCCGCGCGCGACATAAAATCCCTCGGTATCGAGACGGTCGGCATCAACCAGACAGGAAAACACCATCCGCCCGAGAAAGGCGAGCTGGAAGGCGCTGATCCGGTTGTCGGGCGACCTTGCAAGCGCTGGCCACACATTGTCAGTTTCCAGAGCGAGTTCTTCTTTCCAGACCGGATCGAGCGGAGGAGCGGCGGCCTCGACGAAACACGCCAGGCTGTTGTCGCCGAACCGGTCAAACAGGCCGGCGTGATGACCGGCGATGGCGTGGGCGACGATTTCCCAGGCCAGCGCGCCGGCGGGGTCCTTTCTCTCAATGCAGGCCTGCACCTCAGCCAGCGCAAGACGCGCACCCGCATCGGCATGAGGCACCGGTTCCGTGCTTTGCCCGGTGATGCGGCGCTGAAACGGCGCAGTGTACTTTCCAAGATCGTGCAGCAGCCCGGCCAGCGCCGCCATGCGCCCGGCGCCGAACTTGTCGCCTCGCTCTGCCGCAAGGCGCGCGACGGCGACAAGATGATCGGCCAGCAACTGCCAATCCCGGCGCGAAGGATCCGGCGTGGAATGGGCAAAATACCGGGGCGCTGCCGCGCTGCTGTTCATGTGCCCTTGCTCCTGATCAAGGGCCGAAGAAACCACCGACGATGGTTCCGAACAAGCCGATTCATAGGGCGTCAAAGCCGAGCAATACCTGTTCTTCGATCATTTCGGCTGGCCTGAAACGGTGAGACATGGGTCATCGGCCTGCCTCTGCTGTCCACCGTTCCCCAGCGGGGTAATGATGAGCCCATGAGGATGGATCAAAGCCCAATTGCGGTATTAACATATTGATCCATCTATATTTTTATACTCATGTCATTCAATGGTTTTCGACCACGGATTGATGAGCCGAACGCCGGCTTTCTCAAAGTCAGCAATGTTTCGGGTGACCACAGCCATTCCATGAACGAGCGCCGTCGCAGCAATCAGCGCATCGCGTTCAGATCTCGGGTCCGGCACATGCAAAGCTGCACAGCGGCGCGCGACATCTGCGTCAATCGGCAATATCCGCGACGCAAACTCCGGTAAGACTTGTCCTTCAAGCCAGCAGCGCAGAACAGCGCCTTGCCTGGCGTCCCGCCGCTCGGCGAGCATAATGCCCTGTTCAAGCTCCAGAACGGTAATCGCAGAGATGAACAATGTGCCGGCGTCTACGCTACCTGCCCAGGCCACGAGGCCCGGATCCGCCTTGCCGGCCCGCGCCTTGCGCAGCTCCGAAACGACATTCGTATCGAGCAGAAACATCAATCAAAGGCCGCCGGACGCGATGCCATCATCGCCCTGGGCGGATCAAAATCGACGAGATCGGCTTCCCCCATGGCAAGGACATCGATGATGCGCCGATGTCCCAACAGGCGACGGTAGTCTTCAATGCTCAGCAACACATGCTGTGGTTGACCCCGGTCCGTGATGAACACCGGCCCCGACTTGGCCGCACGCTTGGCGCGGCTGGCGTCCTGATTGAATTCGCGGCTGCTCATCGTCGTTGGCATAGTGATGCCTCCATCAAAGTAGGCACGTTACTACATTTCTCTTGGAGCTTCAATCGTTCGCCCCAAAATGACATGATGCTGATTTCCAGTTAAACAACGCTAAGGCACGAACGTGCGGTGAAAACTGTCATGCCACCGTCGGATTAGGCAGCAAGGCTGCTGATCGCAGCAAAAGCGATTGGGACAAGGGTTTGGGAGGGGCCGAAAATATTTTCACGCATCCCCCCTGCCCCGCTTCGAGGTCCTGAGCCGGGTGTTGATCAGCGCCATCAGGATCGGCCCGACGGAGAACTCTCCGGAGCGCTTTTTCTCAGTCAAACTGCGCAGATACCCGCCCGGGAACCGGATTTCATCGCCCTTCTGCAGGATCGCCGCGACGACGATCGAGGCTTCGACGACACCCATGGTTTCCGTTGCATCGCGCCAGGCGTCGGGCGAAATCCCCAGCATCGCCCGGACAAGGGCGGCGGTTTTCAGGAACGCGGCCCAGTTGGCAATGCTGAGTTTGCCGTCAGGAACGCCCCCTGCCCCGTGCCCTGCGTATTCGACGATATCCGGACAAGCCTGAAGCACCATGCCGAGCGGGGTTCCGGGATCGCGCCGTGATTCAGACCCGGCTTCCGGCTCCGAGACCACCCTCCCCTGCCCTTCGGATACGATCTCGACGGTTTCGCCGCTGTCTTTCTCGAAAGCAGGTTCAAGATCATAGGGTTCAGTGTTTGAATTCTGTTTGTGAGGATCAGATTGAGCCTCATTGCAGCTTGAATCTGAGGATTTGACGAAAAGTTCCAGGTGCTTGGCGATCTCCGTGGCCATCTCTTCGAGAGCCGTGGCGCTTGCGAGCAGCATTTCGGTCGCCGCGGAGCGTTTCAGGTCCCCGACAAGCTCGAGATAGGTCGCGTGCAGGCTCGCCCAGTCGCCCGGAATGCCCTCCTCGATGCCCAGCGCGATCAGCTTGGTGATGTCGCGGCGGGCAAGGGTGACGCGCTCGCGCGCCAGCCGCAGCGCTTTACGCTCCGCCTGAACCTCGGCCGCCAGCTGCTCGAACTCTTCCGCGCGAGCCACGAGGGGCGTCAGGTCAAACCCGAAGGCTTCACTGATCTCGCCCCCCTCCCCGCGCCGCGCATAACGCTTGCCGTTGGGGCTGTCGCGGCGGATGACGATGCCGGCGTCCACCAGGATGGCCAGATGCCTTTTCAGGGTCGCCAAGGCAACGCCGTGCGCTCGCGCGGCAAGCTTGGCGTTTGAGGGAAACACCACCAGCCCGTCGCCGGCCGTCATCGTCGTCTCCTGGTGGAACGACAGCAGCGCGTTCAGAACCGCAATCGCCCGATCCGGAATCCCGAGCTTGTCCTTCGCCTCGGTCAGCGCCTGCACCACCTTCCATTTGTGGACGGTCCTCTCCGGCGCCTCGCTCTCGAGCTGTCGCACCCGCGCCTGCGTCGCCAAAACCCCAAGCGAGATCGTTCGCCGCCCGAAGGGCGTCGTTGCCAGTCCATGTGCCATCGTCTTTGCCCTTCAATCAGGCAAAAGAAATCCGGCCGCCAAAACGACGGTTGTCCCAACGGGACTCTTGACAGCGATTCGCGGAAGTGGGATTCTCAAGCTACCACACTGTGAGAAGGGCTTCCGGCGGAAACGTTGGGGGCCTTTTTCTTTTGCTCGGTTTGCTCCTCAGAATTGAGTTTGAACTCTACGCAACGCCTAAACTTTCAATGCCGCCAGCATCAAGGATGCTCACCCTTGGCTTTAAAGGCAGCGTACATATTGGGCAGTTGATCAGCCACGAACTGCCCAAACTTCGGTGCGGCTCTCTCATCGATTGACAGAACGCAGGCAGCCTCGCCTTGATCGATCTGCGCAACACGGACCCCGTCAGCCGACACCCATTTTCGACTTTTCGTCATTGGTTTGGGACGAGAAACCAGCGCATCAAAGATCTTCTTGAAGCGTTCATCGGACGAACATGCGCGGAAACCGTCGGAAGAGGTCAAAGATGCGATGATTTTCTCTGCTCGGGCGCCACTACTCAGATCTACAAGCGCCAACCAGCGAGGCCTTCCGGCCTTTGGTGCAGGGCCAATCGCCTGCACGAGATCATGAGAAATGGCTTTGGTCACAGAGATGAGCTTGGAAACTTCAGTCTTATCGACATCCAAGGCAGCCATTATTGCAGCTCGATCAATACCGCGCTCTTCGAGCCGATGGGCAAACAGCGCCCGTTCGATAAAGGACAGGTCCCTTCGCGCACTGTTTTCTTGCCCTTGGGCAACAAACAGTTCTCTGTCGGTCAACTTACGCACGACAGCACGAACCTTGCAGCCAATCTCACGGCAAGCCGCAACACGTCGATGCCCGTAAGCAACCTGATAGCGTCCCGAAATTTCGGGATGTGGACGAACTAAAATCGGAACCTGCTGGCCATTTTCGCGAATTGCGTGAACCAGCGCCGCATGATCATCCGCGTTACTCTCAAGCCGATCTTGCAGATCGGATGCATCAATATCCGCAGGATCAAGCTCTACTATGGCAGCACCAGAGGCCACCAGATCCTGAGCTGTTTGAAGCTCATTGTGAAACTGGTCCAAAGAGCGAGAAACGGCACCAATTGCACCCGCAACAACCCGCTCGGGTTTCGGCGGGACGACGGTTTCAACGGGTAGCGTAGGTGCCGAGTTGGCACGTGCCAACCCGGCACCCAGCATCGCTCTGCGCAGATCTTTTTGTGAACTCATGTGCGTCCCCAAGCTTGACGGATCAGCGCTTCAATCTCGCCGTTCACCGCATCGAGAGATTCAACCGCGCGGTCATATGTCGAGCGCGTGAAGAACTCACGGCCGACTTCATAGAGGGTCTGCTTGCTAAGTCCCGCATCAGAGACTGCCGTGGATTTCAGCATTGGGTGGGTAAGAACACGGTCTTGGAACATGGAGCGCATGAATGCGACCATCTTCGTCTGCGGAGCATCAGACGGCTCATAGCGCGTCACTAGATACCGGATGAAATCGTATTCCAACCGCCCACCAGCCTTGCGGACGACAGCGAGGAGGTCAGCAGTCATCAGGAGAAACTGACACATGGACATGACGTCAAGCATCTGCGGGTGGGCAGTGATAATTAGGCCCGTCGCGGCGCAAAGCGCACCAAGCGTCAGGAACCCGAGCTGCGGAGGACAATCGACAACAACGACATCGTAGTCATCCTGCGCGGTTGCCAGAGCCTGGGCGACACGAGCAAAAAACAAAGGCCCGGTCCGCTTTTCCCCCAAAGCACGCGGAGTATCGTGTTCGAACTCCATCAACTCGAGATTACCGGGTATCAGATCCAAGCCGTCGAAGTAGGTCTTGCGAATAATCTCGCTCAGAGGGCGCTGGTGCCCGTCGTAACGGATTGCACCGTATAGCGTCTCATTGGCACCTACGTCGAATTCCGGCTGGAACCCATGCAATGCCGTAAACGAAGCCTGCGGATCGAGATCTATCCCCAAGACCCTATGACCTTGCAAAGCAAGGAATTGCGCCAAGTGGGCGGCAGTGGTGGTCTTGCCTGAACCGCCCTTGAAGTTCGTTACGGCGAGAACCTGAAGTTTCTCATGTTTTCGGCGATGACGGATATATCCTTTGCCCGGCTTTGATGCCTCCAAAACACGGCGCAACTCGTTAATTTGCAGCAATGAATAGGAGCGGCGACCAGCGACACCGATATCTGGTTGAGGCCCCTCCCCCGCGATGGAAAGCTGCCGGAGATACCCATCGGTTACACCGATCAACCGCGCGGCTTCTCCCGAGGAAAAGCGCCTCAATTCCTTTTGTGAAGTCGGAGGAAAGAGAGAATCGCGCAATGATCGCAATTGCCCGGAGAGGCTCTGACCATCGCTAGCAATGATGTCATCCGGGTGGAGAGTCATGCGTGACGCGCTTCCATCATGTTAATACGGGCCGATGATCCAGTTACGGCTGCAAATCACTTCGGCCACCGCTCGCCGTTAGAAATGCCAGAAACGTCGATTCGCGCAACAAATAAAGGGTTAACAGGCGTTAACCTCTTCCAGCTTACAGATGTTGGCAGATGCCAACTCACGGCGCGAACCGCTCGCCTTTCGGCGAGCGGTCCTGCCCTTTCCGGCTCAGTGCCGGGTGCGGGTGTTGGTCTTGCGGGGGCGGTTCCAGAGGAGGTCGAAGCCACCGTCGCGGTTGACGACCAGGTTGGCGAAGATCGGCTTGGGCAGGCTCGGATCGTCGATGCGGACCTGATGGTATTCGGTGCCGGACTTCTGCGAGGTCTTGGCCCAGGCCGCGCCGAGTTCGGTGTCACCGGCGTAGAGGCGGAAGGACGGAGCGTTCTTGGCTTCGCTTTCGACCGGCTCGAAGGTCGCTTCGGTGTTGAGGGTGAGGGTCTTGATTGCGCCCTGGAGGAAGCCGTCCTTGGCCAGAGAGAAGGTGCCGATCGTCGCCATTGTAAGTCTCCATCTGTTTGATCTCAGGTCGCGCCTCTCGCGTTCCTGATGGCGATCTAAAGACCGGGGGCGAAGCGACCGGCACCCGCAGGGCCGGAACATCGTGGAGGACGGACTTCACCCAAAAACTTGGTTCGCGATGCAAAGGCGGGTTTACCCGCCGGCGGAAGTTTTTTGGTGAGGGCCGTTGCCGCGTCGAAGCGAGGATGCCCCGCATCCGGCCTCCGGTCAGATCAGCCCATCTGGACCGCGGGAGGAGCACTGCACATCCAGACAGATCGGAGACCATAGCGATGACGGCACCATGGAATGCCCGGGATGGCTCTTCCAGATGCAAACACCCGTGCCCTTGCAGAACAGGCAAATTCGGACAGCAATTGCGGGTGAGCACCCTGCTCTATCACTCGCCTGCCTGCGGACTATCGCTAAGGTGGCCAATGCGCCGAAACCAGCAGGAAACGCCACCAATCCACCCATGGCTGATTGGTGAGCCGCCCGGCCAGCGATCCCGTGCTGTTCAGGTTCAAAAGAGAGTTGGACGGAGACCGTCTGCCTCCGACCTCGCGGCACCCTGCCCTGTCAGCTGGCAACTGCCGTGCGATGGGCCGCACCGAAAGGCGTGCGGTTCATCGGGAATGCCCAAGACGAGCAAAGATCACGTTGGGCCATGACTAGCGATACAAACGGTGCTGCTTTGCCGCTGAGCGCAGATTTGCGCCCGATAATCAGGTCCGGGCATTGCTCCTGCAATGCTGTCCGTCAAAGCGACGACGACACAACCAAAGCCCCGCCAAAGGCAGGGCCGGGATGGTGTCCGGTGTTTTGGTGATAAAACGGAAATGGGGCCTCACGCCCCCTGCCCGCACTTCCAGACCGGGATTCCGAGCTTGCGGGCCTTTTCGCCGAGATTCTCGACGATCCCGGAACCGGGGAAGAGGATCAGCCCGATGGGAAGGGCTTCGAGAAGCTGGTCATTGCGCTTGAACGGCGCGGCGTTGCGGTGCTTCGCCCAATCCGGCTTGAACACGACCTGCGGCACTTTGCGGTTCTCGGCCCAGCAGGCCGCGATGCGCTCTGCGCCACGAGCGCCACCGCCGTGGAGCAGCACCATATCGGTGTGCTTGGCGCGCGTCTTGTCAAGGATGCCCCAGATCTTGGCGTGGTCATTGTAATCCGTGCCGCCGGCAAAGCCGATGCGATGGCCGGCCGGGACCAGCACGGTGGTTTCGGCGACCTTCCGGGCGTTGATGAAGTCACGGCTGTCGATCATGGCCGATGTCAGGGCCCGGTGATTGACGAGGGAGCCGGAGCGCGGGCGCCAGCTCGAGCCTGTCTCGATGGCGAAGAGGTTTGCGGCAGTGTCCCGGAAATATTCGAAGGCGTTGCGGCGCTCGATCAGCGACATGCCCTGAGAGGTGAGGCGTTCGAGTTCGACAGACCTCACCTCGGACCCATCCTGCTGCGCCTGAGAATTGCGCTGCGCCATCTCGTTGTCATCGAGCAAGCGGCCCATGCGTTCGGTCTGGCGGTGAAAGAGGTTGGTGACGCCCCAGAGGAGATCAGAGAGATCGGCTTCCAGACGTGTGTCGGCGAAGAGGCCTGTGGCGGCTTCGAAGATCACTGTCAGCGCCTGTTCGGCCGCTTCGGAAGAGGGCAGGGGACGTGCATCGCCATCCTCTTCCAGCGGGCGATAGCCGTGGAGCTGGAGTTCCTCAAGGAGGTGGGAAGAGGGTGACACTTGTGTTTGGGTGCTTCCGCCATGGGTGAGTTCAGGATCATGATACATCGAATTGTCGCCTTTCCGGTCGACCCCGCATCCGCGCGGGGCCTTGACGGGCGATAAACGGGCGCAGGGGCGGAACGCCTGCACCCCACCGGGGCCGGAACGAAGAGGAGGACCGCGCCAGCGGTTGCAGGGGTTACGAACCTGTGGCCCGATCGACCGTCTCTCCAAGGCCCGGGATGCGAGGGCCCTGAGACCGGCAAGGCGAAGGGGGTAGGACAGGGGCCTGAACGGAACCAATGGCAGAGGTTAACGAAGGGTTAACGCCCTCACGCCGCAAGGACCGGCGGCCACTGTCGCTGGATTGTGGCGGTGAGCACTTCCCTTCCGAGCTGGCGCAGATCGGCGTTGAAGTCTTTTAGCACGGGCCTGAGGATTGTCACGGATATGCCGGCGTCGGAAGCTCTGGCTGCCAACCTCCGTGCCGCCCTGATCCCGGCAGGGTCGTTGTCGCGTGCAACGATGAGATGCCGCACCCATAATGGCAGGATGAACCCGGCGAGGTGCGATGCCGAGAGCGCGGCAACAAGCTCGACGCAAGGGGCGAGACCCGCGTCGGGGGCAGTTGCAGAGATCACATTGCGAAGTGACAGGACTGTTTCGACGCCCTCCCCGATCAGGAGGATACCGGAACGATGCCCCGAACCGCTGTTCCGGAGCGTGTCACCGTGGCGAAGCCACGCGCCGTTGCCGTGGAGATGCCCGAGCGAACGTCTGGGATCGCCGAGGCTGGCTTTCCCACCTCCCGGAGCCAGCCATGTCCGCTGGATACCCCTGAGGCCACCTGAGGCATCTCTGACGGCCGCGAGCAGGGCAGGGTGGTAGGTAATTTCGCCGGTCTGGAAGTCACGATACTCAAGGCTGGGATGGAACCTGAGATCGGCTGGGTAGGGCGGCAGGAGGCAGCGAGCCCTCAGGTAAGCCTCTGCAACCGTCCCGGCCAACGGCAGCCCCTCCGACCAGATTCGGCGTGCAATGAATGAGGTATCGGCTCGGGCGTTCCGCTGTCGCTCACGGGCGTAGCCATCTTCGTGGATCCGCTCAGGCATCCCAAGAACGGGCATTCCGAGGAAGCGGCGGGCTTCGGTCAATGTCTCTGCCAAAGTCCGATGGCCCTCACGCGCCGCGATGAGGTCGAGGAGATCGCCGTGCTCATCCGTGGCGCTATCCTGCCACTTTCCGCGCGCGCCCTTGCCGGTTGCGGGACCGAAGAGGCGCACGAAGAGAGAGCGGCCCTTTGCGTTGGCCGTATCCCCGACGATCCAGTAGCCGCCGGACCGTCTGCCGTTGGAGAGATAATGCCGACAGACTGCCTCAACACGGTCCGCCAGTTGCACCGAGAGGTCGCGCGCCGGGGAACCGGTACGGCTTGGTTGATGATAAGACATCGGATCGCCCTCACGCAGCACTGGCGCGTGCCGAAGGCACGATGCGCAGCAGGGGATGGAGGTCGAAGAGTTTTGCGAGGATCGCCGGCGCGTCATCCCCAACAGGCACGAACAATCTCAGTTTCCACGCGATGATCTCGGACATCAGCCCAAGGGCTTTCAATCGCTGCACGTAGAGATCAGAAAACCCCGTGAGTTCGATCCGCTGACGTCCCATCACGAGCGAACGCTTCAGGACGAGACCATCGCGGAGAACAAGGCCGGTGTTGTCCTTCAAGATCGTTGTGGCCGCATCCTCGGTCGACAGGGCAGGGGCCTCGGAAAGGTGGGTTTCTTTGAGGGCCGCCGCAGTTGCTGGCGAGACCAGCCTGCCGATCAGACGCTGGCCGCAATCGGTCTGCAGGCGATAGACCCGCGTGTTCTCCTCGGGGAACTGCTTCCACACCGGCAGCAGGAGGCCGACCACCATATGGAACCTGCTCTCCGTAAATTGAGGGGTCTCGGCGACTTCATGTCCCCATGCGGATTGGAAGGAGTGTTCGCCAACCTCCCGCCATTGGGATTTCTGGAGGGCGTCAACCGTCATGACGTCCCGCTGTGTCGGGCGGATCAGGCGGACGCGGGGCGCCACAGTGCCGTCATCCAGCATCAGGCTGGTCGTCGGCATCACGAGCGCGGCGCGACCTGATTGCCGGTTGAGCATCAGCTTTGCCCTGCCATTGCTGTCGCGCTGGGCCAGAATCTCCTCGATGCCCGTGATCTGGGTGCGGTCTTTCCTGAGCAGCATCATCAATGAAGTCGTCGCGCCGCTCCCTCGATGTGTCGCGATCACTTTTTGTTCCTGCACCAGAAGGCTCTCGGCCCTGACTGTCTCGACCCCGATATCGAAGGTGCCGGCCTGCACCGCGCCCTCGACCGCCGCTTCCATCAAACTCTCGAACACGTCGAACAGCCGGTTCTGCAGCGCAATGGGCAGTGCGAGGATACGGTTGAGGAAGGTCGTGATCGGCGGAAGGTCCACGAGAAGGCTCCCATCCCTGTCCGTCAGGTTGAGGCCCGTGGCGCCTTCGAAGCGCTCGAGGGAGCAGCCCTCGACCTTCCCCGCATAGATCAGCTGGTAGAGCTGGCGAAGCGCCAGGCGGCCATAGACGGATTCGAGATTGTCCTCGGCCCGGAACATGCCCTGTCCGCCGGTTTGGCGCTGTCCCCGCGTGATCGCCCCAAGCGTGTCCAGCCTCCGTGCGATGGTGGAGAGGAAGCGCTTCTCTCCTTTCACATCGCTTGCGACGGGACGGAAGAGGGGTGGCTGCGCCTGATTGGTCCGATTGGTGCGTCCCAGTCCCTGAATCGCGTTATCCGCCTTCCAGCCAGGTTCGAGGAGATAATGGACGCGCAGGCGCTGGTTCCTGGCGCTGCGCTTGGCATGGTAGCTGCGGCCCGTGCCGCCGGCGTCGGAGAAGATGAGAATACGTTTCTGGTCACCCTGGAACGCGCGTGTCTCGCCAAGATTGGCGGAAGCGGCGCGGTTCTCGACGCAGAGGCGCTGGGAGCCATCAGGATTGGGTTTTGCGACGATGCGGCGTGATCTGCCCGTCACCTCCGCAACCATGTCCGTGCCGAAGCGCTGGATGATCTGGTCGAGCGCGCCCTGCACGGCCGGAAGGGAAGCGAGATGCTCGATCAACCTGTCGCGTCTCTCCACCGCTTCCCGCGACTGGATCGAGTTGCCATCCTCGTCGATGGCTGGGCGAGATTGCAGGTTCCCATCCGCATCGGAATAGACCTCGAAGAGTTGGGTCGGGAAAGAATGGGAGAGGTAATCGAGGACGTACTCCCTCGGTGTGATATCCACCGTCAGATCATTCCATTCCGCCGTAGGGATCTCGGCGAGCCTTCTCTCCAGTAACGCTTCGTTGGTCGAGACGATCTGGATTACCGAGGCGTGGCCCTGATCCATGTCGCTCTCGATCGCCCTGATCAGGCTCGGAACCTTCATCGCAGTGATCAGATGATTGAAGAAGCGCTGCTTGCTCGATTCGAACGCTGACTTCGCCGCAGACTTCGCATTCTTGCTGTAGGATTTGCCACCCTCGCCGGTGATCCCCGCAGCTTCCAACGCCGCATTGAGGTTGTTGTGGATGATTTCGAAGGCCGAGGCATAGGCGTCGTAGATCCGGATCTGCTCCGGCGACAGCGCATGCTCCAGCAATTCGACTTCAACACCGGCATAGGAGAGGGCGCGTGCCGTATAGAGGCCGAGGGCTTTGAGATCGCGCGCCAGCACCTCCATCGCCGCGATGCCTCCGGATTCCATCGCCTCCACGAAAGCTTCGCGCGTCGCAAAGGGCATATCGGTCGAACCCCAGAGGCCGAGGCGGGTGGCATAGGCAAGGTTGGAGACGGTCGTCGCTCCTGTCGCAGAGACATAGAGTACGCGTGCACGAGGCAGGGCATTCTGCAATCGCACCCCGGCACGTCCCTGCTGCGACGCCGCCTTGTCGCCCCGTTCGCCCTTCTCACCCGCAGCATTGGCCATGGCGTGCGCCTCATCGAAGACGATCACGCCGTCGAAGGTCGAGACGGGCGAAGCCATGCCAACCGCCGCAGAAACCGACACTGTGCTGTTCGATACGGCCGTGGGTGTTGGCGCGTTCAGCCAGTCGATGACCTGCTTGAGGCGTGAGGCCTTCACAGTTCCGTTCGGCCCCTGCCGCTCGTCTGAGCGCAGAGTGGCATAGGTCGTAAACAAGATGCCCTCGGTCAGGGTCACAGGTGTTCCCTGCTTGAACCGGGAGAGTGGCACGATCTGGAGCTTCTCCTGCCCGAGCGCGGCCCAATCGCGCTGGGCATCCTCAAGAAGTTTGTCCGACTTAGAGATCCAGAGCGCTTTCCTCCTTCCCTTCAGCCAGTTGTCGAGAACGATGCCGGCGACCTGTCGGCCCTTGCCTGCGCCGGTGCCATCTCCGAGATAGAACCCACGACGGAACTGCACGGCGTTCTCGGCGTCCTCTGCGGCGGATTCCACGCTGTCATAGGTCTCGCTGACCGTGAATGTGCCACCAAGAGGCTGGGCATGGGCCTCACCAGCATAGACAACGCTCTCGAGCTGGGCGTCCGACAGAATACCTTCCTTGATCACAGAACGGGGCAGGTGAGGACGATAGCTCGGCTTGGGCGGCGCCACCGAGGCCATGGCGGCGGATTGCACGAGGACGGTGGGATGGGGCTTTGAACCCTCGATGACGATGGATTGCACGGCATAGGGTTCGTACAGCCCTGCCTCGAGCACATCGACCGAGGGCACCGACCAGTCGCGCGTGGCGTAGCCAAGTTCCATGGCCGCAGACGGCGCAGGGGAGGAGGCGCCTGATCCGACGGCCGCCGGTGTAGGGAGTAGGTTCAGCGAAGATTGATCGATCGCGGGCTGTGGCCGACAGGTTGCTGGATCGGTCGTACCAGCCAGATCGGAGTCAGCTCGATCAGCGCCCTCAACGGCTGTATGGCCTATGGCATCTGCTGCCTTAAGCCGCAGCTGTGCAGGCAACGATACGGCAGCCACCGTTTCGGCACGATCCGAAGTCATCGCTGCCGAAGGCGTGGGATGCGGCTGCGGCACACGCCGGAACGCTGAAAGACGTGGAGCTTGAGTCAAGGGGAGGGCATCTGGCGTCGGAGACATTACAGGTGCAGTCACCAGGACAGCCGGTTGCTCAGCGGGCGCATCGGTCCGAAGCCGGGGAGGGACCAGTTCTTCGACGCGCTCCAGCAGCTCCTGCAAAGTCTGAACAGCGACCACAGGCACCGGGAACACGTCCGATTTTGCCGCCGGAATCTTGTCGAACACCGTGAGGCGGCTTTCGACATCCGTCCCGTGCCGCCGAAAGAACCCGCGTCGCATCGGGATGGTGGCGACCAGCGTTGCAGTGCCCTGGAGCTTCTCGAATGCAGAGCGCCAGCTCCTGGAATAGGGTGAAAAGCTCTCAGCCGTGATCGCGACTAGGCGCCCGTTGGGTTCGAGGCGCGCCATAGCAGATCGGATGTGCTCGAAAGTAGCGTCGGGATGTCTGCCCTCAATCAGCGGTGACGCCGAGAAGGGCGGGTTCATCAGGATTACGCTGGGACGGATGCGGGCGTCGAGGCGGTCGTGGATCTGCGCGCCGTCATGGCGCGCGACAGAAACCTTCGGGAACAGCGCCTTCAGAAGGCCATGGCGTTCCCCAGCCCATTCATTAAGGGCGAGGGTGGCGCCAGCAATCTCGGCGTGGATCGCCAGCATCCCGGTCCCGGCCGAAGGCTCGAGGACGACGTCGCCAGAACGGATGCCGGCGGCACGCGCTGCGACATAGGCCAGCTCTATCGGCGTCGAGAACTGCTGCAGTGCCTGTGCGGCCTCCGAGCGCCGAGTCTCGGTCGGAAGCAGGCTGCCGATCTTCTCGAGGAGGGCCAGCATGAAGGCCGGGGACTTGGCGGCCCGTGAGATGGAAGATCCGAACTGTCGCAGGAACAGCAACTGCGCAACCTCAACTGCCTCATACGCATCCTTCCACGCCCAGGCGCCCGAGGCATCGGCTCCGCCGAACGCCCGCTCCATGGCGGTGCGCAACAAAGCGGCGTCGATTGCACGGCCCTTGGCAATGGATTGGGACAGGGCAGCGCCAGCCGCATGGATCGCAGCAGATCGATCAACAGTCAAACGAACAGGGTGAAATGCAGGCGCAGCAGCGCAAACCGCAACAGCGGGAGGGGTCATCGCAAAGTCTCCAGGGGTTCAGAACCAGCCCGGAAACTCTCTCTTCACATCCCGGGCTTCAGACCCCGGAAAACCCAACTCTCACACTGGACAGGAATGACGGCAAAGGGGCCGAAACCGGAATGGCAGGTTGCGATTGCCCATCCTTTATAACCAGACGCAACTCTTGCATTGCACTCGTTAGAGTGACTGGCTGTCTTTTAATGCTGATGCGCTCTGAGTGCCGCGCTTACGCCGCGCAGGAATGATACTGTCCAGCAAGCACAACGCCGGCTGCGACAAGACGCTGTGCGCCAATCAGTCGTTCTCCAACCGAGTCGACATAGTCGAACGCGCCCGTTTCAAGCGACAAGATCGAGGCATCGCCTGCCGACCCCGGCGCCAGCGTGCCGAGGTCGGGACGGCTGAGCGCTCTTGCCGGAGCAACCGTTGCCGCGCACACAACGTCCACTAGCGGCATGTCGAGGCACAGGAACTTCGACATCGTGGTCAACAGGTCGAAGGCCGGCCCCTCGATGCAAAGCGCATGCACATCGCTGGAAATGCAGTCCGGCTGGAAGGCGTTCGCCAGCATGGTGCGGGCAATCCGGAACGAGAACGACCCCATTCCATGGCCGATGTCGAAAATCACGCCGCGCCGGCGTGCATCGAGCACGTAGTCGTGAACCTTGCCGTCCGGCGTCGCCGCGCAATTCGGGAACGGTCGGAAACAATGGGTGAGCACGTCGCCCCTGCGCATCAGGGCCAGGACGTCGTGCAGCATCGGCGGCGGCTCGTCGATATGCACCATCAGCGGCATGCCGAGTTCGTCGGCCACCTGGCGGGCGATCTGCAGCGGGGCAAGGCCTGAAAACCCGCTGGCGTTGCGTCCGACACGCACCTTGATGCCGATGATCATGTCCCGGTTGGCATGGGCGACCTCGACCGTATCGATCGGCGCCATAAGCCGCATATCGCCGGATTCACCGACCATGATCCGCTTCGAAAACCCGTAGATGCCGGCGAAGGAAACATTGAGATAGGCCAGCACACGAACCGGGACACGCTCGATCACATGGGCGCGGAACCCCGGAAAATTGCCGGGCCCGGCGCTGCCGGTATCGACCAGGGTGGTCACCGCGCCGCGCCGGAACAACTGCATGGCGTCGACGCCGAGCGACGTCCCCTTGTCATAGACATGGGTGTGCAGGTCGATCAGCCCAGGCGTCACGATCCTGCCGGCCACATCGATGATCCTTGCTCCGGCCTCCGCGCTGAGGCCGGCGCCGATCCCGGTAACCCTGCCATCGCGGAAGGCGATATCCATGACCCCGTCCAGCCCCTGGGATGGGTCGATCACGCGACCGCCGCGCAAGATGAGGGTGCGGTTCATGGACAAGCCTCCGGAGCAGCCAGGATCAGGTCCGGTCAGGATACAAAACGAGCGTGTCAGATCAATCAAAAAAGTAATAACATTCCATAATTGGGGAGCGGGGCCTTAAAGCGATGGCGCGCTGCAGCGCAATAGCGACATATTGCAATGCAATAGGCGCGTGTTGATGGCTGAAGCGGGCAATGCGGCGACCTCAAGGTGCGCGTTTGGCGCTTGACACCTCGCGGCGAGGCAATAAAGTTTCAATTCTAGAATAGGAACCGCGCCAGCCGCGTCCGGCTCGCGCTCATGGGAGGGGTGTCGATGTCGGGTCTGGATAAGGAATTGTCACGCAGCGGCTGGAGCCGGCGCGATCTTGCAAAATTCGTCGCTGGCGCCGGGCTTCTTGCGACCCTGCCTGCAGGTGGCAAGGCCTTCGCGCAGGGCGCAAAGAGTGCCAATCTGGCGATGATCGGCGAGCCGCAATCGCTGGACCCGATGGCTTCGACCGCCGACCTTGTCTCGACCATCATGATGCATGTCTATGAGTCGCTCTACACCTTCGACAAGGACCTGAACGCACAGCCGATGCTGGCAGCAGCGATGCCGAAGGTCAGTGCCGATGGCAAACTCTACGAGATCGAAATCCGAAAAGGCGTGAAGCTCCACTCTGGCCGGGAGCTCGATGTCGAGGACGTCATTGCCTCGCTCAACCGCTGGATCGCGATGACCCCGCGCGGAAAATCCGTTGGCGCCAATGTTGACAAGCTGGAAGCCAAGGGCACCCATGGTCTGGCTATCTCGCTCAAGAATCCGGTGCCGGCGCTGCTCACGCACATGGCGTTGCCCTCCGGCTATGCCGCGATCATGGCGAAGGAATCGATCGCCAATCCGCTGGTCAGCTTTGTCGGTACCGGGCCTTACAAGTTCCAGGAGCGCAAGCCGGATCAGTATGTCCTCCTGACCAAGTTCGACGGTTACTCCGCCCGCACCGAAGCATCGAACGGCTATGCCGGAAAGCGTGAGGCGAAGATTGCCGAGCTGCGCTTCATCCCGGTGCCGAACGCCAACACCCGCGTAGAGGGCGTGGTTGCCGGCCAGTATCACTTCGCAGACCAGCTGCCGGTGGAAAGCTACAAGCGCATCGCCGGCACGGCCTCGGTGAAGCCCGTGCTGGTGAGCCCCTATGGCTTCCCGTATTTTGTACTCAACACCAAGCAGGGGCCTTTCGCTGACAAAAAAATTCGTCAGGCCTATCAGCTCGCGCTCAACAACACCGAGATGATGCTGGCCGCCTTCGGCGACGACAAGTTCTTCAAGGCGACCGCCGCGCATTTTCCCAAAGCTTCGCCGTTCCACTCGGAAGCTGGCGGCGCCGTCTACAACAAGGCGGACGCCGCAGCGGCCAAGAAGCTGCTGGCCGAGGCCAAGTATGATGGCTCGCCCATCCGTATCCTCAATTCCAAGCAGTATGAGTTCCACAACCGCATGGCACTCGTGATGGCTGAGAACCTCAAGGAGGCCGGCTTCAAGGTCCAGCTCGACGTCGTTGACTGGGCGACCCTCGTGCAGCGCCGCGCGGACCCGGCGGTTTACGATGTCTACGTGACCCACTCGACCTTCCTGCCCGAGCCGATGCTCTCCCCGCCGCAGTTGGGCGACGGTGCGCCGGGCTGGTGGGAAACACCGACCAAGAAGGCAGCATTGGCGGCGTTCAACGCCGAGAGCGATCCGGTCAAGCGCGGTGCGCTCTGGGGCAAAGTGCAGGAAATCGTCTACGACGAGGTTCCCTACATCCGCGTCGGAGATTTTGCTGCGCTCAGCGCCACCTCCGCCAAGATGACCGGTCTCGTGCCGATGCCATCTCCGGCCTTCTGGAACGTCGATCTGTCGTAACCCGACTCAATCACCGTCGGCACCTTTTGAGATAACGCTGCAGCGCCTGTCGCTGCAGCGGATCGTAGCGCACCTGAACAATCGGGAGGATGCATGTTCACTGCTATCACCCGCAGGCTGGCCGGAATGCTGGTCGTTATGTTCATCGTCGCAACCATGGTGTTTTTCCTGACCCGCCTTGCACCGGGCGATCCGGCTTCGTTGATGCTCGGCGATCAGGCGACAGCGGCCGATATTGCCGAGTTGCGCAAGACCTACGGGCTCGATCAGCCGCTCCTCGTGCAGTATGTGCTGTGGCTTAAGGAAGTGGCGACCGGCAATCTTGGCCAGTCGATCTTCCTGCAACGCCCGGTGCTGCAGGCCATCGGCGAGCGGGCGGAACCCACCTTCTTTCTCGCGCTGTTCTCGATCCTGATCGCCGCGCTCATCGGCATTCCCGCCGGCATTGCCTCGGCTGTCTGGCGCGGGCGGCATGCGGACCAGACCGTCAGCGGTCTGGCGATGCTGGCCGCCAGCATCCCGAGTTTCTGGCTAGGCCTGTTGTTCATCCAGTTTTTCGCCGTGCGCCTCGGCTGGTTTCCGGTGGCCGGCTATGGCGATCCCGGCGCGGGTCTTGCCCAGCGGCTCTATCACCTCATCCTGCCGGCGACCGTGCTTGGCATCGTCAATTCCGCGCTGATCACCCGCTTCACCCGGGCCAGCATGCTGGATGTGCTGAGTGAGGATTACGTCCGCACCGCGCGGGCCAAGGGACTGCCGGAGAACCGCATTGTCCTGCGCCACGCGCTGGGCAACGCGCTGGTGCCGATTGTCACGGTGGTCGGCCTCACTGCCGCGTTGCTGGTCGGCGGCGCGATCATCACCGAGACGGTGTTCGGCCTGCCCGGCATCGGCAACCTCGTCGTCTCCGCCGTGCTCCGGCGCGATTACCCGGTGATCCAGGGCGCGCTGATCGTCATCGCCGGCATCTATGTCATGATCAATTTCGCCATCGACGTGATCTACACGCTCGTCGATCCGCGTGTGAAAACCTGAGGGCGCCGCGATGGATACCACCGCGCTTCGCCTGTTTCTGAAACGGCTATTCCGGCGCAAGCTGGTGCTGTTCGGTGCGCTCGTGCTCGCCGCCGTCGTCCTCCTGGCAATCGCCGCGCCGTGGGTTGCGCCCTATTCGCCGACCGGCATGAAGGTCACCCAGCGCCTCAAGCCGCCGAGCATGGTCAACTGGTTCGGCACCGACGAATTCGGCCGCGATGTCCTCTCGCGCATCATCTACGGCGGGCGCGCCTCGCTCGGCATCGGCATGGCGGTGGTCATCGCCTCGATGCTGGCCGGCACGACCCTTGGCCTTCTCGCCGGCTATTTCCGCGCGCTCGACGGCATCATCATGCGCATCGTCGATGCGATGATGTCGCTGCCCGATATCCTGCTGGCGATCTTTCTCGTCGCCGTGCTCGGCGCTTCCGCCGGCAATGTCGTGCTGGCTCTGGCCATCGTCTACACGCCGCGCGTCACCCGTGTGGTGCGCGGCTCGACGCTGGTGGTGCGCGAACTGCCCTTCGTCGAGGCCGCCCATGTCCTCGGCGTGTCGACCTGGCGCATCCTCACCGTGCATATCCTTCTCAACGTCGCTTCACCCATTCTGGTGCAGGCGACCTTCATCTTCGCCTATGCGGTGCTGGCGGAAGCCGGCCTGTCCTTCCTCGGCGCCGGCGTGCCGCCGGAAATCCCGACCTGGGGCACGATGATCGCGACGGGACAGCAATATGCCGATCAGGCCGTCTGGGTGGTGCTGTTCCCCGGCCTGGCCATTGTCCTCTCGGCCCTCAGCCTGCAACTCGTCGGCGATGGCTTGCGCGACATGCTCGATCCCAAATTGCGGAAGGCGCTGTGATGACGCCTGCACCGCCGTTGCTGTCCATCGACAACCTCGAGGTCACCTTCCGGACGGAAGCCGGCGCCGTGACGCCGGTGCGCGGTGTCAGCCTGACGGTGCAGGCCGGGCGCACCACCGCGCTGGTGGGGGAATCGGGGTCCGGCAAGTCGGTCACCAGCCTTGCGGTGATGGGCCTGCTGCCGCGCCCCGCCGGTAGCATCAGCGGCGGCGCGATCCGCTTCCGTATGAAGTCCGGCGAGACAAGCGACCTTGCCGCGCTGCCGCCCGACGCGATGCGTCGCCTGCGCGGCAGCGAGATCGCCATGATTTTCCAGGAGCCGATGACCTCGCTCAATCCGGTGCTGACGGTGGGCGAACAGATCGCCGAACAGGTCCGCTACCACACCGGCCTGAACGCCGTCGCCGCGATGCGCCGGGCCGAGGAGATGCTTGGGCTCGTCGAAATTCCCGACGCTATTCGCCGTGCCACCGACTATCCGCACCAGATGTCCGGCGGCATGCGCCAGCGCGTGATGATCGCGCTCGCGATGTCCTGCAATCCGCGCCTTCTGATCGCGGATGAGCCGACGACCGCGCTCGATGTCACCATCCAGGCGCAGATTCTCGCCCTGATCGATCGCCTGCGCAAGCAGCACGACATGGGCGTGCTGTTCATCACCCACAACCTCGGCGTTGTCGCCGAGGTCGCCGACGACGTCACGGTGATGTATGCCGGCGAGGTGGTGGAATCGGCCGATGTCCGCACCCTGT
>ERZ761609.1132-NODE-1132-length-25477-cov-16.487412_pt1 | contig 25477 bp, 16 predicted proteins | sample MGYA00511163_ERZ761609 | MGnify/ENA primary metagenome ERZ761609 (study PRJEB28899, sample SAMN02445070) | bioreactor sludge metagenome | biome: EBPR sludge | place: Australia: Brisbane, Thorneside Wastewater Treatment Plant | collected 2011-12-16 ... | reverse complement strand
GGTCAAATCCCTCGCGCTGGTGCAGGATGGCACCGATCCCGCCTACGAAAAACAGGCCGATAAAACCGCGCCGGACATGAACGATCTGTGCGACCGTTTCTGGGAAGAGCATGTGCAGGTGCGCCTCAAGACCCGCACTGCGGCTGGTTATAAACGCGTGCTGGATAAATTCATTCGCCCGGCGCTGGGCGAAGTTCTGGTGCGCGACATCAAACGCGCCGACATCGCCGATCTGCATCACCGCATGCGCCGCACGCCCTATGATGCGAACCGCATGCTGGAGGTGATTTCCAAAATGTTCAATCTGGCCGAGATGTGGGGCTGGCGCGATGAGCACTCCAACCCGCGCCGCCACATCGCCAAATATCCCGAGCGCAAGCGGGAGCGGTATTTAACGCGGGAGGAGCTGCAGCGTCTGCTCTCCACCCTTGATTATGCCGAAGGGATTCTGGATGGTCGCATATTGGAAGGGCGCGAAGATCAAACCCCGCTGATCGTCCACCGCTCTGCCATTAATGCCTTTCGCCTGCTGGCCTTTACCGGCTGCCGCCTGATGGAGATCCAGACGCTGAAATGGAAATATATCGACCGCGAGCATCGTATCCTGCGCCTGCCTGACACGAAAACCGGAGCACGCGCTGTGCCGGTCAGCCAGCATGTCATCGACCTGCTCACCGCCATCTGGAACCATGCCGACACGCCGCAGGAAAATGAATTTGTGATTTACGGCACGCTGCCGCTCGCGCATCTCACCGATCTGCAATCCCCCTGGCGGCGCATCCGTAAGGCAGCCGGGCTGGAAGATGTCCGCATCCACGATCTGCGCCACAGCTTCGCCTCATACGCCGTGTCCGCTGGGCATTCCCTGCCGATGATCGGCAAAATCCTCGGCCACACGCAAGTACAAACCACCGCCCGCTACGCGCATCTGATGACGGATCCCATGCATAAAGCGGCGGATGATATTGTGGGGAATATGTTGGGAGGGTAGTATAAAATGCACAAGAAAGAGGAGTGATAATGTCATTAGAAAAAACACGTGTATTTGTGCTTGGTGCTGGATTTTCTGCAAGCGCTGGAATTCCAATGACAGATACTCTGCTTACAGGTGCCATGGAACTTATGAGAGTAGAATGTAATGGCATTTATCAAAGGATAGAAGATTCAGCACAAATATGTTTTGAAAATGATCTGCCATTAATAAATCAAAATCTAAATGCACCAGGATTTTCGAAACTTTGTTCTTATCTACACTATGTTGAAATGCGCAACTTTGGAGGCGGCGAACGATGGTCGGATGCAGGTGATAGAGAGTTGCTCACGCTTAAATACTATATATCAAAAAAAATTGCTCAAATCACACCAGCAGAGATTCCTGAGCCATATATAAACTTTGCACAACAGCTCGACTGCTATGACATAGTCCTTACTTTTAATTGGGATTGTCTACTTGAAAAGGCTCTGCTTGCAGCAGGAAAATCATATACGTACAACCCCTATGAATCTGATTGGTGCGATCCTGCGAAAGAACATATTGTTCGAGTAATAAAAATGCATGGATCTATAAACTGGACTTTGCCACATGGAGGAATACCAGATCCCAGAATATACAATCAGATTAATTTTGATCCCAATTTCAACTTAGATCCTATTTTTCATTCAGGAGCCCTCATGAATTCTGTAACTTGGGAAAATAACGATTGGCTACTAAGTCAGAATTATGCCGATAAATATAGTGTACAACCCTTTATAATTTTGCCTGGCATCGGTAAGTCTTACGATGTAAGAAAACTTGCTTATTTTTGGGATCGACCATCGGGAGCGTTTTCAACACGGCGAGATTCATACATAGTTGGAATGAGTTTAAGTGATGATGATTTTTTTGTCCGGTTTCTCTTTTTGGAGAGCTTACCAATGGAAAATTGGGATACAATGGAAAGAAGCACGGTTATTATCAATCCTTCTGATCAAGATTTAATAAACTATAATTTTATCGCTGAAGAGGACAAAATAATCAGACAGAAACCATTCGATATGGAAGATATTAATTTTATGATTAAGCATAGAGAGAGATAACTGGCCTCCACAAAAAATCAAAGCCTGCATGCTGATGATGCAACCATCATGAAAGTAAGATTAATATGGTCAGCCCTAATGTCTCCGCTGATATTGCTGAGAATATGCTGCGCGGGTGAATTATCAATATAGCGCGCTATTATTTCTGTAATTCTGCTAAGATGCTGTAAAACATACCCAGACTTTACGAGCCGGAAGAAAAACTATGGCAGAGCTTTCAAAAAAAGACATTATCGCTTTCCTAAAGAAAGCAAACCAAGAGTTTCAGGCAATTGCGCTTCAGCAGGGCATCAAGTGGCAAGCAGCAAATTTTGAGCCTACAGAAAATGGAAATTATAAAATTGCCATGCCAAACCGGCCAAATATGGGACACTTTTTATCAGAACTGCCTGCGAGCCTGGAATTTTCTCAGACAATACAGGAAACAAATCTATTTAATTTTTACCTCAAAAAATACACAGTCGAAAAACCAGCGTGGTTAAATTCTGAAATGTTAATGCGCGGCGTTTTAGATTCTTATTTTGGTGTTTGCGCTAATTTTGAATTTGAAACCGAACTTGCAGATGAAGTGGCCGATAACTTTATTAAAAGCTGGGAAACGGGCAAAACTTCGTATGTTTTTAGAGCCGTGCTAAGGGGCGCATATGGAGAAATTGAAGAAATAAAAATTTCAGATGATTTAAAAATTCGCAGAATGACGGACTCCGAATTGCGCCGTCACATGGAGTGGTTTACTAAATCGATTAACGAAGATGCATTACCGTATAACAGATACATATTAGAATTAATCAGAACCGAGCATCATGATGATACCGGCATACATTTTCCACACATCATATCAGCATTACGCTTAATACAGCCGGGAGCCGTTAAATATGAGACAGCTTACCAGAGATCGAAAATCGGTGAAATAACGGCTGGTTCTTCAAGCGAAGGTTACCCTCTTCATAAGAGGCCGCCAGTAAAAAACACTTATCTTCTAACAGATAACGTTGCAAACGAACTGTTGATTTTCTACCCCCTTTTTCAGAAAGACGATTTTGGAAAAATGCTGAATATTGCACTTTCCCGTTTGAATATCGCAGCCGAACGCGTAAGCCCCGAAGATGGAATCTTGGATGCTTTGATTGCACTGGAAGCCGTATATGGGGACGGGCAAGGAGCTATTGGTTATAAGATAGGTATGAGATGTGCTGTGTTTTTAGAAACCGAATGGGAAATGCGCTCGAAAATAAAAGATGATATAGCAAAAGCTTATTCATGGAGAAGCGCAGTTGTTCATGGTAGCAAGAAAAAAAATTCCTTTTTAGAGGCGCAGAAACAGGCGGATCAAATTTACGATCTTGTCCGTTGCTCAATCAAAAAAATATTGAAGCTCAAATCGGAAGGCAAGGACATTCCCTCCGCTGAGGATTTTGATTTAGCCTTATTGGGAAAATTATAGAAGAACATTTTAATATCATTAAATTCGAACCTTTTGGGGAAACATGCCGCAAGGCAGAAAATGGTAATGATGACAAATGAAAATCTGATACAAAGAGAATATGCATAATTTGAACGAGATCGCGGGAAAAGCCGATGAGGCCATATTTTCTTCTAATCAGGAAGAAATAGAGCAGCTTATTCAAACACTGGAGAAAACACTGGATGATACGATCTCAAGTGATCTTGAATGCTATACCCGATATATACTTGGCAATCTTTACCATAGACTGTCATACATCACCGCAGAAAATCCCTCTAATTGGCGGAGTGATAATTATCCCGATAACTTAACCATAGAAATAAACCATCTGAGACAGGCCAAATCGTTATTGTCTGACAAAACCAGCGCAATAAGAAATGAAATCAAAACCAATCTGGCCAATGCTGTATCTCAACAGCGGCGAAATATAGAAGTTTTAAGTGATTGGCACCATGATTTTTCTGCGCTCAGTGATGCGCCATATGTTTCTTCTCTAAGCAAGGCCAGAGAGTTGATATGGATTAGCCACTGGCTGAACGATCCCAGTCATCAAAATTTATACCGGTATGAGGCTTATAGACTGCTCAGCACCTTACAGGAAAATGTAGACAAATCAGATCATCCTAAAATCAAAGAAACTCTGAACACGGATCGACAAATTGTGTCAATTCTTGAAAAAGGTGGAAATTTTTTTGATGGATATGAAGATTGGCAATCATTATACAATGACGTTCAATACGAACCTGATGAAAAAAATTACAGACGATGGTGTTTGCAAAATAGACTCTTTGCTAATCCTATCAATGATCTCACTACGGAATGGATTGCAGATCAGGACATCCTGCAATTTCCAAATCATATCGTGAGCATCGGAGACGGCCCTTATTTTCTAGCTGCGTTTTCTGCGTTAAAACGTGAATTCTGTTTTGCCCGGTTCATGGCGTTTGAAGGCATAAACGGCTTTCATCCAGAATACGAAAATAAAAAACTATTTCTGACGAACACATTAGACTACGTCCACTATGACGGAGCGATAGAGAAAATAAAAGCAGCGTACAGAATCTGTTTCAGTGTCTTTGACAGTATCGCATTTTTGATGAACTCATATTTCGAGTGCAAATCAAAACACATCTCTTTCAGCTCCCGCTGGATAAAGGACAATTTCAAAAACAAAGATTCTAATTATTTCATAGATGCGCTTTACTGGCTTGCCTGCGACCTCACGGATAATCCGGACGTAACAAGCAACCCGGAAAAATGGAAAGCCCCCAATCCACACGCTGCCGAAATCAGAAAAATCAGAAATGCGATTGAACATGGCTGGTTACGCGTAGCAGAACAAGACAGCAGAGTGTGGGACAAAGACAGCGATTTTGCCTATGTAATAACCCCGCAACTCCTGCAAGAACGCACTTTAGAAGTTTTAAAGCTGGCCCGATCTGCCATGTTATATTTATGCATGGCTGTTTCCTATAACGAGTCGCAAAACGAAAAATCAGAGGGATTAGTCGTCACATCCCCTGTTTTCATGATCGATGATGAGTTCATGTCCTTTTAGGCTTTCAACTTGACTGTGTTTTGAACCGAAGCCTTCCTTTCATGATGCAACCATCATGAAAGGAAGGCTTGATATGACCAGTCCCAATCTCTCCGCCGATATTGCCGAAATGCTACTGGCCAAGGCCTATGCCGAGGCACCCAGCGATAATAAACAGTGGCGCATTTTCTTTCAGCCCGCGAGCATGGACACACGCTGGTTCGTGCATGAAGGTGGCAAAGTCCGGCGGGGAAAAAGCGTTCATAATTCCACCGCGATCACACAGGAAGCCCGCCGCATGCTAGGCCGTTACTGGCTTGAGAAGCGCGGTAGCAAGACTGCGGTGAAAATATCAGCACCAGTCGCCCGGCACCGCGCCACAAAGCCCACCCCAGCGCCGCAGCCGCAAACCGCCAAAGACAAAATCCTCACCCTGCTGCAAAGCCCGAACGGCGCCACCGCAGCGGAAATGATAAAAGCCTCCGGCTGGCAGGCGCATTCCGTTCGAGCGTTCTTGTCGCGGTTGCGCCAAAAACATACAATCGTCACCAGCCAAGCCGGAAACCTTCTGTACTACCAACTGAAATCCGCCCAAGTATAAAGCGTTTTCACAAATCAGTTATCCGGAAATCCCGGACAACTCAAAATATCCTTGATATCTCAGCTTCTTAACTTGCTGTTTACACAAAATTCCATTATTTTCTCAAACATGAATAATGACATCATGACGATTCGGGAGGTCGCAGAATATCTGCGCCTTAACGAAAAAACCACATACCGCTATGCCTCCGAGGGTAAAATCCCTGGCTTTAAAGTCGGCGGCGCTTGGCGTTTTCGCAAAAGCGAAATTGATAAATGGACCGTTGATCAGAGCAGAAGGAACGTAGCCTAATGATGTTACAAAAAATTAACATAATTGAGAGATTGGGAAAGTTTCAAAACTGCACCGCAAATGATCCTAGCTGTCATTTCGAACAATCAACCGTTATTTTCGCGCCAAACGGGCATGGCAAGACCACATTAACTGATATTATTCGCTCTCTTTCAGAAAAGAACCCTGATTATATTCTCGGCAGAAAGCGCCTGGGAGAAACCGTTTCTCCGAAAGTCAGCGTTAGCATCAGTGGCCAGACCTATAATTTTGAAAATCAGACTTGGGGAACCGTATTACCCTCAGACCGCATTCACATTTTTGATCCAGTCTATATTTCAGAAAACCTGTTCACTCAAACGATTACTGATGAGCACCAAACCAAGCTTAGCAGGATAGTTTTGGGGCACCAGGGGGCCGCTTTAGCCAATCAATTAGAAGAGAAAAAGCAGCAAAAAACTGCCAAAGATACGGAATTAAAGCAGAAAAAACAGGCTTATACTCGAAGCCAGCATACGCTTAAGGGGCAGGCCGTTGATATCGACCGCTATTCGCAGATAGCGGAAGGGCATACCTCCGAGGATGTTGAGAACCAGATTCAGACCACGACTGCAGAAATTCAAAATTTCCAAAATTTGCAGGAAATACAATCGCTACCCTTAGCGACCAAGATTGCTTTTGCGGCTCCTGATCTTAACGCGTTGAAAAACGCATATAGCGAAAATATTGATGCCTCACATGAAGAGGCAAAAAAACGTGTTGATGAACACATTCAACACCATCATGCCAAACAGGAAAACAGCGCGCACTTTATCAAGCAGGGCTTGGAGCAAATAAAAGATGATGCCTGCCCCCTCTGCAGCCAGTCGTTGACAGGAAGTGATGTGGCGGCACTTCTTGATGCCTACAGATCATGCTTTGATGGCCTGTATGACGATTTTATCACCACTCTCAAACAGTCTGGAGATCTCTTCCGTAACTGGAATCTGGAGGCCCGCACAAATGAGCTGGAAACGGAATATCTGGCATCAAAAGACCGCATCGAACAATGGGAAAAACACATTGGTAAAATTGCATATCCTGATATATCGCAGCTAATAGCGGCAGCGAAAACCGAACTGGAAACAGAGTATAAGCAAATCGCCGCAGAACTTTTACAAAAAGAGCAAAACCCACGCTCAGACCTCAACGAGGCGCTATTTGACGGGTTCATCGAAAAAATCACTGCTATTACAGACGCGGTAACAACATATAATCAGGCTATAGATGACATGGCCCCCAAAATCGCTGCCCTAAGGGCGGGTTTGGATACAGCGAATTTGGATACCCTGCAGTTAAAATTGGAAGAACTGAACCTCATCAAAAAGCGCCTTACGACAGAAGAGGAAACGTTCTGTACAGAATACAAGGCCCTAAAAACAGAGGCAGAGCAACTGGCACAAGACGTTGAAACCTTAACAACACAACTGGATCAACATGCCAAATCCATTCTGGGCGATGATTCCAATCCGCTCTTTAAATCCGATATAAACCAGGTACTTGAGGATCTCGGTGCAGAGTTCCGCATAAAGAAACTGGAAATCAAAATGGATGGCCGTAAAAAAACAGCATCCCAGACAATTTTTGCTCTAGAGATATTAGGGCAATCGGTGTCTCTGTCCGCCGCAAATCAGAACCAGCCCAACTTCAAAAATACCCTCAGCGAAGGCGATAAAGGAACACTGGCGTTTGCCCTGTTTTTAACCTCTTTAAAAAACGACCCTTCTTTATCCAATGCGCTTGTCGTTTTCGATGACCCGCTTTCCAGCATGGACGAGCACAGACGTTACAACACATGCAAAAAACTGGCCAAACTTTCCCAACAATGCGCACAGGTTATCACCCTATCGCATAACAGGCACTTTGTTCTCCAGATGGAAGAAGTTTACAAAAAGAAAAAACTAACATCTCCTCGCTTTATAAAAATCCAGCGCAAAGCGACAAAGGACAGCGAGATTGTGGCTCTTGATATCGAAGAAGAAAGAAAAGAGCAGCACCACAAAAACATCGATGATTTGAATACGTATCTCACGTCAGATCATAAAAGCACGGCTGATATCCAGGATATGATCCGTGAAACATTAGAAGTCCATTTGAAATTCAAATTTTACCTGCACTTGAAAGGCAGAGGATTAATTGGTCTGGGCACAATCGCGGACACTCTTCAAGGTCTGAATAAAATCACTGTAGAACACTGCGCCAAAATTAAGGAGCTGGCGGGATTATCCAATGATGCCCACCATGGCAATCTTCCCGCGCCAGTTTCTGCAACATTATCGCGAGATGAAATTTTGCCAGAAGTGAGAGATACACTGGCATTATTGGAGAAGATTTAGAGTATGGACATTACAAATAGCGCAGCAGATTTTATGACACAAACTATGGATACCATTGCATCCTATGGTGCGGATAATATCATCGCGGCTATGGCCATGCTTGTGGCGCTGTTCACCGGAATTTTTACCGCCTATCAGACTTTTCTTACGCGCAAACATAATCGTCTGTCTGTAAAACCGGATGTAACAACATGGATAAACGAAGATAATGCCGATGGTTATTATATCCTGCGCTGCGATGTAAAAAACAATGGCATCGGCCCGGCTATTATCAGGGATTATTCTGTTTTTTACGAAGGCCATAAAATCGGCAGCAATCAAAACCGTAAAACTCTCGAAGCGGCTATTGAGGAAAAGGTCGAGGCGCAAGGCGGCATTATTCGCAAAAGCGTTGCCGTCTTTGGCAAGGATTACCCCTTTCCTGCTGGTGCAGAGCATACTCTGCTGGAAATACAGATCCCCACCGACCTGCAGTTTGATAAAAAACCATATCAAGATTTCGTTGATAAATTTGATGCGGATTTCACCTATGAATGCATATACGGCAAAACATTTAAGCACAGTACAAAAGATAGTAAGGATCAGAATTAATGCCCATATTACACTGGCTGAACAGAGAGGAGAGCATCAAGGAAACGGCGCGGGTGCCGTATCGTCTGCTCAAGGCCGACCCGAAATTGTCTTATGGGGATGAATCATCCGAAAACATGCTGATCCAGGGGGATAATCTGGACGCGCTCAAGGCGCTTCTGCCCTATTACGCCGGAAAGGTGAAATGCATCTTCATCGACCCGCCCTATAACACCAAAAGCGCGTTCGAACATTACGATGACAATCTGGAGCACACCAAATGGCTGGAGATGATGTATCCGCGTCTGGAACTGCTGCGCGAGCTGCTATCGGAAGACGGCAGTATCTGGGTAACGATTGATGACAACGAAGCCCATTATTTGAAAGTCATCATGGATGAAATTTTTGGACGGAAGAACTTCGTTGCAAACGTTTTGTGGCAAAAGAGAACATCCCCAGATGCGCGCATTCAATTAGGAGCAGCACATGACCATGTGATTGTGTACGGAAAAGACACTCAAAAAATAACCTTCAATAAACTGAACCTTTCCCAAGACCAAGCAAAAAACTATAAAAATCCTGACAATGATCCTAATGGCCCTTGGGTTTCTACAGATTTTACTGCACAGGGTTGGCGACCAAATCAAATGTACAAAATTGTAACGCCTGGGGGAGCAGAATATGAGCCTCCCCCGGGAAGATGTTGGGGTAACATTGAGCCTGAATTTAAAAGGCTTTTATCTGAAGATCGTATGTGGTTCGGAAAAGATGGAAAGGGCAGGCCAAGGGTCAAAAATTATTTGTCCGAGAACAGCGGCGTTAGCTCGTGGACATGGTGGGTCAATGGTGAGGTTGGGCATAATCAAGAAGCAAAAAAGGAAATCAATACCCTTTTTGGAGCTGATAACGCTTTTGATACGCCAAAGCCAGAAAGGCTAATACAGCGTTCACTCCAAATTGCCACCGACGAAAACGATCTTGTCCTCGACTCCTTCCTTGGTTCTGGCACTACTTCGGCTGTAGCGCATAAAATGAACCGCCGTTATATCGGCATTGAAATGGGGGAGCATGCCAAGACGCATTGCGCCGCGCGTCTGCAAAAAGTCATTGACGGGGAACAAGGCGGCATATCCAAGGATGTAAATTGGCAGGGCGGCGGCGGTTTCCGTTTTTATCATCTGGGTGAGGCGATTTTTGATGAAGACGGGCATATCAACCCCGATATCAAATTCCCCCATCTGGCGGCGCATATCTGGTTCTCCGAAACCCGCACGCCTTATACGGGAAAAGGCAACAGTCCGTTGCTCGGCATTCATAACGGCGTGGCCTATTACCTGCTCTATAACGGTATTCTGGGCGATAAGCGCGTCAATGGCGGGAATGTGCTCACCAGCAAAATCCTTGACGGCCTGCCCGAACATCCCGGCCCCAAAGTCATTTACGGTGAAACCAGCCGCCTCGGCCCCGCGCGCCTCCTCGAAGGCCAGATCACCTTCAAACAAACCCCCTACGATATAAAGGCACGGTGATGGGAAAGCTAATCGTCAAAATCATTAGTTTTTTGGTGCTGGGTTTTTCCCTGTCATATGTCTTTTGGGTTTATAAGCCAGGAGATCTTATTCCCGTTCAGACATTCCTGTTTTTAACCATGCCGTTGGCAATCATCACGGTATTTCTAATAGAGCATATTGTGACTGAAAGGCTGAGCCCTAAGCCGGTTATTCTTCCAAGATTGAGAGCCATTGCAAATGATAAATATTTGTTTGAGCCGTCACCATTGTTTTCAAACTTATCATGGGTTTCCCTTTATCTGATTGACGATTATGAGCAGTTGGTCGGGATCGGCTATGTAGAGTCCGTTCTTCAAGAAAAGAAAACCCTTCAAGTCGTAATCGCAGAATTTCATGCCGATTACGACCCTGCCCAAATTCAAAACAAGAAAAACCGGATCGTATTAAAGCCTTCTGTGCCTTATCCATACGCCCAGTTTGTAAAATCATCCGAAGGAGAAAACAATGACCAGTGATAAATTCCCAGCAAGAGTGGTTCAAATTTTGGATGATGGAAGAATTGCGATTAATCGTGGAACAGAACACGGAATATATAAAGGGCAGACCTTCCTTGTTTATACGTTAGGGGAAGAGATTTTCGATCCTGAAACAAAAGAATCTCTTGGGGTTTTAGAAATCACGAGAGGGAAAGGAGAGATCGATCATGTCCAAGAAAAAATGGCCACCATTATCTCCAGTACCTTCGAAATTGATGAAGAAGAAATTGAACCAAGCAGACATGGTATCCATGCCCTCATGGGAGGTGGCCACCGCAAAAGAAAAATCAAACATCGGATACCTTTTGAGAATGTTAACACTGGCGATTACGCTAAGCCAATCTAGGAATGTAATATGATTAAGCTCAAAAAATATCAGGAAAGCTCTCTCGAAATTCTGCGCCAGTATCTGGAACTGGCACGGTTTAAAGGCGCGAAGCAAGCCTATGACGAGGTGCAGTATAACCGCTATGGCAGCACGAATTTCAAACCGCATCAGGCCTTGAACGGGCTGGAGGATGTGCCCTATGCCTGTTTGCGCCTGCCGACCGGCGGCGGGAAGACGTTACTCTCCGCGCACACGATCCGTCTGGCCGGGGAAAGCTATGTGGAGAATGATTATCCCCTCACGCTTTGGCTTGTGCCGACCAATATTATCAAGCAGCAAACGCTGGAAACGCTCAAAAACCCCGATAACGCGAACCGCCGCGTATTGGAAGATACGTTCAATGGCCGTTTCCGCGTCTTTGACATTACCGATTTCCGCCAGATCAGGCCGCAGGATATTTCCGATGCTGCCTGTATTGTTGTGTCCACCTTTGCCGCGCTGCGCGTGGATAATACCGAAGGACGCAAAGTTTACGACCATGATGAAAATCTGGAGCCGCATTTCAGCAAAATTCCTGCGCATACGGATAAGATGGAGCGCGATGAGACGTCAGGAAAGATAAAGTTTTCCTTCGCCAATTTACTGCACTGGCACCGACCGCTGGTGATTGTGGATGAAGCGCATAATGCAAAGTCTGACCTCAGCGTTGAGGTTCTGAACCGCGTCAATCCGGCTTGCGTGATTGAATATACGGCCACGCCCGCAAAGAACAGCAACATCATCCATTCCGTATCGGCGGCGGAACTAAAGGCCGAAGAGATGATCAAGCTGCCTATTATCCTGTCCGATCATGTGTCATGGGAGCAGGCCATAACGGCCAGTATCCAGACGCGGCAAAAGCTGGAAGAAATTGCACTGAAAGATAAAGACTATATCCGCCCGATCATCCTGTTTCAGGCCGAAAACAAAGGACAGGACATTACGGTGGAGGTGCTGGAAAAATACCTGGTAGAGAATGAAGGCATTGACCGCGCCCAGATTGCTATTGCTACAGGCGAGCAAAGGGAACTGGACAGCATCAATCTGTTCGATCCGAATTGCCCGATCCGTTACGTGATTACCGTTCAGGCGTTAAAAGAAGGCTGGGATTGCTCCTTCGCTTATGTTCTGTGCTCCGTAGCCAATACAAAATCGGCGACATCGGTGGAGCAGTTATTGGGCCGCGTCTTGCGTATGCCCTATGCCAAAACCCGCACGCAGGATGAACTCAACAAGGCCTATGCCCACGTATCATCACAAAGCTGGCCGCATGCAGTGACGCAGCTCCATGACCGTTTGGTCAGCATGGGATTTGAGCAGCAGGAAGCCGAAGAATTTATCTACGCGCAGCCGTCTTTGGGACTATCCGATCAACCGCAAAAACCGTTTGAGGTGACGCTCACCAGCGCGCCGGATCTCTCGCATCTGGATATCGCCGAAAAATCATGTGTGCAGGTGGAGGAAAAGTCTGCTGGGATATTTACCATGACAGTCACGGGAAATATCGACAAGCAGCTTGTAGAAAAACTGTCCAAGGCCGCCACGGATAAAAAGGATAAGGCTGAGATTTCCCTAAAAGGCCATATCCACATCAAACACATGGCCGAGAATTTATCACCCTCGCAGCGCGGTGAAGTATTCTCCATCCCTCAGCTCTGCCTGAATTTTGAAGATGGGCCGGAATTGGCGGAACGGGAATTGTGCCTGAGTGACAATGGATGGGCAGTGCTGGATTATTATGCGCCGCTCACCAAAGACCATTTCACGGTTGATGATAAAGCCAAGCAATATGTGGCCGATATCGCGGGGCAGAAAATCGTCATCAAGTCGTTAAACGAAACAGAGCAGCTTAATCTGGATGGTATCCGCACCGATATGACGGATCAGGATCTTGCCCGTTGGCTTGACCGCAAACTGCGCGCCATCGATATCAAGCAGGAGCATTTGCTCGAATATCTGCGTAAGACAATCCGCGACCTTCTGGCGCGCGATGATCTGGATATGCCAAAACTCGTGCGCGGTAAATTTATCCTGGAAAAAGTTTTGCGCGAACGCATCAATGCCGCGCGTATGAAAGCCTATGAAAAAGGCTATCAAACCTGCATGTTCGGCCCAGATGCCATTGCAACGGTTGAGCCCGCCGCTTTCTCATTCACCTTCCCGGCGGATTATCCGGCCAACCTGCTTTATGAAGGGCCGATTGGCTTTGACAAACATTTCTATCCCCGCATGGGTATCATGAACGGCGAAGAAGCCGAATGTGCGCAAGCCATTGACCGTAACCCTCTCATCAAATTCTGGGTGCGAAATCTGGAACGCCAGCCGCAGCACGCGTTCTGGCTCCCCACCTCCACCGATAAGTTCTATCCCGATTTTGTCGCTCAGTTGAATGACGGGCGTTTATTAGTGATTGAATATAAAGGGGGGCATTTGGCGGGCGAGGACACCCAAGAAAAAGAACTGATCGGCAAGGTCTGGGCTGAAAAATCTGGCAATCTGTTCCTTATGGCCTGGAAAAAGGACAAAGACGGGCGTGATGTTTATCAGCAGATTAATAAAGAATTGGGGATTTAGATGGCAAATAAGATCAAATTTGTACGGGAGTGCGTTGAGAAATATAGAGCGAAGCTTCTAGATACCAGCAAGCGTAACAGCCTAATTTCCTTTAACCATAGTGAGCGGTCACGCCAGCACATTCGTATCATTGATGAACTGCCAGATTTTCTTTATGGACAGCTTTTAGATGGAAAAACCTTTACATTCCTGCCACTCCCTGAAGAAGATCAAATCCCACCTGACGAAAAAACTGATGAATTTCGCCGTCGTTTGGAGCAGGCAAAGCTGACGGACGAAGAATATCGTGAAACTATCGATGCCGTTGATGAAGATCAGGAAGGTGCGCTGGATAAAATCAAGCAGATAGACAGAGAGCTTAGAAATAAAATCAGACAAGAGCTTGGACTCCCAGTCTGGGATGGCCAGAAAAGTCTTTCAAACTCGGAGCTTGCCAAAAAGCATGATTTAAATCCCAGTTATGAGATGCCGTTACCAACACCGGAAGATCATAAAGATCCAGAACGGCATACAGACAAATTCATACAGACGCTCCTTAGACCGGAGGAAATGTCTAGAAAGCTCAGCGGCCTGGCTTCATGTGTGAAGTCTGACATCGATGAATCCGGCGTTAATACGCTTTATATGGCCTTTGGCTTTTTACAATGGTACGAATCTGAAAGCTCAGACAAGGCTTGTACTGCCCCGCTTTTACTCCTGCAGTTGGAAATTGAAAAGAAACAATCTAATCAGGGATACATCTATAAAGTCCAGGCAACAGGAGAAGAGCCGGAGATCAACCTGTCACTTTCAGAAAGATTGAAACAGGATTTTGGATTTGCGTTGCCAGATTTTACAGGGGAGGATAGCCCTGAAGCCTATATGGAGAAGGTCGCCAATCTTGTACAAGGCGCAAAAATTCCTAAAAAAGATAAATGGCGGGTGAGAAGATTTATCACCGCAGGCCGTTTCCGTTTCGCTCGCCTTGTGATGTTCCATGACCTCAACCCCGCCAAGTGGCCTGGTGAAACAGAGGTAGCATCCAGCGATGTTGTGCACGGCTTGTTCTCGGGGTCTGAAGATTCAGGGGACGGTGATAATGCTGAAGACTATGATATTGATACGCAGGAAGTAGAAAATACAGTACCTTTGTTGATTACTTCGGCAGACGCTTCCCAGCACAGCGCCCTTGTTGATGTTATGAAGGGAAACAATCTGGCCATCAAAGGCCCTCCTGGTACAGGAAAATCCCAAACCATAACGAACATAATAGCCTGCGCGCTAGCCAAAGGTAAAACTGTACTTTTCCTTGCTGAAAAGATGGCCGCTCTAAATGTGGTCCATGACAGACTGAGCAAAGCCGACCTTGGCCCTTATTGTATGGAACTGCATTCCACAAAAGCCAAAAAAGCTGAAATTCTGAAATCCATCGAAGAACGCCTTAAGCGCAGATCTTCGAAACCAAAAGGTGATCTAGCAGCTAAAATACGAGAATTTAAAAAGCACAGAGATCACATTACGGAATATATTGATATTCTGAATTCAAAATTCGGCAGGCAAAATAAAACCGTTCATGATTATTTATGGGGTGCGCAGCTTCGTAAAGAACGTACTGCGGATCTGCCTAACACGGTGCGCCAGGTTCGCATTCCCTATGGCCAAGCCAATTTATCCGAGGAAGAGTTATCATCGCACACTGACGATCTTAAATTGATACAGGAGCTTAAAAAGGAAATCGATAAAGACACTGGGGATGGTATACATCCCTGGGCTTTCGTACATAATTTTAATCTCAATCCTTTCCAGCAGGATGAATTAAAGCAACTGTCCAAAGAATGGAAAGAGCAAATTGAGAGGCTGCTCGACCTATTAAATGCCTTTGAGAATCAATATGGCTGTCATTTGAATAAAAGCCTGGCTGGCATTGGCAAATTGCTCCAACAGACCGAGACGTTGTCTCATTGGAATGTGGCGCAAGTCGATATTGATTTATTGGCAAGAATAGGTACAGCCTCCGCAGCTTCTGACTTCACGGAGTTTGTCGATAATGTCCACGCCTACAAAGAAGCGTTGGAAAAAATAACAACTATACAAAATGTTCCCGCCCACCTTAATGAAATTAAGGAGACAGAAGCTGCGATATTCTCTTCGCAGCGCCTGTGTGTTCAGGATAAAACCGCTTCTGAAATCAAGAAAAAGGTGCGCGAACTAGAGGAAGACCTTAAGCTCTGGGAGAAAAACTTAAAAATTCTCTTCGATGTCGGAAAAGCACTCGGTTTGTCTAAAAATGAAGATTTCGGACAAGTGTCCGACCTAGCCGAAATTCCTGGCTACATTGCCTCCATACCCAGAGAATATTTGCTTTATAGAACAAAAGACATTGTCGATGAAACCAACGCGGAGCGTTTGAAAACAGCTTGCGAGGTACAAGAAAAAATACAAACAACTCTAAAAAATATAGAAGAACTATACGATCTTTCTCTTTTGGGTGCGCCACATGAAATCCGCACTGATGCAGCGATTATTGAAGGCGTCGGATTTTTTAGCATATTTGATCCAGCATACAGAAAAGCCAAACGGGTTTATAAGCTGGCATGTAAAAACAAAATAAAATTTGATCCGAGAAAAGCTGCTGAAACATTTAGAGAAATTGCGGGAACAAAGGATAGCCAACAGAAAATTGAACAAGATGTACAGCTCAAAGCCATTTGCGGCTCTAATTTCCAGGGCATTGATACAGATTTCCGAAAGCTGCAACGGATTAACGAATGGGCATCCGAAGTAAGAAAACGTTATGCCGGGCCGAGTGAGTTTTTGAGAAACGTCCGGCACTGGTTGTTAAATGCCGATATGGACGAGATGGATTCCGTAAGAGAGCTTGCGGATGATCCGGGGTTTACAGCGTTAAAATCACGCATCATAGATACAAAGGAGACGGTGCCTCCTGAAACATCTGTGCGCGCATACCTTGACGACATGGTTAATCAGACGGAAAAACTGAATGATCTGTGTGGCAAGCTCAATAAATATGCAGCGGGCGAGAAATATAGTTTTGTTGATATTGCAAACGATCTGCCGCGCCTAGAAAAGGTTAATGAGTCAAAAGCAACAGCTGAGTCCAATTCTGTCGTCAAAAAACTCTTGGGCGATACTTACAAAGGCGCAGAAACCAACATTCAAGATTTTGACCAGACATCTCGTTTTGTTCGGGATTGCCTTGGCATAGAAAGCGTTAAAGAATTAATAGATCAATTCTTCAAAAAGGATTTTGCTAAAATCTGGAAAGAGTACATCAGTAATCGGGCAGAAATCCAAATAGCCTATGTAAAGGTAAGCGATCTTGCCATATCTCTTGGAAACCAGGGCCACTTTCCAGAGATGTTGGCATTTTCAGACCTAGCTTCCTCTCTGGAAAAAGCGCTGGAAAATCCAGACAGCCTCAATTACTGGGTTGAATTTAACAGCCATGTAGAAAAAGCAAAGTCAGACATTAAAGCCGACCTTGTGTTCTCATATATCAGTGAAAATATCAGCTTTGAAACGCTACCCATGGCGTTTGAGTATGTAATCTATAGCTCCATAGCTAGAGAAATTTACAGTCAGTATCCGCAAATAAAGCGCTTTAATGGACATAGCCTTGATCAGGCGCGGGCACGCATAAAGGATCTAGATGAAGAGATGCTGGAACTTCAGAGAGAAGAACTTTGCAATGAGTTAAACAAAGTCAGACCACTATCCGGCATTGGAACTGGCCGGAAAAGCTCGTGGACAGAAGGCGCGCTTATTCATAACGAATTGAGTAAACAAAAGCGCCATATTCCAATCAGGGATCTCATGCGGCGGGCGGGCACATCTATCCAAAAGGTCAAGCCATGTTTCCTGATGTCACCATTGACTGTTGCTCAATATTTGCAGCCAGGACAGTTCCATTTTGACCTTGTGGTTATTGATGAAGCTTCGCAAATGCGCCCAGAGGATGCCTTGGGTGGCGTTGCCCGTGGCGCGCAGATTGTTGTTGTCGGCGATCCCCAGCAATTGCCTCCTACGTCCTTTTTCCAATCTACTGGAGCAAATGACGATGATGACGAAGAGGATTTTATAGCTGATGCGATCATGGATATGGCTTTGTCCTCATTCAGACCAGCTAGAATATTAAGCAGACACTACAGGTCGCAGCATGAAAGCTTGATTGCGTTCTCAAATTACCATTTTTACGACCGCAACCTTATTTTATTTCCTTCACCCATTAAAAGCCCAGAAGAGCTGGGTGTTCGTCTGGAGTATGTGGGGGGAACATATGCCGCCAATTCAAATATGGACGAAGTTCAGACCATAACGCAGTCCGCTCTTGATTTTATGAGAAAATACCCCGACCGCAGCCTTGGTATAGCCACAATGAACCAGGTTCAGAAAGACCTGATCGAGTCCGAGATGGACAGAGCCTTTATTGAGCATCCCCATGCGGCAAAATATAAAGCAAAATGGCAGGGGACGCTGGAATCCTTCTTCGTGAAAAATCTGGAGAGCGTTCAGGGTGATGAGCGTGATGCCATCTTTATTTCAACCGTGTATGGCCCTGACAAAAACGGCACGGTCATGCAGCGCTTTGGCCCCATTAACAGGGCTGGGGGCTATCGTCGCCTGAATGTGCTATTCACACGCGCAAAGAAAAACATGGTCGTATTTACATCCCTGAAGCCCGAAGATATTAAAGTATCCGAAAGCTCCTCCGAAGGATTGCGTGCATTCCGCGGGTTCTTAGCTTTTGCATCCAAGGGCGTTTTAGACGAGGGACGACCCGTTTCTCCCGATCCAGACAGCGACTTCGAGATATGGGTTAAGGAGCGATTGGAGAGTATTGGCTGTGAGGTGCATCCACAGGTTGGCGTGGCTGGCTATAGAATCGATCTGGGTGTCAAACATCCCAAATATCCCTATGGGTATTTGCTGGGCATTGAGTGTGATGGCGCTACCTACCATTCATCCAAATCAGCTAGAGAAAGGGATATTATCCGCCAACAGGTGCTCGAAAATCTCGGGTGGAGGATTTACCGTATATGGTCGACAGACTGGTTCTCCAATCCAGTGCAGGAACTTGAAAAACTGAAAATCTATATTGAGAATCTTCTGGCAAGCGATGATCTGCCGATGGCTAGGCAGGATGACGATGAGCATAAAGTTATTGAGTATGACTTTATGCCGGATGAGAAAGAAAAAGAACAGGATGATCTCTTTGAGCACAAACCACCAGCGCCGTTAAAACCGGAAGAGAGAAAAAATGTCGTTGAGCTTTTTGATAATGTAACCTTCCGCATGATTAAAGAAGGCGGCAAACAGGAAAAACGTTCTGCACAGATCGTTCCAACCCAAGGCGATCCTAATTCGGGAACTATTGGCCAGCACTCCGCTGTCGGGCGCGCGCTGTTAGGCAATCAAATTAATGATGAGCTTGAAGCAATCCTACCTGTAGGGGAAATAACTTTAATCATCGACGAGATTATAAAATCATCCAATCGCAGTGACTTGAGGAATGCGAATGTCTAATCTAAGGCTACAGAAAATCTGCGAAAAGCGAATTTCAGGATATTTGTCAGAAAAAATAAACCAAGGGGTAAACTGGGGCAGTTTACCGGTCAACTAAACTATTCAAGAAAATCAAACACTTATCATGACCAGTAAGTTGACTGTTTACCCCGTTACTTGACGTTTTTATTTAAATAAAACAAAGACTTGTGCAAAATCTGTCAAGTAAGCGAGTCAACTAAGTTGAAAGTGCTGACGCTAAAAAAGTCCCGCACGTTCCCCGCCCCTATAGCATTCGGCCCCACAGTACCTTTTTTTATTTGAACGTATGATCGCGACAGCCCTGCGAAAGACCACGAACAGCCGCAATAGCAGTGGGTATCTCTGCGCATGTGACTGGCTATTTCAAACGAAGGAAGCGTTCATGCAGATATGGACGAGATACCAACCATCACCATTTACACGCGCGGTCATCATCTGGAGGCAATGATCATCGGTATGCAGGATTTGCCCAGAGAACAGGTGGACGAGGAGCTGGAACTGTATGCCAAGCAGCATGACGCCGTTGTCCGGCACCGTTCTGGGTATAACGACCGATGCTGCCGTCTTTACGCCGGCGACCGGCTGGGCATGAAAACGGCGGTCACAGGGATCTTCCTATTCAGCGCGGCCCGCAATTGGTGCAGTGAATAAACGGATAACGGCGGCGGTATGCCGGATCGTTAATTTACCGTGGGCAATCCGCGCATATGACCAGATCAGGCAGGATTGAGGCCGAAATATTATCACTGTCGGCGCTGAGAATAATAGGGAAAGCTTAACCAGGTTTTCTTAATCTTAAGATCGTTATTCAATCGCTGTAGCAATTTCATCGGCCATTTCATCCGGTGTTTCTGGTTTTTTCCGCCCTTGCAGCAGTGCTAGAAAAGGCACGGAAAACAAAACGACATACATCATTAAAAGAAAATCGTTCAAGTAGGCAATGGTTGATGCTTGTTTCGTTACTTCCGCGTTTAAAAATGCCAGCGCGACCGCTCCATTCGTGTCTGCGACGGTTTCAGTATAGGTAGAAACTATATTTTCTGCATTACCAAAAGGAAGCAGATGGGACACCAAATCGGAATGGCTAATCTGTGTGTTGCGAGCTAGCAGCGCAATGACGACAGATATTCCGACGCTGGAGCCGATATTGCGCACAAGACTGAAAATTGCCGCCGCATCATTACGGTAATGCGGCGCGAGCGTGGTGTAAGCCAGCGTGCTAAGCGGCACAAAGACAAACCCCATGCCAAAACCTTGAATAAGGCCTGTATAAACCAGTGTAGAGACAGGTATCTCGGTATTAAATAGACTCATTTCATGCAGGGAAAAGGAAGTCAGCAAAAGCCCGAATAAAATCAGCCAACGCGCATCTATTTTTCCGACCAGCCGCCCGACCAACATCATGGCGACCATCACGCCTACGCCGCGCGGTGCTAGAACCATGCCGGTCAGCAGAACGGGATAACCCATGAGATTTTGCAAGAACGGCGGCAAGAGCGCCATACTCGCCAGCAGGACAATCCCGACAACGAACATCAGAACCAGACTGACCGCATAATTGCGGTCTTTGAACATGGCAGGTTCCAGAAACGGCTGGGCTTTTGCAGTCAGAATATGAACTATGAACAGGTAAAAAGCAGAGCCTGCAAGAACGGTTTCAACAATAATTTCCGTCGAAGAAAACCAGTCCAGGTTTTGCCCCCTGTCCAGCAGCATTTGCATTGAACCGATGGACAGGGCCAGCAGTACGAAGCCGAACACATCGAATTTCCGGCCGGGCGTTTTTTCTGTTTCCTCCATGAAAATCGACATTCCCATAAAGGCGGCGATGCCGATGGGAACATTGATGTAAAACACCCAGCGCCAGTCGTAATATTCGGTCAGCCATCCACCCAGTGTCGGCCCTAAAATCGGCCCCAACATCACACCCACACCCCACATAGCCATCGCCTGACCGTGCTTTTCCCGGGGGTTGATATCCAGCAGAACAGCCTGCGAGAGCGGCACAAGCGCCGCGCCAAACACCCCCTGTAAAAGGCGGAAAACCACCATTTCAATCAATCCCGTTGCCGCACCGCATAAAATGGAGGCGAGTGTAAACCCGACCACACTGACCATAAAAAGACGTTTGCGACCCATCCGGGCGGCCAGAATACCGATAGGAGCGGTCATGATCGCGGCGGCCACGATGTAAGAGGTCAAGATCCATGTCGCCTGTTCTTGCGTGGCGCTCAAAGAGCCTTGCATATGCGGTAAAGCAACATTGGCAATTGTCGTGTCCAGAGCCTGCATGATTGTGGCAAGCATGATGGAAATCGTCACCATGCGTTTCTGGAAGAGACTATCCATAGCCTTAATGTCCCTTGGCAAAGGCGTTTTGCATTAAACCGTGTGGGTAATGGCCGGTATCGATGCTGACATGCGTACTCATACCCGTACGCAGCGGCAAATCGCCCGATCCAGGATCGACGGCGATCCGCACGGCGATCCGCTGTACGACCTTCACCCAGTTTCCAGTCGCGTTCTGGGCAGGCAGGATAGAGAATTCTGAACCCGTAGCCGGACTGATACTTTCCACATGACCTTGCCATTCATGACCCGGATATGTATCAACTTCAATCGTGACCGGCTGGCCGATCTTCACATCGGTTAGCTCTGTTTCCTTGTAATTGGCCTCGATCCAAACATCGTTGCTGCCCACTAGATTAAGCAGTGGTACACCCTCCCGCGCATAATCACCTATATGCGGCGCCGCGCCTATCATACCGCCTACGGGAGCCTTCACAGTCGTCCGGGCCAGATTTAGTTCGGCATCATGCAGCGTTGCCTGCGCTTTTTGATAAAGAGGGTGCTCTTCCGGTTTGATATCAGGATCACCAGTCAAGGCTGCCAGAATACCGTTAATTTCTTCCTGAATAGCTAAAACGGCTTTAATGGCCATGTCACGCTGCCGCTTTGTATCGCTGAATTCTGTTTGTGCCACAGCCCCCTTTTTAGCCAGATCAATCCTGCGCTCATATTCTTCCTGAGCAAAATTAACCTCGACCTGCGCCTGCGCCATATCCTCCTGCTTCTGGCGATATTGTGCTTTGAGTTGTTCAATTTCCGTATAAGCATTGGCAACATCCGCGCGCGCCTCATCCACCGCAATCTGATAGGAGGCAGGATCGATTACAAACAATATATCCCCGGCATGCACATTCTGATTGTCTGTGACAGGGACGGACATAATCGTACCGGCCACTTGGGGCGTGATAAGAATTTTAGCGGCTTTGATATAGGCATTATCCGTTGCAATATACCGCCCGCTGGTCAGGTAAAGCCAGGCACATCCCACCAGAACGATCAAAACGCCGCCGAGCATAAGGACACGGCGCACTAAATTTCCTTTTTGTTTTTTATTATTATCACTCATTGTTTTGTCCTTCCTCCCCAATCAGGTTTTTGCGCATGGTTAAAAGCGCGCGCAGCATGATTTCCCGTTCTTCCTCCGGGATGCCGTTTAAAGCCTGCATTCTTAATGCAGTGCCGTGTTTTTGCATTTTCGTTAAAATAGGCTCGGCCTTCTCTGTCAGATACAGATTGATCGCCCGGCGGTCTGTCGGATCAGGCCGTCTTTCTATCCAGCCGGACGTCTCCATCCGGTCGATTAGCCGCCCAACGCTGATCGGCTGAACTTCAAGAATATCCGCAAGCTGGCTTTGCTTCATTCCCTGATTGCGCGAAATATGGGCCAACGCCTGCCACTGCGCCTGTGTCAGATCAAGATCCAGAACGCGGCGGTTGAAATTGCGCCGCATCAGGCGCGCTACATCATTCAAAACAAACCCAAGGCTCTGTTCCGGTTTATAATGGGACATATCTTTACGCTTTCCTGTAAAATAGTATAAGTGTATATTATATATATGTTTACTATATTTTGTCAATTATCTGAAAAATTCATGGAAATCGTGACCGGAAGGCGCGTTGTCAGGGAAAATGCGGGAGGATATACCCCATTAGAAATTCTTTTCTTGTAATGCATCATGTTTAGATGAGCGCATACCAGCAATCTGAAATACTCCCGCGTTAAAGTCTTTTAAAAAATCTAAAGAATTGCGTATGCGTGCGATGGTGACTTTGCCAATAATATAGCAACTAATATTTGAGGACGTATTCTCGATATTTGTGTCTGCACGAATTTCTCCTGAAGATACCAAATCAGCTAAAGCACATTCATAATATTTTTCGTAAGAACGAATAATTTCACTTGCCTTTTTTCTGATATCATCATGACAAACCATTTCTGAACCCAGAGTAACAGACAGCGCTCCGCAAACGTGACCGAGTTTTTCGTGCAGGTCAGCCTGAGTCCTGTAGATATACTCAAAAAAGTTCTGGAATCTTTCAATAGGAGAAAAAGTAGAAAAAAATATACCGTCACATACGCTTTTTGACTCTTGATAGTGATGATCCATCGCTTGCAGTGTTAAATTCGTTTTGGAATCAAAGAAATGATAGAAGCTGCCTTTTTTGACGTTTGCCCAGGCACATATTTCATCAACGCTTACTGCGTGGTAACCGTTTCTTAGCATTAATTCTATGGTGGCATAAATTAGATTTTCCCGGGTCGTGCTCACATCTTGCTTCCCCCGCCCAGCACCTTATAAAGATTAACCAGATTGGCCAAACGCTGCCGTTCGATCTGGATTTCATTTTGCTCGAACACATAAAGCTCACGCTGTGCATCAAGGACGCTTAGGAAGCTATCGATTCCTGATTTATAGCGCGCCTGAGAAATATCATAAACTTTCTGTGCGGCAGCCACAAGACGGCGCTGAGATTTTAACTGCTCATCAAGTGTCTCGCGCGCCGCCAGTTCGTCGGCAACCTCACGAAAAGCGATCTGAATAGCTTTCTCATAACCAACCACAGCTTTTTCTTTGCGAATTTCAGCCAAATCGAGATTAGCTTTATTACGCCCGCCCTGGAAAATCGGCAGTGTAATTTGCGGCAAAAAGGCCCAGGCACCGCCTGCACCACTGGCGAAGAGATCACCAAGGCTTTGGCTGGCAAATCCGTATGTGCCGGTCAATGTGATACTGGGGAAAAAGGCGGCTCTGGCGGCACCTATATCGGCATTGCGCGATAACAGGTTATATTCTGCCTGACGTATATCCGGACGCATGAGCAGCACTTCGGAGGGGAGGCCGGGATCAAGACTATCCTTAATTGCCACCTCATCCAATGTGGTTTTCGGTAAAAATGCATCGTCCTGAGCCACGCCCATCAGTAAAAACAGTGCGTTTTTATCCTGCGCGACGAAGCGGCTATATTGATGCTGGTTCACCCGCGCGGTTTCAACGGCTGTTGCGGCCCGCGCCACGTCCTGCTCAGTGGATACGCCTTTTTCCAGACTTTGAGACAAAATATCATAGGTGCGCTGCTGCGCTGTGAGTGTTTTTTGCGTCAGAGCCAACAGTTTCTGATCGGCCAGAAGCTGAAGATATGCATTCGCCGTTTCCGCAATCAAAGCATTACGGACGACTGCATGCGCTTCCGTTGTCGCCAGGTATTCATTGATCGCTGATTCATTGTTACTACGGATTTTGCCGAATAGATCCAATTCGTATGCGGCAACGCCCAGATTGGCCTCATAAAGATCGGTTTTTTGCGCCCGGCCTGTCGCGCTGCTCTCATCCGAGCTTTCGGCAATCGCTCCGTCTCCATTAGCATTAACACTGGGGAACAAATCGGCACGTTCAATCCGGTAGAGCGCACGCGCCTCTTCGATATTGAGAGCTGCAGTCTTCAGGTCTTTGTTATTTTGCAGAGCTGTCCCAATGACCAGATGGAATTCCTGGGAATTAAAAAACTCTTTCCAGTCCATTTGCGCGGCCATATCCGCCCCGGTCTGTAATTCATAGCCCGGTACGTCATTCCAGTTTTGCGCCGCTGAAAAATCCGGTCGGGAAAAATCAGGGATCATGGTGCAACCGGACAACATTGTGGCCATCAGTAAAAAAGATAAGGGTTTACGTGTCATGTTCTTGCTCTTTCTTTTGGTCTTCT
>ERZ761609.1131-NODE-1131-length-25477-cov-60.263158_pt1 | contig 25477 bp, 17 predicted proteins | sample MGYA00511163_ERZ761609 | MGnify/ENA primary metagenome ERZ761609 (study PRJEB28899, sample SAMN02445070) | bioreactor sludge metagenome | biome: EBPR sludge | place: Australia: Brisbane, Thorneside Wastewater Treatment Plant | collected 2011-12-16 ... | reverse complement strand
ACGAGATTGGTCAGTGACTGGAGTTCAGACGTGTGCTCTTCCGATCTTGATCCGGCCGTGGTAGCGAAAGCCCCGCCCGTTTGGGTATGAACTAACGGCTGACTACCACTCGTAACGCAGCGCGAACTGCATGACGCGCGGCAGGCTGAGCGTGTCCGTGTAGCGGCCAAACGAGCCGAGGTTCGACAGGTCAGCCGTGGCCGACAGCGGGTCGAAGCGGACCGAGTTGGTCACGTTGAACACTTCCCAGCGGAACTGGAGCGTCTGCGCTTCGGTGATGTTAAAGCGCTTGCCGAGGCCGAGGTCGATGTTGAAGTTGCCATCGCCGCGGACGATGTTACGGCCGCCCGTCTGGCCGGGAGCCGTGAAGCTGAAGGCCTTCACGGCGGCCGCGGGATCCTGGAAGATGTTCACGCCGCCACGGCCGCCCGGAGGCGCCGGAGCGCTCTTGTTGGTGCCGTCGGCAAACGTGTCAACCGCGGTGGCGTACCCGGTGATGTTCCAGTTGGTCGGCCAGAAGCGGCCGTTACCGACCGACGTCGGCAGGCCGGAAGCCTGACGGTAGAGGCCGCTCAACTGCCAGCCACCAACGATGGCGTTCAGCAGTCCGTTCTCGGTGCTCCATTTCTCGCCCTTGCCGAACGGCAAGCCATACACGAAGTTGGCATTCCACTGGTGACGGGCGTCGTAGTCCGAAGGCGCCCGGAACTGGCGGCGGCTGAAGGCGTTCGTGATGATGCCTTGCGTGCCGGTGGAGTTCTCGGGAGTCGAGGCCATGTCGATGGACTTCGACCAGGTGTAGTTGAGTTCAACCTGGTCCCCATCGGTCCAGCGCTTGCGGGCAGTCAACTGGAAGGCATTGTAGCTGCCGAAGCCGATCGACCGGAGCGTCCGCAGGTAGCTGTACTGGCGGTTGTACATCGCATAGGGCCCCAGCTTCGAGCACGCCGGGTAGCAGAACACGTCCATGCCATAAAGCGCATACGTGTAGTCTGGTGCGTTGTACGCGTACTCGTCATAAGCCGCCTGGGTGGCGGTCATGGTCGAGGTAGCCAGACCCGGGAACATGTTCTCCCAGAAAGGCATGCGCGGAATCTGCGAGATCGGCGTCCCGGCATTGACGTGATTGTGCAGCATCGAAGCCGCCTCAAAGTACGTCTGGCCGGAGGCCGGGTCGCGCAAGTTTGTCGGCATCGCGATGTCTTCGCTGATCAGCGAGCGGCGCGACTGCCGGCCCACATAGCCAGCCTGCACGAAGTATCCATTGCCAAACTCGCGGCCAATGGAGAAGTTCATGTTCATCGTGTACGGCATGTTCAGCGCGTCGTCCAGACTGTTGATGATCGCGAACACGTTCGGAGCCTGCGCCGGGAATCCGGCCGGGGGGGCTGGCAGCAGCAGACCGTCGGGGATCCGGTTCAGTCCCACGTAGCGGGGTGCGGTGGCGAGGTCGAGGCGGGCCGACGGATTCGTCAAGGACGTTGACAACCCGAAGGCGCTGGCATCGTAGTTGGTGATCAGACCCGCGCCCATCACGTCATAGAACATGCCCCAGCCCGCGCGAATGGAGGTCTTCTGGTCGGGCGAGTAGGCCACCGACAGACGGGGAGCGAAGTTCTTCTTGTGGAACGGATACAGGTCGCGGCCACCATCCTGCTCCTTGAGAACGTAGGTGACCGGGGTCACCTGGTCCTGGGACTGGCCCGCGTTGGCAAAAGCCACACGGTCATTGAACCACTCGTTCAGAGGCTGCCGGGAAACCGTCTGGATCCCGTTGGCTTCATAGATCGGAGGCATCAGCGACCAGCGCAGGCCACCGGTGATGGTCAGGTTGCGCGTGACGCGCCACGTGTCCTGGAAGTAGAGTTCGTACTCTTCAGCGTTGAACTGGCGAACAATGGGTGCTCCGATCGGAAGCGCCGAACCGTCCTTGTTGTAGTTATAAACGGCATTGCCCTGCGTCACGATGCCCATTACGGCCATCGCGGCGTCGCGGTAAGCCACACGGCCGGCGGCGGCCATGTCCGGGAACGGCGCGTTCAGAGGAGCGCCGGAACCCGTCAGCCACGAAGAGTTCGTGCTGGCCGAGGGGAAAGAGTTGGCATAGTTGGTCCGGTTGTTGCGGATGATGCGCATCTGCGCGCCCATCTTCAACTCGTGCTTACCCTTGTTCCAGGTGAAGTCGTTCGAGAACGTATGCACGGGCGTCGTCCGGATGAAGGCGCGCGCGCTGCCCTGCGGCAGGTCGATCGAACGGAAGCTCACGAACGGCTGGTCGGAAATGCCCGTGTTTTCAAAGGAGACACGCGTGATGCCGTACCGGAACACGTTCACCTTGTTCGCGGCGAACACCGAGTTCAGACCGACTGCGATCCCACGGGGAGCCTGCAAGTTGGTGTTGTTCGGCGGCAGACCAGGGAACTGGGGAGCGCCCATGTTCTTGTCGTCCTGCAGGTTGCCGCGAATGAACGCCTGATGCTTGCCCTCTCGGTCGAGGTAGGCATCCAGTTTGGCAATGTAGGTGGCCGAATCGAATCGCACAGGTGCGTTGAAACGGAAACCCGAGTAGTTGATGCCGTCACCCGCGGTGGCCTCGTTCGGCAGCGGATACTGGTTCAGCACCTGCAAAGCCGCTTGATTCGGGCCAATCCCCAGCGGGTCCACACGGGAAGCCAGTTCCTGCGGGGTCACCGTGGCGATCGAGCCATCCGAGCGAATGTAGCGAACAATGCCCTGGCGCAGGGTGGCCGTCGGAACCGTGCGCAGCACGCTATCCTCACGACGATCCTTGCGGCCTTCATAGTTGCCAAAGATGAACATCCGGTTCTTCACGATCGGCGCACCCAGAGAAGCACCGTAGATGTTCCGGTTCAGCTTCGCCAGCGGAACACCGTTCGGGTTCTGCGCGCTGACCGCCGAGTTATTGAAAAAGCTGTTCGCGTTCGTGATCTTGTTGCGCACGAACCAGTAAGCCGAACCATGCACTTCGTTCGTGCCCGACTTCGTCACCAGCGCGATCTGCGCGCCCGAAGAGCGGCCCTGATCGGCGTTGGCGTTCGTCGTCACCACGCGGAACTCCTGCACGGAGTCCAGCGTCACGCGAAGCACCGAGGTGAACGGATCGCGGTTCTGCTGATCATTCACGTCCACGCCATCCAGCGTGACGTTCGCCTGATCGCTCTTGCCGCCATTCACGTTGCCGCCCCGGTAGCTGCCCTGGAGATTGTCACCCGCGTAGGTGACGCCCGGCTGCAGCGCCAGCAGGCCAACCACGTTGCGCGCTTCAAACGGAAGCTGAAGCACCGGCTTCGTGCCGAACGTGTTGCCCACCGTCGCGTCCACCGTGTTGATCTGCGTGGCTTCCGCCGAAACAGACACCGTCTCGCTGACGGCGCCCACTTCCAGGCGGATGTTCTGCGTCACCGGCGTGTTCACCAGCAGGCGGAGGTTGTCCACCGCCGTGGTCGAAAAACCAGGAGCAGCCACGCTGAGCCGGTAGTTGCCAGGTTGAACCTGAGGCAGATTGTAAGCGCCTGAGCCATCGGTCGTCGTCGACCGCGTGGCGCCAGAGTCCAGGTTCAGAATTTCAACAGTCGCTCCAACCACCGCCGCACCCGACGGATCGGTGACGGTGCCGGAGATCTGAGTCAAGCCCTGCCCGAACAGCGCGGTGGTGGCTGCCAGGAAAACAAAGAGCCGCATCAGCACAGATAAATTCACGTGTCTCCCCTTTCCTTTGTTAGGAAGGAACTCCCAAAGTCCGCCCCGGATGGAGCGGGTTCTTCCCAGGGCCCGCGTGTGGACGCGAAACCACGGGATAATTTATCAGTTAACCGTTCCTGTTCACAACTGTCAATCAAAATTAGTACTTGTGCCCATCGAAATGCGTTATGAGTGAAGTTTCATGGGCAAGAATTAATATTCAATCATTAGCAGAAGGCGGTAACTGAAGATACTACCCGATGCCAATGTAGAAACAGTGGCTTGACTGCGCCCGCCCCGCCGAGGCATGCCCCTTATAGGCATAAGATGTTTATAATCATCATTTTACAGAACTTTCGAGATAGCGATCCACGCCTGAGAAAGTCAAGAGACTACAATCTACCTATCAACGGTAGGGATTGAGGAGTTCACCCCCGAATATCGGAGAGTATTCTGCGGGCAGCGGCAGCGGGGTCGGCGGCGCGGGTGATTTCGCGGCCGATCACGAGATAGTTGGCTCCACTCGCGAGTGCCTCGGCGGGGGTCGCGACCCGCTGCTGGTCGCCGGGGTCGGCGCCGGGGGAGCGGACACCGGGAGTGACGAGTATCGCACCGGGTCCGGCAAGCACTCTTAACCGGGCCACTTCCAGGGGCGAGCAGACCAGTCCATCAGCGCCTGCATCGATCGCTTTCCGGGCGAGAAATTCAACCTGCCCGGCCACGGTCCTCCCGGTAACCCCCAAATCCTCGACGTCTGACTGATTGAAGCTGGTCAGGACGGTGACGGCGAGAACACGGAGCTGCGAACCTTCGGCGGCGGCGCGGGCGGCGCGGACGACCTGAGGATGGGCGTGAACCGTCAACAGCGATGCACCGAGTTCGGCGGCGCGGGTGGCGGCGCGTTTGACGGTCTCGCTGATGTCATACATCTTGAGGTCGAGGAAGACCTGTTTGCCGCCAGAGGTCAATTCGCGGACGATCGAAGGGCCTTCGGCGGTGAAGAGTTCAAGTCCGACTTTGTAGAAGCCGATCGAAGTGCCGAGGGCGGCGACGAGCGAGCGCGCCTCGGCGGCTTCGAGATCGAGCGCGGCGATCAGGGGATTGGCATTGGTCATACGAGTACAAGGGGAGCTTCGGCGCGTTCAGTGACGCGGCCGATCACGGAGTAACCCTCGGGCGGAGGACCGGGGAGGGCGAGCAGGAGGCCGCCGGAGGTCTGCGGGTCGTAAAGCAGGGCTTCGAGTTCGGCGGGAATGATGCCGCGGGCGTGGACACAGCCGCTGATGAACTCGCGGTTGTTCTTGAGACCGCCGGGTTGGGCGCCCCCGGCGGCATAGTGGAGCGCGCCGGGCAGCAGGGGGACAGCCAGAGCGTCGATCTCGAGAGTGACGCCGGAGGCAAGGGCCATTTCCCGGGCATGGCCGAGGAGGCCGAAGCCGGTGATATCGGTCGCGCCGTGGGGCGCCAGCGCGCAGCGGTTCAGGCCGAGCATGGACTGAATTGCGCCCTCGACGTGATCCGGAGCGGCGATGCCGCGCTTGAGCGCGGTGGCAATCACGCCGGTACCCAGCGATTTGGTGAGAACGAGCGTGTCGCCGGGTTGGGCGCCGGCGTTGGTCCAGAGGTGATCGGGGTGAACGAGGCCGGTGATGGAGTAGCCGAACTTGATTTCGTCATCGTTGACGGAGTGGCCGCCGGCGAGGACACAACCGGCCTCGATCAGCTTTTCCGCGCCGCCCCGGAGGATGGCTTCGAGGTCGTCGAGGTCTCCCTGGGCGGGGTAACAGAGAATGGAGAGGGCGGTCAGGGGTCTGCCGCCCATCGCGTAGACGTCGCTGAGGGCGTTGGCTGCGGCGATAGCGCCGAAGGTGGCGGGATCGTCGACGATGGGAGTGAAGAAGTCGGCGGTCTGCACGAGGGCACACTCCGGCGTGAGCTTGAAGACGCCGGCATCGTCGGCGGTATCAAACCCGACCAGCAGGTTGGGGTCCTTGAGCCGGGGAATGCCCGGCAAAACGCGGTCCAAAACCTTTGGACCCAGCTTGGACGCTCAACCGGCGGCTTTTACGTGAGCGGTGAGCTTCTTCATCGACATCGAACGGTTCTTTCAGTCTAGCCGCGATTGTCCTTCCGGCCCTGATCGCGGCGATTGCGGGAGGCGGAATGGGCCTGCTGGCGGGGGATATTGGACTTGGCCAGCCGCTTGTCTTTCGCAACCGCGAGTGGCGCGGGCTTGGTGGCTTTGGAAGTGGACTTGGGCGCGGCGGGCGCGGGCTTGGCGGCCTTCTTCGCGGCTTTGGCGGCGGCTTTCTCGGCCTGGGCGGCGGCTTTGGCGGCGGCGCGATCGAGTTGCTCCAGCCGCTTTTCGAAGCGGGCCAGCGCTTCGGTGAACAGGACCACCTTCTGCTCGGTGCGGGCGTTGGCGGCCCCGGATCTTCCGTCCTTGGCGCCGGACTTCTCGCGGGAAGCGAGGCGCTGGCGGCGCAGCAGATCCTGCTGTTTGTCGCGGAGGCGGCGGGCGGATTGGACCTTGCGGAAGACCTGGGCGCGGGTCAATGGCTTCAGTTCCGCGGGCAGACTGTTGACGAACAGTTCGAGTTCGGCTTTGTTGCAGAGCTTCTCGGCTTGCTTCTTGGTTGTGGCCATCTGTTTCTCCCTAGCGTGATTTCCTGCGGCGGGGGGCGGGTTTGACGAAACCGGCGAGCCACTTCAGAAAGGTGCGTGCCGCGGCATCGAGATTGTTCACGGAGCCGCCCCCCTCGAGCACGGCGCACATTTCGTACGCTACTGGACCAGTGTAGTTGATCTCGCGCAAGGCCGCGAAAAAGGCCGGGTAATCGACCTCGCCGGTCCCGCAGGGGACGGCCCGGAGCAGGTCCTGGGATTCACGCGAATAATTGACCAATTCGGGGTTGTAGACAAACCGCGGTTGGCGCTGGTAGTCGGCCACCGTGGTCCAGGCGATCCAGGGAGCGACGGCGCGGACGGCTTCCTTCATCGCCTCGCCGGCGAGGCCCTGGAGGAAGGGGGCCCAGGCGTCGAAGGCGAGCTTGAGGTTGGGGCAGTCGAGTTCGCGCATGAGCCAGGCCAGTTGGGTGTGGTGCACGGCCAGGTCGTGGTGGTTCTGAAGCAGGAGGGTGACGGGGAAGGGTTCAGCGGCGCGCGAGGCCATCCGGAGGCCGCGGACCAGCTCGGTGTACTGGGCTTCGTAGTGGATGCCGGGGCGCTCGTAACCGGAGAAGATGCGCAGGAAGGGGGCGCCGAGTTCGGCCGCGAGTTGGGCCAGTGTCCCCACGTAGGCGGCGTTCATTTCGGCCGAGGGGATGCCGGGGCGGTCGATGGCGCAGGTGAAATCGGTGTAGCCCATCAGCGCTTCGAGCGAGAGACCGCGGGCGGAAATGGCTTCCCGCAGGTTGCGGCAGGCGGCCGGGGAGTAGTCGTGCGGGGACACGTGGGGCCGCTTCGCCACCAGGGCGATGGAACGGTAACCGAGTTCGGCGGCCTTGTCGAGGAAGGCTTCGACGGACAGGCAGGCATGACCCGGCCAGGCGCCTGCGTAAGAAACGGAATGGAGTACGGGGAACATGGCTGTTTACATCCTATGATGACGTGGGGGTGGCGCTGCGGAACCCGGTGTCTTGTTTTGTGAGACTTGGTGGGTTCGTTCCTTCGTTTTCCGGGTGCGACGGGCCGGGGGGCCTCCCTGGATTCACGGGTTCAGGCGGACTTCTCCGACTTCTTTCGAATCGAAATATCCAGCCGTTTGATCTTCTGGTTGAGCGTGGAGAGCGGGATCTTCAACCGGGCCGCGGCTTCGGTCTGGGAGTAGTTCACCTGATCGAGGACATCGATGATCGTTTGCCGCTCAAAGTCCGCCACCACCTCGAACAGGGAGGCATCCGCGGGCAACTGCTCGCCCGGTTCCCGGGGAATCCGGACGCCCGCGGAGTGCAAAACCGGTTCCGGGAGCACCGAAGCCGGAACCTCTTCCTGCGTCGCCAGCACCACCGCCCGCTCGATGGCGTTTTCGAGTTCGCGGACATTCCCCGGCCAGCTGTAGTCCATCAGGATATGCAGCGCCTCGGGTTCGAAATGGAGCCGCGACCGCCCGTGCCCGTCCATGAATTTCTCGTTTTCCCGGCAGTAAATCTGGAAGAAATGATCGATCAATGCAGGAATATCTTCTTTCCGGTCGCGGAGCGGAGGCAACTGGAGATTGATTACATTCAGCCGGTAATAGAGATCCTCGCGAAACTTCCCCTCGTCGACGAGTTTCTTGAGTTCCGCGTTCGTGGCAGCCAGGATGCGGACGTCCACGCGCACGATGTCGTTGGACCCGACGGGCATGAACTCGCGTTCCTGGAGCACCCGGAGCAGTTTCACCTGCATGTCGGCCGAGAGCGTGCCGATCTCATCCAGGAACAGGGTACCGTGATCGGCGGTCTCGAAATAGCCCTTCCGGTTCGCCACGGCGCCCGTAAATGCCCCTTTGACGTGCCCAAACAGCGCCGATTCGAGCAGATCCGGCGGCACCGAACCCGAGTTGACGCCCACGAAGGGCCGCTCGGCCCTCGGCGAGGCGGCGTGGATGGCCTTGGCGATCAGTTCTTTCCCGGTTCCCGTCTCGCCGGTGATCAGAATATTCGACTTCGAGGCCGCCACCTGGCCAACGAGGTCCAGAACCCGCAGCATCCGCTCGCTTTTGCCGACGATGTTGGGAAACGAATAGCGCTGTTTGAGCGCCCGCCGCAGTTCGCGGTTCTCGTGTTCGAGGCGGGAACGGGCGATCTGCCGGTCGATCTCGATGATCAGCTTTTCATTGTCCCAGGGCTTCGAGAAGTAGTCATTGGCGCCCGATTTGAGGGCTTCGACGGCCACTTCGATGCTTCCGTAAGCGGTAATGAGGAACACAGGGGTTTCCCGGTCGCGCTTCCGGATATCGTCGAGAACCTCGAGACCGGACCGGTCGGGCATCATCAGATCGAGCAGGACGAGGTCAAAGACGCCGCGTTCGAACCGGTCCAACCCAGCGACGCCGCCATCGGCCGTCGCCACCTGGTAGCCTTCGAGATCGAGGAGCACTTCCAGGGATTCACGGATGTCCGCTTCGTCGTCGATGACCAGAATGCGGCCTCGCGGAGTTCTGACGGTGTCTGAATCAGGCATGAACAGTTTTCCGGACGGCAGGGAACTCGAGGCGGAAAACCGCGCCCTCTCCGGGCCGCGAATCCGCTTCAATCGATCCACCGTGCTCTTCCACGATGCCATAAGTGACAGAGAGTCCGAGACCGGTGCCCTTCCGGGCGGTCTTGGTCGTGAAGAACGGATCGAAGATCCGGTCCAGATGATCGCGCGCGATCCCTGGTCCGGTGTCCCGGATTTCCACCTGCACGCTGGGCCCATTCACGACCGTGGTGACACGCAACGTTCCGCCGCTGACGTCGGACATCGCATCCCGCGCGTTCAGGAAGAGGTTCAGGAAGACCTGCTGGAGTTTGCCCGCATTGCCGCGGATCGCCGGCAGTGGTTCCGCCAGATCGGCCTCCACGCGGACGCCAGCCTTCTCGAACTGGTGTTCGAGCAGGGAAAGCGTTTCGCGGAGGACGCGGTTCAATTCGAGATCGGTAAAGTCGGTGGACGAAGTGCGGGAGAAATTGAGCAGAGAATTGACGATTTCGCTCGCCCGGAAGGTCTGCTTCGCGATCTTGTCGAGAAGTTTGCTCTTCTGCTCGTCGCCATGGACCTGCTTGGCCAGCATCTGCGCGTAAGTGGAGATCACGGCCAGCGGCGTGTTCACTTCGTGCGCGACGCCGGCGGCGAGCAGGCCGATGGAACTGAGTTTGTCCGCCTGGACGAGCCTGCGCTCGAGTTCATCGCGTTCGGTGACGTCGTCGATGATGACCAGCCTGCCGATTCGCTGGCCGTCCTTGGTGACGAGAGGGGCAATCGCGAGATTGACGAGTGTCTCGCGCCCGCTGTCGCCGTTTCCGTTCACGGCGTTGTGACGGAGGGGGATCTTGTACAACTGGTGGACCTTGTTATCGGCCCGCAACCGGTCGAAGTGCAGCGCCATTTCCGCGGGGAAGAGGTCCGAGAGTTTCCGGCCGACGGCCGCGTGCCGGGGAACGCCGGTCAGCCTCTCGATCCGGGAATTCCAGCTTTCCACCCGGTCTTCGAGGTCAGCGGCCAGAATACCGACGTTGATGGACTCGACAATGTTCTCCGAGAACTCCTTGAGCCGCTCGACCTGCTCCGCCTTCGCCGCGAGCGAACTGTAGAGGCGCGCGTTTTCAATCGCCATGGCGACGTAACCCGACAGCGTTTGCAGCAATTCGACGTCATCGGAGGAGAGAAAATCGCCCTTCGCGGTGCGCGAAACGCCCATCCAGGCGAGCGTCCGGCCCCGGAACACGCAGGGCAGATAGTAGGTCAAGTCGAGTTCGGCGATCGTCGTCCGGACCGACGCCGGCATCTCGCGGCTGACGACATCGATGGCGCGGCGGGTGCTTTCGAAGAACAGGTAGGGGCGCTGGCCCGGCGTCGACAGGAAGCTGAGATCGAGGGCGGAGAAGTTCAGAGTCCGCGGGTGCCCCTCCCGGTCGAGCGTCGAATGGAGATGGAAGCCGGATCCTTCTTCGTCGGCGAGGAAGAAGGCGACGTGGCTGACCTGGAGCGTGTTCACCAGCCGCTCGCCGACGCCGCGGAGCGAGCGGTCCAGATCCATCTCCGAGGACAATTCGCGCGCGAAGCCCACGAGGGTCACGCGATAGTCGTAGCGGTCCTTGTAAAAGACATAGCGATCGAGTTGCTGTTGGATCCAGTTCCGGAGCGGTTCAAAGACGAAGCCGGCGACGAGGACGAGCAGGACGACCGCAGTGGGCGACAGTTCATCGCGTCTGGCGAGCGACAGTACGAGCAGCGAGACGATACCGAGCACGGCGATCGTCGCCAGCAGATAGACGTAGCCCTGCTGGAAGATGATGTCCACGTCCATCAAGCGGTAGCGCAGGATGGAATACGCCCAGGCGAGCGGGACGAGAGCGAGGAACAGCACCGAAAGCCGCATGGCCGGGGTGGGCACGAGACCGAGGACAAAGGGGGCCGCATAGAGGGCCACGAATGGCAAAACCCCGGCAAAGACGCCATTCCGAAGCCATTTGAGCTGCTGGCGGATGATGGGATCGTCGGCCCTGCGGAAGCTGAGATGCAGGATGGCGCCGCCGGCGAGGTAACTGCCCGCGTAGAGAACGAGCCAGGCGCGGTCGAGCAGCCAGCGCATTTCGATGAGAGGCAGGGCCGTCCGGACGACGCCCATGGCCACGGCGACCTGGAGAGCGATGAGCGACAGCGCCGGAAGATAGACGCCCAGCGTCTGCCAGGCGGTCCTCTGCTTTCGCGGCTCGGGGAAAGTGAGACAGAAATGGATGAACAGCGCGGGAGCCAGCAATCCGGCCACCATATTGCCCAGGTAGATGGCGGTGTCAAACCCGTTCAGTTTTCCGGTGTAATGGAACGTGTGCAGCACGAAACTGGCGAGGCACAACAGGAAGAAGTGGAGTGACTTCGGCGCCCGCTGCCGCCGGAAAAACAGAAACAGACCGATACCCAGCCAGGCGATACCGATGAGGTATTGCAGGGACAGGGCCCGGTCCTGGTTGGCGTCCGAAATGATCACCAGCGCCTTGAGATCGACGCCGCCGCGCCGGAGACTGTATTCCGCTTTGCCCCAGACACCGATCCGCGCCAGGATCTTCGCGACGTCGATCCCCTGCTCGACCGCCATTCCGTTGGGGTTGACCGCCGTCCCGATGCGGTAGAGCACGTCCCCTTTCCGGATCCCCGCCACCTCCGCCGGACCACCCGGCGTGAGATGAACCACCGTGACCTGCGGCGCTTCGCCCGGCTTTTCGGCCGGGACTTCCATCCAGGTGGCCCCATCATCAGGCAGGGCGTACTTGCGCTGCTGCTGGTAGTTGATGCCCGCGCAGATCACCGCCGCCACCGTCAGAATGACGAGGAGGGCATTGACGATCTGTTCCTTGAGCTCCTTCAACTTTCCACCATCCAGTCACTCGGGCAGTACTGGTTGCGCGGATACACTGCCCCACTTGTTACCGTAGCACGTCGAGGGCCAACATTCGAGACCTCCCTGTGCCCCCAAGAGTACATGAGTTTTCAATTGGTTACAAGCGGAATTCCGCACACCGCTCCCTGATTTGGAATCTCCACTAATCCAGATTCTGGAAGCCCGAAATGACCCCACGGGTCCAGATTGACACGCCTCGAGGAGACGGGAAGGGCCGGCCCGGAGGCCGGCCCTGATTTTGAGTTTGACGTTTCCCTGGTCAGAACTGGAAACGCAAACCGAAGCGGAACACGCGCTCGTCGATCCCCTCGCGGCCGGTGTTGCGGACACCGGTGATCTCGAACACCCCGGAACTGAAGGAGCCGTCGGGATTCAGCCGGAGATTGGAGATGTTGTTGCTCGGGTTTCCGAAGTGAGGGGTGTTGGTGGCATTGAAGGCCTCGGCGCGGAACGTCATCCGGACTCTTTCGGTGATCTGGAAGTTCCGGAAGAGGCCCATATCGAGGTTGATGAGGCCCGGTCCCAGGAGGGTATTGAAGCCGAGGCTGCCGAACTCGGGGGTGGTGACAGGAGCGAACTGGGTCCAGTCGTAGAACGCCTGGCCGCGGCCGGTACCGCCCAACTTCCGGGGTTTGACGTTGCCGCCGACCCAGTGGGCGCGCTGGCCGTTCTCCGGCGCATTCAGCGAAGCCCCAGAGGAGCCCACGGTGAACGGACTGCCCGAGTACATGTTCAGCATGCCGTTGATCTGCCATCCCCCGAAGAGCGCGGCGCCGACGCCGGAGGTGGCCCAGTTCTTGCCTTTGCCGAAGGGGAGTTCCCAGATGCCGGTGGTGCTGTAATTGTGCGGCTGGTGCTGGCCGCACTGGCTCCGGTTGAGGTGGAAGTACCCAGGGATCTTGATGGAGGCGCGGTCGCCTGAGTTACCGTAGCCGGCGATGCCGATGCATTTGGAGAATGTGTACATTACATTCATCTGGAAGCCATTGGCGAACCGGCGTTCGAGCGAGGTCTGGAGTGAATCGTAGGTGCTGTTGCCTATGCGATTCACGACGGCGGTCGAGACGTTCCGCTGGGTGAATGGGAAGTAGACACGGCTGGCGGCGCCGCCTCCAGGGAAGCCGTAGTTGCGCTCTTCGTAGCCGAGGAACCCGGTCTGGCGGGTAGCGACATAACCGGCCTGAGCCACCCAGCCGCCGCGGAACTGCTTCTGCAGGGTGACGTTCCAGCTTTGGACATAGCCGCGGCGGAATTCGTCGTCGAGTGTGTTGGTCACGACGGTCTGCGGGATGGGGATGATGCCATTCCCGAGATCGGGTTCGGTCAACACGGGGATGCCGTCCTCAAACCGGCTCACTGGCTGCCAGGAATTCACGGCGTTCACCGTCTGGGCGGTGAGCAGCGGATGGTTGGTGCGCATCGCGCGAGCGATATTCCACGGGTCGGTGTTGAGGCCGTAGCCCATGCGGAGCACAGTCGTATCCGTCATGCGGTAAGCCAGACCAATGGTCGGCGCGAACAGGCGTTTGCTCTGCCTGACGCCGCAGTCGCGGGGAGCGGCGCCCACGCCGCAGACCATGACCTGGTTGGCCAGTTCGCCGCCGGCGCCGGGGAAGAAGTAGCGTTCGAGACCCCGGTCGGAGCGCGTCGGCATGGGGAAGTAGTTCCAGCGTGTACCGAAGTTGAGGGTCACGCGCCGGTTGACCTGCCACTGGTCGCGGAAGTAGAGGCTCTGCATCGAGGTGCGCGTGTTGTACTGGTCCGGCCACTGGTAGAGTTTGGCCACCTGAGTCGGCAGGCCGAGCAGAAAGGTGGAATAGGAGTTCCACTGGTTCGGGGCGGGTCCGCCGTTGAGACCGGTCGGCCCTCCGGCAAAGTTGAAACGGCCCGAGGCCGGACCGGCGCCGCCGTAGAACTCGGGCTGGATGTGGTTCAGGTGCTGCCAGCCGAGTTCCATGCCGAAGCGGAGATTGTGCGCCCCCTTGGTGAGGTTGCCGTTGACGATCCACTGCCACTGGGGATCGCTGCGGAAGTAGGGCATGTAGTTCTGGGCCATGCCGAAGGCGGTGTGGTTGTTGATGCCGAATCCGGGCCACCCGCCCTCGAAACGGCGAGTGCCGTTAGTCCCCGGCAGTCCCAGGAAGTCGCGGCCCAGGTTTTCTTCCAGCCTTGGCTGCTCGACGTTGGTGTCCATCAGGGTGTAGCCGAAGTTCGAATCGATGATGAAATTCGGAGAGAAGGTGTAGGTCATGGCGGCCGTCAGGCTGTGGGTGTTGCCGTAGCCCTGCCCCGGATTCCCGCCGCGGATGACGGAGCCGCCCAGATCACCGTGAGAAGTGGGCATGTTGGCGCTGTAATCGAGGAAGCTGTAACGGACGTAGGAGGTCAGCTTGTCGGTGATGTTGAAGTTGGTTTTGGCATCAATGGTGTGCCGGTCGAAGCCGTAGATCCCCTGCGCGAACAGGTTGCCCTGGAACGCGGCGGGATCCGTCGGCATCGGCAGCAGTTCGTTCAGCAGCAGGGACGGGCGGCTCATGCGCGCTGCCGGCAGGGTCTGATTCGGGAACGGAGTGCGCCCCTGACCATTGATATTGCCGGTCATCGGATCGTAGACAGGCAGGTTGGACTCGGTCATGATGCCCTGGCGGCTGAGCACCGTCGGCACGGTGTAGAGTCCTCCGGCGAACTGGCGGTCAGTGGTGCCTTCGTAGCTGCCGAAATAGAAGATGCGGTCTCTCTTGATGGGGCCGCCGATGGTACCGCCGAACTGGTTGAAAGTGGCGCGCGGATTGCGTTCACCCTGGGGCAGGAAGAAGGGTTTGGCCTTGGTTTTGTTGTTGTTGTGATACTCGAACGCCGAGCCGTGGACTTCGTTCGTGCCGCTCTTGATCTGGACATTGATCGCGGCGCCGCCGGCGAGGCCCTGTTCAGCGTCAAAGGAGCCGGTGACGACGTTGACGGCTTCGATGGATTCGAGAGCGGGGACGTAAGCGGTGACGTGGGGCAGCCAGACGTTGAACTGCGTGGCGCCGTCAAGGCGGACGTTATTGGACGCGGCGACGGTCCCGTTGACCTCGAACTGGAGAGCGCGGGAGGGGTTCGAGGGGATCGAGTGCGAGTCGCGGGGTTGCGAGAAGCCCGGCAGAGTGACGAAAAGCTGCTGGTAATTGCGACCTGGCGGGACCGGGACATTCTCGAGAGTGGCTCGCGTCACTTCCGACCGGACTTCGGCCCGGTCGGTCTGCAGCGCCAGAGCCTGGGCCGAGACTTCGATCTGCTCGCTGACCTGGCCCAACTGCATGACGACATCCGCGCGCGTGACGGTGTTGGTGGCTACATTGAGGCCGCTCTGGACGTAGGTCCGGAAGCCTTCGAGCGTCACGCGCAGTTCATAGGTGCCGCCCGGCACAGTGGAAACCGTGAAGCCGCCCGCCGGACCGGTCGAAACCTGACGGGTCCAGTTGGTTTGCCGGTTGGTTACCACGACGGCCGCGCCGGGGATCGCCGCGCCGCTCGGATCGGTCACATTGCCGACGACGGTTCCATACAGGATCTGCGCCTCCACGGGGACGGCGCCAAAATGGCCCACGGCCAGCATCACCGCAACTGGCAGCAGGCCCCAAAGGCTCATGCTCTTGGTTTTCATCATGGAAACTCCTCTACCTGAAGATCCAGCGATTGGGCATGACCTCTGGAAGTGCGGTTGACGCCGCCTCCAGACCGGGATCCATTTCTTCCTCCTGAAGCCATGCGTGGGACGAGTATAGGGGAGTTGAGACAAAAAAGCAATCGCTAGATAGCCTCTTTTGGTCTATTGTTGAGTACGACCAGTCAGACCCCACTCCGGCCCTGGTGGCGTTATCCTGTACCCATGCCCCCACTTTCCGGAAAGACCGCGCTGGTCACAGGCGCCTCCCGAGGCATCGGCCGGGCGATCGCGCTAAAGCTTGCGGCGATGGGCGCCCAGGTGGCCGTCAATTATGCCCAATCGCGCGAGGAGGCCGAAGCCGTGGCGCGGGAGTGCAATGGCTTCGCGGTGCAGGCCGATCTGGGCGACCTGACGGCGATCGAGGCGATGTTCAACCGGGTCCGGCGGGAGTTCGAGAAGTTGGACATTCTCGTCAATAATGCGGGAGTGGGCTATGCCCGTCCGATCGCCGAGACGCCGCTGGAAGATTTCGAGCGGGTGTTCGCGGTGAACACGCGGGGTGCTTTTTTCTGTTTGCAGGAAGCGGCGAAGTGTCTGCCGGATGGCGGGCGGATCGTGAACGTATCGACGGGGGCGACGGTGAGTTCGCCGCACAACTTCGGGATTTACTGCGGATCGAAGGCGGCGCTGGAGCAATTCACGCGGATTCTGGCGCGGGAACTGGCGCACCGGCACATTACGGTGAACACGGTGTCGCCGGGGTTCACGGAGACGGACATGTACCATGCGCTGCCGAGCCTGGCAGAGCTTGCGCCGAAACTCACGCCGCTGGGCCGGGCGGGCAAGCCGGAAGAGATCGCGGAATCGGTGGCGTGGCTGTGCACACCGGAAGCGAACTGGATCACGGGGCAGAACCTGCAGGTGTCGGGCGGGCTGAATATGGTCTGACCCGGGCTACAGACCGCCCACGAACAGGGCCAGCGCCCGGCGGTCTCGCGCCGAATAGACCGACACATCCACGGTGCTGCTGGTTTCGATGCGGCGAAGGATCTGTTCATCCGTCTTGCCGTTGCCATAACCCTGCATTGAACGGGTTCCAGGGTAGCCTGTGTCGCGCCCATCGATTCCATGGCAGCGTGCGCAGACATCGCGCCAGAGGGCACGCCCTTCCAGCCAGATCTGAGTCTCCTGCCTGACTGGCGCGCCCGCAGCGAACACCCGGCGCACCACGCCCGCCGCGTCCACCAGGATCTGGCGCCCGTCCGACTCGACGACCACGACATCCTCGAACGCCTTCCCGGGGGCACCATCTCTACCAGGCAGCGGGTCCCCCAAACGCGGCGGCGGCGCCAGGGCCATCAGCCCGAGCGCCGCCGTCAGCATCAACAGTGGTCTCACTTGGTCTTCGCGTAGTCGGCGAACATTTTGGCGATGCCGGCTTCCTCGGTCGTTCCGGAGTGGATGACGACGCGGTAGCGCCAGCGGGCCGATTTGCCAGTGTCAAGAGAGAGGCCGGCGTCGCGGGTCTTGTCGCGGTAGTAGTCGTGTTCGCCGAAGGGATTCGCGGCGAACAGGCCGTAGTCGCGGGAGTGCCAGTGGGTGGGATGGCGGTAGTTGCCGGGATGGTCGAGGATGGCGACGCCGACGGTCTCGCCTTCGAGCGGCCCGTAGTAGTCGTTCCAGGGGCTGGGCTTGCCCCAGACTTCGCGCATGCCCTTGCCGCCTTCGGCGTTGACGAGCGTGCCGCCTTTGCGTTCCATCAGTTCATCGCGCAGGCGGATGGCGAAGGTGCCTTCCTTGGTGTCACGGAATTTGATGGGGCTGAGCGCCTTGAAGGTGACGTCAAAATCCACCACCCGGTGCTGCGTGCCGGCATGGAAGGTCATCTTGCGGTGCTCTTCGATCAGCGGCGTTCCATCGGGAGCCTTCCACCGGTGGACGCTGACGATTTCGCCCTGCTTCTTGCCGCCCTGCGCCTTGTCGAGTTTGACGAGTTCAATCGTGCCCTGGTGTTTGCGCTTGGCGGCCATCTGCTTTTCGTTCGCCCAGAAGTCCCATTCGTTGATTTCGCCGTGGGTGAACCAGAGTCCGCGATGGTGGGGGTGATCCTTGGTCTCTCCGTCCACGCTTTCCATCGGGTACATGCGCGTGATGCGCTTGCCGCTCGCGGTCAGCAGCGGATGCAGGAACGGCTTGGGCACGTCCTCCCCGCTGTAATAGAAGGTCGTGAAGGGCTTCCCGTCAATCGTGACGGCGATCTTGCCCTCTTCTTTCGTCATCGCTACCTGCGCCGCCAGCGGGGCGGCCAACAGCATCAGAACCAGGAAGGCGTTTTTCATGTGTCTCAGTTAATCACACCGCGCGACCAAGGGCCAAGCGGCGCTCCTTCGTTGCTAGGACGACCCTACGCAGCCGAAAGTTTCTCCTCCACGATTTTCTTCGCCACGGCCGGATCCGCCTGCCCCTTCGTAGCCTTCATGACCTGCCCGATGAAGAACTGAGCCAGGGTCGTTTTGCCCGCCTTGTACTGTTCCACCTGCTTCGGATTGTTGGCGATCGCCTCGTCGATGATGCGTTCGAGTTCGCCGGTGTCCGAGATGGACTTCAACCCTTCTCGCTCGACGATCTCCGCCGCGCGGCCGCCCGTTGCCGCCATCTTCGCGAGGACATCCTTGGCCAGTTTGCCGGTCAACTCGCCCTTCGCCACGAGCGCGACCAGTTCGCCGAGGGCGTCCGCCGGGACGGGCGATTCGCTGATCCCTTTGCCTTCCGCTTTCAAAAGCCCCGCGAGGTCGCCCATCACCCAGTTCGCGGCAAGTTTGGCGTCGCCGGCGCCGGCGGCGACGGTTTCGAAGTATTCCGCCACGGCCTTGTCGGCGGTCAGCACTTCCGCGTCGTACGCCTTCAATCCCAGTTCATCGACATACCGCTTCCGCTTGGCCGCGGGCAGTTCGCTCATCCGCGCCCGGATCGATTCGAGCCACTCCGCGGGCACCACGAGCGGCGCCAGATCCGGCTCGGGGAAGTACCGGTAATCGTGCGCCTCCTCCTTGCTGCGCATCCCCACGGTCTCGCCCAGTTCGACGTGCCACAGCCGCGTCTCCTGCTTCACCGCGCCGCCCGCCTCGATCAACCCCACCTGCCTCGCGATTTCGTAGTCAACTGCCTGCTTCAGAAACCGGAAGGAATTGAGGTTTTTGACCTCCGCCTTCGTCCCAAACTTCTCCGCCCCTTTGAGGCGGACGCTGACGTTGGCGTCGCACCGCAACTGCCCCTTCTCCATGTCGCAACTCGACACGCCGGTGTACTCGAGCGCCTGCTTCAATTCGGTGAGAAACGCGTAGGCCTCGTCGGCCGAGCGCATATCGGGTTCGGTCACGATCTCGATCAGCGGCGAGCCGCAGCGGTTCAGATCCACGTACGAATAGCGGTCGCTGTCGCGGAAGCCTTCGTGCGAACTCTTCCCCGCATCATCCTCCATGTGGACGCGCGTCACGCCGATCCGCTTGCGTGCGCCCTCGATTTCGATCTCCACCCAGCCGTGTTCGGCGAGCGGCAGATCGAACTGGGAGATCTGGTAGCCCTTCGGCAGGTCCGGATAGAAGTAGTTTTTGCGCGCGAAGATCGACTTCGGGTTGATCCGGCAGTTCAGCGCGAGCGATGCCTCGATCGCGCGCTCCACCGCGTCCCTGTTCAGCACCGGCAGCGCTCCTGGCATCCCGAGACAGACCGGGCACACATTGGAATTCGGCGCCGCCCCAAATTCGTTCGGACACGAGCAGAAGATCTTGGTCCTGGTTCCGAGTTGAACATGCACCTCGAGCCCGATCACGGGTTCGTAATTCGATAGTTGTTCCGAAGTCGCCAGGGGCGGGGCCGCGCTTGTTGCCATAACCCCCTTATTGTAGCCGCCTACCGGAAGCCGACCCGCCACACGGTCACCACCACCGCGTGCGCGACCATCGCCGCCCGGATGCCGCCGCCCGCGCGGAACGCCAACCCATAGACCGCCCCCATCGCCGTTGCCAGCCCCGCAAACTCCCAGTTCGGGAACCCGCGGAACCCCAGATGCGCCGCCCCGAACGCCACGGACGTCACCCCCAGCGCCACCCACGCCCGCCCCGTCAACTGCTCCACCCACTGCTGCAACAGGCCCCGGAAGAAGAACTCCTCACTCAACGCCACCACCCACAAAATGCCCAGGAACGTGCCCGCCGCCACGCCCGCCGTCACAAGAGCGCCCTTCCAGACCCCCGCCTGGATGAAGCCCACCGCCCACGCCGCCGGCAACGCCGCCGCCGCGCCCGCCACCCCGTAAATCAGCCCCGTCCGCCACTCCGCGCCCGTCGGCCAGAACCCGAAATGGATGCCCCGCTCGGGCCGCTGCTGCAGCACCGCCAGAACGCCCAGCCGAATCCACAACAGTTGCCCCAGAAATTCGAGCCGCAGGTTTGGCAGTGGCCGGTCGTAGACGAGCGCAAAGCCCTTGAGAACCAGCGGCGCGGCCATCAGCAGCAGGAATAGCAGGTCCGTCGCCCGTCGTCGTCCGAACCAGCGGAACCACCCGCACACCACCGCCGCGCCCACCCAGATCGCCACCATCGACTCCACCCGGAACACGCCCGCCGGCGCGCTGTAGATCAAATAGGGAGCCGGAGCCAGCGCAATCAAAGCCCCCAGGCCCCAGCGCACGCGCATCTCGTCAAACGCCAGCGAAACGTAAAACGAAACCTCCAGCAACACCGCGAGCGCCGCCCACGCCGCCACGCTGGCCGGGATACCCTGTTGTTGAGAGTAGACCGCCGCCCCAATGAAGCCCGCCGTCCACAACAACGACAAGGTGATCAGATACCGGCGGCTCATGATGGGTGTCGCCTTCATCCTATCATCCGCGGTTCTCCCCGCCGCCTTCGCCGCGGAACCCCCGCCCAACCTCGCCCGCCTCGTCGCTGAACGCGAAGCCGCCGCCCAAGAGGCCCGCGCCCAGTACACCTACCGCCAGCACATCGTCATCGAAGAGGGCGGCCCTCGCGCAGGTCAGTACCGCGAAACCCGCGACATCATCTTCTCCCCTTCCGGCGAGCGGACCGAACAACTGCTCCGCCCCGCCACCAACACCCTCAAGCGCCTCCTGCTCACCCCCGAAGACTTCGCCGACATCCGCGACATCCAACCCCTGCTCATCACCCCCGAACTCCTGCCCCGGTACATCGTGCGCTTCAAGGGCGATGAAGATGTCGACGGCCGCGACTGCTGGGTTCTCGAACTCACGCCCCGTCAGCTTTTCCATGGATTCCGCATGTTCGACGGCCTCGTCTGGATCGACAAGGAATCCCTCGCCATCGTCCGCACTTACGGCCGCGCGGTGCCCGAACTTCGCACGCGCACCAACGAGAACCTCTTCCCCCGCTTCACCACGCTTCGCGAACCCGTCGACGGCGGACACTGGTTCCCTGCTCTCACCATCGCCGACGACCTGCTCGAATTCCGCACCGGCCCCATCCGGATGAAACTCACCATCCGCTACAGCGACTACAAACGCTTTGGGGCGGAGTCCTCGATTACCTTCGAGACTCCGCCCCAATAAAACTACGCCACCGCGACGACGCGGATCTCCCCGTTGCCCGCTTCCGCCGCGGGTACGAAGAACTCGAGCGGTTCGAGCGTCAACTGCGGGCGGAACGGCACCGATGCCAGCTTTTTCCCGCCCGCCAGGATGTCGTACGTCCTGATTGGTTCCGCGCCCGCGAACGCCGTCTGCCAGGTCACGCGCACCCGGTCGCCGTCCTTGACGGCCTTTACATCCGTTGGCTGTTTCAGTCCGTGGCGGTCCTGGAAGTAGTTCGTATCGAGGCCATGCCGCGCCCGCACGCGCTTCTCGATGGCCAGCATCTCGCTGTCGCTCACGGTGCCGTCGAGCGCCGCCGTCATGTTCGTGACCAGTTGATCCTTCTCGGCGTTCGCGCGGTCGATCTTGCCGATGCCGACAATCGCGCAGCTCACGCCGGCGACGCCCAGCGGGTAGCGGACCAGATCGGCCGCATCCACCGCGCCGGCCTTGCCGACCTGCACGTAAGTATCGGCCGCGTTGCGCGAGAAACGCGCCTCCTTGCCGTAGAACGTCCCGTCGGAGAAGATCTTCATCGCGATGATGCCCATCCCCTTCGCGCGCGCCGCCGGGATGGCATTGTATTGATGCGCGCCGTACGCGCGGTCGTTCGCGTTGAGCGCGATCAGCATCGTGTCCAGATGGTCGCCCGTGTCCCGCTGAATCGCGTTCATCAGCACCGGCGAACTCAGGTGGCCCGTAATGCCGAGATGCCGGACCCACTTCTTCCGCTCCGGATTCAGTCCCGTGTAGTTCGTCCCGTCGCGGTAGTCGATCAGCGCCGCCAGCGCCCCGATCTGCTCCGGCATCTTCCCGCCGCGTTCGTTGTAGCCCTGGTAGACCTGCTCCACCTGCTCCATCGTCGACAGGTTGTGAATCTGGATCGAATCCAGGTACGCGCCCTCGGGAATGAAACCCTCGCCGTCGCCGAACATCTGGGTCAGCGACCGGCGCAACTCCTCCACGGCCGTCGGCCCGGCCACGCCCGGCGCGTGCGCAAACCGCCGTCCCGTCTTCGTCGCCAGGAAGATCCGCTCCCGCAGCGCCGCGTCATAGCCCGTCTCGTGGGGCCGCAGTTTCAGACGCCGGAACGCCTGCCCGAAGTTCACCTGGCTCGGTCCGTAGCCGTTCGCCGTGTCCAGATAGTTGATGCCCTGCTCCACCGCGCGGACAACGATGTCCACCGGGTCGATTCCGTCCGGCGTCCGCTGCACCGACGCCTGTCCGCCGAATGCGTAGGGCACCACCCAGCGCCCCGTCCGCCCCAGCACGCGCTGCGGCAGATGACCCGCCGCTTTCGCCGGCGTGGGCGATTGGTAAGCGAGCCCTGCCGCCGGCAGCGCTCCAAGAACCGAGAGAATTCTGCGTCGATTGATCATGTCCGGCACCTCGTCCTTCCAGTCTAATGGAAATTCGGAGATTCCGGTCCAGAAAACGGATCAGGGTGTCAGCCGGCTCGCCATTTCGTCGAACCCGCCTTCGCGCGCCAGGGCGGCGGCCGACTTGCCGCCCTTGGTCAGCTTGCGCCGGTCCGCTCCCCGCGTCACCAGCAGATCCGCCACTTCGGCCCGCCCCCAACTCGCCGCGTAATGCAGCGCCGTGGACCCGTTCTCCGCCTCCACCGCGTCAATGTCCGCGCCCTTGTCCAGCAACAGCGTGCACATCCCCCTCTGTCCCGCCAGCGCTGCGTCATGCAGCGGGGTGGCGCCGGCGACATTTCTCTCATTGACATCCGCCCCGTGTTCGATCAGCAGTTCCGCCACCCGCGTGTGTCCCTTGAGAGCCGCGTCATGGAGCAGTCCCTTCGGACTTCCTCCCTTCGCCAGCAGCAAGCCCACCAGATCCGCCTGCCCCCGCATCACGGCCTGTTTCAGTTGCTCCGGCGCTTCCATCTTCGCCCCCCGCGCCATCAGCAACTCCACCACCCGTGTGTGCCGGTACCGCAGCGCCTCGTCCAGCGGCGTCGACCCCGCCGCGTCCTTCGCGGTCATGTCCGCGCCCGCGTCCAGCAGCACCGCCGCCACCGACGCGTGGCCCTTCACCACCGCCTCGTGCAGCGGCGTGGCCCACGTCTTCGTGTTGCGGACCATCACCTCCGCGCCGCGCTCGATCAGCAGTTTCGCCGTCTCCGCCTGTCCCTTCCAGGCCGCCTCGTCGAGCGGCGTCCCCCCGGAATTGTCCTTCACGTTCACATCCAGACCCGCCTCCAGCAGCAGTTCCACGATCGCCACATGCCCCCGGTTGGCCGCCAGATGCAGCGCCGTCGACCCGTTCGTGTACTGCGCCTTCAGATCCGCGCCGCCCTTCAGCAATGCCTTTACCGCTCCCTGCCGGTCCATTAGAACCGCGTAGTGCAGCGGCGTCGAACCCGCCTCCTTGTGCCGTGCGTTCGGGTTTGCCCCCTTCGCCAGCAGCATCTCGACGATCTCCGTCGACCCGTTCCATGCCGCATCGTGCAGCGGCGTCCCCCCCAACCGGTCGTACTCGTTGACGTCCGCCCCGCCTGCCAGCAGCGTTCGCACCTCCGCCACGTCGCCCGACCGCGCGGCCGAATGCAGGTCCGTGAATAGCAGCGCCAGCAGCAGAAAACCCGTCATCACGCGTTCCCGTTCTTCCTCTCTCCCATTCTCCAACATGCGAAAGGGCCCGCCGCTCCGGCATCCCGGAAACGGCGGGCCCCACTCCTGCCCGGAGTGCGCCGCGCTTACGCGCTGCGCTCCTCCATCGGCACATACGCCCGCTCGTCCTCGCCCAAATACACCTGCCGCGGACGCGCGATCTTCTGATCCGGATCCAGAATCTGCTCTTCCCACTGCGAGAGCCAACCCGGCGTCCGCGGAATCGCGAACAGCACCGGGAACATCTCGGTCGGGAACTTCATCGCCTGATAAATCAGACCCGAGTAGAAATCCACGTTGGGATACAACTTCCGCTTCACGAAGTAGTCGTCCTCGAGCGCGATCCGTTCGAGTTCCAGCGCCAGATCGAGCAGCGGATTCTTCCCCGTCACCTCGAACACTTCCGTCGCGATCCGCTTGATGATCCGCGCCCGCGGGTCGTAGTTCTTGTACACCCGGTGCCCGAAGCCCATCAGCCGCTTGCCCTCGCCCGCCTTCACCTGCCGGATGAATTCCGGCACGTTGTCCTTCGAGCCGATCTCCTCCAGCATCCGGAGAACCGCCTCGTTCGCCCCGCCATGCAGAGGCCCGTACAACGCCGCCGCCGCCCCGGCCAATGCCGTGAACGGATCGCAGTGCGAACTGCCGATCGCCCGCATCGACGTCGTCGAGCAGTTCTGCTCGTGGTCCGCGTGCAGGATGAACAGCACGTCCAGCGCCCGCTCCAGCACCGGATTCGGCTTGTACTGCACTTCCGTCTTCTTGAACATCATGTTCAGGAAGTTGCCCGAATAGCTCAGATCGTTGTCCGGGTAAGCGAACGGCATCCCGATCGAGTGCCGGTAGCAGAACGCAGCGATCGTCGGCATCTTCGCCACCATCCGGTGGAACTGGATCAGCCGGTTCCGCTCGTCGAAAATGTCCTTGCCTTCCTTGAAAAACGTCGACAACGCCGCCACCGTCGACAGGAACATGCCCATCGGGTGCGCGTCGTGCCGGAAGCCGTCGATGAACTTCTTTGCCTGCTCGTGGATAAACGTGTGGCTCATCACCATCCGCGAGAAATCATCGTGCTGGGACTTCGTCGGCAGTTCGCCAAAGTAGAGCAGGTACGCCACTTCCAGGAAGTCCGCCTTCTCCGCCAACTGCTCGATCGGATATCCGCGATACCGCAGGATCCCCTTGTCGCCGTCGATGAACGTAATCGTGCTCTTGCAGGCCGCCGTGTTCGTATAGCCCGGATCGTACGTCATCAGGCCAAAATCTTCTTCATCCGTCCTGATCTTCCTCAGATCAATCGCGCGGATCGTCCCGTGCTCGATCGGGACTTCATATTGCTTTCCGGTTCGGTTGTCGGTGATGGTAAGAGTTTCGCTGGGCATGGAACGACCGTTTCAGTGAGATGAAAACCAGACTGTTTACAGCCTATCAGATGAACGCCTCCCCTTCCCCGATGGAATTCCCGCACGGCCCCCGGATCGTATAATTCCCTACATGAGCCTCTCTCGCGCCCGCAATGCCGTCCTGCTGGCCCTCGTCCTTCTCGTCCTCCCCGCCCCGGCCCAGAAACGCCCCCTCACCCACGCCGACTACGACTCCTGGCGCTCCATCGCCGGACCCGCCCTGTCCCGCGACGGCCGCTGGCTCGCCTACTCCTTCATGCCCCAGGACGGCGACGGCGAACTCGTCCTCCGTGACCTCCGCTCCAACCGCGAATCCCGCCACTCCGCCGGCGCCCTGCCCCCGCCGCCCATCCCCGAACCCGGCAGATCGGAAGAGCGTCGTGTAGGGAAAGAGTGTAGATCTCGGTGGTC
>ERZ761609.1129-NODE-1129-length-25506-cov-49.838277_pt1 | contig 25506 bp, 20 predicted proteins | sample MGYA00511163_ERZ761609 | MGnify/ENA primary metagenome ERZ761609 (study PRJEB28899, sample SAMN02445070) | bioreactor sludge metagenome | biome: EBPR sludge | place: Australia: Brisbane, Thorneside Wastewater Treatment Plant | collected 2011-12-16 ... | reverse complement strand
CACCGAGATCTACACTCTTTCCCTACACGACGCTCTTCCGATCTGTGGCCGAGGCGGCCATGAGCGCCGCGCGCGAGTCCACGGCGGCGGACATGCGGCGCTTCACCGAGAGATTGAACCAGACGGCGCGGCGGCTGGAACAGGCCGAGGAAGCGCCAGCTTGGGCAGCGGCGCTCCTGGACGGTTTGCATGCGTTCGCGCCACAGGTCGCCCTGTTCAGCGTGCTGACCGGGAAGTTGCGCCACGAAGGACACCGGGCCTCGGCGGGCCGGAGCCTGGCGGCCTTGGAGACCTTGTCGGCAGAGGCGGCGGATGCGCCGGCCTTCAGGAATGTTCTGGAGACGATGGACACGGTGATTGCCCTGGCGACGCCGGGCGAGTTGACCGGCGCGCTCGTCAAGGCATTGGGCGTGGAGGCGTCGAAAAGAGTGTGTCTGCTGCCGGTCATTATCGGACGGGCGGCGGGGAAACCGCGCGTGGCCGCGGTGGTCTATGCGGAGGGCGACGCGGGACCCGTGGACACCAACGCCCTGGAGTTGCTGGTGTCGTTGGCCGGAGCGACGCTCGATTGCCGGCTCAACCGCAGGCCGGCGCCCGCGGACAAGCCGGAGGTGATCCCGGCCGCGGGCGGCCTGGTGACGATCACACCGGCGCAGCCGCCGGAGCCGCCGGTCGAGATCCCGGTTCCAGCACGGCTGTCCCGGGAAGAACAGGAATGGCACGAGCGCGCGCAGCGGTTCGCGCGGGTGCGGGTGGCGGAAATGCGTTTGTACCAGAGCGCGGCGGTCCGGCAGGGCCGCGAGCAGGCGCGGCTCTACATGGCGCTGCGGGGAGAAATGGACCGCTCGCGCACGCAATTCAAGCACGAATTTCTACAAATTCCCTCGATGATTGATTATTTTCATATTGAAGTGGTACGCACATTGGCCAATGACGATCCGGCTTTATTGGGGCCGGAGTATCCGGGGCCGCTGGCTTGAGATGAGGAGGTTGCGCCGAGGTTCTCTCTTGTGGCTCGCGGTGGCGGGCCTGCTGGCGGTGGAGGCGAAGGGGCAGGAGGCCGCGGCGGCGCGCGATTTGGGCGCGGCGGCGGGGATGCTCGAAAAAGGGGATGCCACCGGGGCGGCGCGGGCGTTGGCGCCACTGGTGGGGCGGCTGCCGGTATTAACCGATTATCCCGCGTTTTTCCTGGGACAGTCGCGTTTCCAGTTGAAGGATTATGCCAATGTTCCCTTGGCGCTGGAGCCCGTCTTCAAGGCGCCGGTGACTTCACCGCTGGCTGGGCGCGCCGCGGTGCTGGCGGCGCGGAGCCTGCTCGAGATCAAGGATGCGCAGGGGGCGCTGAGTTGGCTGAACCGCGTGCCGGCGGCTCAGCGCGAGGAGCCGGAATCCTCGCTGCTGGCGGCGAAGGCGCAGGAGGCGTCGGGTCATCCTACAGCGGCGGTGGCGGCGTGGAAGACAATCCACTACTACTACCCCGTCTCGAAGGAGGCGGGCGAGGCGGAAGCCGCGCTCGACCGGCTGCGGCGGTCGATGGGGGCCGATTTCCCCGAGGCGCCGGCGGAGGCGCGCTTCGAACGGACCGCCCGGCTGATGAAGGCGCGCCAGTACGACCGGGCGCGAGCGGATTTCCACCAGATGGCCGCGGAGTTGTCGGGGCTCGACCGCGAAAGGGCCATGGTGCGCGCGGCAGCCACCTATTACGAGCAGCGGAATACGACCGCGACCATCAGCCAGTTGAATGCCCTGCGGCTGACCGAACCCGAGGCGGATGCGGAGCGCTGGTACTGGCTCGCCGCGGCGCACCGCCGGGCAAACCGCGACGAGGGGATGGAGGCCGCCGTGGCGCAATTGGCGCGGCGCGCGCCGGATTCGGTGTGGCGGCGCGACGCGCTCGTCATCGCGGGCAACCGGTATTTGCTGGAAAACGATTACGAACGCTATGTGCCGCATTTCGAGGCCTGCGGAGAAGCTTTTCCGAAGGACCCTGAAGGCGCGTACTGCCACTGGAAGGTGGTCTGGCGGGCGTGGCTGGAGAGAAGCCCGGAAGCGGAAGTGAAGCTGAAAGAGCACCTGCGGCATTTCGCGGCCTACGAAAAAGGCGGAGCGGCCCTCTATTACCTGGGGAAATTGTCGGAAAAAGGAAAAAACTACGCGGCAGCGCGGCGTTATTATTCCGAACTCATTGCCCGGTTTCCCAACTATTACCACTCGGTGCTGGCGCGGGAGGAACTGAAAAAACCGGCGCTGGCGGGAGCGGGACGGGACGAGACAGCGGAGAAGTTTCTCGCCGCCGTGGAGTTCGCCGAGCGCGATCAGGCGCCCTCGTTTGCCGCCGATCCGGAGACCAACACGCGGCTGCGGCGGGGACGGCTGCTGGCGCAGGCGGGCCTGGATCGCTGGGCGGAGTCGGAAATGCGCTTTGGCGCCCGGAACGGAGCGAACCGCTGGGTGCTCGCCATGGAATTGGCGGCGACGGCGGCCGCGCGGGGCGCCCACGCGCAGGCGCTCCGCTACATCAAGGGCACGGCGCCCGGATATCTCTATCTCCCGCGGGAAGCGGCGCCCGAGAAGTTCTGGCGGCTGGCATTTCCCTTCCCCTACCGCGCGGAGATCACGCAGTACGCAAGGTCGCGAAACCTGGATCCCTATCTGGTCGCCGCGCTGATCCGGCAGGAGAGCGAATTTGACCCGGTGGTGGTTTCGCGCGCAGGCGCGATCGGGTTGATGCAGATCATGCCGCCGACGGGGCGTCAATTGGCGCGGCAACTGCGTTTAGGAATATCCACGAATGCGCGACTGCGGCAGCCTTTGTTTAATTTGAATTTGGGGACGTATTATTTACGAAAGCTGCTGGACCAGAAGAACGGCGCGTTGGAAGAGACCCTGGCGGGGTACAACGGCGGTGCGTCCCGGGTCGTCCGCTGGCGGACCTGGGGCGATTTTACGGAACCGAGCGAGTTTGTCGAGACAATTCCATTTTCGGAAACGCGGAATTACGTCCAGATTATTCTCCGGAATAAAGACGTTTACGAGTGGCTGTACGCGGGAACGCCCGTCCCGGCGGCCTCGGCTCCACCGCCCGCCCCGCGCAAGGCCGCGCCCGTCAAGGCAGCCCCCAAAAAGGCGCCGGCGAAGAAACGTGCGGTGAAGAAGCGTTAGCTTGGGTTGGTGCAGCCGCGGCGAAAGGCATATGATGGTGAACCATAGGAGCTGGAAGTCATGAACACAAACCTTCGGCGAGATTTTCTTCGGACGGCGGGCGCGGCGGCGATTGCGACGGCCGCGCGTCCCATCCTGGGTGCGAACGACCGCGTCCGCGTCGGCATCATCGGCTTGGGCGGGCGTGGCAACAATCACATGACGGCCTACTCGTCCATTCAGACCTGCGAGGTGGCCGCGCTGTGCGATGTGAACCAGGCGGCGCGGGAACGCGGCGTCGCGCTGATCCAAAAGCTGCGCGGGAACAAGGCGAAAGAATACGAGCACATGCGTCAGATGTTCGACGACAAGGAGATCGACGCGGTCTCCATGGCGACCCCGAACCACTGGCACGCGCTGGGCACCATCTGGGCGGTCCAGGCCGGCAAGGATGTCTATTGCGAGAAGCCCGCCAGCCACAACATCTTCGAGGGACGCAAGGCGGTGGAAGCGGCGCGCAAGTACAACCGGATCGTTCAGATCGGTTCGCAGAGCCGCTCGAAGCCCCACATGATCAAGGCCGTCCAGTTGCTCAAGGAAGGCGTGATCGGCAAAGTCTATATGGCGAAAGGCTACTGCTACAAGCGGCGCAAGTCGATCGGCGTCACCCCGGCCGAGTCAACGCCGCCGGGCGTGAACTGGGATCTGTTCCTGGGACCCGCGCCCATGCGGCCGTTTACGAAGAACCGCTTCCGCTATAACTGGCACTGGTTCTGGGACACGGGCAATGGCGACATCGGCAACCAGGGCATCCACGAGATGGACATCGCCCGGTGGGGGCTCGGCGTGGACCTGCCCACGCAGGCCGTTTCGACCGGCGGCAAGTACGTCTATGAAGACGATCAGGAGACGCCGAACACCCAAATCGCCACCTTCGACTACGGCGACAAGGAGATCGTCTTCGAGGTCCGCGGCATCATCACCGGCGGCGAATCCGGCCTTGAACCCCGCGGCGGCAACACCGTGGGTGTCGTGTTCTACGGCGGCGATGGCTACATGGTCTTGTCGGGCGGCGGCTTCACCGTGTACAAGGGCGAGAACCGCGAACTGGCCCTGGAAGACAAGGGCTCGCGCAGCGATACCAAGGAACACATGGAGAACTTCCTCGCGGCGGTGCGGTCGCGCAAGCACACCGACCTGACCGCCGACATCGAGATTGGCGCGAAGTCGATGGAACTCGTCCACCTCGCCAATATCAGCTACCGGGTGAAGCGGGCGATCCGCTACAATCCGGCCGCGATGCAGATCCCCAACGACGCCGAAGCGGCCAAGCTGCTGACGCGCGCCTACCGCAGCGGGTACGTCGTGCCCGAAAAGGTCTAGGTCCGGCGGCGAACTGAACTCCCGGCCATTCAACCGTTCCGGAGGATGCCTCGCTCGAAGTGTGCCCGGGCCGCTCCCGCCCCGTTGGGGACTGCGCGGAAACCGGCGGCGCAAACGCGCCAATCGCTATAGAATAGGGAAATCTCCCTGGGCTCATGATTGTCCTCCTGCTCATGCTGGCCGTGCTCCCGGCGACGGCGCAATCCGTCCGGTTCAATCAGGAAGTGCGCCCGATCCTCTCCGATAAGTGCTTTGCCTGCCACGGCCCCGATGCGGCCAAGGCGCAGGGCAACCTGAGGCTCGACCAGCCCGGCCACAACCGGGGCGAGGAGATTCTCAAACGGGTGACCTCAAAGAGCCCCGTTCTCCGCATGCCGCCGCAGTATGCCGGCAAGGAGGCGCTCTCAGCGACCGAGATCGAGACGCTACGGCGGTGGGTCAGCGCGGGCACGCCCTATGAATCGCACTGGTCGTTCAAATCGCCCGTCCGGCCCGCCGAGCCCGAAGTGAAGGATGCGGGCTGGGTCCGCAATCCCATCGACCGCTTCATCCTGGCCCGGTTGGAAACAGAGGGGCTCCGGCCCACGCCCGAGGCCGCGCCGGCGAAGTTGCACCGCCGCGTGGCCCTGGACTTGACCGGCTTGCCGCCCGGCGGACAGCCACAACCCTACGAAGCGCTCGTGGACAGTCTCCTCGCCTCGCCCCGACACGCCGAGCGAATGGCGCTGGAATGGCTCAACGCCGCGCGCTACGCCGACACCAACGGCTACCAGTCGGACGGCGTCCGCGACATGTGGCGCTGGCGCGATTGGATCATTCAAGCCTACGCCGCGAACCTGCCGTTTGACCGCTTCACCATCGAGCAGATCGCGGGCGACCTGTTGCCGGACGCCACCATGGAACAGCGCCTCGCCACGGGTTTCCACCGCAACCACCGCACTTCCGCCGAAGGCGGCATTGTCGACGAAGAGTTTCGAGTCGAATACGTCGCTGACCGCGCGGAGACCACGGCAACGGTCTGGCTGGGCCTCACCATGGGCTGCGCGCGCTGTCACGACCACAAATACGACCCGATTCCACAAAAGGACTTTTACCGCCTCTTCGCGTTCTTCAACAGCGTGCCGGAACGCGGCTTCGTCTGGAATTTCGGCAATGAGCCGCCCATGATGAAGGCTCCGCTCCCCGATCAGGCTCAGCGTCTGGCCGAACTGGATGCCGCCGTCGCCCGCGCGGAGCGCAAATGGGCCGCTCTCCAGCCTGACCTCGAGCGCAGCCACGCGCGCTGGGCGGCGGGGCAGCGGAATCTGCGCTGGAGCGTCACGGAAGACATGAGCGCCCATCTGCCGCTCGATGCGCATCCGGACCTCGAATCCATCCCGGCGCCCTTCGGCACGGCTCTCCGCTTCACCTCTGACCGCTACCTGAACACCGACGGCGCGGGCGCGCGGTTCAATAACCAGGATCCGTTCACCTTTTCCGCCTGGATCAAGCCCGAAACAGAAAATAGCGCGATTGTTTCGCACGCGGAGGATTATTTCGAAGGCTCCGGCCACACGCTATACGTGTTGAACGGCAAGCTGCGGCTGCACGCCATCTTCCGCTGGTCCGACCTGGGCATGCGGATTGAGAGCGCGGAACCGCTGAAGATCGGCGAGTGGCAGCACGTGGCGGCCACCTACGACGGCAGCATGCGCGCGGCCGGCGTCCGCATGTATGTCAACGGCCGGCCGGTGAAGACGAACATCCTGTTCGACTACATGATCTGGCCCATCACGCTGAAGGCCCCGCTGCGCGTCGGCGCCGGCGGCGGGCTTCGCTTCCAGGGCGGCATCGGTGACGTGCGCGTCTATCGCCGGGCGATTACTGATGCGGAGGCCGCCTCGCTGGCGGGCGATCGCGCCGCCACGTTGCGGCTGGCCCACCTGGAGACGGGCGCCCCCGCTGAGTTCCGTGCGGCCCGCGCGGAACTGCGCGAAGCCATCGCGGCGCGAGACAAATTCCTCGCGGGCCTGCCCACCGCAATGGTGATGGCGGAACTGCCGGAGCCCAGACCGACTCATGTATTGCAGCGCGGGGCCTACGACGCCCCCGGTGAACGCGTCACCCCGGCCGTGCCCGCCGCGCTGCCTCCGCTGCCGGAAGGCGCCAAAGCCGACCGCCTCGCGCTCGCCCGCTGGCTCGTGTCGAAAGACAACCCGCTGACCGCACGCGTCCAGGTGAACCGCCTCTGGGCGCAGTTCTTCGGCACGGGCCTCGTGAAAACCGTCGAGGACTTCGGCTCCCAAGGTGAGCCGCCGTCCCACCCCGAACTGCTCGACTGGCTCGCCGTCGAGTTCATGGATTCGGGCTGGGACCTCCGTCACATCATCCGGTTGATCGTGACCAGCGCCACGTACCGCCAGGATTCGCGCCTCAGTCCGGCATTATTGGAGCGCGATCCCGAAAACCGCCTCCTCGCGCGCGGCCCGCGTTTCCGCCTGCCGGCCGCCGCCATCCGCGACCAGGCCCTGGCCGCGGCGGGATTGCTGGTCGAGAAAACCGGCGGGCCTTCTGTGAATCCGTATCAACCGCCGGGCCTGTGGGAGGAGTTGCACGGCGGCCAGGGCTACCGGCAGGGCAAAGGCGAGGATCTGTACCGGCGCAGCCTCTACACCTACTGGAAGCGGACCGTCGCCCCGCCGATGATGGTGAACTTCGACGCCCCCACGCGCGAAGTGTGCACGGTGACCACCACGCGGACGAACACTCCGTTGCAGGCGCTCAACCTCATGAACGATGTCACCTTTCTGGAGGCGGCGCGCCATCTGGCGTCGAGAATGCAACGGGAAGGCGGCCTCGCGGCGGGCTTCGCCCTGGTGCTCAACCGGACGATGAACGCCAATGAGCCGGCGGTGTTGAACGGCATCTTTCAACGGATGCTCGAACATTACCGGCAACATCCCGCCGAGGCTGAAGCCTTCCTGCGGCAGGGCGATTCGGCGATCCCCAAGGAGGCCGACCTGGCGGAACTTGCCGCCTGGACGGTGGTGGCGAGCGCCATCCTCAATCTGGATGAGGCGGTGACCCGCGAATGAGAACTTTAACCCGTAGGGCGGTCCTCAGGCAGGGCGCCGGGTTGGCCGCCGTCGCTTCACTATTCGGCAAACCGCATCACCCGCCCACCGCGCGCCGCGTCATCTATCTGTTCCAGTCCGGCGGCCCAAGCCAGTTTGAGCTGTTCGACTACAAGCCGGGTCTGCGCGACTTCGCCGGCCAGGACCTGCCCGAAAGCGTCCGCCAGGGACAGCGCCTGACCACCATGTCCGCCTCGCAGGCCAGCTTTCCCGTGGTGCCCTCCCCGTACCGGTTCGCGCGGCGCGGCGGAAGCGGCGCCTGGGTCAGCGACCTGCTGCCGCATACCGCAGGCATTGTGGACGAACTGACGTTCATCAAGAGCCTGCATACCGAGGCGATCAACCACGACCCCGCCGTGACCTTCCTCCAGACCGGTTCGCAAGTGGCCGGACGGCCCTCCATGGGCGCCTGGGTCAGCTATGGTCTCGGTGCGGAAACCGAGGAACTCCCTGCCTTCGTCGTGCTCATTTCGCCCGGCGCCGGCGGCGGCGGGCAGCCCCTCTATGACCGGCTCTGGGGCAGCGGTTTTCTCCCCACCCGGTATCAGGGCGTGAAGTTCCGCTCCGTCGGCGACCCCGTGCTCTACCTCAGGGATCCGCAGGGCTTCAGCCGCGAACATCGCCGCCACTGGCTCGATGCGGTCAGAACCCTGAACGAGCAGCACCACTCCGGAATTGGCGACCCCGAGATCGAGACGCGCATCGCGCAGTACGAGATGGCGTTCCGCATGCAAGCTTCCGTGCCCGAGCTTGCGGATCTGTCAAAGGAGCCCGCGTCCACCTTCGATCTGTACGGGGAGGACGCCCGCAAGCCGGGCACATATGCCTACAACTGCCTGCTCGCGCGGCGCCTGGCCGAACGCGGCGTCCGCTTCATTCAGCTCTACCACCGCGATTGGGATCATCACGGCGGCCTGCCCAAGGGTCTGCCGCGCCTGTGTGAGCAGACCGACCGCGCTTCGGCCGCGCTCGTCACCGATCTCAAGCAGCGCGGCATGCTCGACGACACGCTCGTGGTCTGGGGCGGAGAGTTCGGACGAACCGTCTATTGCCAGGGCCGGTTGACCGAAGGCGACTATGGCCGCGACCATCACCCGCGCTCCTTCACCGTCTGGCTGGCGGGCGGAGGCATCCGCGCCGGGCATTCCATCGGCGAAACGGACGACTACGGCTATAACGTTGTCGCCGATCCCGTCCACGTCCACGATCTCCAGGCCACCATCCTCCACTGCCTCGGCATCGACCACCGGAAGCTGACCTACAAGTTCCAGGGCCGCCACTTCCGGCTCACCGACGTGCACGGCAACGTGGTGAAGGCCGCGCTCCGCGCCTGACCGGTTTCAGGACGGGCGGAACCAGTCCACGGTCCACGCGAGGCCGGTGTCGAATGCCACCTTGGGCGACCATCCCAGCAGCTCTCGCGCCTTGGTGATGTCCGGCCGCCGGCGCTGCGGATCATCCTCGGGCAGCGGAAGGAACACAATCTCGGAACTCGACCCCGTCAACACCTTGATCCGCTCCGCGAACTCCAGCATCGTCATCTCCGTGGGATTGCCCAGATTGACGGGCAGCCGCTCCTCGCTCCGGCTCAGCCGCACCAGGCCGTCCACCAGGTCCGAAACGTAGCAGAAGCTTCTCGTTTGCAGCCCGTTGCCGAACACCGTAATCGCTTCGCCACGCAGTGCCTGGCTCAGAAACGCCGGCACCACGCGCCCGTCATCCAGCTTCATCCGCGGCCCAAACGTATTGAAGATGCGGGCGATGTTGGTCCGGACCCCATGCGTGCGGTGAAACGCCATCGTCAGCGCTTCGGCATACCGCTTGGCTTCGTCGTAACAGGAGCGCGGCCCCACCGGGTTGACGTTGCCCCAGTAGGACTCCCGCTGGGGATGTTCCAGCGGGTCGCCGTAGCATTCCGACGTGGAAGCCAGCAGGAAACGGGCGCCCCAGGTCCTCGCCGCTTCGAGCAGATGGAGCGTGCCCTCGCTGCCAACCCGCAGCGTCTCCACCGGATAGGCCAGATAGTCCCTCGGACTGGCCGGCGAGGCGAGGTTCATCACCACGTCGGCCGCCTCCAGCCGCGGCAGTGGCGCCGTGATGTCGTGCACCACCAGACGGAAGCCGGCCCGGCCGTTCACCGAACTCAGATTGGCCGGGTTGCCGGTGATCAGACTGTCCAGTCCCGTGACCGTGTGGCCCTCTTCGAGCAGCCGCTCGCACAAGTGTGAACCGATAAAGCCGGCTGCGCCGGCGACGAGGTAATGCAAACAGGTTCCTCCACAGCTATTGTAGAGGGCCGTGATAGAGTGTGGAGACGAACGCCATGGACCACCGGCCGGCTTGGGAAATTGCCATCTTCGCGCTGCTGCTCGCTGCCTCGGCAAGCGCCTTCTGGGCCCGCTTTGGGCGCGTGGTCAGGATCATTCGCGCCTCGAACACCGACGCCGGTTTCGCCCTCCGTCCGCTGTGGCCGCGCGTGTCGCGCTTCGCCTCGGAAGTGTTGCTCCAGTCAAAGGTGATCCGCCACCGGCCGCTGCCCGGCCTCGCCCACGCCCTCGTCTTCTGGGGCTTTCTCGCCTTCGCTCTCGTCACCCTGAACCATCTGGCTTCCGGGTTTGGCCTTCGGTTCTTTGACCCTCATGCCGGGAGCTTTGGCCGGATCTACGCCCTGGTGGCTTTCTGGTTTGCCGCCGCTGTAGCGGTTTCAATTACCGGACTGGCGATCCGGCGTTTTTTGGTGCGGCCGCGGTGGCTGGGCGACAAACTTTCCTGGGAATCCGGCGGAATTGCGCTGCTCATTCTCACCTTGATGTTGACTTATATTGGGGAATATCGCAGCGGGGAGACCCGCCTGCTCTGGTGGGCGCATACGCTGGCGCTGCTGGTGTTTCTGCCCATGATTCCACACACCAAGCATCTTCACTTGATCCTCAGCCCTCTGACGGTCTTCTTGAAACAACCGGATTTCGCTCACCTGCCGCCCCTGCGGGATGAGGACGATTTTGGACTCGACACGGGCAAGGACGTCACGCGCCGCCTGGCCCTCCAGGCCTTCTCCTGCGTCGAGTGCGGACGCTGCCAGCAGCACTGTCCCGCGCACAATACCGGCAAGTTGCTGAACCCGAAAGAAATCGCTCTCGGGCTGCGGTCCTTCCTGAATGAACAAGGCCCCGGTTCCGCCTCGCCCCTGCTCGGCGCTCACCTCGCCGAGGAGGCCGCCTTTCAGTGCACCACCTGTGGAGCCTGCGAATACCAATGTCCGGTCGGCATCGAGCACGTCCCGCTGATCCTGGGGTTGCGCCGCGGAGCAGTCAATACCGGCCGCTGGGAAGACGATCACGGCGGCGAACTCTTCCTGAAACTGGAACGAAGCGGCAACCCGCTGGGGCTCGGCGCTTACGAGCGGGACAAATTCATCAAACGCGCGAATTTGCCCCTCTTCGATGGTTCCCAGCAGTATTGTCTTTGGCTGGGCTGCATGGGCTCCTATGATCCCAAAGGCAGGGAAATCGTCGAGGCTTTGGCCAAAGTCTTGCGGCATTTGGACATCAGTTTCGGAGTGCTCAAGAAAGAAAAATGCACCGGCGATTCCGCCAGACGGCTGGGTAATGACCTCGCCTTCCGCCAACTCGCCGAATTCAACCTGGAGCAGATGGAAACCGCCGGCGTCAAGCAATTACTGTCCATCTGTCCGCATTGCGTCCGCACCATCGGCCACGACTGGCGGGAACTGGGCGCCTCGGTCGCGATCGAGCACCATTCCGTGTTTCTCGACCGCCATCAGCACCTCTTGCCGCCCTCGCCGGTCCTCCGCGAGACCGTGGCCTATCATGACCCGTGTTACCTGGGGCGGTATCAGGAGGTGTATGATCCCCCCCGGGCGGTCGCCGCGGCCGTCCACGACCTCGTCGAGCCTGAGCGCGCGCGGGAGACCTCCTTCTGTTGCGGCGCTGGCGGCGGACTGGTGTTTCTGGGCGAAGAGAAGGGGCAACGCGTGAGCCACGCCCGCGCCAATGAGCTGCTCGAAACCGGCGCGGCGACCGTCGCGGCGGCTTGCCCGTTCTGCCACACCATGTTCCGGGACGCCTTCCCCGCCCTGCGTCCCGAAGCCGCCCCGAAGCTCGTCGATATTGCCGAACTGGCCGCCGCGCGGGTTCCGGATCCGGCGCCCGCTATGCTAGACTAGGATTTGCCTCCGACGTGGGCCCGTAGCTCAACTGGCAGAGCAACTGACTCTTAATCAGTAGGTTGAAGGTTCGATTCCTTCCGGGCTCACCAATTCCCGCCTTCTATTCGCTCCCCTCCGGATCGATCTTCCTCAGGTGTTCGAACGAGTATATCCCCGTGCTGTGCCCGTCGTTCCAATGGATGCGGATGGCGTACGCCCCCACTTCCTCGACGTTCACGATCTTGGGGCGCGGCGTGAACATCTGAAACGGGTTCGCCGGATCAGGCGTGGAGGGCGCCGAGAAATTGGTCCGCTTCGGCGGCGTCCCATGCGCACCCGTGCACGAAGCGCAGGGGCAGTTGTCGCGCAGCAATTCGTTGGTGAGACGGCTCGTGTGGCCGTCCGCCCAGTCGATCGTGATGCCCTTGGACTTCGAAATGGCGACATGAAGGGGTTCGGTGGATGCGGATGGGCTGGCGGACATGGCTCTCTCTTTCTAATGGACGCGTTCAATATCGCGCACGCCAGGCACGCGGCGCATCGCGCCCACCGTCTTTTCCAACTGCTTCTTGTCCCGCACCTCGATCGTCATCTCGACCGTCGCGGAATCATAGCGGTTGTCGTGGGCGCGCGCTTCGACGCTCCGGATATTGATGTCGTCGTGGAACAGGATCTGGGTCAGTTGGTTCAGCATGCCCGTGCGGTCGTCCGTATGAACCACCAGACGGACATTGAACGACTCGGCGCCGGAGCGCGCCCATTCGACTTCGATCCGGCGCTCGGCCTCATACATCAGATTCATCACGTTCGGGCACGTGCGGGAGTGGACGGCGACGCCCTTCCCGCGCGTGATGTAGCCCACAATCGGTTCCCCGCGGATCGGATTGCAACACTTCGCCAGGTAGGTGAGCAGGTCATTCATCCCCTTCACCTGGACGACATAATCCTTGAACGCCTCCCGTTCCTGCGGACTGACCGCGGAGGGCGCGGACGCCGGCGCGGGCGCCGGCTCGGCTTCGACGGTATCCGGAGCCAGCTTCGCGAGCACCTGCCGCGCTGACAGCTTGCCCCACCCAAGCGCCGCCTGCAGGTCTTCCGTCTTGCTGTAACCGTAGTCGCTCGCGACCGCCTCGATCTGCGCGCGCGTGATGCGGCTCAAGGCGACGCCAAGCCGGCGAGCCTCCCGTTCCAGCAGCTTCTGCCCCAGATCGACGGCGCGCTCGCGCTCGTTCGCATTGATGACGTGCCGGATCTTGTGCTTCGCCCGCGTGGTCTTGACGAACGCCAGCCAGTCGCGGCTCGGCGAGGCGTTGTTGGCCGTCAGGATTTCGACAATGTCCCCGTTCCGCAGGATGTGCTTCAGCGGGGTCATCCGCCCATTCACCTTCGCGCCCGTGCAGGTGTGGCCGACATCGGTATGAATGGCGTAGGCGAAATCCACCGGCGTCGCATCGCGCGGCAACACCACCACCTTGCCCTTGGGCGTGAAGCAATAGACCTCCTCCGGATAGAGGTCCACCTTCAGGTTGGTCATGAAGTCGCCGGGATCGCGCATCTCCCGCTGCCACTCCACCAGTTGGCGAAGCCACGAGATCCGCTGGTCGTCCTCCGCCCGTCCGCGACGCCCCTCCTTGTACTTCCAGTGCGCGGCGATCCCTTCCTCGGCGATCCGGTGCATCTCCTCCGTGCGGATCTGCACCTCAAAGGAGGCCCCCTTCGGCCCCATCACCGAGGTGTGCAGCGACTGGTACAGGTTCGGCCGCGGAATCGCGATGAAATCCTTGATCCGCCCCGGTATCGGGTGCCATTCGTTGTGGATCATCCCCAGGGCGGCGTAGCAGTTCTTCACCGAATCCGTGATGATGCGGATGCCCAGCAGATCATACACCTGGTCCAGTTCAATCCGCTGCTTCTTCAGCTTCTGGTAGATCGACCAGGGACGCTTGATCCGCCCCTCCACCCGCGCCGGGATCATCTCGTGCGACAACTTGCGCTCCACAATCCGCCGGATCTCCTCGAGAAACTGCTCGTTCGCCACGCGGCGCGATTCAATGGCCTCCCTGACCATGGCGAACGCCGCCGGCTCCAGATACTGGAACGCAAGATCCTCCAACTCCACCCGCAGCTTGCCCATGCCCAGCCGGTGCGCAATCGGAGCGTACAACTCGATCGTCTCCGCCGCAATCCGCTCCTGCCGCTCCCGCGATAGCGACCCCAGCGTCCGCATGTTGTGCAGCCGGTCGGCCAGCTTCACCAGGATGACGCGGATGTCCTCCACCATCGCCAGCAGCATCTTCCGCACGCTCTCCGCCTGCCGCACCTCCCGGCTCGACAACTCGATCTTGCTCAACTTCGTGACGCCGTTCACACACCGCGCCACTTCCGGACCAAACTCCTTCTTAATCTCGTCCGTCGTCGTGTCGGTGTCCTCGATGATGTCGTGCAGCAAAGCCGTGCACAGACAGACCAGATCCATGCGGCGCTCGGCCAGAATCTGGGCGACCGCCACCGGGTGCATCATGTACGGCTCCCCCGAAACCCGAAGCTGCTCCGCGTGGCGCTCCCTCGCGAAAGAGAAAGCACGGTGCATGGCCTCGAGTTCCTCGGCGGGCCGCGCTTCGCGCACGGTCTGCACCAGCCGGTCGTAGGCTTCGTCGAGCAGCGAGGGAGAGGTGACCGCGGAAGCGGCCGGGACGGGGTCCGTAGAGGCAGGCGGCTGAGGTTCCATCACTGCGGATAAGAAAAAGGCGGGAGGCCTGAAGTCCTCCCGCCTTTCAGTTTAGCGCAGAGCCGGTCTGGCTCCTATTCTCTATTCCATCGAGATGCCGGTGGCCGCGGGTTGCCGCTCCGCCTTGATCTTGCGCGTTTCGAGCGCCTTCTGGATCCACATGTTGGCGGAGTCGATGTCCGCGTCGTGCCCGGCCTGGGTCTCGGCCAGGTCGGCGCGCTCACGAATCAGCAGATTCATGTACGCCATCGCGTCGTCGTATTCCGCGTCCAGCTCCAAAGACTTCTCGAGGTTCTTGATGCCTTCGTTGATCATGTCCAGATACTTGGCGCTCAATTCCTCCCGCGTCTTCTTGTCCTTCAGCGGACCCGGCGCCTCCGGCTTCATCCCCGCCTTGTTGCGCGCGTCCATCCACGCCGGATACCACTTCGCCCACGCAATCACACCCAGGCTGTACCAGGCTTCCTTCCGGCTCGGCTCCACTTCGGTCAGCCGCTTGTACCACTTCTCCGCTTCGCCCAGCCGCGTAATCTTGTCTTCCAGCTTCGGCGTCCCCTGGGCCTGAAGATAGTACAGCGACGCGATCGATTCCACGGCCGTCGAGTTCGTCGGATCCGCCTCCAGCACAAGCTGGAAGTTGTCCAGGGCATTCTTGGCGTAAGCCAGATTCTCGGGAGACTCCGCGCCGGGAATGTACTGGCTCATGTACGCCGTCGCCAGATAGAGCCGCGCAGTCGGATACTCGGGATCCAGTTCAATCGCGGTCTTGAAGAACTCGACCGCCTCGCCGTACTTGGCGCCTTTGAATGCCTGAACGCCCTTGTTGAGGTTGTCGCGCGCTTCGAGCTTCCGGCAGCCGGCGGAGAAGCCCGCCAGGACCACGGCGGCTACGGCCGCGAGCAGTACGGTTCTATTACGCATCATGTCGGGGTTCCTCAGACTGCCTTACTCTCCAGCTTCCATCTTGGCCGTCATCAATCCAACCTTATCCATCTGCGCGCCCTTGGCAATGTCAATCGCCCTGGCCACGTATTGGAACTCAAGGTCGGGATCGCCCTTGACGAAACACACGCGCTCGGCGCGCGTCTTGAATACATCAAGCAGGCGCTCACCCAAACGCTCGGCGCTCACCGGTTCCGTGTTCAGCGCCATCGTCGTGTCCTTATTGATGATGATCACCACGGTGCGGTCATCGGCCGTCGTCTGCTGGGCATCGGGGGGCGGGGGCTGCGGAATCAAGGCTTCCAGACCGCGCGGCGTCAGCGGAGTAATCACCATGAAGATGATCAACAGCACCAGCAGCACGTCGATCAGCGGAATCATGTTCATGTCGCAGACCGCGTCGCCTTCACCACCAACTTTCATTCCCATAGGAGTGCTCCTTCAGGCCAGACCCAAGTCCGCGGAGGCGAACTTCGGCCAAACCTCGTTTCATTAATCTCGTCTAGTCGCCAGCCGAGTCGCCGCCTTCGGCAGCCGCCTTCGCCTTGGCATCCAACTCCGTCAACAGGCCGATATTATCGACACCCGCCGCGCGGAGATTATCCACCACCTCAACGACCATTTCGTACCGGGCCCGCGAATCGCACTTCACATAGACCGTCTTGTTCAGCCGGCCCGTCAGCAGATCGCGCACCTTGCCGGGCAATTCGGCCGCCACCAACTGGTCGCTGCCGAGGTAAACGCGCCCATCGCGAGACACTGCCACCAGCACCGCGTCCTCCTTGTCGGCGTCCTGCATCGCAATCGGGTTCATCGTCTTCACCAGGTCCACGCTGACGCCCTTCGAGAGCATCGGCGTCACCACCATGAAGATGATGAGCATCACGAGCATGATGTCGATCATTGGGACGACGTTGATGTCGTTGACGACGTCTTCCTTCTTTCTGATTCCACCAGCCATATGAATCTCCTGTCCGGACGTTCCATCGAGCCCTCAGCGTGCCGCCCGGAGGGGCCGGAGCCTTTCCCCTGTGCGGGACTGGCCCCGGACCCCGTCCGGAACACGCTTCAACTCGCGCGAATAGGGACTGGCCGCCTCAGGCGGCCGGTACTACTTGGCTGCAGCCTTGGCCTGGGACCGCTTCACGAAGTAGTCCACCAGCTCGGAGCTGGAGTTACCCATCTCCACGTCGAACGCCTTCAGCCGCGTGATGAAGTAGTTGTACATCCACACCGCGGGAATCGCGACGAACAGGCCGATCGCGGTCGCCACAAGGGCTTCCGAAATACCACCGGCCACCGCGCCCAGACCCGTCGACTTCTCAGTCGAAATGCCCTGGAACGCGTTGATGATGCCGACCACCGTACCGAACAGGCCCACGAACGGCGCCGTCGAACCAATCGTCGCCAGACCGCCGATGCCGCGCTCCAGTTCGGAGTGGACAATCGCCGTGGCGCGCTCAAGGGCGCGGCTCGACGCTTCAATGTGCTCGCCCGGAATCTCGGCGCTCACCTGATGCGCGCGGAACTCCTGCAAACCGGCAACCACAACCTTCGCCAGGTGGCTCTTCTTGTAGCGATCCGCAATCTTAATGGCTTCATCGAGCTTGCCTTCACGCAGCGCGCCGGCCACCGCCGGTGCGAACAAACGCGACTGCTTGCGGGCAGCGTTGAATACGATCAGACGGTCGATCATCACACCGATCGACCACGCGGACATGATGAACAAGATGACGACGACGGCCTTGGCCATCCATCCCATCTGGTCCCACATGCCCCGGAGGTCAAACGAAACGGTCTCCTGAAGGAACAGGAACGCCCAGATTTGAAGCTGAACAAGCATTTTTCCTTAAATCTCCTGCGAGTTGAATTTGCGTTACGGAATACCAAACTACGAACTGTGACTCTACTGGCTCAACGTGAAGTTGACGTCGATCTGCGTGATCACCTCCACCGGCTCGCCGTTTAGCAGCGTCGGCTGATAGCGCCACTGCTTCACCGCGTCGGTGGCGCTCTGCACCAGCAGCGGGTGGCCACTCACTACACGAAGATCCATGATCGCTCCGTCGCGTCCAATGATGGCCGTGAACTTGACCGTCCCCTGGATGCGAGCCTGTTTCGCCAGCGGCGGATACTGCGGACGCGGCTGGCTCACCAGACGCGCCTGCTGCACGTTGCCGCCTACGTTAATGCGCTTCGGCGCGGCCGGCTTCTCTTCCTTCACCGGAGGTGGCGGTGGAGGTGGCGCCGCTGCGGCAACGCCGCCAATGATGCCGCCGATGACGCCGCCAGGAGTGCCGCCGGGCACGCCGCCAGGCACGCCACCGACCACACCAACCGACGTCGCAACCGGAAGTTCATCCTCCTTGATCATGGCGATCTCCTTCGGAACCTGCTTGGGGGCCATGAGCTTCGAGCCGTCGAACTGCCGCGGAATCACTTTCTGTACTTTCACGATTTGTGCTTGCGGCGGCGGCGGAGGAGGAGGAGGGGGGGGAGGCGGGGGCGCCACCAGCATGGTGCTGAGCGCTGTCTTGGGAAGCAGTTCCGGGTTGAGCAGCGGAATGATGATCGCCACGATAACCAGCAGAACTTGCACTGCGGTGGAGACCAGCACCGTCCAACTCTTGTTGGTCTTTGCTGTGCCTTCCACGAACGTTTGTTCGAACATGGGCTACCTTCTCCTTGGATCCAGGCCCCTGGACATTCCAAGGGCAGTTCTCGTTACACTTGGACACCACCGGCCCGGGATTGTTCCCGCATATCCCATCTTTTGGTGCCCATTTCTCACTTTTTCCTCTGCTTGCGCTCCTCGACCAGCCTATACCAGAAAACCAGGATCGGGCTGGCGATGAAGATCGACGAATAGGTTCCCACCAATATACCTGCCACCAACGCAAATGAGAAGCCGTTCAGTACCGGACCGCCAAACAGCAACAGCGCCAGCGCCGTGATGAACGTCAACCCCGACGTGATCACCGTGCGGCTCAGCGTCTGGTTGATGCTGTCGTTCACCACTTTCAGGAACGGATCCCTCCGGCTCAGCTTCAGCGTCTCCCGGATCCGGTCAAACACGACGATCGTATCATTCATCGAGTAGCCGACCAGCGTCAGCAGCGCCGCCACCACGTTCAGCGAAATCTCCTTATCGAAGATCGAGAACAGGCCCAGCGTGATCAGCACGTCGTGAATCACGGCAATCACCGCCGCCAGCCCGTAAATCCACTCGAACCGGAAAGCGATGTAAACCAGCATCCCGCCCAGAGCGTACACCGTCGCCAGCACCGCCTTGTTGCGGAGTTCGCGGCCGATCTTCGGACCCACCACCTCCGCGCCCCGGATGCCGAACGGCGCCAGCGAACACTCCTGCTTCAGCACTTCGATCATCGCCGGCGTCACCCCGTCCACGGCCTTCAGCTCATCGAAGCTCTGGATCAGGCCCGACCGCGGCGGCGAATTCCGGTACTCGGTCATCCCCCGGGCCAGACGCTCCAGCTCCTGGTCGCTGATCCCGATCGCGGCCCGTTGGAACGGTTCGCGCAGCCGCTCAATCAGCGCGGCCGTGCCGGCGTTGTTGAAGTCCAGCTTGCCGCCCGCGGAGCCGAACGCCTCGGTCATGGCCTCCACAATCAGGCCGCGCGCTTCCTGCACCGCCTTCTCCTGGCCGGCGGCGTCCAGCGACGTATCCAGCACCGTCGAGATGATCACTTCGTGCTCGGTGGATACCTCCTGCACTGAGATCTCGCCGGCTATCTTGGATGACACCGCCGAGCGGATCTTATCGATCGGAGGCGGTTCGGCGAAACGGATGCTGACGTTGGCGCCACCGGTGAAGTCGATGCCGTACTTCAGGCCGCCCTTGATCACCAGACTGCCCACGCCGGCAGCCAGCAGCACGACCGACAGAGCATAGAAGATGCCCTTGCGGCCGAGAAAGTCGATATTGGTTTTCTTGAATAGCTCCATGGGGTTAGCACACACCGGAACGGCGAGCTTGGCTGCCGCGCCGGTACACTGGCTCCGGGCCCCGATCGAGGAACCCGCTCAACTTATCACAAATCATCCTAGATACTCAACGCGATCTTGCCGCGCTGCCGCCCCACCACCCACTGGAAGATCGCCCGCGACACGAAGATCGCGGTGAACACATTCGCCACCAGCCCGATCACCAGCGTCACGGCAAAGCCTCGCACCGCCGGCGTGCCGAACATGAACAGGAACGCGCAGCTCACCACCGTGGTCACATGCGTGTCGATGATCGTCAGAAACGCCTTGCTGAAACCGTTGTCGATCGCCGCCAGCACGGCCTTGCCCGCGGCCAGTTCCTCGCGGATGCGCTCGAAAATCAGCACGTTCGAGTCCACCGCCATGCCGATCAGCAGGATGATGCCCGCAATGCCCGGCAGCGTCAGCACCGCATCCAGGTAGGACAGCACGCCCACCAGCAGCACCGCGTTCAGAATCAGAGCCACCGTCGCGTTGATGCCGCTCGCGCGGTAGTAAATCAACATGCAGACGATCACCAGACCGATGCCCGCGGCCGCCGCCGTCAGCCCCTGGCGGATCGAATCGGCGCCCAGCGAAGGGCCAACCGTCGATTCCTGCAGATACTGGACACCCGCTGGCAGCGAACCCGCGCGCAGCACCAGCGCGAGATCCGAGGCGTCCTGCTGCGAGTAGGCGCCGGTAATGCGGCCCTGGTCCTCAATCCGGCTCTGAATCACCGGCGCGCTCCGCACCTGGTTGTCCAGCACAATCGCCAGCCGGTTGTTGATATTGGCCTCGGTGAACCGCCCGAACCGGCCTTTGCTCTCCTGGCTCAGCACAAACGACGTCTCCCACTTGCCGAACTCGTCCTGCATGGGCCGCGAATCGCGCAGGTCGCGGCCGGTGATCACCGGCGTCCGGGCCAGCAGATACCAGCCCTCGCCCTGTTCGCCGGCACGCTGAGCCGACCGGATCAGTTTGGTGCCCAGCGGCAGCACGCCGCCGTTCGCGGCATAGGCGTCTTCCTGGCGTGGATACGGCCCGCCCTTCACTTCGTACAACTCCAGCAAGGCCGCCGTTTGCAGAATCGCCTTCACGCGCGCCGGATCGTCCAGTCCGGGCAGCGAGATCAGAATCTCCGCTTCCGAATCCGCGCCGCCCCGCTGCTGCACGCTGGCTTCCGCCAGCCCCAGTCCGTTAATGCGGCTCTCGATCGTCTGCATTGCGCCTTCCAGCGTCTGACGCTTCAGCTCCAGCGCCTCGGTGGTCTTCATCGTCAGCCGGTAGTCGGTCGAGGTGACCCCCGTCAGATTCCAGGAAGGCATCAGCTCGCCCATCGCCGAGCGGAAAGCGGCTATGCGGTCCGCCGGCACGCCCTTCACCGCCACCGCGGTCTGCTCGGCGTCATCCAGCGACTTCGGCTCATAGTCCAGGTCCACCGCGTTGAACGGGATCCCCTGGCGGTTCAGCTCTTCCTTGATCCGCTCGATCTGCGTGGTCGCCTCCACTTTGAAGGCATCCTGGAGCTGGACCTGCAGCACCAGCAGCGTGCCGCCCTTCAGGTCGAGCCCGAGCTTGATGTTCTTCTCCCAGTTCGCGGCCAGTTCATCCTTCGACTTGGGCAGGCCGATGATGCCATACAGGCATACCAGCGTGGTCAGGGCGATGACGAGGGTTTTCCATTTCAAATTGCTCATGGCGGGTTGGTACCGGATTCTTCAGCTTTTCTTTTCGAGGTTCAGCAGGCTGGCCACCGAGCCGCGGGCCATCTGGAGTTTCACGCCGTCCGGTTTCACCCGGACGATGATCGTATCGTCTTCATTGATGGCGACGATCGACCCCACAATGCCGCCGTTGGTCAGCACATGGTCGCCCGTCTTCAGTTCCGCCAGCATCTTGGCCTGCTGTTTCTTCTGCCGCTGCATCGGCATGAACAGCAGGAAATAGAAAATGCCGAAAATGACGATAATCGGCAGGAATTGCAGCAGCGGATTGGCCGCCGAAGGCGTCTGTAATAGGAGAAAGCTCATTGAGGCTCACCGGGTCCGGCCTGACCGTTGGGTCCACGACTGCCGCGCCCACCACGGCTTACACGCCACCGGAAGACTCCCCGGATGCTAGCGCCGATGTGCGCACGGATCGCAGGAACGCAGGAAACGTCCCAAGCACAATAGACTCGCGCATTCGGCGCATGATGTCAAGGTAATGGGCCAGGTTGTGGATCGTCGCCAACGTGCTGTAGAGCATCTCCCCGGCAATGAAGAGGTGGCGAAGATAAGCCCGCGAGTACGTGCGGCAAGTGAGGCAGCCGCAGGCCGCATCCACCGGGCGGGGATCGTCCCGGAATTGTGCCTGCTTGATGATCAGCTTGCCCTCGGCCGTGAACAGACACCCGTTGCGCGCGTTGCGGGACGGCAGCACACAGTCCATCATGTCCACGCCGCGCGCCACATACTCCGGCAGCTCCGCCGGCATGCCGACCCCCATCACATACCGCGGCCGGTCCGCCGGAAGCACCGGCGCGGCCGCCTCCGTCATCGCCATGCTCAGCTCGCGCGGCTCGCCCACGCTCAGTCCCCCGATCGCGTAGCCGTCCGCGTCGAGTTCGAGCAGCCGCCCGGCGCACTCCCGGCGCAGGTCCTCGTACATCGAACCCTGGACGATCGGGAACAGCGCCTGCCGGGCTTCCGCTTCCCCGCCCTGCCCCCGGAAGTGCCGGAACGCGCGCTCAGCCCAGCGCACCGTCAGTTCCATCGACTTCCGGGCGTCCCGCTCCTTCGCCGGGTAGTCGGTGCACTCATCCAGCACCATCATGATGTCGCTGCCCAGCGCCTGCTGCACGTCCACCACCGATTCGGGCGTGAACAGATGCCGGTCCCCGTTCAGGTGCGACTGGAAGACCACCCCCTCCTCCTTCACCTTCCTCAGCTTGTTCAGCGACCAGACCTGGAAGCCCCCCGAATCGGTCAGAATCGCCCGGTCCCAGCCCATGAACCCGTGCAGCCCCCCGAAGCCGCGCACCAGTTCGTGCCCCGGACGCAGATACAGATGGTACGTGTTGGCCAGGATGATGCGCGCCCCCAGCTCCTCCGCCAGGTCGCGCTGCAGAACGCCCTTCACCGTCGCCTGCGTGCCCACCGGCATGAAGACGGGCGTCTCCACCGGACCGTGCGGCGTGTGGAGGATGCCGGCGCGGGCCCCGGTTTCAGGGCAAACGGCCACAAGTTCAAAGCGGATCGCGCGCAAGGGGTAAACTATGTAGTTTATCGCCTCATGCCATTGCGGTTCTACAACACTTACACCCAGCAGCTCGAGGACTTCCAGCCGCTGGACGGACGGACGGTGCGCATGTACACCTGCGGACCCACCGTCTATCACTACGTCCACATCGGCAACTTCCGGACCTTCGCCTTCCAGGACGTGCTCCGCCGGACCCTGCGCGCCCGCGGCTACTCCCTCGACCACGTCATGAACATCACCGACGTCGAGGACAAGATCATCCGCAACGCCATGGAACGCGGCCAGTCGCTCGAGGACTACACGCGGCAGTACACCGAGGCGTTTCTCGAGGACTCGGCGCGGCTGCGGCTCGAAAAGCCCGAACGGCTCGTCTTCGCCACCCACCACATCGCCGACATGGTGCGGATGATCGAGGGATTAAACGAGAAAAAGCACACTTATTCGAGCGAAGGGTCGGTCTATTTCCGCATTGCCAGCTTCCCCGAATATGGCCGTTTATCAAAGATCAATCTCGCCGGAAACATTGCCGGAGCGCGCGTCGATGTGGACGAATACGAAAAGGATGACGCCCGGGATTTCGTCCTGTGGAAAGCCCAAAAGCCCGGCGAGCCCGGCTGGGATACGCCGCTCGGCTGCGGCCGCCCCGGCTGGCACATCGAGTGTTCCGTGATGGCGATGAAGTATCTCGGCGAGACCATCGACATCCACACCGGCGGCGTGGACCTTGTCTTTCCTCATCACGAGAACGAAATCGCCCAGTCCGAGGCCTACACCGGCAAGCGCTTCGTCCGCTTCTGGCTCCACGCCGAACACCTCATGGTGGAAGGCCAGAAGATGTCCAAATCCCTGGGCAATTTCTTCACCCTGCGCGACATCATTGACCAGGGATATTCGCCGGAAGCGATCAGGTATTTACTAATCTCCGCGCCATATCGCAAACAACTCAACTTTACCTTTGACGGATTAAAAGCCGCATCCACGTCAATTGACCGGCTGCGGAATTTTGAACTCCGGCTCAATAATACGAGCTTTGATCCGGGCCTCAACGAGGAGTTCGCCGCCCGGACCGCGGCCGCCGGCCAGTCCTTCGACGATGGCCTGGACGAGGATCTGAACACCGCCGACGCCTTGGCCGCATTGTTCGAGTACATCCGCGACGCCAACACGGCGATGGACTCCGGCGCCTTCCGGGCGGGCAACGTCGAGGGCGCGCGCGCCTTCCTGGCTCAGTTTGACTCGGTGTTCGACGTGCTGAAGCCCTCGGTCCGCCAGGGCGCGCTCACCGACGCCGAAGTCGAGGAGCGGATCGCGGAGCGCACCGCGGCCAAGAAGGCGCGGGACTTCGCCCGCGCCGACGCCATCCGCGCCCAACTGCTCGAGCAGGGCGTGGTGCTGGAAGACACGCGCGACGGCGTTCGCTGGAAGAGGAAGTAAGGACAGTGAAGATACACACCAGAGCGGTTCACGCAGGCGACCGCAAGAAGGCCCAATCCCAGATTCCGGTGGCCACGCCGGTTCACTTCGCCGCCAGTTGGATCACCACCGACACGGCCGAGCTGGACCGGATCTTCGGCGACGAGCAGAAGGGCTTCAGCTACTCGCGCTACGACAACCCGACGAACTCCGCGCTCGAGGAACTGATCACGTCGCTCGAAGGCGGCGCCGGGGCGCTGGCCTGCGCCTCGGGCATGGCGGCCCTCGAGCATGCCATCAAGGCCGCGCTGCTGGACCGCCGCAAGTCGGTGGTGTGCGCGCGCGACATCTATGGCGCGACGATCAAGCTGCTGATGGACGTGCTGGGTCCGTTCGGGATCGAGACCCGGTTCGTGGACACCAACGACCTGGCGGCGGTGGCGCAGATCCTGGAGCAGGAGAAGCCAGGCGCGCTGCTGATGGAGACGATCTCGAACCCGCTGCTGCGGGTGGGCGCGCTGGATGAGATCGCCCGGCTGTGCCGCGCGGGATCGACGGCGCTGATCGTGGACAACACGTTCGCCACGCCGCTGCTGGCGAGGCCGATGGAGCTGGGCGCGCACCTGGTGGTCCATTCGACGACCAAGTACCTGGGCGGCCATGGCGACACGTTGGGCGGGCTGGTGGTCTCCGATGAGGAGCACCTGGCGACTGTCCGGCGACTGTCCAGGATTGCCGGGCCGGTGATGGGGCCGATGGAGGCGTTCCTGACGATGCGCGGCGTGAAGACCTTTGCGCTCAGGATGGAGCGGCAGTGCCACAACGCCCGGGCCCTGGCCGGGTGGCTACGGGCCCATCCGCGGGTGGAGGCCGTCTATTACCCGGACGACCCGGCGCATCCGGACGCAGAGGTGGTCCGGCGTTTGCTGCCCGAGGGCCTGTACGGCGGGATGGTCAGTTTCGAGATCAAGGGCCTGGAACGGCTCGGGATCTTCGCCTTCCTCGACAGCCTGAAGCTGATCGTGAAGGCGACCTCGCTGGGCGATGTGCACACGATGGTCCTGCATCCCTGGATCAGTTCTCACCGCGACGTTCCGTTGAAGCAGAAGGAACGGATGGGCATCCGCGAGAACCTGGTGCGCCTGTCGGTCGGCATCGAAGCCGTCGAGGACATCATCGCCGACCTCGAACAGGCGCTGCCCCGCGCCTAGAGGGGGGTCAGGCGGCTTCTTTTTGGGGCTGGTTGAGTTCGTTTTCCAGTTCTTTGAGGGTGGGTTTGGGGAAGGGGCTTTCGCGTTCGTAGACGGTTTTGGGGGGGTAATCGACGGTCGAGGTATTGAAGCCCGGCGGGGGGAGGCGTTGGGCGAAGGTGGTGTAGGGCCAGACTTCGG
>ERZ761609.1128-NODE-1128-length-25552-cov-36.553908_pt1 | contig 25552 bp, 20 predicted proteins | sample MGYA00511163_ERZ761609 | MGnify/ENA primary metagenome ERZ761609 (study PRJEB28899, sample SAMN02445070) | bioreactor sludge metagenome | biome: EBPR sludge | place: Australia: Brisbane, Thorneside Wastewater Treatment Plant | collected 2011-12-16 ... | reverse complement strand
GTCGTCCTGCTCAAGGCTAAGGAGGGTAACGCGAGTCTGGCGACCCTCGAACGCTCCCCTCTCCCCTCTCCCACCATCCCCCTCCCACACACGCCGTACCGCCAGATCTGAGTAGTTTTGCGGTTTCCCCACTCCGTTTCTACCTGCATGATCGAGCGTTATACACGCCCTGATATGGGCGCAATCTGGTCCGACCACAATAAATACGCCATTTGGCTGGAAATCGAGATTCTCGCCTGTGAAGCACAGGCCGAGCTGGGTATCGTTCCGCACGACGCTGTGCGGGAAATCCGCGAAAAAGCACGGTTTGATGTTGCTCGTATTCATGAGATCGAAGAGGTCACAAAACATGATGTGATTGCCTTCACAACAAACGTCGCCGAATACGTTGGACCCTCGTCGCGGTTTGTTCACCTGGGTATGACGTCGAGTGATGTGCTCGATACGGCCCTCGCTGTGCAACTGAAGCAGGCCGGCGAGCTGCTGTTGACGGACCTTGTCGCGTTTCGTGATATTCTGGCTCGTCGTGCCAAGGAGTTTAAGTACACGGCGACGATTGGACGTACACATGGTATTCATGCAGAGCCAACAACGTTTGGACTCAAACTGGCCCTGTGGTATGAGGAGTGTAAACGGTGTATCAGTCGTTTAGAACGCGCAATCGAGGTTATCTCTGTTGGCATGATCTCTGGTGCCGTTGGTACGTTTGAACATCTTTCCCCTGCCGTTGAGGAGTTTGTCTGTAAACGTCTTGGTCTCGTTCCCGCACCTGTGAGTACACAGGTTATTCAACGTGACCGACACGCAGAGTATCTGTCAACACTCGCCATTATCGGCACGTTACTCGAAAAGATCGCAACAGAGGTGCGCCACCTTCAGCGTACAGAGGTTCGTGAAGCAGAGGAGTTCTTTAGTAAGGGGCAAAAGGGGTCCAGTGCTATGCCTCACAAACGGAACCCGATTATCAGCGAACGTCTGTGTGGCCTGGCCCGTATCCTTCGTGCGAATGCAATGGCTGCACTGGAGAATAATGCACTCTGGCATGAGCGCGACATTAGTCACTCAAGTGTTGAACGTGTGATCTGCCCCGACTCAACGATTACACTTGACTATATGCTGCATTTGGCAACAGGATTAGTCGATAATCTTGTTGTCTATCCAGAGACCATGCAACGTAATCTCGAACTGACCCACGGACTCCCGTTTTCACAGAGTGTTCTTCTTGCCCTTGTTCGTAAGGGTGTCACCCGCGAAGATGCCTATCGTCTTGTTCAAAGGAATGCGATGAAGACGTGGGAAACGTCAACGCCGTTGCGTGTAACACTGGGTGAGGACAACGAGATTACATCGTTACTTCCGGCAAATGAACTCGATGAAATCTTTGATGAGTCGCGTATGCTGAAGAATGTTGATACGATCTTTGAACGATGCGGACTCTGACGATCCTTGGACTTGTCCTGAGCACCGTCCTTGTTGTGACGGTGCTCGCCGGCAATCAGGTCCTTGACGATACACCATCATCAGAATCCTCGGTCTCACAACAGAGTGTTCGCTCGAAGAAGTCTGATGATCGTGGTGAGGAACTCTCACGCACCTACTGCGCTTCGTGCCATGTTCGTCCAGAGCCGGAGCATCTCGACAAATCAACATGGTTGTCGAAGGTCTTTCCGCTGATGCGCACGTATATGGGTCTCGATCCCGTCGATCATCGCGAACGACTTCAGCATGATGTGTTGTCGTTTTATCCAGCGGCACCCATGATGTCGGAGGATGACTGGTTTACGGTTGCCTCGTGGTATATCGATGCGGCACCGGATACGATGCCCCTTCCGCCCCTTCCCGACATAGCCGACTCTACGTCGCTGTTTACTGCTGAACCTCTTGATCTTGGATCGGCACCTCCGATGGTGACGTTTACGTTTGTGGATGAGGCTACATCACGTCTTGTGTTTGGTGATGGTATTGCTCATGCCCTTCACGTTCATAAGAGTGATGGACAGCGAATTGTATCGATACCCATGCTTGGCCCACCATCGTCACTATCGATGTCGAAGGGTGACTGGTATGTGACCGATATGGCAAAACTTCTTCCTCATGATTCAGCGGCCGGCCGCCTGTATCGTATTCAGTGGAAGAACGGAAATCCTGTAGCTAATGTCGTTCTGGATTCGTTGCGCCGACCTGTTCACGTTGTGATGACGGACATCAATGGTGATGGACGTGATGATGCACTTATTTGTGAATATGGAAATCTCCTTGGTCGTTTTGGATGGTACGATATGGTGCCCGGAAAACGTCCCGTCTACCACGAACTGATTGGTCGGCCTGGTGCAATCCGTGCAGAGGTTGTCGACCTGAATGGAGATGGGAAGAAGGACATCGTCGTACAGCTGGCACAAGCTCGTGAGTCAATCACGGCCTTCTTTGCCAAAGGCAAGGGACGTTTTGAGGAACGCGAACTTCTTAGTTTTCCTCCGTCGTTCGGTTCGTCCAGTTTTCGCTGTCTTGATGAAGATGGTGACAGACGCCTGGATCTGCTCGTTACGTTTGGAGACAATGGTGACTATGATGCTCCTCCACTAAAACCATATCACGGTATAGCCCTGTATCGGCAAACGTCAACGGCCTCCTTTGAACGCGCCTGGTTTTTGCCCATGAATGGTGCCTACGGTGCCTATATGGTTGACTTTGATTTGGATGGTGATAACGACATTCTCGCTCGTGGTTACTTCCCTCCTGCCCCGGCTCCCGCGCACGACCTTGTTCGATTCTACGAGAAGACAACAACGGGCTGGAAACTGTCTACACTTCCACAGGCAACACTCGGCCGTTGGCTCGTTGGAACTTCGGGTGATGTTGATGGTGACGGAGATATTGACATTCTACTCGGGAATGTTTCTATGGGACCCGGTGTGAGTGCAAACTCAGATATGGATGTTTGGACAAAACCATCCAACTCCGTGCTGTTATTACGAAATCGCACGCGTACACCGTAGTCCTCATCGAAGCAGTAACGGAAACGTTGCCGGACTTCCAATTCCCATGTCCGTTACCACGTAACATTCGCGTGGTACACCTTCCAGAAATGATAGTACACTTTGTTCTGAAGTGCGCGTCACGGTAAACGGTATCCGTTGTCCAAGTCGAGTGACAACGTCGAGAACAGACTCCACTCCAACCAGTGTTATCGATCGCTCATCGTTTCGATACACCGTTACCATTCGGCCCCACGGATCCACCAGTCGTGCCCGACCGTTAATCCTGCAGATTCCGTCGAGTATCATGGCTGATGTTGGACCAGCAACGGCCGGACGAGCTGAATCGGACGACGATACGGTAACAACGGCGAGTTCCGAGGTGTCGGAATCACCAAGTGCTATGCGTACAGGAATACGAAGTATCGTATCCGTTTGCCCGGTCAACATTTCCCACGTTTTCGGCATGGTTACAAAGGGGTCGTGTCGTTGAGCAGCATCGACCGGCACGACAACACTGAGTCGCGCACGCAGGCCGGCCTGTACGGTAACTGGTCGGACAAGTGGCAGGCGTGTTGATACCCGCAATACAAGCTCACGAACATCTCCCGGTGCACCACGGGCAGAGTCGACGGAAACGACAATGACGTGTGCACTCGGATCCGTAGATGATACAATTCGAATTGTATCACTGCGCCGCTGGCAACCGTCGGGACCACGCACATCACACCAATACTGACCGGCCTCACGAAGAACAAGACTCTGTGTTGAATCACCTGTTGACCATCGAACATCTGTCCACAATGATGGAAGAACAGCCACAATACTGTCACCCGGTGTGAGTACGGTATCAATATCAAACTGCGGTCCCTTGTTCTGAGATACATGAATTGTAATACTATCGATTATCTCACAACCAGTTCCGGTTCGAGCAACGTATCGGAGTATTCGCCGTTGTGAAGGCTGTAGTGTAACAGAGCGACCAGTGTTTGTTCGCTCCACGTCGTCGTCGTCGAAGCGTACAGATCGATATCCCACCCAGTTAATTTCACAGATGTCATTCGGACAGAGAACGGGTGGTTTTGTCACCATGTGATAGAACGGCACAGACGCCGTATCAAACGTCAGCGCTGACGTGACAATGTCTCCATCATATCCTCGTTCTGCACCGAACGAATGTGTATCCTCACCAGTGCGAACGTAGGATAGACCGGCTTGTCCACCGGTAATATTTATGGTAGGTCGAGTTGGTGAAGACACATTCAACACAACACGGCCGCCCCCTCCGCCCCCTCCCGGACCATATCTCCACAGACGTCCATAGGTTGATCCACCATCACCACCGCCAACGATGAGTGTAGGTGTTCTCAACAACGTATCGGCGAAAATGACAATACATCCGCCACCACCACCACCTCCGGCACCATCATCACGAACGTCCGGTGCACGCGTTCCGGAGACGTTAATACACGGTACATCAAGCACGCGAGTATGGATGAGGACAATTCCTCCTCCACGTCCACCACGAGCATCAGCATGATCGTTAACGTGACCTCCACCACCACCAGAACCAAACAGAATACCACGTCCATCAACAATTCCTCCACGACCTCCACTGATGCCGGCTTCAAAACATGTTGTTTGATGTCCGCCACTTCCTCCGTTGCCTGCAGCACCAGCTCCTCCTCCGCCACCCGCATTTCTGGGACGTCCACCACGTCCACCCGACAATGTGTCATGTCCCCTACCATCACCGCCAAGGTAGATCGTATCTCGGTGGACAAAACGATCGTGCACCGATACATCCGGTAACGATGGCTCACCACCCGACCAGCCATATCCGGAAAGGTCTATCGTATCACGTCTGATCGTATCGTTTACCAGGGCCAAGAGTCCACCGTATCGACCATTAAATGGCCGTATTGCTGGCGTTTCCTGTGCTGTTGCAGCAAGCGTAAGATGAGCACAGTGGTGAAGTGATACCCTTGTAAGGTTTGTTGTACGAAGACAGACAGTTGATCCAATCGTGGTATCAACCTTGGTGATTACAACATCACCATCACCACATGCTTCATGCAAAACAACAACGTCATCACGTTGCAGATCTAACCTTGGTTCCAGTGTCACACGATACCTGCATGTGTCGATATCTACGATTGCTGCAGAACGAGGTCGTGTATCGGAAAACGTCAACAACATCGTCATCATCAGCAGATGTATCATAACCCACCTCCAAGAATGCGCCATCGTTGTGATATACCATCGTACCAGAACGACATTGAGCCGTGCTGTGGAATAACAACATCGACGGCATTGGGAAGAAGGAATCGATGTTCCAGCAACGATGTCCCTGCGTTGTGCACAATCGTTACGTCATCGTCGATTGCATACAGCACAACGCACTGATCTGACATCGGAACGAGGCCACCAATCTCGGTGTCAACTCCTGTACATCGCAGGATACATGCAGGCGGAAGATTGACGTTATCGTTTCGACCCTGTACAAGTCCCAATGGAGCAGCCACAAGCCTCATCGTACCACTTACGACACTATGATACATCCACGTTGTTGTGGGATTGTTCCACGTGAGATCCGAAATCGACGGTAGATAGACGTTCGGCTTTACGTCTGCTCGTGTTCCAAGGACAACATCACCACCCGTTACAAGAAGAGCCAGTGAACGGGGCGAAGGGGGCGCAGAAAAGAAGCCACCAATGGCAAGGCCGAGTCCTTCTGTACCAACCTGGGCCATACCCTTTACGCCAATGGTTAGGCCTGAATGTGATGTACCGAGTGATGATGCATAACCGGCGACGGCAATTGATGTCGTGAGTGTTCCACCATTACCACCACGGACAACGGTACCAACGGTGCCAAGGATAGAATCTGCAGCGGTGTTTCCGTTGGACGCTGCATGACCCCGTACACCAGTACGAAGCATAGGAAAGGGCGGATCGGAGGTAGCTGAGAGGATACTACCAACGATGGCATTCCCATTCAGATTTCCACGGACAGAAACGCCAACGTGATCATTACCCGCAACAACGATATCAATCCCACGAAGTGGAGGTGTGGTGCCACCTACGTCCAATGCAGTACCAATGCCGCTTGATAATGCATTGTACCGGACACCGGTCCCACCCGTTATGTCGATACCTGTCGATAATGTTGGCCTGTCACTACCCGACGGTCCTCCGATCCGAATTCCCGTTCCCATACCATTCGCAGCAGACCGGAGCACCAGACCTGCTGACTCTGACCCTGTATGTCCAACATTCGTAATCAGGGCACCCGTTGCAAGTGGTGTCCCGGAGAGATCTACAACCACTCTCTCTCCGCGAACCGTAGCAGCCGTGAGCATTTGAGCTGACGCCGATGTGACGGCGAGCAACACAATGACGATGATGGACAGAAACAACATGATGTGAGGTTCGCTTACGGATTCACAACGAGATAGGCGATACGATCAATGAGACCCAATCCCGTTGAGGTTTCTACGGTAATCGTATTTGTTACATAGTCTACGTTTGTAACGGAGAAGCCAATGGTTGTGCCAGGGCCGTTATGAATCGTAATCAGTATGAGTGCACCAGGTTCAATAACTCCGGGAACGATGATGTCATGTTCCCACTGGCCTGCTACGGGCGTGTAGAATCCGCGTAAAAGTTTTGACGTGCTGGACGACCAAGACAGGTTACCGGATGCATCGGATGTTAACACCTGACCAGCCGTTGGTGCCGCCGTTGGTAAGGTGTACGTGATGTTCGTTGTCTGTGCTGCTGCCCGAAACGCCGTGTATTCGGCACCATCGGCAGTGGGTTCAGCAAATCGAAGTTCAGAGGCAGCACCGGTATTTGACAGTGTCATTGTGCCTGAAACGTCAAGAGTTGTTTTTGGTGTAGCCGTACCGATACCGACATATCCTTGTGAGGGACCTGGTGTTCCAATGATCCTAAAACGTTCCGAAGCATTTGCTGCGAGGACAAGGTCTTGCGCATTGGATGTACCGAGATACTGTTCACCGGCATCGGTACCACCCGTTGTGACAGCATTGCCGCCGAGACCCCAGAATGTTGCATCGGCCCATGACAGTGTTGCCGTTGATCCTGTGATACTGTTAATTGTCAGGGTCTGTCCTGCTTGCCCAATTGTTGCCGGTAGTTGAATAGTGTATGATGTAACGCCCGTTGACGGAACGGTCAGCGAAACAGCAGCCGGCTGGGCATTTCGCAGGTTCAGTGTGCCCGTTGTCTGGCTCTGACCAAAAACACCGATCGGCATCGAGACGAGGCAGATGGTGATAAGCAGCATCGTCGACTTTTTCATGACGTAATCCTTGTAGAGGTTAAAAAATGGAAGTGTAGACATCGTCATATCCGTGTTACGGAATGAGTGTCCATTCGAGAGATTCAGAGGTAAGCAGGGGTGCAGCTGTACGGACGTGTATTTGTCGACCATTGTCGTCGACAGATTCTATGCTGCAGGCAATCGTTGTTGAGCCACTCTGAACAACAACGTGAAACAAGGAAGCCGCTGAGATAGGAAGCGGAAGTGTTATGGTAAACAACGACGTTGTGCCGTCACCGGCCACAGAACCACGATGTTGTTTTGCTCTGGCACTACGACTGATGATGAGTGCATCATCGTCTCTGCGGATATCAATTCCGTCTTCACCGATAATCTTGACAGCCCCTGCCAACTCATTAAGACTTGTCACGAGTCCAGTTACGTCCGGTGATAACCGATCGGCAAAGCGCGAACGTTCTGCCAGAAGTGCTGCTGGTGCCGATACGATTCGTAGTCTGGGCTGTCTCTCGGGACCCATGTTGATCGACACACCGATCCAGGCCATACCATCTCGCAACAACCGCCGTACGTCGTCTGAAACAGCGAGCACAACATCAACACGCCCATGTAGGATGTTTACATCGAGGAACTCTTCATCAACAAACGTCCCGCCTATGGCCCCGTCATACCATCGAATGGTTAGACGGCATGGACCATCAACGTCGTCGGTTTCCGTTGAGAGATTCAGCGGCACAACGATACGGTCCGTCGTCTGTGCCAATACGTCCACGGTACCTGCGCATAGGCAGGAAACGAGGAGAAAAAAGATGGAGAGGTGTTTCATGACACGATGGCGATTGTTGCCTTCGTGTCATAAGTGTTATAACGAGGACGTTTCGTGACGCCGTACGGTGATTGTCACAACTCCATTCCACACTGCACAGATCATAAGTCCAACAAATTCACGCTCTTCCTCACCTTCAAAAAATCTTCCATTTGTTGATTGTAACACAACAACTGACCAAACAAAGGTAATCTGTGCTATGACCCATAGAATTGTAATGGGTGGCCTCCTGAGGGCTGTCATCACTGCACCAATCGTGTTGACACCATACAGTAGAATCCATACAATCGCATCGACATCGTTAAACTGCACGATCGTCGAATACAGAAACAGGCCCGCAAACACGACGGATAACCATCGTAGGACAGTGGGAACGTGTCGTTGTCTCATCGTGTTCTGCGTTTCGTATCGTTGTAGGAATGTTTTGCGTCAACAAGGAAGTTCAGGACAAATATGCAGAAGAGAGTTTTCGGTCGGAGTGGACTTCGTGTTTCTGAGTTAAGTCTTGGCACCATGACGTTTGGAACGGAATGGGGACAAGGGGCGGACTATGAAACATCGAAGGCCATGTTTGATGCCTATGCTGATGCAGGCGGAAATTTCATCGATACGGCAAATCGGTATACGGAGGGTACAAGCGAGTCATACGTCGGTGATTTTATCTCGGCTGATCGACATCATTTTGTCCTTGCAACAAAGTATACTCTTCACACCCGTTTTGGTGATCCCAACTTTGCCGGCAACCATCGCAAAAATCTTGTACGTTCTGTTGATGAGTCGTTACGCCGACTCAAAACAGATTTTATCGACTTGTACTGGGTACATGCGTGGGATGATACCATGCAGCCGGAAGAAATCATGCGTCAACTTGAATACCTCGTATCAAGTGGCAAGGTCCTTCATATCGGCATCAGCGACACACCGGCATGGATAGTAGCATGTTGTAATACAATCGCCGATTTGCGTGGCTGGTCGTCGTTTGTTGGTCTGCAGATAGAATACAGTCTTGTCCGTCGTGATGCTGAGCGCGACCTTCTTCCTATGGCCCAGGCCTTTGGCCTGACGGTCACTCCGTGGTCCCCTCTTGGCTCCGGTGTGCTGAGTGGGAAGTATCTCGATGGTCTATCGGCCTCCAACGAGGGTACCGTCCGCCGTCTTAAAGCCGAATCACCTCGCCTGTCAGACAAGAACCTCGCTATTGCCCGTGAGGTTGCTGCAATAGCTGCAGAACTCGGAACCACGTCACCACGTGTTGCCCTGGCCTGGATACGTGCCAAGGTTCCCACATCAATACCGATTATTGGTGCTCGCTCTGTTGATCAACTTCGTGACAATCTTGGTGCGACGTCGATCACCTTGTCCGCAGAACATTTGACACGGTTAGATTCCGTCTCAGCAATCGAACGTGGATTCCCGCACGACTTTCTTGCCAGCGAGAATATTCAACGATTGATGGGTCTCACGGATTTTTGATCCGTTTGATTTGTCCATCGTCAGAGCACACCCTCGTCCTGGAGCATACGATGGAAGGCCCATACACCTGGCTCTCGTTGTGGTGAGTACCGTCCACGATTGTAAAGACGCGACTTCATACCGCGGTGGACAGCTTCTACCACGGCTTCATCCTCAAACTCCACGGTGTCAAGCCCTGACCCTGCACCGGTTTCAAGTCGTGTTGGATCCATCACGTACGTTCGATACCGAATACGCGTGAGACTGTGATGCACAGGTTCAACAATGTTCATACTCACTCCCCACGGATAGACGTTAATCATCAGATTCGGGAAGAGCCACCAGTAATAGGCCGCAATGTTTCGGTTTGTGTCTTCGTGATCTACTGGAACGTCGAAGGTTGCCGATGGATCCTTCGACGTTCCAATCTGTAACACGGCGCGGTCAAACAGGACTGTCTCATAGTCCGTCCAGTCTAACACCGAGTTCAGACCTTCGTGGACAAACGGAATATGAAATCCTTCAAGGTAGTTCTCAACGTAGAGAGCCCAATGGGCATGAACGGTGTAATCACGGCTGCGTGTGGGATCAAAGCGGGCACGTTCCAAGGGTAGGTACGACATTCGCTCACGCAGAGGAGCAATCCACTGGTCAAACGATGTTGTCGGTGATGTCATCGCCGCAAACAGCCATCCAGCCCATTGGCCAGCCGGGAGACGTGTCAGATTGTCGGCGTCCGCTGGAAAGTTCTCCACATCCTTAAACTCTGGCATAAACTGACAACGACCGTCAAGACCGAACCGTCGTCCATGATAGGAACACCGTAGTGACGTGGCTGTACATGGCTCGGACACAAGAATGTTGCCACGATGAGTACAAACATTCGATAGAATCAGCGGCTCTGCGCCATGGACGAGGACGATGGGCTCGTCGATTGGGCCGGCAGAAATGCATGACGGTTCAAGCCACACATAGCCATTGGCCACGTTGTGGCCCCTTTCGCCCCCTGAATCTCCCACCATATGCCATGCATGTGGAAAAACCCGTTCGATGACCTCACGCCAGCGAGATTCCGAACGATACCAGCTCGACGGTGGAGTCTGTGCTCGTCGGATATCAGCGTCGATGTTTGTGTTCATCATAAAGAGTCCCTAGACCTCACATCCCAAAACAACATTTCGACGCACAACATACGCATCGTTCGGCCCTATGTCGTAGTTTGCGAGGTTCAGCCCAAACCAACCCCCTCCATGAGTTCGAATTCACGTCAGCAGAACGATTCCCCCACAAGTGCCTCGATTATTGATGGCGAAACCGGTGAGTTCACGGCCATTTCCGTGCGAGGTGCTCGTGAACACAACTTGAAGAACGTTTACCTTACGGTGCCACGTGATCAGCTTGTTGTTGTAACAGGTCTTAGTGGTAGCGGAAAGTCGTCACTTGCCTTTGATACCATCTATGCTGAAGGACAACGCCGGTACGTCGAATGTATGTCGTCGTATGCACGTCAGTTCCTCGGTATGATGAAGAAGCCGGACGTTGATGTTATCGAAGGTCTTTCACCAGCAATCAGTATCGAACAGAAGTCCGTTGGCTCGAGTCCACGCTCCACCGTAGGTACGGTGACGGAGATTTACGACTATCTGCGACTTCTGTATGCTAAGGTTGGCACGCAGTACTGTACAACGTGTGACATTCCGGTGCGACAACAAACGCTGGATCAGATTGCCGATACGGTACTTGCCTATCCGGCCGGCACCAAGATTCAGATCCTTTCTCCTGTTGTTAAGGGGCGTAAGGGGCACTATCGCGAATTGTTTGACCAGTTCCGTCGACAGGGCTTCACAAAGGTTCGGATTGATGGTGACGTGCAGGACATAACGGAGGGTATGCAACTCGCACGGTATAAGGTGCACACGATTGACCTTGTGGTGGATCGTTTGGCCGTTGATGCAACACAGCCACGACGTCTGCGAGAAAGTCTGGAGACAGCATTGTATCGTGGTGATGGTGGTGTGATTGTTCTGCGAGAACAGGGGTCGGCCTGGAAGGACGACTACTTCAGCACGTCGTATTCCTGTCCACAATGCGGTTCTTCCTACGAGACACCTGCTCCAAACATGTTCTCGTTTAACAGTCCGTTTGGTGCGTGTACAACGTGTGAGGGAATTGGTGAAAAAGTTGACTTTGATCCACAACTTGTTATTCCCCACCGTTCAGCGAGTATTGGCTCGGGTGGCATAGCACCCATGGGGAAAAAGCGTGATACGTGGCTTTGGAAACAGGTTACGTCGTACGCCACAACGCGCGCTATTGATCTCGAAGCACCGATAGCCGAGATAGCCGATGACGTGTTACAGGCATTACTCTATGGTGAAGAAGATGCCACCGTTGATGTTGTCTATGCCGACATGAACGTTAAACACCGGTTTATCGGAATCCTTCCGAGTCTTCGGCATCAGTATGAACAGACATCAGCGGCAAGTGTTCGTAAGAACATCGAAAAGTATATGGCCACTGTGCCATGTAGGACATGTGGTGGTGCTCGACTGCGGAAGGATCATCTCCATGTCCGTGTTGGCGGCAAAAACATCCACGAGTCAACCATACTCGACATTGAGACGGCTGAACAGTGGTTTGTCTCAATTGCCGATAAACTGACGGACCGACAGAACATCATCGCCAAGCTCATCCTGAAGGAAATTGTTTCGCGACTATCCTTCCTGCGTGACGTTGGACTCAACTATCTCACTCTTGACCGGTCAGCAAAAACGCTCAGTGGTGGTGAGTCACAACGCATCCGTCTGGCATCACAAATCGGTTCGCAGCTTGTTGGTGTAACCTACGTCCTTGACGAACCGAGTATTGGCCTACATCAGCATGACAATCGTAAACTCATCGCATCGCTGAAAAACCTCCGTGATCTTGGCAACACGGTCATTGTTGTTGAACACGATCGGGAGATGATTGAAGAGTCGGACCACATTGTTGACATTGGACCGGGTGCCGGTGTCCACGGTGGTGAGATCGTTGCTCAGTTTAATCCAGCAGATGTACGTTCTCTTGACGCTGATATTGAGGAACGATCACTCACCGTTCAATACATCACGGGACGTAAACATTTTGACATACCGGAGCAGCGGCGTCCTGGTAGTGGAAAGACGGTGCGTCTTGTAGGAGCTCGTGGTAATAACCTCCGAAACGTCACGATGGAGATTCCACTGGGAACCTTCACGTGTATAACGGGCATGAGTGGTTCGGGCAAAAGCACACTTGTAAACGACACACTCTATCCAATCCTCTCCAAACACTTCTATTCGAGTGAGGCAGTACCACTGCCCTACGACAGTATTGAAGGACTCGAGTCGATTGACAAGGTGATTGAAATCGATCAGACACCTATTGGCCGGACACCACGATCGAATCCGGCAACGTATACGGGCCTGTTTACGCTGATACGTGACATGTTCACGATGTTGCCTGAAGCAAAGATTCGTGGATACAAGGCTGGCAGGTTCAGCTTTAACGTCAGCGGCGGACGGTGTGAGGAATGTGAGGGCGCAGGCATTCGCAAGATTGAGATGAACTTTTTGCCGGACGTCTACGTGCCCTGTGAAACTTGTAACGGCAAACGTTACAATTCAGAAACATTGGCCGTTCGGTTTAAGGGTAAGAGTATCGCCGACGTGCTTGACCTTACCGTTGAAGAAGCATTTGAGGTATTTAAAGACGTTCCCAAGATTCGCACCAAACTGGCAACGTTGATGGACGTAGGATTAACGTACATCACACTCGGACAACAGGCACCGACATTAAGTGGTGGTGAGGCACAGCGGGTAAAACTTGCCACGGAACTCTCACGTACACAGACCGGCAAAACCTTGTACCTACTGGATGAACCAACAACGGGACTCCACTTTGAGGATGTACGAATACTGTTGCGGTTACTCGACAAACTCGTGGACAAGGGTAACACCGTTGTTGTGATTGAACACAATCTTGACGTCATTGTCCATGCCGACCACCTCATTGATCTGGGTCCAGGTGGCGGTCGTGACGGTGGCTACATTGTGGCCAGTGGCAGTCCGGAAACAGTAGCTGGTGTTGCAAACAGTATCACGGGACGATACGTGGCCTCCGAACTTTCGGCGAACATGGCGCGTGTCCAGCACGATAATCGACCGTAAATCGTTCTAGGCGCGGCCTTTTTCACTACGCGAGGGAGCATGCAGGAACCGACGTCGCACGATTTGAGAGATGAAATTCTGAGGGTAGCCCTCACACTGACCGACCTCGAGGACCATCCTGAGTTCATGTCACGTGTGCGAACGTTCCTTGGACATCAGCACCCGACAATTGAAACGGCTTTACGTACCCTCGTTGCAGCACTTGACGAAGGTGGGGTTGCCTCGACACTTCGGCAAGTACGCCTTGACGATGTAAACACGCATACGGCATCAACACTGATTACCGTTGATCGATCGGGGCGATTCCTGACCATTGATCGAACAACGAAGTTTGGTGTTGACGGTCGGTTTATCGGATCCGAAGATCCTGTTGGTGTCCCCCTGTATGAACTCTCGACCCTAGGAGGATTCCTCCAGGTTGTTGACATTGTTGGTCGGTTCCACAGCTTCTTGAGTGTCGACTCTACGTTACCTCCCATCAGGGGCCATAGTCGAATTGAGGAGCCACCTCCACATCGTTTACGCGATGTCTGGCCGTACATGCGTCGTGTATTGCGCGCGGAGAAGTCGGACATCCTCGTTGTAACAGGATACTCCGTTTTATCGAGTTTACTTGGCCTCGTTGTTCCCGTTGCCTCCCAGGCAATCGTTAATGCTGTAGCCCTTGGTGTATTTAGTCAACAGCTTGTTGTTCTCTGTCTGCTCGTTCTTGCTGCGATGATTGCCTTGGCCGTTGTTGCAGTCTTGGAACGCTCCATCATCGACGTTATCCAACGTCGGCTGTTTGTCCGCACGTCATTCGACATAGTCTATCGACTTCCGCTCATCAAACGATCTGCACTCCGTCAGACGTACGGACCGGAACTCGTGAACCGCTTTTTTGACGTCATCACGGTTCAAAAGTCACTTGGCAAGTTTCTCCTGGAAGGTATCAACAGTATCCTCGTCCTGCTGACGGGCCTAATCCTGCTGGGACTCTACCATCCATTCTTCCTCTTGTACGATCTGGCATTCCTTGTTTTCCTTCCCTTGCTCGTCCTTGTTATTGGTCGCGGAGCGATTCCTACGGCCATCAAGGTATCCAAACGCAAGTATGAAACTGCTGCGTGGTTAGAAGACGTTGCTCGTGCCCAGATTGCCTGGAAGATTACCGGTGCATCACATCATGCCATGGATCAGGTGGACACGATTGCCACTCGCTACGTTGATGCCCGTAAAAAACACTTTACGGTTCTTGCACGGCAGATCTTCGGATCCTATGTGTTTAAAGCCTTTGCTACGGTGGGTATTCTCGGTCTTGGTGGCGCACTGGTTATTGAACAGCAAATCTCGCTTGGACAGCTTGTTGCTGCGGAGATTGTGATCCTTATGATCATCGGTGCACTTGATAAACTCATCGCTCAATTTGATGTGTATTACGACCTCGTTGCCGCCATGGACAAACTCTCTGCTATTGCAGAGCAGCCCATGGAAGACGTAGGAGGATTGGACGTTCCACGTCAACGAGGTGGTGGTTCGCTAGAGTTCAAAAACGTTGCACTTGCCTTTGATGGTGCAGGTGTCTTGCGTGACATTACACTTGATATTCCTTCGGGTTCTCGTGTTGGAATTGTTGGTCCGTCCGGTGCCGGTAAATCAACCATTCTGGAACTGGCGGCTGGATTATTCGAAGCGGATCGTGGCCGTGTAGCGATTAACGGCGTCGACGTTCGGACGGCCGATCTGGCCTCGTTACGGTCTCGCATCGGATATGTTTTCCCCGATAATCAGCTTATACCTGGCACGGTGCTCGACAACATCCTCTTGGGACGCAAGTTCCCTGTATCGGATATCGACTGGGCACTCTCGATGGTGCGACTTGACCGTGACATCAGCAAACTTGAATACGGTTTGCAGACGATGGTCACACCGACGGGTGAAACACTGCCCTTTGGCATTCAGCGCCGTATGGTGATTGCTCGTATGCTAATTGGCAAACCCGACATACTTCTGCTCGACGAAGCTTTTGATGGCATCGAAGATGCCGTCAAACTCGACATCATCGATAAGATCTTCAAGTATCGGTTCTGGACTGTTGTCTGCGTTACGCACGATCCAGAGATTGTCCGCCGTTGCCCTACCATCGTTGTAGTAGACGATGGTAAGGTGGTGCAGACCGGTGACCCACGTTCTCTCTGCGAACTTCGTGACGGTACCTTCCATTCGTTGTTCCCACAGGCACAGCGATATTTCTCCGGGGAGGACGACCATGGCTGAGCGTAAACAGAGAACAACGATGAATCTTGCCGATGTGCCTCTTGTACGTCGGTCAGCCCTGTTACTCGTCCGTACACGACGTATACATCGGACTTTCATCCTCGTCGTGTTAACGATGCTTGTTATCCTCGGTGTTGCCCTCGTCGTAGTACCTTGGCAGCAGACCGTTGTTGGTAGTGGTACGGTTACATCCTTTGCACCGGAGGCACGTCCACAAACGGTTGAATCTGTGATCAGTGGCCGGATTGCACGATGGTTTATCCGTGAAGGTGCACCAGTACGGAAGGGTGACACCATCGTTGTGCTCACGGACTACAACGTGAACTTTATGGATCGTAACCTTCTTGAGCGTTTACAAACGTTACGCGATAGAACATTTGAAGCACAAGAGAAGGCCATCGAAGTCGCTATTCAGCGTCGTAAACAAGCCGAACAGCGGTTTCAACAGTCTCGTGCACGGTATGACAATGTTGTTGTTGAAGCACGTACAGCGCGAATTCGATATGACCGTGCCGACACGTTGTTCCGCCAGGATCTTATCTCCCGTCGTGATCTTGAAACCGCACAACTGAATCTCCAGAAAGCTGTTGCAGATTCCATTACGGCCCAAGCGGCCATTTCTGCGGCATTACAGGATGTTGATGCCTTCCGTTCTGAAGAAGAGCGTGTGATTAACCAGGCCTATGTAGCAATGCAGGAAGCTGATGTTCGGCTCGCCAATGCACAGGGTCGAGTTGGTGCTGGAATCGTTGTTGCACCAATCGATGGAACAGTTGTTCGTATCGCCAAGGCAGGTGCCGGACAAACCGTCAAAGAAGGTGAAGAACTTGCCGTTATCGTTCCACGTACGGATGATCAGGCTGTTCAGCTCTACGTCAGTAGTATGGACGCTGCCCTCATCACGCCGGGCCGAAAGGTGTCGTTACAGTTTAGTGGTTTCCCTGCCTTCCAGTTTTCGGGCTGGCAGAACATTGCGATCGGCATTTTTCATGGTCGTGTAAAAGTCGTTGATGCCGTTGATGATGGCACTGGACGTTTCCGTGTCCTCATCGTACCAGATACATCAACACGAGCATGGCCGTCACAACGATACCTGCGTCAAGGCACGGACGTTTCGGGATGGGTGTTACTCGACGATGTACCACTTGGTTACGAACTCTGGCGTCAGCTTATGGGCTTCCCGCCACAGTTCCCGGTGTCTGATCTGACGCCGAAGACAAATCGTAGTGGTGAGTCCAAACGCTCATCAAATGGATCAGTGAATAGTAATGGGGCGAAGGGGGCATCAAAATGATGTGGCGCATCCTTGTCTTGTGCGCCCTGTGGACCTTTTGCGCCCTTTGCCCCTTATCCGTCATCTCTGCGTCGGCACAAACGACGCTGGAGTCATTTCTGCGTGCTGTTGAAGCATCACATCCTTCATTACGTGCGGCTCAGTACGAACCAGACCTGGCGGAAGCTGAGATACGCAATGCCTTGGGACGTTTTGATCCGATGCTCAACGTCTCGTGGTTGGCCAAACCAAAGACGGGTGGTGATAAACTGAATGACCTAGAAGCATCGCTTGAGCTACCTCTCGATATGACGTTTGGTCCAAAACTGAAGGCAACGTATGATCGGGCCGTCGGCACAAACGTCGACCCTGAGAACATTACAACACCCGGTGGAGAGGCCTCACTCGGTGTGAGTCTGCCACTTTTCCAAGGCATCTTTACCGATAGTCGGCGGAATCAGCTTCGGAAGGCGTTGTTACGTCCTGACCTTGCAGCTGCACAATTCAGGTTGGAGCGTAACAATCTTTTACGTGCTGCGGCACTGAAATACTGGGACTGGTCCGAGTCGGTTGCTGCCGTGGCCATCATCGACAGTATCCTCCAGTTTGCCGAGACACGAGCCGACCTGATAACACGACGTGCACGGGCCGGTGAAGCTGCCGTTATCGACAGTGTTGAGATGATGCAGGAAGTCTTACGCCGTCGTGGTGAACGTCTTCGTGCGTTACGATTTGCAGAACAATCGGCCATCGACGTTTCGGTGTTTCTTTGGACGGGAAATCTTACGCCGATCACGGTAAACGACCTTCCAGAGCCGCTACCTATAGCCGGAGATACAACGATAGACGTTGATGAGGCAGTACGACGAGCCCTGGTGTTACGACCGGAGTTACGGCGCGTTGAAATCCTCCAGGCAACGGCTCGCCTCGATAGTTCTCTGGCAACGGAATTCCTGCGTCCATTTGTTGAAGCAGACGTAGCTCTGGTATCATACGATCTCACTGCTGGAGGCAGTCCTGACCTCAAACTTGGACTCAAGATCTCCCAGCCGTTACTCTTTCGATCCGCATCTGCCGGCGCTCAGGTAGCCGATATAGCCGTACAACGAGCAGATCTTACACGGGTGATTACCGAACGAGTGATTGACGCTGACGTTCGGAACGCCATCATTGCTGTTGATCGGGCCGAAGAACGACTGGCAGTTGCTACAACGGAAACTGAACTCGCCCGGAGAATGCTCGATGTTGAGCGGAGACGGTTAGATATTGGTGAAACAAATCTTCTGACATTAAATCTCCGCGAACGCTTCTATGCAGAAGCTTTACAACGACTTGTGTCTGCCCAGGCAGATTACGCACGTGCAGTTGTTCAGCTTCGATGGGCAACGGGAACATTGTGATTCCCGTATCTTTGCGGTCTTCTGACACCGACATCAACGAATCTCACCAGGCACCACATGAACATACTTGTTTGCATCTCCCAGGTACCGGATACGGCAACGAAGATTGCCGTTGGTGCCGACGGCAAGAGCATCAATCCAGCAGGCGTCAAGTTTATTCTGAATCCCTACGATGAATTTGCCATCGAAGAAGGCCTTCGTTTAAAGGAAGCTCACGGTGGTACGGTTACAACCGTCACGGTTGGACCAGACACGGCAAAAGAAGTCCTGCGTACCGCATTGGCAATGGGATCCGACACGGCCATCATCGTTAAGGACGAGGCACGGAGTGACAGTTGGGTTGTTGCCTCAAGCCTGGCCGATGTAGCAACGTCGCTGCAACCGGACGTCATCATTTTCGGACGTCAGAGTATTGACCACGACAGTTTTGTTGTTCCGTCCATGGTTGCCGAAATGCTTGGATGGCCAAATGTTTCGATGACGTCAAAACTGACGATTACCGGAACGGACGTTGCTGCCGAACGCGACATAGAAGGTGGACGCGAAGTGGTAACGGCATCATTACCCTGCGTGATATCTGCACAAAAGGGACTCAACGATCCACGATATCCGAAACTGCCGGATATCATGAAGGCAAAGTCGAAACCCATCGAAGAACGTTCTCCAGCGGCGGCAACGGCCCGTGTTGAAACGACGACGATGACATTACCTGACCGTAAGCGTTTGAACAAGATGTTTGGCGATACTGATACGGACCTCTCCGAAGTCGTTCGCCTGCTTCACGAAGAAGCAAAAATCATCTGATTCATCACACCCAACATCCCCCAGAACCCGAACATCACATGAACATCCTTGTCGTTCTTGAACACAGTGGCAACGGTCTGCGCAGATCGTCGTACGAAGCACTCACAGCCGCACGAATCCTCGGCGGAACCGTTACTGGCGTCATCATTGGTGGCACAGAAGCACAAATCGCCTCCGCCGGTGCATACGGCCTTACGTCGTGCCTGAACATTACATCGGCTGGCCTCGAATCCTTTGCGAACGGCCGTGCCGCTGCTGCCATCGCAGAGGCAGCTCGTAAGGTTGGTGCTACGTATGTTCTGCTTTCGGCAACGTCAACTGGTAAGGACCTTGCACCACGACTTGCAGTGCGCCTCGAAGCTGGACTTCTGGCTGACTGTGTTGAACTCAATGCCGATGGAAGTGCCGTCCGCCCTGTCTACGCCGGTAAGGCCCTCGTTACCGTGCGTTCTACCACATCAACAACGGTTCTTACGCTTCGCCCGAACGTCTTTACAGCTCGCCTGGCAGAGACGGCAACCACACCAACGATTGAGAACTTTAGTCCGTCCGTTGCCGACATTCGTTCATCGGTTGTAACGAACATTGTCCGGAACGAAGGAACAGTCGACGTTGCCGAAGCCGACATCGTTGTCTCTGGTGGTCGCGGTCTTAAAGGACCTGAACACTTTACCCTCGTTGAAAACCTGGCCAAGGCACTTGGTGCCGCTGTTGGCGCCTCCCGTGCCGTTGTTGATGCCGGATGGCGTCCACACCGTGAGCAGGTTGGACAAACAGGCAAAACCGTATCGCCAAGTATGTATGTTGCCTGTGGGATCTCGGGCGCTGTTCAACACCTGGCCGGCATGTCGTCGAGTCGTATCATCGTCGCCGTCAACAAGGACAAAGAGGCACCAATCTTTAAGGTTGCTGACTATGGAATTGTTGGTGACGTTTTTGACGTTCTTCCAAAACTCACGGAAAAGATTGCCGGTGTGACCGGTAAACATTAACGGACGTATGGACAAGGTACAGGTAGACATACTCGGACTGAGCGAGAATCCCAAGTCGAAGGGTGCCTATGCCCTTGTCCTGCGGGAGCTGGAAGGTCCACGCCGATTACCCATCGTGATTGGTCAAACGGAGGCAATGGCCATCGTCACCGAACTTGAGGGTAACCGTCCACCACGCCCTATGACGCACGATCTGCTCAAGAACGTGATTGAGGGTTTGGGAGCAACGTTACGCGACGTGTGTATCACAACGCTCACGGAAGGCACGTTTTATGCCGTGCTGAACTTTGAGTATTCCGGACTTGAGATCGACGCACGGCCGAGTGATGCCATCGCCCTAGCCGTCCGTTTTAGTGTGCCCATCTTTGTGAACGAAGATGTGCTCTCAACGGCTGGATTCAGTACCGAAGAACAGCAGGAAGGTGAATCGTTTTCAGAGGCTGACGACGTTGATGATGAGGAAGAGGATACCGAAGGTGAGGTCTTCAAACTTCCACAACAACAGCCCGACGAAGAAGTGGATCGTCACCTGAGTTATCGCCAGCGTCTTGAACGAGATCTTGAGCATGCCATTCGTATCGAAGACTACGAAACGGCTGCACGGATTCGTGATGAGTTAAGCCGCATCGACAAATTCTAAGCGACAAATTCTGAGCGGTACATTCTAACGAAGATGCCGTATATTTGTGGCCCTGCCGGAGTAGCTCAGGTGGTTAGAGCAACGGAATCATAATCCGTGTGTCGGGGGTTCAAGTCCCTCCTCCGGTACGATACTTTCCAACCCGATCAATCGATCGGGTTGTTTCGTTGTAAGAGGTGTAGTGCCTCACGTTCTGCAGGTAGTCTGAACCTGAGAAGAATTACGGCATTTACGAACGTGGCAATCATCGCCGTATACAACGCTCCCACGGCCATCGGAACAACAAAAAGTTCCAGACAAACGGCCACGTAGTTTGGGTGAGCCAGATATTGATATATACCACGACGAATGTAGGGCTCCCCTTCCACCACAAGTATGCGAGTGTTCCATCGTTCGCCCAGAGCAACAATGGCTGCATATCGTAATGCTTGTGCACCAAGAAACAGGACAAGAAAGATCATGGTGACAGGAAAGGAAGGTTCAAAAAATGGCCACATCGTACCTTCAAATGCTGTTCCCAGAATCCAACCTATATGCAGAAGGAAAAACAACGGATAATGTGATGCGCCAAATTCCCGAGCTCCTCGTGCTCGAGCTCGACGCTCATTCCGACGTGCGATAACGAGTTCTACGAGTCGTTGCAGAATGACCGTTGTAAGAAGCGCGATGATTGTTAGGGATGACTTCATGTACGCCGAAGATGCAGAAGTTCGGCACTAAATCCGGGTCCTAGTGCAACCAGAACAACGTCACGAATGTTTGACGTCCAGGCACGTCGTGCCGCATCAAGAACAAACAGAACCGTTGGACTCGACATATTCCCATACTCGGCAAGTATTCTCCGCGCTACACGTTCATCGTACTCAGACATCGAAGGTAGAATTCGACGATAAGCGTCAATAACCTTTGCTCCACCAGGATGTGGAACAAGTGCCATATTCTCCGGGAGATTGATGTTCCAGCGCGTCAGTGTGTCAGACAGAACAGGTCCAAGATGTTGTTCTACAAACGACGGAATGTCGCGCGAGAACCTCACCTTTAATCCAGCATCCACAACATCCCATCCCATAATGTCGTACGTATCCGGAAAGGTATTGGATGCCCCTTCGGCAATCTCCAACGCACCCTTGTCACCTGCCTCTGACGTAATTACGACGGCAGCTGCACCATCAGCAAAGATAGAGGTACCCACGAGGTTTGACTTCGACATGTCGTTCCGCTGAAACGTCACACTACACGTTTCCACTGCAACAAACAGAACCGTCCTTCCTTGTATACCTCGGCATATCTCTGCGGCTCGTGATAATCCTGACACCCCTGCCGCACATCCAAGGCCTACAATCGGAAGTCGGGCCACCGATGTTGACATGGAGAGCGCTTGGGCAATTCTGATATCCAGACTCGGGACGGCCATTCCGGTTGACGTTGCGACAACAATCGTCGTCACATCCGTTGGTTGTAGGCCGGCATCCGCCAGGGCTCGTTTTGCAGCAGTCGCACCGAGACGTGTTGCTTCCTCAAGGAAGACGTCGTTCATCGCACCAAAACCACGCTCTTCGGCATACCATTCGGGTGGACGAACAAAGTATCGACGTTGGATATGATCGTGATGAAACGTTTCGAGAACCTTCCGAAGTTTTTCGGGCAGATCCGTGAACATCGACTCAACAATAGAACGCACCTCACTCTGTCCAGCGGCATACGGTGGAACTGCCGTACCCAATCCGGCAAGGTAGACCTTCATAGCACCTCTGGGCCATCCGGCTCAACTGTCGCACACGTATTCCGGAATGCTAACTGTGAAACACGTTTACGATGATCACTCTTCCAGTCAATACGCGGACGTTCCGCATCGGCTGGGACGTAACCGAGTCGATACAAGGCCATAAGCTCAAGATCTTCCGGAACCTCAAGTATTGTCTTGAGTTCGTCCCACGCTCCAGGAATCTCCATCGGTGTACTGATAAACTGTATTCCCATTCCAAGATCGGCGCAGAGTAACCAGATATGTTCAACAGCCATTCCCATGGACAGAGTGCAGTAGAAGGCACTCAGATCACCGGGCACATATTCCTCCTTTGTGAGCAACACAGCAAGGATCAGTGGCGAAGATTCAATCAACGCTCGATTATCGTCACCCAACAAACGTGCAACACCAAGGGATGACAACAGCTTCATTGCCTTGTCGGTGAGGACCTGTTTGAGAAAGGGGCGAAGGGGGCCTGGCATTTTATCAACGAGTATACCATCTCGCCGTTCTTCCATTTCTGCTTCACTGAATCGGAAGTATTTCCGATATCGGCGAAAGAACCGTCCGCCTTCCATCAACTGCGTCATCGTACGACCACCAATTGCGGCAATTTTTCCACGCACCTGCGTGTCATCGATGAGAACAAACCGCCATGGCTGACTGTTAAAGTGACTCGGTGCACGGCTCGCTGCTTCAATAATCATCCGCTGATGCTCAGCGGAAACGGGTCGACCATCAAACGGACCGTTTGTTGTCCGTCGTCGCTTAAATGCCTCACGTAATTCCATGGATTGACCCTCAGATATCCGTTGTCGCTTCGCGATACAAACCATCGATTACCGATGCATAGCGTCGTTCGGCCTCACGGCGTTTGATCTTTAGTGTTGGTGTTAACAAACCGTTTTCAACGGTAAAGGGTTCATTGAGAAGGGCAAAACGACGAATTCGTTCGTGTTTTGCTAAGTCGCGCTGCCGACGGAACAGATCGTCACGAAGTGCAGCACGCAGTTCTTCATCATTCAATGCTGATTCCCACGAACCAAAGGTTTTTCGTTTCTCCGCAAACCACGATTCTACGTACGTTCTATCCGGAACAATCAGTGCCGTACAGAATTCGCGTCCATCACCAATCAGCAGTACTTGTTCGATAAAGGGTGACGTTACAACCAACGCTTCAATCGGACCCGGTAGAATGTTCTTGCCACCACTACTGATGAGAATGTTTTTCTTTCGATCCGTAATTCGAAGTTTACCATCGGCCGTAAACGTTCCAATATCACCGGTGTGAAACCAACCGTTTGTATCAATAACAGCAGCTGTGGCTGTTTCATCTCGCCAATAACCCTTCATAATGTTGGGACCTCGAGCGAGAATCTCTCCGTCATCGGCTAAACGTAGTTCAACATTTGGTAGGGGTGGCCCGACGGTACCAAGTTCCTCAGTACCAACACGATTGACGGCAAGAACCGGTGACGTTTCCGTGAGACCATATCCTTCCAGGATATGAATACCCAACATCGAAAAGAAGTGTCCCACCTCAACGTTTAACGCAGCTCCACCACTCACAAAGAACCGAAGTTGTGGTGCCAGACGCTGACGGATCTTGGAAAAGACAAGTTTCTCTGCGAGAACACGTTGAGCGGCAATCAGGGGGCCCCGTTCGCCCCCTTCCCATCGACTACCAACGGACAGTGCCCAGCGTGCGATACGACGTTTATGGGGAGCGTCACGATCAATTGTACCGAGTATGCGGAGTCGGATACGTTCAAACAACCGCGGCACCGACGTCATCACCGTCGGACGAGTCTCCCGGAGATTTTCCGCAACGGTTTCAATACTCTCTGCCATGTACGTTGTTGCCCCAACGGCAAAGGCCAGGTAATACCCTGCCATCCGTTCATAGGCATGGCACATCGGAAGATAACTCAGCAACACATCGGAATCATTCATAGGAATGGCTTCAAGAGCACCGGCAATATTCGACGTTATATTCCCATGTGTTAACATCACACCTTTTGGATTCCCCGTCGTTCCGCTGGTATAGATAATCGTTAGCAAATCATCCGTTCGAATACGTTCTGCCATTGCTTCAAACTGCTGCCGTCGTTGACCAGCACTACCACGTTGACGTCCACTGGCAAGCACATCTGCATATCGCAAACACCCTGGTGGCAGGTCTGCTATCTCGTTGAACACAATGACATGGCGCAAAAGGGGCAACCGGTCGCGAATCGCCTGAATCTTGGATAGTTGTAACGTATTCGAAACGATCACACACGATGCTTCACAATCCGCATAGACAAAGGCAAGCTGTTCGGATGTTAACGATGGAAACACCGGCACGTCTGGACATCCGAGAGCTGCGAGTGCAAAATCGGCTACGGCCCATTCAATACGATTCTCGGAGAGAATACCCACCCGTTCACCGGGCACAACAACATCGGCAAGTAACCCTGCGGCGAAGGCCTCAACCTCCTCACGTAGCACATCATGTGATATCGTCACCCACGTGCCGTTCTCCTTCCGTCCGTAGACAGGTTTACTGCGTTCCCCGGAAAACCGCGAACACACATCGAGAAACATCGCCGGAATCGTTGAGTACATCGTCTTCCCGTTCTTCGTAGATGATCGGGGAAGATACGAGATATGGGGAGGCAGATGGGGGATGGTGGGGGAAGATGGGGTGGCAGG
>ERZ761609.1127-NODE-1127-length-25556-cov-59.381867_pt1 | contig 25556 bp, 26 predicted proteins | sample MGYA00511163_ERZ761609 | MGnify/ENA primary metagenome ERZ761609 (study PRJEB28899, sample SAMN02445070) | bioreactor sludge metagenome | biome: EBPR sludge | place: Australia: Brisbane, Thorneside Wastewater Treatment Plant | collected 2011-12-16 ... | reverse complement strand
CGGCCGGCGAGCAGGCCGGTGGCGATGGATTCGACGTAGCCTTCGACGCCCGAAATCTGGCCGGCGAAGAAGACGCGCGGGTCGGCCTTCAGTTGGAGAGTCGCGTTGAGAAGTTCGGGGCCGTTGATGTAGGTGTTGCGGTGCATCTGTCCGTAGCGCAGAAAAGCGGCGTTTTCGAGGCCGGGAATGAGCTGAAACACGCGTTTTTGGGCGGGGAAGGTCATGTGATTCTGGAAGCCGACGAGGTTGTAGCTGCCGGCGCGCTGGTCCTCCTGGCGAAGTTGGATGACGGCCCAGGGGCGGCGTCCGGTTCGCGGGTCGACGAGGCCGACTGGCTTCATGGGGCCGAAGCGGAGGGTGTCCACGCCGCGGCGGGCGATCTCCTCGACGGGCAGGCAGGACTCGAAGAAGGGGATCTTTCCTTCGTGGATTTCCTGGTCCTCGGGAATGTGGGCGGGGGCGCTGTCGGCGGTCAGCAGGGCTTCGACGAAGGCATAGTACTCGTCGCGGGTGAAGGGGCAGTTCAGGTAGTCGGCGGTGGAATCGAGGGACTTGTCGTAGCGGGAGGCAGCGAAGGCGATTTCGCGGTTCACGGTGGAGGCGTCGACGATCGGGCTGATGGAGTCGTAGAAATAGAGGCGGCCGCTGCCCGTGCGGCGGGCGATGTCTGCTGCGAGCGGGCCCGAGGTGAGAGGGCCGGAGGCGATGATGACGATTCCGTCATCAGGGATCGCGCGAATTTCTTCACGGCGGATTTCGATCAGGGGTTCGGCTTCGAGTGCGGCGGTGATATGGGCGGCGAAGCGGTCGCGATCGACGGTCAGGGCGTGGCCGCCGGGCACGCGGGCCTCGGCGGCGGCGCGAAGAGCGAGCGAATCCAGCCTTCGCAGTTCGTGCTTCAGCAGCCACGAAGCCGTGTTTTCGGCATCGCTTTTGAGCGAGTTCGAGCAGACCAGTTCGGCGAACAGGGCGGTCTGGTGGGCGCTGGTGGACTTCAGCGGGCGCATTTCGGACAGCAGGACGCGGCATCCGGCGCGCGCGAGTTGCCAGGCTGCTTCCGCGCCGGCGAGACCACCGCCGATCACGTGGATCTGAGAGTCAGGCATGGATCAATTACCATTGTAGGTTTACGCCAAGAGCCCGCCATGCCATTGATCAAACAGATTTCCCTGCTTGTGTTGTTTTCCACCGCCGTCTTCGCGCAGGAGGCGATTCAATACACGTTCCGATTTCCGGCGCCGCAGACGCACTATCTCGAGGTGGAGGCGACTGTGCCCGCAGGATCTCCGCAACTCGAACTGTTCATGGCCGTCTGGACGCCGGGTTCGTACCTGGTCCGCGAATATGCCCGTAATGTCGAGGCTTTCGAGGCGATTTCGCCCTCGGGCGCGCCCCTGAAGTGGACCAAATCGCGCAAGAACCGCTGGCGGATCGAAACCGGCGGCGCGGCCCGCGTGAAGGTCAAATACAAGGTCTACGCCCACGAACCGGCCGTGCAAGGCAACTGGGTGGACGCGGGCTTCGCGATGCTGAACGGCGCGCCCAACTTCATGACGGTGGTGAACGCGGAGAAGCGACCCTACGAAGTAAAACTCGAGCTCCCCGCCGCGTGGGCCAAGTCGCTCAGCGGCATGAAACGCAAGCCCGGCGAGGTGCACACCTTCGTCGCCGCCGATTTCGACGAACTGCTGGACTGCCCCATCTACGCCGGGAGCGCGCCGGTCCACGAATTCGTCGTTGAGGGCAAGCCGCATTACCTCGTGAATGAAGGCGAAGGTCCGATGTGGGACGGACCGGCGTCGGCCCGCGACGTGAAGAGGATCGTCGAGGAGTTCGCCCGCATGTTCGGGGGGCTTCCTTACGAGCACTACGTTTTCTTCAACATGATCGTCGAAGCCGGCGGCGGGCTGGAACACAAGAACTCGACGTGGATCAATTCCTCGCGCTGGGCTTACGGGAACAACGCCGAACCCGCGGCGCCGGGCGCGGGTGGCGCCCGCGGTCCCAGCCGTCATCGCTGGCTCAATCTGGTGAGCCACGAGTACTTCCACACCTGGAACGTGAAGCGCCTGCGCCCCGCCGCGCTCGGGCCTTTTGACTACGAGAACGAGAACTACACCACCGACCTCTGGATGGCCGAAGGCTTCACGTCCTACTACGGCCCGCTTGCGCTGAAGCGCGCGGGGCTGGCCTCGCAATCGCGACTGTTGACCGACCTGTCGAGTGCCATCCACACCCTGCAAACCACCCCCGGCCGCCTCGTGCAATCGATGGAGGACTCGTCCTTCAACACGTGGATCAAGGCCTACCGCCCGAACGAGAACTCGATCAACACGGCGATCAGCTATTACACCAAGGGTGAGGTGATCGCGATCCTGCTCGATGCGAAGATCCGCCGGCTGACCAGGAACGCGAAGTCGCTCGACGATGCCATGGTGCTCGCTTACCGGCGCTTCAGCGGGGAGCGCGGCTTCACCGAGGACCAGTGGCGCGCCGTCTGCTCCGAGGTGGCCGGCGCGGATCTGAGCACGTGGTTCAATCAGGTGATTTCGACCACGGCCGAACTCGACTACATGGAAATGCTCGATTGGTATGGCCTGCGCTTCCGCCCCTCGCCCGCCGGGCGGCGCAATGTATACACCGGCATCACGACACGCACCGGCAGCGCCAACGTCACCATTTCAAACGCCCGCCGCGACGGTCCCGCCTGGCTGGCCGGCTTCAATGTCGATGACGAGATCATCGCGGTGAACAATCTCCGTGTGGGCGCTGCCGACTGGCCCTCGCGCCTAGACCGCTATCCTGACGGTGAGAAGCTGCGCGTTCTCGTTGCGCGCCGCGGTGAATTGAGGACCCTGGAGCTTCCTGTGGAGCGCCGCGCGGCCGAATCCTGGGCGCTGGAAGTCCGCCCTGACGCCACGAAGGCGCAGCAGGACAATCTGAAGGCGCTGCTGCGCTAGGCCGGGGTGTCCGGCGCGGGCAGCGCCGTGATCCACTGCCGGACGAGAGCCTGCAGCGCGGATTTGATCGCACGCAGGTGCACCGCGCCGCTGATGCGCACGACCGCCCGATCCGGTGCGGCCCATTTGATCAACCCGGCAGGGTCGTCGATCCGCCCCTGCACTTTCAGGCTCTGCTTCTTCGCTCCGGTGTGCAGCACGAGTTCCAGGTAGTCCTTCACGGGAACATGGTTGATCGTGGCGAAGAAGACGCTGGTGCAGTAGCTCGGGCGGTTCCATTTGACGGCCTCGCGGATCGCCGGGTTGGCCTCCAACACAAGCCGGCGCAGTTGGTGGAGATCCTTCGCGAGCGGGTGGTTGACCGGTTCGAGCAGGGCTGAGACGGCCGGATCGAGCCGTGGCGGGCTGGACCTGGGCTTCGCCACGGCGCCGTGCCGCCCGGCGTTTTCGGCGATCCGCGCTCGCACCAGCTTGCGGACCAGCGCTTCCGGAAGCGGCTCTTCCGGCTGGAAGCGGATGGTGCCCTTGCTCAGGCTGTAGCCTTCAAGATCCCTCTCGTGCGCCTCCATCACGGCCGTGCTCATTGGGTAGAGGGCGCAGTGCTTCGCCGCCGCGCCAAAGGCGACCAGCTTCCCGTTGAAGTCGAAGGCGGGCAAGCCATAACTGATGCACTCCGCGGCTTCAGGGGCTGCCGCGCGGATGATCCGGCGCAATCGTTCCAGCGCGGCCCGCTGCTCGCCGGGCAGCGGCAGAAGGTACTCGTCGATCGAACCTGGTCTGGATTTCATCGTGACCCTCTCCTTTCACTTCACCATTGCGCGACTGTCCATGCACCGGCGATGGGGCGGCTCACGACTTCTTCCGCTTGCCCCCGTGCTTCTTTTTCTTTTTCTTCTTCTTCTCGGGTGCAGCCAGCTCTCCGGCCTGCGCCTCCAACCAGCGGATCGCGCCGGCGAGCGGTTCTCTCACCAGCCGGCAGGGCCGGCGCTGCGCCTCGCGGCCGCGCGCAATCAACCCCGCCTTCTCCAGTACCTTCAAGTGCCGGGAGACAGCGGGCTGACTCATGGCGAAAGGCTCGACCAGTTCCATCACGGAAGCTTCGCCGGAAGAGAGCCTGACGAGAATCGCGCGGCGCGTCGGATCCGCGAGCGCGGCGAAGATCGCATCCAACTGAGTTTCATTCACGAGTTCAGTCCTTGTTCTTTATATAACTGATTAGTTATGTGGATGTCATCTCTGGGTTGACTGGATGCCGGCCGCGTTGCCAAAGAAGAACGGCGCCCGGACCGGAGGGGTCCGGGCGCCGTGCCCGCATCAATGCGGATTCGGATCTACTGGACGGCGAAGCCCCGGTCCCGCATCAGGGCATTGGTGTCCACATCGCGACCGCGGAATTTGCGGTAGGCCTCGGCCGGGTCCATCGTGTCGCCTTTGCTGAGGACATTCTCGAAGAAGCGCTTTGCCACCTCTGTGTCGTAAGGGCCCTTCGCCTCGAGGAACGCCTCCCAGGCGTCGGCGGTCAGCGCGTCGGCCCACAGGTAGCTGTAGTAGCCCGCGGCGTAGCCTTCGCTCGAGAAGATGTGCGCGAACTGCGGTGTCCGGTGGCGCATCGGCAGTTCCTTCGGCATCTTTAGCGCGGCCAGCGTCTCCTTCTCGAACTTGTCGGGATCCAGGCTGCCGGGATCGGCGATCGTGTGTACCTTCATGTCGATCAACGCACTGGCGAGGAACTCGGTCGTCGCGAAGCCCTGGTTGAACTTCGACGCCCGCTCGATCTTCTCCAGCAGCGACTTGGGCATCGCCTGTCCGGTTTCATGGTGCCGGGCAAACTCATTCAGCAGTTGCGGCGTTGCCAGCCAGCGTTCGTAGATCTGCGAAGGCAGTTCGACATAATCGCGCGCCACGGAAGTCCCCGCCTGAGTTGGGTACTTCACGTTCGAGCTGAGGCCGTGCAGCGCGTGGCCGAACTCGTGGAACAGCGTCTCGGCGTCATCCCAGGAAATCAGCACCGGCTGGCCCGGCGCCGCTTTGACGAAGTTCGAGTTGTTCGACACGATCGGCTTGATGTCGCCAGCGAACTTCTGTTGCCCCCGGTACGCGCTCATCCACGCGCCCGAGCGCTTCCCGCTGCGCGCGTACGGATCGAAGTAGAACAGGCCCACGTGGGCGCCCTCGCGGCTCACGCGCCACACCCGCACGTCGGGATGATAGACCGGCACATCGGTCACCGGCGCGAATTCGTAGCCGAACAGCCGCGTCGCCGCCCAGAACATCCCTTCGCGCAACTTGTCGAGTTGCAGGTACTGCTTCACTTCGTTCGAGTCGAGGTCATATTTCGCCTTGCGAACTTTCTCGGCGTAGAAGCGGTAGTCCCAGGGCTCGATCGTGATCTTCGCGCCTTCCTTTTCGGCGAGCGCCTGCATGTCGGCGACTTCTTCCTTGACGCGCCCGATGGCCGCCGGCCAGAGTTTCATCATCAGGTCCATCGCCGCCTCGGGCGTTTTCGCGACCTGCTTTTCGATCGCCCGGGCCGCGAAATTCGAATAGCCCTGCAGCTTCGTCCGTTCCGCACGCAACTTGAGGATCTCGGTGATCAACGCCTTGTTATCGAACTCGTCGTTGTTGTCACCGCGGCTGTAGTAGGTCCGCCAGACCTTCTCCCGCAGCGCCCGCTCGGTCGAGTAGGTCAGGAATGGATCCATCGACGAACGCGTGTTCAGCACGGCATATTCGCCCTTGCGCCCGCGCTCGGCGGCAGCCACGGCCGCCGCGGCGACGAACTCGGACGGCAACCCGCCCAACTGCTCCTTCTTCAGGTACAGCACATAGTGCTCTTCATCGCGCAGCAGGTTATTGCTGAACTTCGTGTAGAGCGTCGCGAGCCGCTGATTGATTTCGGCAACCTTCTTCTTCTGTTCCGGCGTGAGCTTCGCCCCGGCGCGCACGAAGTCCGTGTAGCGATCCCACACCAGGCGCTGCTGCTCCGGGGTCAGCTTGCTCTTTGCGGGCGAGTTGTAGACCGCCTCGATCCGCGCAAACAGCTTCGCATTCTGAAACACCTTGTCCCGGTGCGCCGCCAGTTTGGGCGCCATCTCGGTCTCGACCGGCCGGAATTCGGGCGACGACAGATTGCCTGACCAGATTCGGTAGACCGCCTGCACGCGGTTCAGCACCTCGTCCATCCGCTCCATCGGCTCGATCGTGTTCTCGAAGGTCGGCGCGGCCGGATTCGCCACAATCGCGTCGATCGCCTTCAGACTCTCGCCCATCGCGTACTCAAGCGCCGGTTTGAAATCCGCGATCTTCACCTTGTCAAACGGCGGCACGCCCCCGTAAGGGCCGCTCCAGGGTTGCAGCAAAATGTTGTCCTTCATCGCATCCTTACTTTGCGCCGGCAGCACCGCGGGTAAGCCGCACACGCCCAGCGCCAGGACTGCCGCCCACGAACGCGAACGCAGCCCCCAACTGTTCCTCACGAACATGATGGATTGTCTCCTTCAATGACTGTGGTTCCAACGGGCCGCCGCGCGCGGTGGCGCACTCGTGGCCCCTTGCTGTTAGACTACCACCGCCATTTTGGACATCCGCCCTTAGTCGTAAGGCCACGCCGGCTTGGTGAACAGGCCCCCGTCCACCCAGATGGTCTGCCCCGTGATGAAGTCCGATTCGGGTGAAACCAGGAACGCCACCGCGCGCGCCACGTCCAGCGGCACGCCCACGCGATTGAGCGGTGTCAGCCGCGCCCAGGTGCCGGCGTAGTCCCCCGCCTCTTCTTTCGTCCGCTCGATCTCCACCGCGCCTGGCGCCACACAGTTCACCCGGATCCCGTATCGACCCAGTTCCACCGCCGCCACCTTCGTAAACTGCTCGATCCCGCCCTTGCTGGCCGTGTAGTCCACGAGGTTCGGAAACGCCCATTTGTTGCAGCCCGATCCGATGTTGACGATCGACCCGCCCTTTGCCTGCATCAGGCGCGCCGCGCGTTGTGTGCAGAGAAAGGTGCCTTTCAGGTTCGTGGCGATCACGCGGTCCCATTCGGCTTCGGTCAGTTCGAGAAGCGGCTTCCAGGTCTGCACGCCGGCATTGTTGACCAGGATGTCGACCCCCCCGGCCTCCGCCACCGCGTGCTCGAACATCGCGTCCACGTGCGCCGAATCGCCCACATTGGCCTGCACCGCCAGCGCCGAGCCGCCCGCGTCCTCAATCTCCTGAACCGTTCGCTCGGCGCCCTTGGCATCCGAATGGTAATTGACGACCACCCGGCACCCGCGCCGTGCCAGTTCGAGCGCAATTCCCTTGCCCACGCCCTTGCTTGCGCCCGTCACCAGCGCCGTTTTCCCGTTCAGATCCTGTAACATATCGCTGATTGTACAGCCCCCCGGCGGGTCGCCGCCAAAGGAGAGTTGCCCCGCGTCCACTTTTCGGTGAAACTTGGAGTTTCGGGAGGGTCTCTTCAGAATTGAACGTTAAGCTGCCGGATACGCCCAAAGTGTGGGAACCCACCGACCGCTGGTCGGTGGCTCACTCGCGCGATCTGTATGACATTGACCGCTGGGGCAAGGGCTATTTCTCCATCAGTCCCGACGGCCACGTCCTTGTGCACCCCAGCCGCGATCCGCAGCGCTTCGTCGACCTGAAGAAACTCGTCGATACCCTCGTGCTTCGCGGCATCGATCCGCCCATTCTCGTCCGCTTCCTCGAAATCCTCGGCGTCCAGATGGGCGAACTTCGTGCCGTCTTCGATTCCGCGATTCAGGAGCACGGCTACCAGGGCCGCTATGTCTGCGTTTACCCCATCAAGGTCAACCAGCAGCGGCATGTCGTCGAGGAGGTGTACCAGTACGGACGCCAGTTCGGCTTCGGCCTGGAGGCGGGATCGAAGCCTGAGCTTCTCGCCGTTTCCGCCGTTGCCGACAATGACACTCCGATCATCTGCAACGGTTTCAAGGACGACGAGTACATCGAGATGGTGATGCTGGCCACAAAGATCGGCCGCAACATCACGCCCGTCGTCGAGAAATACACTGAGCTCGACCTGATCCTGAAACATTCCGCCCGTGTGGGCGTGCGCCCGCGCATCGGCATTCGTGTCAAGCTCGCCAGCCGCGGCGCCGGCCGCTGGAAGTCCTCCGGCGGGTACCGATCCAAGTTCGGCCTCACCGTCACCGAGGCCCTTCGCGCGCTCGAACAACTTCGCGCCGCCGGGATGGAGGACTGCCTCAAACTCCTCCACTTCCACCTCGGCAGCCAGATCACCAACATCCGCCATATCAAAGGCGCCGTCATCGAAGCCGCCCGCGTCTATGCCGAACTCAAACGCGCGGGCGCAGGACTCGAATTCCTCGACGTGGGCGGCGGCCTCGGCATCGACTACGACGGCTCCCAGACCGACTTCGAATCGAGCGTCAACTACAGCCTCCAGGAGTACGCCAACGACGTCGTCCACCACATCCAGAACGTCTGCGACGAAGCCGAAGTCCCGCACCCCAACATCGTCACCGAAAGCGGCCGCGCCATCGCCGCGTACCATAGCGTTCTGATCTTCAACGTCCTGGGCGTCTCCGGTTATGGCGGCGAGGCCATCCCTGACCGGCTCAGCGACGATGCCGAACAGCCCATCATCGACCTGATGGAGACTTACAAGAACCTGAGCATGAAAAACCTGCTCGAGAGCTTCCACGACGCCCAGCAGGCGCTCGATTCCGCTCTCAACCTCTTCAGCCTCGGGTATTTGCCCCTCAAGCAGCGATCCCTCGCCGAGAACCTCTATTGGGTCATCAGCCGGCGGATTCTGTCGATGGCCAAACAGCTCGACGTCATGCCCGAGGATCTCGAAGGCCTCGAAGCCGCGCTCTCCGACACGTATTTCTGTAACTTCTCACTCTTCCAGTCCATGCCCGACAGCTGGGCCGTCAAGCAGCTATTTCCGCTGATGCCGATCCACCGGCTCACCGAACCGCCCACCCGCGGCGCCGTGCTCGGCGATATCTCCTGCGATTCCGACGGGAAAGTCGATCAGTTCATCGACCGCCGCGACGTCAAGAAGACACTCCCCCTCCACGGCTTCAACGGCGAGCCGTACTATCTCGCTGCCTTCCTTGTCGGCGCTTACCAGGAGATCCTTGGCGACCTCCACAACCTGCTCGGCGACACCCATGCCGTTCACGTGCGCCTGAATGAGCACAACACGCCCGTCCTTGAAGCGGTCATCCGCGGCGATACCGTCAAGGAGGTCCTCCACTATGTCCAGTTTTCCGCCGGGAACCTGCTCGAACAGTTCCGCGTGGACGTGGAGAAGGCCGTCATGGACGGCCGCATCGGCATCGAGGAGTCCGGCCGGCTGCTCAAGTTCTACGAGGAGGGCCTCTACGGCTACACCTACCTCGAAGACATGCACACCAGCTAACAACAAAGAAGGGGCCACCCTCGCGGGCGGCCCCTTCTTTGTGTCCAATCGGCCCAGCCTACTTCTTCTGCGCCGGCTTTCCTTCCAGCTTCTGCATTCGGAAATTGACTGCCGCCGGCATCTCCTTCAACTCGTAGCCCGCCGGCACCTCGAAGAGCGACCGTGGCTGTTCCGCCCGCACCACGTTCACCAGGCGGTAATTCGTCTCGCCAAACCGCGGGTCTACATGCTTCCGCAGCACGTCCACCTGCAACTCCGGCGAGCGCCACGTCTCCGTCACGGTCTGAATCGGGCGGTCGTTGCCTATCTGCCCTTCAGGAATGGTCATCGTCCGCTGCGTTCCTTCACACTCCACCCCTTCAATCATCCGCTTCCCCAGCGATTTCGACTCGACGTTCGCCTTGTCACTGATCATCAGCGCCCCGCCAGCCATCGCCGCCCCGGGTCCCTCGAACACGAAATGGGCCGGTCCCGGCATCAACACGTCGCCCACTGGTGCGTCGCCTCTCCGTTCAATCACCACCCGCCGGTCCACCTCCACCCTCACCTGTTTGTCGATCTCCGTGCGAAATTCGCGCGTGATCCCCTCGCCCACCGCCCCTTTTGTTGTCCAGGCCGCCATCCCCAAACTCGCCTTGGTCGCCGTCTTCGTGTCGTGATGCAGCGTCAGGCTCTCCTTCGTCAACGGATCGAAGATGCTCGAAATCGCCTTCCCCGAGCCTGAACCCTCCGCGACCCAGGGACCAAGCGCCTTCACCGTCGTGTCCGTCCGCGTCCGTCCTTCGCTGTCCCGATAGACCTTCGTCGAGTTCGAGTTCGTGATCCGCGTGCCGTCGGACAGCCTTTGGACCGTCTCCGTCACCGCCTCCGCCATGTACGGAGCCCCCTTCACCGGGTTCGTTTGCGCCGTGAATACCTGCGTCGCTTGCATCGGCCCCGCCCGGTGAATCAATACGTCTTTCACCTCCTGCGCCGGGGCCACAACCGCCGGCGCGAGCGCCAGCACCATCCATGCCTTCATCATCTTCTCTCCTTTTGTCCAAAATTACTGTACAAACCGGATGGCGCGCGTCAGCCCGTCATCCCCGATAATCAAATCCGCTTCCACCGGACCCGCCACGACCACCCCGAACCGCGCTGCCGTCTCCGGCGGCACCTCCATCCGGATCAACTGCCCGTTCTCCACCGGCGGCACGCCCACGTTGAAATACCAGGGGGTTACCGCCCGCATCTCCGGCGCTGGAGCCTCGGGACCGCCGCGCAAGCCCGCCAAACCCACCCCGAAGAGCACCAAAACAGCCGCCGCCACCGCTGCACGCCACCACGGCGCTCGCCGCTCCGCCGCCCTCGCCCGGACCGCCTTCCGCAACGCCGCCGACACCGCCGGCGCCGCTTCCAAACCAGCCGTCCCGGCAGCCAGTTCCCTGATGACCCGCTCCAGATTCGTGTCGTTCATGCTTCCACTCCCTGCCGGCTCAACCGTTTGACTAACAACGACTTCGCCCGGCTTAGCCGCGATCGCACCGTGCCAATCGCCACCCCCAGCACTTCTGCCGTCTCCGCGTAACTCAACTCCTCCATCTCGCAAAACACCACCACCTCCCGGTAATGCGCCGGCAATGCCGCCAGCGCACCCCGCACTCGCTCGACCTGCTCTTCCCGCGCCAACCCGGCCAGCGGATCATCCCCATTCGCCTCCAAATCCTCGCCCAACTCCTCAAAGTCCCGCTCCCCGCGCCGCTGCCGAGCCAGTGCATGCCGCGCCATCCCGTACAGATAGCTCCGCAAGGGCCCCGCCTTCGCGTCATATCCTCGCGCCCCGTGAATCAACCCTAAAAACACTTCCTGCACCACTTCGTCCGCCATCTCCGGCGAGCCGGACATCCGCAATGCATAGCGGTAAACCGGAGGCTGATGCCGTCCATACAACACGTCAAACGCCGCTTCGTCGCCCGCTTGCGTCCGGAGGATCAGCCCTGGTTCATCGATCGCCACCGTGCTCAATCGCCTCGCTGCCTCCACCTCCAATGGACGTTCACCCGCGAAAAGGTTCCGAAAAATCGCCCCAGAAGCTGCTATTCTCGCTTCAAACCCGTCATGAATATCGCTTTCGTCGTCTTCGACGGCATGACCACCCTTGATTTCCTCGGCGCCTTCGATGCATTGACCCGCCTCAAGACGATGGGCTTCCGCGACGACGTCGAGTGGCGGATCTGCGCCCGGACCCCCACTGTCCAGGATGGTGCCGGTCTGATACTACAAGCACAGTATTTTGACCGTCCACTGTCTGATTTCGACCTTCTCCTCGTCCCCGGAGGCTTCGCGACCCGCCACCTTGAGCAGGACGAGGCTTTCCTCGACTGGCTTCGGACCGCCGAATCCGTCCCCCGCATCGCCTCCGTCTGCACCGGGTCCCTCCTTCTCGGCGCCGCCGGATTCCTCCACGGGAGAACCGCCACCACCCATCCTTCCGCTTTCGGCGACCTCGCCCGCTACTGCGCCCGCGTCAGCCACGACCGGATCGTCGAGGATGGCCCTATCACCACCGCCCGGGGTGTCACCTCCTCCATCGACCTCGGACTCCACCTTGTAGGCCAGATTGCCGGTCCCGAGATCAGGGAACGCATCCGCCTTCAGATGGATTACCCGATTCACTGACGAACTGATCCTTCGCTGTAATTCGGTGGTTATTTGACATATTGTTGGAGATGTACAACAATATGTACATGGCAGTCACACAGGACGGCAGGATCTACAACCGCCTCACTGTCCTCCGCGCCGAGCGAGGATTGACCCGCCAGAACCTTGCCGACGCTCTCGGCATCAACTACCAGACTGTCGGCTACCTCGAACGCGGCGACTACAACCCCAGCCTCGACCTCGCGCTCCGCCTCAGCGAGTTCTTCAAACTCCCCATCGAGATGATCTTCTCCCGCAAGCCCTTCCGTCCACTGAGCGAGGAACTCGGGTTCCTGTCCAACTACGGCAAAAATAGTCAGAAAGGAGACGGACAATGAACGAAACGCTCCGCCGGTTCGCCGCCCAGAAGGTCCGCCGCGTTCTGGTCGCCCTCTACTTCCTGTTATTTCTGAATGGGTTAGCCATTCTCTTCTTTGGAGCCGGAGGGACTTCAAAGCAGGCGGAGATGTTTGGTCTCTTCGGCGTCATCGCCGCCGCCATGCTCGGCGGACTTTTCTATTTCGTCTCCTCGCCCGCCGACTTCCGCCCCGCCAACCAACTCGATGAACGCCAGCAGTCCATCCGCTTGAAAGCCATGGCCGATTCGTACCGCATCGTCTGCTTCCTTCTGATCGCAGCGCACCTCGTCTACGGACTCCAGGCCATCTACGGCTACTCTCTGGGACCACGCACCGCGTTCAGCGGCAATTCCCCCTTTATCTTCTTCCCCTTCATCCTGCTGCTGCCCAGTCTGCCCCAGGCTCTCGTCGCCTGGCGTGAACCCGACTTCTCCGAAACGCCAGACCGGGTGTCCCTCCCGTGAGTGCGGACCCGCAATCCCGGGTCGCCGTTGTCCTCATCGACACCCGCAATCCGCTCAACATCGGCGCGGTGGCCCGCGGCATGAGCAACTTTGGTTTCTTTGACTTACGCCTCGTGAACCCGTACGATGCCGCCTTCCGCGAAGCCGTCTCGGCCGTCGGCGCCAGTGAATTACTACAGCAGGCGACGGTCTATCCTGACGTCGCCAGCGCCCTCCACGGATGCACCCTCGTCGCCGGTACGGCCGGCATCGCCCATCGCCAGCCGGAACTCCCCATTCTCCGCCTTGAGCGAGGCGCCCGGCTCATCAAACGTCATTTGTCGTCGTCCAGTGTCGCGATCCTTTTCGGCTCCGAGAAGTTTGGCCTGTCGAACCACGACATCAGCCATTGCCAGATGCTGCTCCGGATCCCAACCCGGCGGGAACACGAGTCGATGAACCTCGCCCAGGCCGTCGCAGTCACCCTCTACGAACTTGTCCGGCAACCCGCCACCGCCCGTCAACTTCCCCAAGCCGCAGAACTCGCCCCGGCACCCACTCTGGAGCGCATTACACTACTCTTGAAGGAAATCATGGCCATCTCCGGCGAATACCAGTTCAACGAACAGAAATCGGCCGAAGAAAAGCTCCGCCAACTGGTCCGCCGCCTCGCTCTCCGCGACGCTGACGCCCCCGTCTGGACCGGCATCCTTCGACAAATCCTATGGAGGCTGAAAAATCCGGGTTAGCGGTGCTATCCTGTTGACATCTATGACCAAGATTGAGGTTCGGTACGCGTTCACCGCCCCGCTGGATGACGCCCTGCTCGAGGCCATCGACCGTGCCCGCGGCACTTACGGCCTATCGATGCTCCGTCTGTCGCCCGCCATGGACGAACTGATCGTCCACTACGACGCCTCGCGCCTCAAATTGCCTGATGTGGATAGCGCTCTCAAGCGCGCCGGACTGCCCATCCTTCGCAAAGAATTGCCGGGCTAGTCCTTAATCTTCTTTCCGGCTTTGCCCAACCCCTCGCCGGTCTTCTCGATCACGGTCCCGGTCCCCCGAACCACGGCCTTGGCACCCTTTCCGATCGCACCGCCGGTCGCTTTCCCAGCCTTCTTGGTGCCATCGACGGTCGCTTTACCGAGGGTTTCAGCGCCGTCCGCCGTGGCCTCGCCCGCTCTGGCGACACCTCTGCCGGTCGCTTTCGCCGCGCCGGTCGTGGCCCTGCCCGCCGCTTTCGTTCCATCCACCGTCGCGTGGCCGACCGTTTCCGCCCCATCGGCCGTGGCCTCGCCCGCTCTCACCACCCCTTTTCCGGTTGCCTTCACCGCGCCGGTGGTCGCTTTACCGGTAGCTTTGGCCGCCTTCTCGGTCGCCGCGGCGCCCTTCACGAGTGGGCCGCCCTCTTTCTTGTCCTGATCGCCGGGCGCGGCGGAAAGTGCGGCCGCGACAAACAGAAGTAAACCGAATTGTTTCACCCTCATACCCCTCATCATGCATCGAGTCCGATCGGATTTCAACTCAAAAACCAGGCTGGTTTGACACCCCCCCTTTCCCCCGCCTATACTGGTGTTTTGCGCCACCCTCAGGTGGCGCCACGCATTATTGCGCCCGGACTCAAAATTGGGCGTCCCCGAAGGAACTGAATCATGCCGAAGAGAACATTTCAGCCCAATAACCACCGCCGCGCGAAGAAACACGGCTTCCGGGCCCGGATGAAGACCAAGAACGGCCGCGCCGTTCTCGCCCGCCGCCGCGCCCGTGGCCGCCACCAGTTGACTGTCAGTGACGAACGGGCCGTTCGTTACGCCAACAGCTAGTCCCGCGCCCGGCGGCGCGCGCGGAGCCTCCGGACCGGTCCACGGTGAAGGCTTTCCCAAGAGCCGCCGGCTGCTGCAGCCGTCCGAATTCCGACAGGTGTACGACCAAGGTTTGCGGATTCCGACCCGCCATTTTGTCGCCTTCTGCTGGGCTGCCCCCGGCCTGGAGGGTCCGAAGGTGGGCTTCACGACGCCCCGCGCCCTGGGTAAAGCTGTGAAAAGAAACCGGATGCGCCGTCGCCTGCGCGAGATCATCCGCCGCCAGCTTTCGCGTCTTGCTCCCGAGTGGCGGATCGTCTGGAACCTTCGCCGTGCCAGCCTGACGGCCACTCCCGCCGACCTCGCCGCCGATGTCGAGCGCATCTTTGAGCGCTGCGGAGCGTCACCGCGATGATCCGGATACTGCTTCTGGCCCTTCTGGACGGCTATAAACGCTTCATTTCTCCTCTTTTGCCCTCCGCTTGCCGCTTTCATCCCACTTGTTCGATCTATATGCGGGACGCCGTGGACCGCTACGGCGCTGCGCGCGGGGTCCTGATGGGCCTCCGCCGGCTTGCCCGCTGCCATCCCTTTCATCCGGGCGGCGTTGATCCCGTCCGATAGGAACACTTCACAAACATGGCCGATAACGATTCCTCGACCAACCCCGCGCCCGTCAAGATCGGGTCAGCCAAACCCGAAATTTCCATGGAGAAGCGCCTCTTGATGGCCTTCGGCCTGATGGGTCTGGTTCTTCTGGGTTCGCAATACCTGTTCCCGCCGCCGGAAGCGCCCAAAACACCCCCGCCCGCCGCTGTCGAGTCCGCCGCGGAGAAGACGCCTGAGGCGACCCCGGACGCCCCCAAGCCCGAACCGGTCCCCGCCGCCGCCACCCCCATCGCTGGTGAGCGGGGCGACGACGCGGAGAGGACCTTTACGATCGAGACGGAAAACTACCGCGTCACGTTCTCGAACCGCGGCGCCACGGTTCGCAGTTGGATTCTGAAGAACTACGACGATAACAACGGCAAGCCGGTGGAGGTGGTGAGCGCCGCTGCCGCACCGACGGCCGGGTGGCCGTTCCAGTATGTCTTCCGTGCCAGCAAACCGGAAACCGACCTGAACAAGGTGTACTTCGCGGCTGAACAGCCCGACCCGCACACGATCATCTTTGAGTATGCCAAGGGCCCGGTTTCGGCCCGCAAAGTCTTCCGTTTCGACGAAAAGATGTACCGTGCCGAGCTGGAATCGGAGGTGATCGACCATGCCCGGACGATTCCACACCTGCTGGCCTGGCGCGGCGGCTTTGGCGATCTGACGGCACACAATGCCGCGGGCACGATGAAGAGCGTCGTTTACGACATCGCCAAGAACAAGTTGATTGAAGAAGATGCCGGCGTCGCGAAGGAAGGGCCTGTCACGTTGAGCGGTTCTTTCAGCTTCGCTGGGCTTCAGGACACGTACTTTGCCGCGGTACTGCTTCCCGAAGCGGGCGAATCTCTGGACTTCCAGACCTGGCAGGACAAGTTCGCCCCGGCCGTCGGCGAGGACGACATTGCACATGTCGGCGCCGCCTGGGGGACTCAGGGGGCGCTCCGCCAGACGCTGTTCGTCGGGCCGAAGGACACCGCGATTCTGCGCGACACCAACCCGAAGCTCCAGCAGTTGATTGACTGGGGCTGGTTCTGGTTCATCGCCAAGCCACTGTTCTCGGTTCTGTTGTGGTTCGACGCCAACTGGACGCACAACTGGGGCTGGGCGATTGTGGTGGTCACGATCATCATTAACATCCTGATGCTGCCGTTGCGCATCAGCAGTCTCCGCTCGGCGCGCAAGATGTCGTCGATTCAACCGCAGATCGCGGCGATCAACGAGAAGTACAAAGGCATCTCGATGAAGGATCCGCGCAAGCAGGAGCAGAACGCCGAATTGATGGCGCTCTACCAGAAGTCGGGTATCAATCCACTTGGCGGGTGCATCCCGCTGCTGCTGCAGATGCCGTTCTTTATCGCCTTTTTCAAGGTGCTGTCGGTGGCGATTGAACTCCGCGGCGCGTCGTGGCTCTGGGTACCCGACCTTTCGCAGCCCGAGCAGAGCTTCATCCGGCTGCTGCCCATCGGCATGCTGATCACTCAGGTCGGCATCCAGAAGATGACGCCCACCCCGAGCGCCGATCCCTCGCAGCAGAAAATCATGATGTTGATGCCCATTATGCTGGGCGTGATGTTCTACGGCGCGTCGAGCGGGCTGGTGTTATACTGGCTCACTGGCAACGTGGTCGGCATTGTGCAGCAATACTTCTTCAACAAAACCCATCCCATCGCCGCACCCGCCCCCGTCCAGACGACCGCGCAGTCCAAAAAGAAGAAGAAGTAAGAGCGGAAGGAACCCCTAGCGGCGGCCACCATGAGCGACCGGAGCAAATACACCATCGATACCGTCGGCGACAAAGTCGAGGAATTTCTCGATATTGTCCTCGACACCATGGACTTCGACGTCACCTACGACCTGCTCGACGGCGACGAAGTCGGAGACTACTTCGAGAAGCCCTCCCTCGTCGTCAAATTCGAGGGCCCCGATGTTGGCTTCCTGATGGCCAACAAGGGCGAGGCGATGCTGGCATTGGAGCAATTGACGCAGGAAGTCCTGCACATGGCCTCCGACGAACACGCCCTGCTCTGTTTCGACGCCAATGACTACCGCCTCCTCCGCCAGCAGGAGTTGCGCGTCTCGGCGCTCACCATCGCCGAGCGCGTCCGCGAGTCGAACACCCCGTACCGGTTCAATCCCATGACCTCGCGGGAACGCCGGATCCTCCACCTGGCTTTGCGTGACGAAACCGACCTGCGCAGCGAAAGCTCCGGCGTCGGCCCCCATCGCCACGTCGTTGTGTATCCCGCCGGGATGGCGTCGCTGCCTGATCCGCCTCCTCCTCCGCCGATGCGCCGGCCGCCTCCGGGCGGTGACCGCCGCGATGGGCGCCGGGATGGTGGTGGCCGCGGCGATCGCGGTCCCCGCCGTGGCGGTTCCAGCGGCGGTGGCGGACGTCCACCCCGCCGTGGGCGAGGTTAGCCCCCCGCTTCTGTTCGCGCCGTGAATCAGAACGACACGATCGCCGCCATAGCCACGCCCACGGGTGCTGGCGGCTTGGGGATTGTCCGCCTCTCGGGCCGCGAGGCCCGTGCCATCGCTTTGTCCTTTCTGCGTTTCCGCGCGGACCACGAATGGGCTCCGCGCCACGTTGTCCACGCGGAACTGCTCGATGAAGCGGGGCTCACGGTGGACGAAGCCCTGGTCACGTACTTCGCCGCCCCCCGCTCCTACACGGCCGAGGATGTCGTCGAGATCGCCTGTCATGGCTCGCCGGTCGTGCTGCGCCACTGCGTGGCCCGCGCTTTGGCCGCCGGCGCCCGCCCGGCTGAGCCTGGCGAGTTCACTTTGCGCGCCTATCTGAATGGCCGCATCGACCTGCCCCAGGCCGAGGCGGTCCATGACCTGATCACCGCCACCACGCTGCACCAGGCCAAGGTCGCCGCCCAGCAGATCGGTGGCTCGGTTTCCCGCCTGCTCGCACCCATCAAGCAGCAGTTGCTTGAACTGATCGCCCTGCTCGAAGCCGGCATCGACTTCGCCGAGGACGACGTCAGCGTCGCCCCGGCGGAGGATCTCATCGCCCGCTTCCGGTCCCTTTCGACCGCCACCGCCCACCTGATCGACTCGTTCCGCTACGGGAAACTGGTCCACGACGGCATCGCGCTTGCGATCGCCGGCCGTCCGAACGCCGGCAAAAGCAGCCTGTTCAACCGTCTGCTCGAACGAGACCGTGCCATCGTCACCGACATCCCCGGCACCACCCGCGACACCGTTTCCGAGACGTTCGTTCTCGAAGGCATCCCGGTCCGCCTGATCGATACCGCGGGTGTCCGGGAGAGCGACGACCCGGTGGAAAAACTCGGCATCGAACGCACGTATGCAGCGCTCGCGGATGCCGATCTCTCGATCCTGGTCTTTGATCTCTCGCAACCGCTGCAACCCGAGGATCTGACGCTCATCGAACGTGCGCAAGGCCCGCGCGTCCTCGCCGGCAACAAAGCCGACCTTCCCCGCGCTTTTGACTGCGATTGGGATCTGTGCGAGGTCTCGGCACTCACCGGCGAGGGCCTCGACCACCTCCGCCGCCGCCTCGTGCAAGCGATTGCGCCTCAAGGCTTCGCCTCGCCGCAGTCCGGCTTCATCACCAGCCTGCGACACGAGCAATTATTGAAAGAATCGCGCGAAGCGCTCGAACGCGCCGCGCAGGCGGTCCAGGTCGGACTCCCTCATGAACTGTTGCTGATCGACTGTTACGCCGCGCTACGACCCATCGACGCCATCACCGGCGCCACCACCGCGGATGACATCCTGAACCGGATCTTCTCGACGTTCTGCATTGGGAAGTGATTCCGACAACAGCATCCGGCGCACTGCGTCCAGCACTCCGTTCAGGAACGGAACGGCCTCCTCCTCGGAATACCGCTTGGCGAGTTCCAGCGCTTCGTCAATCACGACGGGCGGAGGGGTGCCTTCGTCCTTCATCTCATAAATCGCCATGCGCAGGATGTTGCGGTCGACCGCGGGCATTCGCTCCAGACGCCAGTTTTCCGCGCGTTTGGCGATGTACTCATCGAGAGTATCGACCTGGGCCGAGGTTCCGCGAACCAGTGACTCCATGAACGGATCGTGGGTTGTCGGCGGCGGCGCCTCGTCGCGCTCTTCTTCGAACTCGGCGCCGGCCAGTTCGGCGTAGAACTGCGCGATGGCATCCTCCGGCGTGGACTTGCGCTGGTCCCACAGAAACAGAACCTGCAGAGCGCGTTGGCGGGACTTTCTTCGTGCGGGCATCGGGAAGTACCAGCCTTCCCTAGTTCGAACGCAATCCGCGGAGCAGATTGGCCATCTCGATCGCGGTCATCGCCGCGTCGAACCCCTTGTTCCCGCTCTTCGCTCCGGCCCGGTCGATCGCCTGCTCCAGCGTGTTGGTGGTCAGGACCCCGAAGGCCACCGGAACGCCCGCCTGCATCGACGCCTGTGCGATGCCTTTCGCTGCTTCGTTCGCCACGTAGTCGAAGTGCGGCGTGTCGCCGCGGATCACCGCCCCGAGGCAGATGATCGCGTCGTGGCGCTGCAGTTTCGCCAGTTCGCCCACCACGAGCGGCATCTCCCAGGAGCCCGGCACCTTGACGATCTCGATGTCGGCCTCCGCCGCGCCCGAACGCGCGAGAGCATCCAGCGCCCCGCCGACCAGACGCTCGGTGATGAAGCTGTTGAACCGGCTGGTGACGATCGCGAACTTCAGCCCTTTCGCGTCGAGTGATCCTTCAAAGGTTTTGTGCGGCATATGTGGGATAATCTTCTGTAGAGCCTTTCCCCCGGCGCTACTGCCTTCATTTTACAGCATGGATCCCGCGTTCATTCGCAATTTCTCGATCATCGCGCACATCGACCACGGCAAGTCCACCCTCGCCGACCGATTGCTCGAACACACTGGCGCCCTCTCGCATCGCGAGATGATGGACCAGGTCCTCGACTCGATGGACCTCGAACGTGAGCGCGGCATCACGATCAAGGCCCACGCCGTCCGCCTCCTCTATCCCGCCAGGGACGGTAACACCTATCAACTCAACCTGATCGACACCCCCGGCCACGTCGATTTCACTTACGAAGTCTCCCGCAGTCTCCAGGCTTGTGAAGGCGCACTCCTCGTGGTCGATGCCAGCCAGGGCGTCGAAGCCCAGACCCTCGCCAACACCTACCTCGCCATCCATCACGACCTCGAACTGATCCCGGTCATCAACAAGATCGATTTGCCGTCCGCCGAGCCGGAACGAATTCAGGAACAGATCGAGCAGGTGGTCGGGCTCGATGCCTCCGAAGCCGTCATGGCCAGCGCCAAGAACGGAATCGGCATCGACGAGATCCTGGAAGCCGTGGTCCAGAAGGTGCCGCCGCCGAAGGGCGATCCGAAGGCTCCGCTTCGCGCGTTGATCTTCGATTCGTGGTTTGACCCCTACCGCGGCGTCATCATCCTGGCGCGCATCATTGACGGCACTGTCCGCAAGGGGCAGAAGATCCGTCTGTACGCCACCGATTCCGTTCATGAAGTGGATGGCGTCGGCTTCCAGTCGCCCAAGCCGATACCGTGCGACGAACTCTCCGCCGGTGAAGTCGGTTTTCTGTTCGCGAACATCAAGAAGGTGTCCGACGCCAAGGTCGGCGACACCATCCTTGACGCCGGTCCCAACGCCGCCGGCCCCCTGCCGGGCTTCGAAGAGATGAAGCCGATGGTCTTCGCCGGCCTCTATCCGGTGGAAAGCCATGAACACGGATTGCTGCGCGATGCCCTCGAAAAGCTGCAACTCAACGACAGCGCGTTCAACTTCGAGCCCGAGAACTCCGTCGCGCTCGGCTTCGGCTTCCGCTGCGGCTTTCTCGGGCTGCTGCATCTTGAAATCGTGCAGGAACGCCTCGAACGCGAGTTTGAGATTGACCTGATCACCACCGCGCCGGGCGTCCGCTACCGCGTCACCCTTGGCAACGGCGACTGCTACGAGGTCGATAACCCCACCAAGTGGCCCAACCCCGGCGAGATCATCAAGATCGAAGAGCCGATCATCGAAGCCACCGTCATCACGCGCGAGGATTTCATCGGTGAAATTCTCAAACTGCTCGAAGAGAAGCGCGGCCAGCAGAAGAAGTTCGAGTACATCGGCGGCGGGCGCGTCATGCTGGTTTACGAACTGCCACTGAACGAGATCGTGCTCGATTTCTATGACCGCCTGAAGTCCGCCTCGCGCGGCTATGCGTCGCTCGATTACCATCTCTCCGGCCATCGCGCGTCCCCGATGGTGAAGATGGACGTGCTCGTGGCCGGCGAACCCGTCGATGCCCTGTCGATGATCGTCCACCGCGATTTCGCTTACGAACGCGGCAAGATCCTGATCGAACGGCTGCGTAAGTTGATCCCGCGCCAGATGTTCGAAGTCGCCCTGCAGGCGGCTATCGGCGCCAAGGTCATCGCACGGGAGAACATCCCGGCCATCCGCAAGAACGTCCTCGCCAAGTGCTACGGCGGCGACATCAGCCGCAAGCGCAAACTGCTCGAAAAGCAGAAAGAAGGCAAACGGCGGATGAAGCGCGTCGGCAAAGTGGACATCCCCCAGGAAGCCTTCCTCGCCGTGCTCAAGGTCAGCCAGGGCCAGGAGGAGTAGCGCGCGGGGCGGGGGGGCTGCGGCTTTTGCCCGCGCCTGTCAACGGATCAACGAAGATGGCGTACTTCCTCTTTGTCGATGAGAGCGGCACCGACGGTCGCGAGTCCCCATATATGGTCCTGGGTGGTCTGGCGGTCAAGGATTCAGACTTGTGGGCGTTGGTCTGCGAGTTGGTCGACCTCGAGGTCGAGCTCTTTGGCATCCGTTACCACGAATGCGGCGAGGAGATCAAAGGCAGAAAATTCTTGTCGGCGAAGACATTCCGCAAGGCGGCGCAGTCCCCAGACATGGCGGTGGAGGTCCGCCGTCGGCTCGCCTCCGCCTGTCTGCTCAATGGCGCACTGAATCCTCAGGGGATTAATGCGCTTGCCCAGGCAAAACTTGCTTACGTGCAGCGCGCCCTTCAAGTGAGCTCGCGCTACAACTGCAAAGTCTTTGCCTCGATCGTTGATCGTCGAGCGCCAGCACCGGCGCCAGACTACCTCAGAAAAGACTACAGCTATCTGCTCGAGCGGTTGTTCTACTTCCTGGAAGAACAGGGGCGGGATCAGGTCGGACTGGTGGTCTTCGACGAACTGGAGCGGCAGCAGAGCCGCCGCCTGATCAACGCGATGGAGGACTACTTCCGTGAGACTCATCGGGGGAGGCTCCGGGCCAGCCAGGTGATTCCGCAGCCCTTCTTCGTGCATAGCGAACTCACGACGGGAATCCAACTCGCGGATTTGGCCTGCTACATTCTGAACTGGGGTTTCCGGTTGCCGTCCATGGTAGCCCCGGCAAGGGCCGATCTACGCTCTTTCGCCAACCAGATAGCCCAACTCCGGCACAGGACAACCCGCAGAACTCCTGGAGGAATGGACTTTCCCGTGTGGAGCATTGCCCACATCAACGATCTCCGTCCGAGGCAGGAGCGAACTGTCAGGGAATAGAAAAAGGCAGTGGAGCCGAAGCCCCAAAGCCTCCATTCATAGTGTAGCACCGGCAGTCAAGACTCCCGGATGCGAACTGCACCCCCTAAATCTTGAAGAAAATCCGCCGCTGGTACAGCCAGTAGCAGATCCACCACAGACCCAGCAGCACCAGCGCCTGATGCGGAATCGCGCCCGCCGGTCCCAATCCCTCAAACCGCTGCGTGAACCCCGCCAGCCCCCGGTTCAGCCAGCCACTGATCCCGATCTGCCCCAGCGAATACACGAAAATCGAATTCATCCCCAATACCAGGAAGGGAAACGTCCATTTCTTCACGCCCCGCACTTCCACGATCCAGTAAAACGCCATGAGCATCACCAGTACCCAACCCGTGCTGAAGAAGGTGAACGAGGCCGTCCACAGCCGTTTCACCATCGGATTAAATGGCTCCAGCGCCAGTCCCAGAGCGAAGCACGCCACCGCCGCCACCGCGAAAATCCGCAATTTCTGCCAGTGCGTCCGTTCCGTCCGGACTAGCAGGCCCGCCCAGCAGCCGAACAGGATGGTCACGGCATTCCCAATGAAGTTGATGGTCGTGTAGTGGCCGGAGTAGTTGTACCCGAGCACCCGCAGGTCCACCACGGCGCCGATATTGTCCGTCTTGGACCACGGCCCGTCCGTCCCCGGAAACGCCACGAACAGCGCCCAGAAGCCCGCCAGCATCAGAAACGCCACCACGGCCTGCATCCGGAATTTCAATTGCAATATGAAGTAGCACGCCAGATAACCGAACGCGATCTGGCACAGCACATTGATGAATTGCAGCTTCAGTTCACCCGGCCGCGCGCCCCAGTTCGAGTAGATGTTGCTCAGCACCACCAGCATGAACGCGCGCCACGCCACGTGCCGGAACACCTGCGCCTGCGAGGCCCCCTCCTTCTTCCGCCGCGCCATCGCGAACGGCATCGCCATGCCCACCATGAACGTAAATGCCGGCTGAATCAGATCCCAGAACGTGCATCCCTCCCAGGAGACATGCTCCACCTGATACGCCAGCCATTGCCACCCCGGATAGGCTTCGAGCGAGGAGAACCCGAAGCCGTTCGACACCAGCATCAGCATGATGAACCCGCGGTAGGCGTCGAGACTCACCAGACGGCCCGCGCCCGGCGCCGCCATCGGCTCCGCCAATGATGCTTGTGACTGCACGAAACTACCTCCCATCGCGCCCGCGGGCGCGGTCTCTGCGATTGTACACCCTAACGCCCGTTCACCCCCGCCGCGCGATACCCGGCCCTCGCCCGGACTTCCGCCCTCCGGTACTTCCGGCGCGCCCCTTCGGCCAGTTCCACCTCCAACGTCCGCCATTCCCCCGCCGCTGCCTCCGGCGCCCGGTACCCCAGCCCATACCGCAACCGGATCCGCTCCAGCATCTCGCGCAACCGCTCCGGTTTGTCCGCCCGCAGCACGTCTCCGCCCGACTCCCGCGCCAGCAGGAACACGTCGTTGAACGTGTAGTCCGGGTTCATCGTCACGCCCGGGCGTGGCGGCGCGGGCGGCTTCGCGTCCTTCGTGACGATCGCATTCAGCACCGCGTTCACCTCCTCCATCGCCCGCAGCACCGCCTCGTCCGGGGCCAGTTCGTTCAGCCCGCCATTGTCCGTCAACACCACCAGCGCCCGCCTGCCGGCGAAGGGCGGCAGTCCCTTGAGATACTCGCACGCCGCCAGCAGCGCCTCGTTCATCGCTGTCCCGGCGCCCAGATCGTCCGCCAGGGCCGCCTCCTGCAGCGCCACCAGCGCCGCCCGGCGGTCCGCCATCAACTCCTGCGCGATTCGGGACCTCCGCGAGTACAGCATCACCCCCACTTCGTCCTCCGGACCCAGCGCCGCCAATGCCCCCTGCGCCACGCCCGCCATCTCGCGCAGCACCCGTCCCATGCTCCCCGACACGTCCAGCACGAACAGCACCTGCAATGGCTCCGCTTCCTGGCCGAAGCCCACCAACTCCTGCACCACCCCGTTGTCCTTCACGATGAAATCCGCGGCCGTCAAGCCCGTCACCGGACGCCCCCGCTCCAGCACCTGCACGTCCACCCGCACCAGTGCCGTCCCCGTCCGGAACGTCAGATCGTCCACCGGCGGTTCCGGCGCTTGTGCCGCCAGCGCCATCGCGGCGACCATGAAGAGGAACACAGTTCGCATGACCAACATTATCGTCGGCACGGCCGGCCACATCGACCACGGCAAGACCGCCCTCGTCCGCGCCCTCACCGGCATCGACACCGATCGCCTCGAGGAAGAGAAGCGCCGCGGCATCTCCATCGACCTCGGTTTCGCCCACCTCGAACACGCCGGCTTCCGCTTCGGCTTCGTCGATGTCCCCGGCCACGAGCGCTTCGTCCGCAATATGCTCGCCGGCGTCGGCGGCATCGACCTCGTCATCCTCGTCATCGCCGCCGACGAGTCCGTCAAACCCCAGACCCGTGAACATTTCGATATCTGCCGCCTCCTCGGCCTCCAGCGCGGCGTGATCGCCCTCACCAAATCCGATCTCGCCGATCCCGACTGGGTTGAACTCGTCCGCCTCGAAGTGGCCGAGTTCACCGTGGGTTCGTTCCTCGAAAATGCCCCCGTGATCGAAGTCTCCTCGAAGACCGGCGCTGGCCTCGACACCCTCCGCGATGAACTCGCCCGCCTGCCCATCAGATCGGAAGAGCACACGTCTGAACTCCAGTCACTGACCAAT
>ERZ761609.1125-NODE-1125-length-25594-cov-54.940092_pt1 | contig 25594 bp, 20 predicted proteins | sample MGYA00511163_ERZ761609 | MGnify/ENA primary metagenome ERZ761609 (study PRJEB28899, sample SAMN02445070) | bioreactor sludge metagenome | biome: EBPR sludge | place: Australia: Brisbane, Thorneside Wastewater Treatment Plant | collected 2011-12-16 ... | reverse complement strand
CGAGATTGGTCAGTGACTGGAGTTCAGACGTGTGCTCTTCCGATCTGTGGGGGGCTGGGGGGGGCTCGGTTTCGATCATCGAACGGCGGACGCGTTCGATGGTGAGGGCGAGGCGGTCGCGTTCGACGGGTTTGAGGAGGTAGTCGAGGGCTTCGAGTTTGAAGGCTTCGAGGGCGTACTGGTCGTAGGCGGTACAGAGGACGATGGCGGGCAAAGGGACGCGGTCTTCGCGGAGTTTGTTGATGACGCCGAGGCCGTCGAGGCCGGGCATCTGGACATCGAGGAAGACGAGGTCGGGTTCGAGGGTTTCGATGCGTTCGACGGCTTCGAGGCCGTTGTGGGCGGTACCGACGACGTCGATTTCGGGGAATTCGCGGAGGAGGAAGGCGAGTTCGTCGATCGCCGGGGCCTCGTCGTCGGCGAGCACCGTTGGAACGCTGTTCGTCGCGCGGCCGCTCATGCGCCTGTTAGTATAGCAGTTGGTCTTCCGGCGCCTGGTCCGGCGGGACCGATAAGGAGTAATACGAAAGTGTCTACGCAAGAGCCGGTCAGAATCGCGCCAGCCGAAGGGAAGCTCGGTGTTCTGATTCCTGGAATTGGTGCAGTCTCGACGACGTTCATCGCGGGGGTGGAGGCGGTGAAGCGGGGGTTGGCACAGCCGGTGGGGTCGCTGACGCAACTGGCGACGATCCGGCTGGGGAAGCGGACGGAGGGGCGAAGCCCGTACATCCGGGACTTCGTGCCGCTGGCGGGTCTGGACGATCTGGTGTTCGGCGGCTGGGATATCTACGAGGACACGGCGTACGAAGCGGCGAAGAACGCGGCGGTGCTGGAACCGGCGCTGCTGGAGCAGGTGAAAGAGCCGCTGAGCGCGCTGAAACCGATGAAGGCGGTGTTCGAGCAGGAGTATGTGAAGCGGATTACGGGGCCGAACGTGAAGACGGAAGGCACGAAATTCGACAAGGCGCAGGCGTTGATCGAGGACATCCGGAGATTCAGGGAAGAGAACGGGTGTTCGCGGCTGGTGATGATCTGGTGCGGGTCGACGGAGGTGTTTCACCGGGCATCGGAGGTGCATCAGACGCTGGCTTCGTTTGAAGAGGGGATGAAGAACAACCACCCCGAGATCGCGCCGAGCCAGATCTATGCGTACGCGGCGCTGATGAGCGGGGTACCGTTCGCGAACGGGGCGCCGAACCTGACGCACGACATTCCGGTGTTGCTGGATCTGGCGAGAGAACGCAACATTCCGATCTGCGGGAAGGATTTCAAGACGGGGCAGACGTTCATGAAGACGCTGCTGGCGCCGGGATTGAAGTCGCGGATGCTGGGGGTGAGCGGCTGGTTTTCGACCAATATTCTGGGCAACCGGGATGGCGAAGTGCTGGAAGATCCGGGCAGTTTCAAGTCGAAGGAAGAGACGAAGCTGTCGGTATTGGATCAGATTTTGCAGCCTGAGCTGTATCCGGACCTGTACTCGAAGCTGTACCACGCGGTGCGCATCAATTATTATCCGCCTCGGGGGGACTCGAAAGAGGGTTGGGACAATATCGACATTTTCGGGTGGCTGGGCTATCCGATGCAGATCAAGATCGATTTCCTGTGCCGGGATTCGATTCTGGCGGCGCCGCTGGTGCTGGACCTGGTGCTGTTCCTCGACCTCGCGCAGCGCGCGGGAATGAAGGGCATTCAGGAATGGCTGTCGTTCTATTTCAAAGCGCCCATGACGGCGCCGGGCCTGTACCCCGAGCATGACATCTTCATTCAGTTGATGAAGTTGAAAAACACATTGCGCTGGATGAAGGGCGAAGACCTGATCACGCACCTGGGCCTTGAGTATTACGACTAGGGCGCAAAGAGGCGCACCGGGAGTGCGCGACCACGGAGGAAGTGACAGTCGACGATGAAGATTCTGGTCATCGGCGGTACGTTGTTTATCGGCCGGAGGCTCGTGCAGACCCTGCTGAAGCAGGGGCATGAGTTGACGGTTCTGCACCGCAAGGCGGGGCATGATCTGGGCCGGAAGGTCGGCAATTTGCAGGCCGACCGGAATGATCTTGATCAGATGCACGGGGTTCTGCGAGGGCAGAGTTACGATGCGGTGTACGACCTGGCGTACGATTGGGAGCGGGGGACGCCAGGGCAGGTGATTCACGGGACGGCGTCGATTTTGAATGGCAATGTGGGCCGCTACATATTCATGTCGAGTTGCGCGGCCTACGGGGATGGATTGAACCACCACGAAGGTGATGCGCTGGCGCCGGAGGAGCATCCGAACGACTACATGCGGAACAAGGCTTGCAGTGAGCGGGCCTTGTTCCGGTTGCATCAGCGGTACGGGACGCCGGTGGTGACGCTGCGGCCGCCGTTTGTGTACGGGCCGGGAAATCCGATGTACCGGGAGCAGTTTTTCTGGGACCGGTTGCGGGACAAGCGGCCATTGATTCTGCCGGGGGACGGGCGGCGATTGATGCAGTTCGTGTATGTGAACGATCTGGTGGAGGCGTGCGTGAAGGCGCTGGAGGCGCCAAATGCGTGCGGGCACGCGTTCAATATCGCCAATGCGCGGCCTTTGACGCAGGCGGAAGTGATCGAAGCATTTGCGCTGGCGGCGGGCAAACCGGGGCAGGTGGTGCGGGTGCCGCGTGAGCGAATTATGAGGGCGGGCGGGCATCCGATGGGGCCGCAATTGTATTTCGGGATGTATTTTGACGTGCCGCCGATCACGACGATCATCAGCAAGGCGCAGCGGGTACTGGGCTTCAAGCCGACGAGTTTCGAGGCGGGCCTGAAGGAGACGTACCGCTGGTATCTGCGTAATTTTAAACGGGTTCCTCAGGATTACCGGTTCGAGGACAGCCTGTTGGAACGGGCGCGGCTGGCGAGTTAGGGGGCGGAGCGGGGCGGCGCCGGTACTGGTACTGGTTGATGGGTAAATGAGAGTGGTTTTGCCTGCATTTTCCGGCACACTGGAAGAAGTATAAGGCAGGAATCACCATGAATCATCGCAGCCAACGTTTCAGTTTGGGGATGGCATTGGCATTGGCCGCTCTTCTGGCTCCGGGCGTCCGGGCCGGGGAGGGGAGTGTACCACCCGCGCCCCAGGAGACGGCGCCGCCCCGGGACGGGCAGTTGTCGGCGAGGCCGCAGGACGCGGCGGCGATCACGGCGCCGGCGGCGGGCAGCACGCTGGCGGGGGCTTCGGCGAGCTTTGAATGGTCAGCGGGGACGGGCGTGGCGGGCTACTACATCATGGTGGGCGAGTGGGCGGGCGGCAACACGTTATTTGAGAAGAACATGGGGACCGAGCGGACGGTGACGGTCCCGAATCTGCCGGTGGACGGGCGGATGATTTATGTCCGGCTGTGGTCGCTGCTGGATGGAGAGTGGGAGTCGCGGGACACGCAATACCGGGCGGCGGGCGCGCAGACGCCGGCGCGGGCCGAGATGACGTCGCCGGCGCCGGGCGCGGTGCTGGGAGGCGCGAGCGTGACGTTCGAGTGGTCGGCGGGCGTGGGTGTGCAGCGATACTACCTGTTTGCGGGGCTGTGGCCGGGCGGGAACACGCTGTTCAGCCAGGACATGGAGATGGCGCGGAGCGCGACGATCTCGGGGCTGCCGGCGGCGGGACAGCCGGTTTATCTGCGGCTTTGGTCCTATATTGATGAGCAATGGGTGCCGTTTGACGCGATTTACACGGCTTCGGGCGCGCCCGAGACGCCGGTGAAGGCGCAGTTGACGAGTCCGGCGCCAGGGGCGGCGTTGACGGGTCCGTCGGCGACGTTTGAGTGGTCGGCCGGGGCGGGCGTGCGGCGGTATTACTTCTTCGCGGGCCTGTGGCAGGGCGGGAACACGCTGGCGTCGATCGATGCGGACCAGGCGCGGAGCGCAACGGTGTCGAACCTGCCGGTGGCGGGCGAGACGATCTGGATCCGGATCTGGAGCCTGATCGGTGAGGAGTGGCAGTACAACGACTATCAGGTGAGGGCGTTTGATCCGAATCCCGGGCCGCCTTCGCAGGCCGAACTGACGGCGCCGGCGCCGGGTTCGACCCTCACGGGCGCCACGGCGCAGTTCGAGTGGAGCGCGGGGCGGGGCGTGCAGCGGTACTTCCTGTTCGTGGGCAACTGGACGGGTGACAATTCGATCGCGAACATCGACGGGCAGCAGAACCTGTCGGCGACAGTGGGCGGGTTGCCGGTGGACGGGCGGCTCTTGTTCGTGCGGGTGTGGAGTTACCTGAACGGCGAGTGGCTGTTCAACGACTACACGGTGCGCGCGGCGCGGCCCTGACGGGTCACGTCAATCCAGACGATTCGTGGAACCCAGGGGGCCTCCTTTCCGTTACTTTGGTTAGGGAACGAGCCGGAAGGAGGCCACCATGTTCTGCACATTCTGCGGATTCGAGATGAAGACCGGCGACCGGTTCTGCGCGTCCTGCGGTCACGGCGAAGAGACGGCGGCGCCGCCTCCAAAGCCGGAAGCGCGGGGGCCGATGGCCCGGGCGATGATGGACAAGAAGATTGCGGGGGTGTGTGCGGGCATCGCGCGGCACTTCGGCTGGGATGTGACGCTGGTGCGGATTGCATTCCTGCTGGCGATCTTCGTGCACGGGTTCGGGCTGCTGGCGTACATTGTGGGGTGGATTGCGATGCCGCGGGATGACGAGCGGATGCTGGCGGCGGGGTAGCGGGGGGCGTTCACTCCAGGATCGTGGAGAGCCGGGCGAGGACTTCATCCATGATGGTGTCCGGCACGGTTTCGAGTCTCTTCCCTTGACGAGCCTTCAGGTCGAGAGCGCGGGGCTGATCGCAGCGGATGACGCCGGTGGTTGTGGTTCCGGCGCTGGTCAGGTCGACGGCAAAGCCGGCGGTTCGCGCGAACCGGCCTCCGCTGGTGATGGGCAGGACGACCGGAACCCGCGTCAAGCGATTGAAGGCTTCGGGTGAGACGATCAGGACCGGGCGGCGCCCCTTCTGCTCGTGGCCCGCGGAGGGATCGAGGCCGACCATCCAGATTTCGCCGCGCTGCATCAGAGGAGTTCTTCGCCTGCCTGCGGGCCGCTGGTCCATTCGCGGCCGTCTTTCGTGCGAGGGGCCTTCGGGTTGCATTGGGCCAGGAGTTCGTCGAGGGTGTAGCGGGGGCGCGGACGGGGATCGACAACCAGCCGGCCGCTTTCGATCGCGATGCCGACCTGGGCGCCGGGCTGGAGCCGGAGGATATCGAGCAGCGCGGGCGGGACGGCGAGCATGACGGATCCGCCGACCTTTCGCAGGTTTGTGGTGTGCATGCGGGGGGGCTCCTTGGGTTATATTTTAGTATAACTTGGTGCGACCTCTGGCGCGCCTGGCTGGAGGGGAAGAGGGAGGTGGGGTGCGGAGCATCCTGACCGGCGGCAAGACCGCCCGTGTCATCTAAGATGGACCTGGATCTGGCACTGCGAAGGAAGCAAGGAGGTGGCACGTGAGAAAAGAGAACATCGGATCGTCGTTTGACAGTTGGCTTCGGGAAGAGGGCATCTATGAGGACGCGACGGCGGCAGCCATCAAGAAGGTCCTTGCCCGGCAAGTGGAGAGCGCGATGCAGGAGCAGAAGCTGAGCAAGGCCGAGATGGCCCGGCGGATGCGGACGAGCCGGGCCGCGCTGGATCGATTGCTGGATCCGGGGAATGACTCGATCACGCTGGCGACGCTGCAAAAGGCTGCTGCGGCGGTGGGCCGGCAGGTCCGGTTGGAGCTGGTGTAGGGCGAAGTGCTGCGGGTGGGGGTCCGGGGCCTTGGTTTAAGGGTTGGTTTGGGGTGTTATCCGCGTTTTTCCCAGGGTTTGGGGGCGTTGCCGGTGTCGCGGAGGTTGACGCGGTCGTAGAGGTGTTTTTCGTTGGTGGTGCCGAGGGCCTGGTTGTAGAGGCTGGTGAGGCCGAGTTCCTCGCGGAGGTCTTCGACGAAGTTGTGGAGGCCCTTGAGGTGCTCGGCGAGCGCGGGGGTTTTGCGGCCGCCTTCGGTCATGAAGATCATCTGGTAGCCGAGGCTGGTGAGGACGGCGACTTCATCGCCGACGGCGAGGCCGGTGTCCACGAATTCGGGCTGGCCTTCGGCGTTCTCGCGGGCGAGGACGGCAAAGCCGCCTTTGCGGATCAGGGTGCCGTTGGATTTGGCGTCCACGGAGTAGCCCTGGCCTCGGAGATGGTCCATCTGGCCGCTGAAGGTGAGCACACGGGGTTTTTCGCGCTTGAAGAACATGAGAGCCTCTGACGGGGTAGTCTTTTCCATTATAGAGGGCGAGGGGGCCGTCACGATACACTGGTCGATGTTATGACCAAATCCGTTGCCGGCCTCGAAGTTCGGCCCGCCTTCATTCCTCCCCTGGATCCTGATTTTCTCCCTGCTTCGCTGTTTCACCGCGAGTACCGTGCGCAGGCGCGGGCGCTGGGCGCCGAGCCTTTGCGGATCGCTCTGGAGCGCGCCGACGGATCGGTTTCGACCTACGAAACGATCGTGCTGCCGCTCGAGAAAGGGCTGCGCGAGGCGACGCTGCTGTATGTCGAGAGGATCGTGAAGTTCCTGCTGTGGCAGCGGGGCGGATGGAAGGTGACGGTGGGCGGGCCGAAGGGCCTGGGCGAGCATGTGCGGGGGGTGTATTCGGCGGGGGGCGCGCGGGCATTCGACGCGGAGTTCATGGGCGGGGTGTACGAGCATCCGTTCACGGTGGTGGAGTGCAGCGCGGAGGAGTGTCCGGGGACGAAGGAGACGAGCGTGCCGCTGGGGCGGCATCTGGACGGCTGCCGCGTGGGTTTCGATCTCGGGGCGAGCGACCGGAAGGCGAGCGCGGTGAAGGACGGCGAGGTGGTGTTCAGCGAGGAGGTGGTGTGGGACCCGCGCCCGGCGACGGACCCGCAATACCACTACGACGGGATCATGGACTCGATCCGGCGGGCGGCGGCGCATTTGCCGAGGCTGGACGCGGTGGGGGGGAGCGCGGCGGGGGTCTATATTAACAACCGGCCGCGGGTGGCGTCGCTGTACCGCGGCGTGCCGAAGGCGGAGTTTGACGCGCGGATCGCGCCGATGTTCGAGCGGATGCGCGAGGAGTTGGGGGTGCCGTTCGAGGTGGTGAATGACGGCGAGGTGACGGCGCTGGCGGGGTCGATGTCGCTGGGCGAGAACCCGGTGCTGGGGTTGGCGTACGGATCGAGCCTGGCGGCGGGTTATGTGAACCACGAAGGCAACATCACGGGGTGGCTGAACGAACTGGCGTTCGTGCCGGTGGATTACCGGGCGAATGGACCGGTGGACGAGTGGTCGGGGGACGCGGGTTGCGGGGTGCAGTTCTTCTCGCAGCAGGGGTCGAACCGGATCGCTTCGTCGGCGGGGATGGTGTTTGACGCGGCGATGGGGTTGCCGGAGCGTTTGGTGGTGCTGCAGGAGAAGATGAAGGCGGGCGACGAGGTGGCGGCGAAAGTCTATGAATCCATTGGGATTTGCGTGGGCTACGCGCTGGCGCACTATGACGAGTTCTATGAGATGAAGCACGTGCTGGTGCTGGGCCGGGTGACGACCGGGCGCGGCGGCGACATCATTCTCGAAAAGGCGAAAGAAGTGTTGCAGGGCGAATTTCCGGAACTGGCCGGGCGGATCTTGCCGGCGCTGCCGGACGAAAAGAGCCGGCGGGTGGGGCAATCGATTGCGGCGGCGAGTCTGCCGGCATTGGAAGGGAGCAAGTAAAACATGTTGAAAATGACGCAAGCGACGGCGGAATTGTGGACGCCGGACGGGACCGCGGTGGATGCCGCGCTGGCGCGGACGACGCACATGTCGGTGGCCGCGCATCAGGATGACGTCGAAATCATGGCCATGGAAGGCGTTTTGGCCGGTTTTGGCAGCGCGGAGAAGTGGTTTACGGCCGCGATTGTCACCAATGGCGCCGGTTCGGCGCGGAGCGGCATCTATTCGAACTATTCCGACGCCGAGATGCAGCAGGTGCGCCGGGTGGAGCAGAAGAAGGCGGCGTACGTGGGCGAATACTCCTGCGTGGCGTTTCTGGATCATCCGAGTTCGGCGGTGAAGGACGGAAAGAATGCCGGGCCGACGGCCGACATCGCGGCGCTGCTGGCGGCAGCGCAGCCGGAAGTGCTTTATACGCATAATCTTGCGGACAAGCACGATACCCACATCGGGGTGACGATGCACACGATTCGCGCGATCCGTTCGCTGCCGAAAGAGCAGCGGCCGAAAAAGCTCTACGGCTGCGAAGTGTGGCGCGACCTGGATTGGCTGGTGGATGCCGACAAGGTGGCTTTCCGCGTGGATGAGCGCGAGAACGTGGCGATGGCGCTGGTGGGGGTGTTCGATTCGCAGATCACGGGCGGGAAGCGCTATGATCTGGCGACGATGGGCCGCCGCCGGGCGCACGCGACGTATCACGAGAGCCATGCCGTGGACGCGGTGCAGGGAGTGATCTTCGGCATGGATCTGACGCCTCTGATTGAGGACGATGCAAAGGACCCGGGGGCTTACGTGCAGGAGTACATTGCGCGGTTTGCCGAGGATGTGCGGGCGCGGGTCGCGAAAATGAGCTGATCAATCTTTACGGAAGGGGCTGGTTTTCCGGCCCCGACTGTGGTTCACTGCTGACATCGTTGTTTTGAAAGGGGATGCAAGCAGTGACCAAGACCATGGTGTTGCTCTTTGCGCTGGCCGTTTCGGCCCTGGCGCAGTCGGTAGAGACCGTCCCGTTCCGGGTGGTGTTGTCCTCCGCGAACGAAGTACCCCCGGTGAATCTTGCCGCTTCCGGCACTGCAACCGTGTGGCTCCATGTGGTCCGGGACGCAACCGGGGAGATTATCTCGGGTTCAGCGGACTTCGGTGTGCGGTATCAGTTTCCGGATCCGATCACGTTCACAGGGTTGCACATTCACAGCGGGGCGGCGGGTGCAAACGGCCCAGTGGTGATCAATTCGACGCTCACGCGGGTGGAGGACGCGCCGGCCCAGGGCCTGCTTCAATACCAGGGGCAGGTGGCGCCCACGAATGCGGCGGGGTTGGCGGCGCTGCGCGGCGTGCTGGCGAATCCGGCAGGGTACTATGTCAATCTGCACACGACGGCGAACCAGGCGGGGGCGATCCGGGGGCAGATGGAACGGGCACAGACGCTGGTCCTGATGACGCAGTTGAGTTCGGCAAACGAGGTGCCGCCCGCGAACGTGGATGCACAGGGCACCGCGACGCTACTGCTGGTGGCGGGAATGGGCGAAAACGGCGCATTGACGTCCGCGGAAGCGACTTTTGACGTCAATTATGCGGGGTTTCCCGAGGGGACGAGCTTCACGGGCCTGCACATTCATACCGGGGTGGCCGGCGCGAATGGCCCGGTGACGATCAACTCGGCGCTGCAGGGTGCGGTGGCGGCGGCGGCCAGCGGGGCAGGGAACATCCGGTACAGCGCGGAAGTGAACATGGCGAATGCGGCGTCGGTGGCGGCCCTGTATGGGCTGTTTGCGCGGCCGGCGGCGTACTACATGAACCTGCACACGACGGCGAATCCGGCGGGGGCGATTCGGGGCCAGATGCGGAACACGGATAAGTCCACGTTCCAGGTGACGATGCTGCCGGGCAACGAAGTGCCGCCGGTGGTGGGCCTGGATGCGCGGGCCCATGCCGAGTTCACGCTGCACACTCTGCGGAACAATGAAGGTCACGTGCTGGCGGGAATGACGATTTTCGACGTCAACTACCGCTTCCCGGTGGAGACGCAGTTCACGGGCCTGCACATTCACGACGGTGTGGCGGGGGTGAATGGCCCGGTGACGCTGGATTCGGGTTTGAGCCGGACGAATGAGCCTTTGAGCGCGATGGGTGCGGGCAACATTTACCGGTGGAGGACCCAGGATTCGCCTGCGGCGTTCCGGGCGATGAATTCGGTGGTGATCTTCCCTGAAAGACACTACATGAACCTGCACACGACGGTGAACGCGCCGGGGGCGGTCCGGGCACAGTTGATGGAGGCGACTTCGGTACGGCCCGAGATATCTGCGATTCTGAGCGGGGTGAGTCATCCGGACTTCCGGACGGGCGCGCCGCTGGGTCTGATCACGATTTTCGGCGAGAATCTGTTCCGGGTTCCGGCCGATTCGGGGTCATTTGAGGCCGCCGCGCCGCTGATGTTGAACGGCACGACGGTCACCATCGGCGGCAGGGAAGCCGCGATCGTCACCTTGGGCCGGGAGGCCAGTTTCATTCCAACGGACTACATCGTGGCACAGGTGCCGGCTGGGGTGTCCGCGGGCGATCATCCGGTGGTGGTGAGCAACTCGAACGGGCCGGGCATGGCGGCGATGCTGACGGTCCAACAGATCGCGCCGGTCCTCTACTTTGACGAAGTGGGGGCGATCGCGTTCCGGGTCAGTGACATGTCGCTGATTGGGCCGGGCAATCCGGCGCGGGCCGGGGACTCGATCGCGCTGCTGATGACCGGTTTGGGCCAGGTGCTGCCGGGGTTGACGACGGGCGAATATGCCTCGGCCGATCCCGAGGCGATGGTGGCCGGTCCGTTGCAGGTGAGTATTGGCGGCAGGGCCGCGACGGGAGTGCAGGCGACGGCCTGGCCGGGGTTCGCGGGTCTGAACCGGGTAGTGCTGACGGTGCCGGAGGGCGTTACCGGGATGGTGGAAGTGGCGGTATCGCAGATTCCGCCCGTGGGTCTGACGCCACAGCCCGTTTCGTCGAACCGGGCGACGATTCTGGTGGAGTGAGCCCACTGGAAAAGGGCGGAGCCGGAGACGCGGTTTCGCCCCTTTCCAACCCCAAACTTGCCCTTAGTGTATTGATGCTATTGCGCTGAACCAGCCACTGTGGGTCAATTGACAGGATGAAGAACCGGGGCCGTTACTGGGCCTTGGCCGGACACGCTGAACTGGCGTTTGTCAGGATCGGGCAGGGCAAAGATCAAGGAGCATCGGACGAACGCGATTTGGCGCGATGCGCCGGGGTTTGCGACGGCCGGGAGGTGGGGAATCTGTGGCCCGCGCCGGGCCGAATCCGTCAGGGATGGGCGCGATGACGGCTTGGCGCTGGGCGGCGGCGCTGGGTCTCGCGCTGCTGGTCAACTCCTTCTACCTTCTGGCCTTCGCCTCGCCGACGATTTTCTACATGGCGAACGTGGTGGCGCATCTGGTGTTGGGCGCCGGGGCGGCGGCAGCATTTGGGTGGCTGCTGTGGCGTTCGGGCGAGTTCCGGGCAAGGGCGAGGCGAGCGGTGCTGGTGCTGGCGGTGGGGGTGCTATCGGGGGGGGGACTCGCGTGGACCGGCGCATTGCAGGAATTCCGCTGGCTGTTGTGGGCGCATGTGGCGGCGAGTTTCGCGGGGGTGTTGCTATTGATCCCGGCGGCGCGGTGGCCGGCGCTGAAGTGGACGTTCAGTGCCGGCGCCGTGGCGGTGGCAATGGTTTCTGGTTTTGGCGCCGTTTGGCCGGATGCCGCGCAGCGGATCAGCAATACGGAGCAGGTCTTTTCATTGATGGATGAGGAGGGCGGGGGACTCCAATCACCCTTCTGGCCATCGGCCGCCCGGACCAAGGGAGACGGCACGGTTCCAGCCGGCTATTTCATGGACTCGGCGCTGTGCGGCGAATGTCACAAGGACATTTACCGGCAGTGGCAATCGTCGATGCACCGCTGGTCGTCGCTGAACAACCAGTTCTACCGGAGGACGGTGGAGCACATGCAGGAAATCACGGGTACGCAGAGCAGCAAGTGGTGTGCTGGCTGTCACGATCACGCGTTGCTGTTTTCGGGCAAGTGGGAGCAGCCTGTCCGCGAGCAACTGGACACACCGGAGGCGCACGCGGGGCTGGGCTGTGTTTCGTGCCATTCGATCGTCCATGTCGCGGGGAGCCTGGGCAACGGGGGCTTCACGCTCGAATATCCGAGGCTGCACGAGATTGCGGCGAGCCGGAATCCGTACATCCGGGCGCTCGGCCGGCTGTTGACGCACCTCGATCCGGAGCCCCACCGGCGAACGTACATGAAGCGCTTCATGCGCGAGGACGCGGCTGAATTCTGCTCGGCTTGCCACAAGGTGCACTTCGATCAGCCGGTGAATCACTATCGCTGGCTGCGCGGGTTCAATGACTATGACAACTGGCAGGCGAGCGGCGTCTCGGGGCAGGGGGCGCGGTCGTTCTACTACCCGGAGGAACCGCAGACGTGCGCGGATTGTCACATGCCTCTGGTGCCGTCGCGGGATCCGGGTCACCGCAACGGACAGGTCCATTCGCACCGTTTCGCGGCCGCGAATACGGCAGTGCCGTTTGTGAACGGGGATGTGACGCAGCAAAAGGCGGTAGAAGGATTTCTGCAGTCCGGCTTCATTTCGCTGGACATTTTCGCGGCATCGCCGGCGGAGGAGCCGGGTGGAACGCGGGTGATCAGGCACGCGGATGAGCGATCCGAGGAGGCGATGACCACGTTCGCAGTGGGCGAGGAGGCGGATTCAGCCGCGCCGGTGTTCCTGCGCGAGGTTGGGAAGGTGGCCGCACCGCTCGATCAGGTGGGGCCCGTGGTGCAGCCCGGGGACACGGTTCGGGTCGATGTGGTGGTCCGGACCCGCAATATTGGACATTTCTTCCCCGGAGGCACGGTGGATGCATTCGACATCTGGATCGAACTCACGGGCGAGGACGCGACGGGGCGCAGAATTTTCTGGAGTGGGCGGGTGGCGGATGAGGGCCGCGGTCCGGTGGATCCCGGCGCCCATTTCTACCGGTCGGTGCTGCTGGATGGCGATGGCAATCTGGTGGACAAGCGCAACGTCTGGCAGGCTCGCGGCCTGCTGTACGTGCGTCTGATTCCGCCGGGGGCGGCGGATGTCGTCCATTACCGGATGAAGATTCCGGAGAATGCGCAGGGGCCCGTGAAGCTGACCGCGAAGCTGCATTATCGCAAGTTTTCGTGGCAATACACGCGTTTTGCCTACGCGGGGCGCGCCGTGGCCGGCCAGGATCCCGCGCGCGTCAGCCTCCATTACGACAGCCGCGAGTATGATTATGCGCCGGCCAACATTCCGGTGAATGTGGCGGGCGGAGTGAAGGGCCGGATTCCCGTGCTTCCGATCGTGACGCTCGCGGAGGCGCGGACGGAGATGGCGCTCGGTCCCCGAGGCGCGGCCGCCGGATGGCGTCCCGTCATCCGCAAGTTGGACCGCGAGCGCTGGAATGACTGGGGGATCGGCATGCTGTTGCAGGGCGACATCAGGGGGGCCGGGTACGCATTTCGCAAAGTCACCGAAATCGATCCGGAGTATCCTGACGGCTGGGTGAATCTGGCGCGCGCATTGATTCAGGAGGGCGAGTCCGAAACGGCGCGGCCGCTGCTGGAGCGGGCGCTGCGGTTGAAGCCGGGGCTGGCCCGGGCGCAGTTCTTCCTCGCGGCGGTCGAGAGGTCAGCCGGGAATCACGAGGAGGCGATTCGCCTGTTGCGCGAGGTGACCAGGCAGTACCCACGTGACCGGGTGGCACAGAATCAGTTGGGGCGTCTTCTGCTGGTGAAGCGCGATTATGGCGCCGCGGCCGCCGCCTATCGCGCCGTACTGACCGTGGACCCCGAGGACATTCAGGCGCATCAGAGTCTGATGCTGGCCTACCGCGGCCTTGGCGACATGGACCGGATGCGCGCCCACGAGCGACTCTTCCACCGCTTCAAGGTGGACGAATCCTCGCGGATGATCACGGCTGGGCGAAGGCCGGCCAGCGCCGATGAGCACAACGAGCGTCAGCCGATCCACGAGCACGAGAGTATCCCGCTGCCCTAGACCGCCGGTCGCAGATCCCGGCAAGGAGAATCCGCGCGCATTGAGTGCCAGCAAGTTGGCCGCCTTCGGAGGCAGAGGGGGCGGGGCTTTCGCTATAGTCAAGAAATAAGATCCATGCAACCGAAACTTGAACTCGCATCCATCACTGACGAATTTACCCCCGACCTCGAGCCCGCGCTCGACGCGATGGCCGCCATCGGCATGACCGGCGCAGAACTGCGGGTCGTCTGGGGCAAGAACATCATGGACCTCACCGACGACGAAGTGAAGCGTGCGATGGACCTCATCAACGCCCGCAACATGCACGTCCTGTCCATCGCCTCGCCTCTGCTGAAGTGTGTTCTGCCGGGCGGACCCGACGTGGACACGCGGTTCCAGCAGGATGTCTTCGCTTCGAAGCACACCTTTGAAACCCAACCCGCGCTCATGGACCGTGCTCTCAAGCTGAGCGAAATGACCGGCGCCAAAATCATCCGCGTCTTCAGCTACTGGCGGACGGTCGAACCGGCCAAGTGCGTCGATGCCGTGTGCGAGGCCGTCACGCGCCTTGCGGACCAGGCCAAGCCCCACAATGTCATCATCGGCATCGAGAACGAACACGCTTGCAACGTCGGTACCGCGGCGGAAGCCAAGGTGATTCTGGATGCCGTCCAGCACCCCAACCTCCAACTCGTTTGGGATCCCGCGAATATGCTGGTCGCCGGGGAAGATCCCTTTCCCGCGGGCTATGACATCCTGCCGAAGGACCGGATTGCCCACGTGCACGCGAAGGACTGCCACATGGAAGGCCTTACACCCATCTGGGGTCCTGTCGGCACCCGCCGCGTCGACTGGAAGGGCCAGATTGCGGCTCTGCTCCGGGATGGGTACACGGGGGCAGTCAGCCTCGAAACCCACTGGCAGGGTCCGAACAACAACAAGTTCGAGGCCAGTGTCATCTGTGGCTGGAATCTGCGCGGATTGCTTGCCGCCTGATCCCCCATTTTCCAAACCGGCTTCTGCGGCGCCCCCTGGGGGGGCGCCGTTTTCATTTCCTCCATAACCAGAGCCCCGGTTCATGCGTCTTAGGCTGCATACCATTCATCCAACAGGAAAGGGCGAAATGATATCCTTGTGCCAACGAGGGGGAAGCTAATGCGCTACCGGTCCCTGCTGGCTGCCGTCATTCTTCTGGTCATCCTGGCCGGGGTGTTGCTCGGCCAGCGCCGCATCCGTCAGGTTTTCCGTGAGGACGAGAACGAGATGCTCGTCCTGCCGTCCGATGCGGCGGAGAAGACGGAGTTCGTCTGGGCGCGGTTGCGTTACCCTTCTCTGCGCGCCAGCGGTATGTGGGCGATGCGCGGATCCTGGACCGTCGATTACCCCAAGGCGGATCGCACCTTCCTGCAGGGCCTTCGCCGTCTGACGCGCATGCACGCGAAAGCGATGGAGCAGGTCGTTGACCTGGTCAGCGACGACATCTATAACTATCCCTTTGTCTATGTAGTCGAACCCGGCCACTGGGACCTGCCCGAGGCGCAGGCGAAGAAACTGCGAGAGTACATCGACCGCGGCGGCTTCCTGATGACCGACGACTTCCACGGCACGTTCGAGTGGAGCGTCTTCACCGACAGCCTCAACCGGGGATTTCCCGACCGGACCGTGGAGGACCTTGCCGACGATGACCCGATCTTCCACGTCCTCTACGACCTCAGTGACCGCTTTCAGGTCCCGGGCATCGTCAATTATCCCTTCGACAAAACCCACGAGTATGACGGTTTTGAAGCCCGCTGGCGCGCCATTCGAGACGACCGCGGCCGGATTGTGATGGCCATCTGCCACAACATGGACCTCGGCGATGCCTGGGAGTGGGCCGACCATCCCCAGTACCCGGAAAAGTATGCATCGCTGGCCTATCGCGTGGCCATCAACAACATCATCTACGCGATGACCCATTAGGAGAGCACCCGCCACCCGCCCATGTTCGAATTTCTCTTCAAATACCCTTGGGCGATGTACCGCAAGGGGACGTTCGTGTTCCTCAGCGGTTGGCCGCTCTGGCTGCTGGCGCTGCTGACCGCCGCCGCGGCCGGTTTTCTGTTGTGGCTCTTCCTTCGCCGCCGTGAGCAGTGGCGAGGCCCGATTCGCGCGTCGATCCTGGCAGGCTTCCAGTGCCTCGTTTTTGCCGTACTTCTGCTGATGCTCTGGCAGCCAGCACTCAGCGTAGCCACGCTCCGATCGCAGCAGAATGTCGTTGCGGTTGTTCTGGACGCATCCCGCAGCATGGCCCTCGCCGACGACGGCCGTTCCCGTTTCGACATCGCCCGCGCCGCTCTCGATGGAGGTCTGCTCGGCGAACTCCGGAAGAAGTATCCCATCCGTCTCTATACCGCCGGCGCCGCCCTGCAGCGAGTGGACCAACTTGAAGGGCTTCAACCCGCGGAAAGCGCCACCCGCCTGGGTGACACACTCAAGTCCGCCGCGGGTGAAGCCTCCACCCTGCCGATCGGGGCCATCGTCCTCATCTCCGACGGCGCCGACAACGACGGTGGACTCGACCAGCAAACTATCGCCGCGCTTCGCGCCGCCCGCCTCCCGGTCCACACGATCGGCGTGGGCCGCGAGACCCCTGTGAGCGATATCGAAATCGCGGGCGTACAGACGCCCGCCCGTTCGCTGCCCGGCACGCGCCTCAATGCATTCGTCACGATCCGCCAGCACGGATTCGCCGGCGGCGTAGCCACGCTCTCCGTTCGTGATGGCGACAAGATTGTCGCCTCCCGCCAGATCCGCCTGGATGGGGATGGAAAGCAGTCAATTGAGTCCATCTCTTTTCTGTCCGGGGAGAAGGGCGCCCGCGCCTTCAAATTCGCCGTCGAGCCTCTCGAAGCTGAGTCGAACCGCGCCAACAACGCGGTAACGCGCCTCGTCCACGTGGAGGACCGCCGCCCGCGCATTCTCTACGTCGAGGGCGAACCGCGCTGGGAGATGAAGTTCATCCGCCGCGCCGTGGAAGAAGACCCCAATATCGAGCTGGTGTCCATGCTGCGCACGACGCAGAACAAGATCTACCGGCAGGGGATCGGCGACCCAGCGGAACTCGAACAGGGCTTCCCCGCCACCGTGGATGAACTGTTCGCGTACGAGGCGCTGATCATCGGAGCCGTCGAAGCCGCGTGGTTCAGCGGCCCCCAGCAGGCTCTGATCCGCGAGTTCGCCGACCGCCGCGGCGGCGGCGTCCTCTTTCTCGGAGGCCGTGCCGCGCTCAGTGAAGGTGGCTGGCAGGCGACGCCGGTCGCCGAGATGCTTCCAGTCGAACTGCCGGCGCGCAAGTCCACCTTCCATCGCGAACCCGCCAAGGCCGAACTGACCGGGCCGGGCATGGACAGTCTGATCACGCGTCTCGACGATGATCTCGCTCAGAATGCCGCTCGCTGGAAAGCTCTCCCTGCTCTGGCCGACTATCAGGAAACCGGCGCTCCGAAGCCCGGCGCGCTTGTCCTCGCCCAATTCAATACCGGCACGGGACGCCGCTTCCCCCTGCTCTCGACCCAAAACTACGGCCGGGGCCGCGTCGCACTCCTGGCTACCGGCGGCACCTGGAAGTGGCAGATGCTTCAGGACTCGAAGGACACGACCCACGAACGCTTCTGGCAGCAACTGCTCCGCTGGCTCGCCTCCGATACCCGGGGCCGGGTCACCGCCCTCACCAGCAGTACCGTCATCAGCGATGCCGCGAAGGTCCAACTCCGCGCCGACATCCGCGACAACAACTATCTCCCGCTCGCCGACGCCTCCGCCGAAGCCCGCCTGATTGGACCCGGCGGCCTCGCGGACAGCGTCGCGCTTCTGCCTGATCCCCAAACTCCAGGCCAGTATTCCGCCGAATTCCAGGCCTCCGAACCGGGCTCCTACCTTGCCGAGATCGTCGCCCGCCGCGGCGAACAGGAAATCGCCCGCGATGTCACGACCTTCCTGCGCGAGGACGGAGTGGCCGAGAACTTTCGCACCGAGCAGAATCGTGAACTGCTTGAACGGCTGGCCGCTCAGACCGGCGGCCGCTACTATCCCATCGGCGGGGCTTCCGATCTCATCGATGAGATCGACTTCAGCGAAGCCGGCCTTTCCGTCCGCGAGACGCACGATCTCTGGGATGTTCCATTCGCCTTCCTCCTTCTGGCTCTCCTGAAGGGCGCCGAATGGCTGCTCCGCCGCCGCTGGGGGGCCGTCTGATGAAACCCGTCCTCCTCTTGCTCGCACTTGCTTCCGCCCTTTCCGGAGCCACCTGGCATGTGATCGCCGGCGGTCTCGGCGGCGACGCCGACTACGAAACACGCTTCCGTTCGCTCGCCGCCGACATGCAGAAACTGGCCGCCGGCGAAGGCGTTCATGTCACTGCTCTTTCCGGTCCCGAAGCCACCAAAACCGCACTCAAGTCCGCCATCGACCGCGCCGCCGCCGAGGCGGGCCCTGATGATCTCTTCGTCCTCACGCTCATCGGCCACGGCACTTGGGATCAGGTCGAGTACAAGTTCAACGTCCCCGGCCCCGACGTCACCGCAACCGAACTCGCCGCCTGGCTGGACCGCATTTCCGCCCGCCAACTCGTCGTTCTTGCGACCAGCGCCAGCGGCGGCGCCCTCGAAGGCCTCAAACGGCCCAATCGCGTCCTGGTCACGGCCACCCGCTCCGGCATGGAGCGCAATGCGGTCGTCTTCCCCCGCTATTGGGTCGAAGCCTTCCGGGACGCCAACGCCGACACCGACAAATCCGGCGCGGTCAGCGCTCTCGAAGCTTTCCGCTACGCCGACAAGAAAACCAGCGACTTCTACCAGACCCAGCAGCGCCTTGCTACCGAACACGCCATGCTTGAAGACACTGGCGTCCGCGAGGCCGTCCGCGCCCCCTCGCCCGACAACGGCCAGGGCCTCGCCGCTTCCACCTTCCAGGTCGTCCGCTTTGGCAAACTCCAGGAAGCCCTCCGCGACCCCGCAAAACAGAAACTCCTCGCCCGCAAAGAGCAGATCGAACAGGCCATCGACAAACTGAAGTACGAGAAGGCGGCGATGCCCGCTGCAGACTACCGCAAAAAACTCAGCGCGCTGCTCCTCGAACTCGCTCAGATTCAGGAGGAACTCGAACCATGAGCCGCCTCCTCGCCTTCATTTTGCTTGCGGCCACCTCGACACTTGCCGCCACTCCCGCCGAATGCTGGAAACTCCGTAAACTCAGCCGTCCGCTCGATGCCCGCGCGTGCTTCCTCCAGCTCGCCGATTCCACCCGCCCCGCGGAAATGGCCGAAGGCTTCTGGGGCCTCGGCGAATTTGAAAAAGCCGGCGCCGCCTTCCGCATCGCCGCCGTCCAGGAGCCCAAAAACCCCGATATCCGCGTCCGCTGGGGCCGCCTCCTCCTCGAACGTTTCAACGTCACCGAATCCAGCCAGCTTTTTCAGGAGGCCCTCGAACTCCGCAAGGACGACGCCTCCGCCCTCCTCGGCCTCGCTGTCTCCCTGAAGGAAGGCTTCGACCGCCGCGCCATCGACCTCGCCCGCCAGGCCGTCGAAAGCAACCCCAAACTCCTCGAAGCCCAGGAACTCGTCGCCGCCCTCGTCCTCGAAGATGGCGACTTCCCCAAAGCCCGCGAGGAAGCGGACAAGGCCCTCGCCCTCGACCCCCTTGCCCTCGACGCCATGGCCGTCCATGCCGCCATCGACCTGCTGACCGATCAGCCCGAATCCCCCTGGCTCAAGAAAATGCTCGACGCCAGCCCCGCCTACAGCACCGGCTACGCCCACATCGCTCACTGGTTTGTCCTCAACCGCCGCTATGTCGAGGCGATCGACCTCTACCGCAAAGCCATCGCCCTGGAGCCTGAAAACTGGGCTGCCCGCTCCAACCTCGGCATCAATCTGATGCGCGTTGGCAATGACCGCGAAGCCAAGGAACTCCTTGAACAGTGCTACGACAACGGCTTCCGCAACGCCGCCACCGCCAACAGCCTCAAACTTCTCGATTCGCTCAAGAACTACGAGACCTTCCGGACAAAACGCGCCGTCCTCCGTCTCCACAGGAGCGAAGCCGCGCTCCTTCGCCCGTACGTTGAACGCGAAACCGAACGAGCCCTTTCCGCTTTCGAGAAGAAATACAATCTTCGTCTCCCCGAACCCGTCCAGATCGAGTTCTATCCCATGCACGAGGACTTCGCCGTGCGCACCATGGGCATGCCCGGCCTTGGCGCTCTCGGCGTCACCTTCGTCATGTCCATCGCCATGGACAGCCCCTCCGGCCGCGAACCGGGATCATACCACTGGGCTTCCACCCTCTGGCACGAACTCAGCCACGTCTTCACCCTCCACGCCACCAACCACCGCGTCCCCCGCTGGTTCACCGAAGGCGTCGCCGTCCATGAAGAGACCGCCACCAACCCCGAATGGGGCGAGCGCGTCACCCCTCAAATCCTCTGGGCCATGAAGGAGAAGAAACTCCTTCCCATCGCCACGCTCGACCGCGGCTTCATCCGCCCCGCCTACCCGAATCAGGTCGTCGTGAGCTACTTCCAGGCTGGCCGGATTTGCGACTACATTAACGAACGCTGGGGCTGGTCCAAGATCCTCGAAATGCTCCAGGCTTTCGCCAAATCCCAGCCCACCGCCGAAGTCGTCGAATCCGTCCTTGGACTCAAGCCCGAGGAGTTCGACAAACAGTTCTTCGCCTGGCTCGACCAGCAGCACGCCGACTCCGTCAAAGGCTACCAGGAGTACCTGAAGCGCGCTCCCGAAATCACCAAAGCCCGCCTCGAAAAGCGACACGACGACGCGCTCCGCCTCTCCGCCGAGATCAAAAGCCTCTACCCCGACTTCGTCGAACGCGGCAATGTCTACGAGGCCCGCGCCCTCTCCTTCCTCGCCAAGGACGACAAACCCGCCGCCGCCGCTGAACTCCGCGAGTACGCCCAGCGCGGCGGCCGCAACCCCGAATCGCTCAAGAAACTCGCCGAACTCGAAGCGGAACTCGGCCGTTCCGCCGAAGCCCGGGCCGCCCTCGAACGCCTCCTCTGGATCTACCCGGTCAAGGACGAACCCCTGCACAAGAAACTCGGCGACCTTCGCGCGGAGGCCGGCGATTGGTCCGGCGCCGCCGAGGAGTTTGCCGCGGTCGTCGCCCTCGATCCCACCGATCCCGCCACGGCCCACTACGACCTGGCCCGCGCTCACCTCGCCCTCAAGCGCGTCGCTGAAGCCGAAGAGCAGATTCTGCTCTCCCTCGAACATGCCCCGGGATTTCGCCCGGCCCAGAAACTCCTGCTGGAGATTAACAAGGAACGAACCAATAAACCATGACCAGCGAAATCGATCTGTCCACCCTCAAAGCCCGCGTCGACCGCTTCCAGCAAGTCCAGCAGGCCATCATCCGCGAGGTCCGCAAAGTCATCGTGGGCCAGGAAGAGGTCCTCGAACAACTGATGATCGCCCTGTTCGTTGGCGGGCATTGTCTCATTACCGGACTCCCCGGCACCGCCAAGACCCTGCTGGTCCGTACCATGGCCCAGACCCTCGGCCTCGGCTTCAAGCGCATCCAGTTCACCCCCGACCTGATGCCCTCCGATATTACCGGCACCGACATCCTCGAGGAAGAACCCGGCACCAATCGCCGCGTCTGGACCTTCGTCCCCGGCCCCATCTTCGGCAACATCGTCCTTGCCGACGAAATCAACCGCACTCCCCCCAAGACCCAGTCCGCGCTGCTCGAAGCCATGCAGGAACTCAGTTGCACCGTCCGCGGCAACCACTACAAACTCCCCTCGCCGTTCTTCGTTCTCGCGACCCAAAACCCCATCGAACTCGAAGGAACCTACCCGCTGCCTGAAGCACAACTCGACCGCTTCATCTTCAACACCCTCCTCGATTACCTGGGACCCGAGGACGAACTCAGGGTCATCGGCCTCACCACCACGACCGACAAAGCTGTCCCCGAACCCGTCACTTCCGCCGAGGAAATTCTCGAATTTCAACAACTCGTGCGCATGGTCCCCATCTCCGAGGACATCGCCCGCTACGCCGTCGGCCTCGTCCGCGCCACGCGCGTCACCGACCCCACTGCCCCCGACTTCGTCAAGAAATACGTCAACTTCGGAGCCAGCGTGCGCGGTATCCAGAACATCGTCCTCGCCTCCAAGGCCCGCGCCCTGATGCACGGCCGCCATCATGTCACCTATCAGGACGTCACGACTCTCATGCGCGCCGTCCTCCGCCATCGCATCCTCCTCAACTTCCAGGCCGAGAGCGACCGCCTCACGCCCGACGACATCCTCAGCCGCCTGCTCGAGGCCAGGCCTGTCCCCGCCAGTTAAGGACCCTTGATGAACCAGCGCTTCCTCGACCCGCAGATCCTCGCCGGCATCGCCAACCTGGAGTTGACCGCCAAGACCGTCGTCGACGGCTTCATCTCCGGCTTGCACCGCTCGCCCGACTTCGGCTTCAGCCAGGAGTTCGCCGAGTACCGCCCCTACGTCCCCGGCGACGACCTCCGCTACGTCGATTGGAACGTCTACGCCCGCGCCGACCGCCTCTACCTCAAACGCTACCGAGGCGAAACCAATACCCGCGTCACCATCCTCCTCGACCGCAGCGCTTCCATGCGCTTCCAGGGCCGCGGCGTCTCCAAAATTGACTACGCCCGCTTCCTCGCCGCCTCCCTGGCCTACCTCGCCCACCGCCAGCGCGACGCCGTCGGCTTCATCGGTTTCGACGATGAAGTCCGCGATTTCGTCGAACCTTCCTCCCGCCAGGGCACCTGGCTCAAAGTCCTCCACGGTATCGACCACGCCGAACCCGGCCACCGCACCGACTTCGCCAAACCCTTCTTCCTCTTCCAGGACATGCTCCGCCGCCGCGGCATCGTCATCGTTCTTTCCGACTTTTTCGCCCCGCCCGCCGAAATCATCCACACCGTCGCGCCTCTCCGCCATCGTGGCAACGATGTCCTGCTCTTCCACGTCCTCGACCCCGAAGAGATCCGCCCCTCGCTTGCCGGGCCCCGCATTCTCATCGACCTCGAAACCGGCCAGGAACTCGAAGTCTCGCCCGAATTCGCCACCTCCTCCTACCCGGCCCGCATCGATGCCCATCTCGAAGCCATGCGCTCCCACGCCCAGGGCGCGGGCGTCAGCTACCAACTCCTCGAGACCGGACGCCCGCTCGATGCCGCCCTCCGCGAATATCTCACCATCCGGCAGGGGAGGCTCTAATGGGTCTCCTTGCTCCCTGGTTCCTCGCCGGACTCGGCCTCCTCGGCCTCCCTCTCTATCTGCACCTGCTCAAACGCCACAAGTCCACCCCGCAACATTTCAGCTCGCTCATGTTCTTCGAGCGTTCGACCTCCGCCTCCGTCCGCCAGCGCCAACTCGACTATCTCCTCCTGCTCGCCCTCCGCCTCGCTCTGCTTGCGCTGATCGTCTTTGCCTTCACCCGCCCCTTCGTCACCTCCACCGCCGCCGGACCCGGTGGCGACCGCCTCCTCCTGTTCGCCATCGATGAATCCGCCAGCATGGCCTTCGGTGATCGCCTCCCCCGCGCAAAACAGGACGCCCGCGCCGTTCTCTCTCAGGTCCGCGGCAACACCCGCGCCCAGGTCATCGCCTTCTCCTCCTCCGCCCGCCTCCTCAACGAACCCACCGCCGACCCCGCCATCCTTCAGGCCGCCCTCGACTCCATCGCGCCCACTGGCGCCCGCAGTTCTCTCGGCGACCTCGCCGGCGCTCTCCGCAATCTCGCCCGCGCCTCCGCCGCCCCCGTCGAAGTCCACCTCTTCAGCGACCTCCAGCGCTCCTCCATGCCTCCCGGCTTTGCCGAACTCCGCCTCGAACCCGGCACCCAGCTCGTCCTCCATCGCTCGGCCGACAAGGACGAACCCAATTGGACCGTCGAATCCGTCTCCGCGCCCGGCCGCCTCGTTGACCCCAAATCAGCCCGCGTCGAAGCTACCCTCGCCGGTCACAACACCCCCGAATCCACCCGCTTCGTCGAACTCCGTGTCAATGGCCGGACCGTCGCCCGCCAGTCCGCCGTCATCCCTGCCAGTGGCCGCGCCGTCGTCGCCTTCACCGGCCTCGATGCGCCGTTCGGTTTCTCCCGCTGCGAAGTCGCTTTCGCCGAACCCGACAGCCTCCCCGCCGACGACCGCTCCTTCTTCTCCGTCCAGCGCGCCGATCCCGAACGAATCCTCTTCCTCCACGGCCCCCGTTCCGCCGCCTCCGCCGTCTTCGTCCGCGCCGCCCTCGAGACCGCCGCCCCCGGCCTCTTCACCCTCGACGTCCTCCCCGCCGCCTCCGCCGCTTCCCTCAATCTCGACAAATACGCCGCGGCCGTCCTCTCCGACCCCGGCCCTCTGCCTGCCTCACTCGACACCGCCCTCCAGCGCCACGTCGAGCAGGGCAGGGGACTCCTCCTTGCCGTCGGCCCTGCCACCACCGCCGCCGGCAAAGCCCCCGTCGCCGGCCTCAGCATTCGCGGCAGCCAGTATGAAGCCCGCGCCGCCGACCGATTCTCCTCCCTCGGTGAAGCCGACCTCGCCCACCCCGCCATCGCCCGCACTGACCGCTGGGACGGCGTCCGCTTCTTCCAACTCTTCGACCTGGAACCCGGCTCCGCCACCGTCGTCGCTCGCGCCACTACCGGCGCCCCCCTCCTCCTCGAGTGGCGCAAAGGTGCCGGCCGCGCACTTCTGCTCGCCTCCACCCTCGATAACGACGCCAACGACTTCCCTCTCCATCCCGCCTTCGTCCCTTTCATCGACCAGTCCCTGCGCTGGCTCTCCGGCCTGGAAGAGCGCGCCGCCCGTCTTACCGTCGGCGCCGCTCTCGACCTCAAATCGGACGCCTCTTCCGCCGCTTCCGTCGAAGTCCTCGACCCCGACGGCGATCGCGCCCTCTCCCTGGCCGACTCCGCCCGCCAGTCCACTCTCGCCCTCGACCGCCCCGGCTTCTGGGAAGTCCGCCGCCCCGGCGGCCGCCAGGAACTCGTCGCTGTCAACATCGACCGCCGGGAGTCCGACCTCACTCTGATGCCCCTGGACTCCGCCGAACTCTGGCAGGGCGCGCCCCTCGATCGCGCAACCCCTGCTCCCTCCGCCACCGCCGCCGCCGAGCCCCGGCGCCGGCAACTCTGGCCCTGGATCCTCGCCTTCGCCCTCCTCGCGGGCCTCGGCGAAGCCTTCGTCGCCAGCCAACACTTCTCCCGGGAGGCGCTATGAACCCCATCGAGCGATTCCACGACTATCTCGCCAGCCTGGAACAACGCCTGCGCTGGAAAGCCTGGGCCCTCGGCGCTGCCGCCATCGCGCTCGCCGCTCTCCTCGGCACCCTCGCCGGCGCTTTCGCCGCCAACCGTTACGCCTTCTCCGAGGCCAGCCTCTTCTGGGCCCGCTTTGCCCTGTTCCTCGCCATCGGGTTCGCCCTCGTCTTTGGACTTGTCCTCCCCTGGCTTCGCGTCTCCCGCCGTCGCGCCGCCAGTGAAGCCGAACGCCGCCACCCCGCCTTCGAACAGCGTCTCGCCACTCTCGCCACCTCCCCCGAAGACGGCAACCCCTTCCGCGCCCTCCTGGCCGAAGAGGCACTCGACCGCGCCGCCGGCTTCCCTCCCCAGCGACTCGTCACCCCCCAAACCCTCCTCGGCCTCTCCCTCGCCGGCGCTCTCGGCGCAGGCGCTCTGCTCTGGCTGACCCTCGCCGGACCAGGCCCCCTCGGCTACGGCGCGGGCCTCCTCTGGGCCGGGCCCCCCAAGGACGGAGGCCAGTCCTACTACAGGATTCTCGTCC